>Ga0335069_10012360_pt1 | contig 12016 bp, 11 predicted proteins | sample Lox_Sample_11_FD_206714 | JGI IMG/M metagenome (GOLD analysis project Ga0335069, IMG submission 206714) | Soil microbial communities from Loxahatchee National Wildlife Refuge, Florida, United States - Lox_Sample_1.1 | ecosystem: Environmental > Terrestrial > Soil > Wetlands | place: USA...
TACCCGCTTCATCTGCCTCGTGCCTGCCAACTGCCTCTGCTCCCCCGTCATGGGCTGCCCTCCTCGGGAAGCCCATGGCCTACCCTGTCCCGCCCCTACGCTTCACGCACCCTCACCGGAAGGACACGATGGGTGACACCAACCGAAGGCGCATGGGCGAGCTGGTGAGGAAGCTGTTCGAGATTCTCCTCGATCACCCCGAAGGGATGGCGGCGAAGGAGGCGTTGAGCGCCGTCGCAGCGGCCGTTCAGATGACGGAGTGGGAGAAGGGCACCTATGCGAATGGCGCCCGACGGTTTGAGAAGAACGTTCGCTTCGCCACCGTGGACACGGTCAAGGCCGGATGGCTTGCGAAGACCAAGGGTACCTGGAGCGTGACCGAGATGGGGAAGGCGGCCTTCAAGAAGTTCACCGACCCCGAGGCCTTCTACCGGGAAGCGGTGCGGCTCTACCAGATCTGGAAGAAGTCGCAGCCTGACCAGGGCGGTGCTGGAGACGATCAGGGGGAGGGTACCGGTGAGAATGCCGGCGAGGGAGTCGGAGACGGAGAGCGAGCCGTCTCGGAGACCTTCGAGGAGGCTGAGGAGGCCGCTTGGGCTGGCATCGAGCGCTTCCTCCAGAGCATGCCGCCGTATGAGCTTCAAGAGTTGGTGGCCGACCTGCTGCGTGCGATGGACTACCACGTCGCGTGGGTGGCTCCCCCTGGAAAGGACGGCGGAGTCGACATTCTGGCCTTCACGGATCCGCTCGGCACGCGCCCTCCCCGTGTGAAGGTGCAGGTGAAGCGCCGCGCCGACAAGGTGGACGTGGACGGGCTTCGCTCCTTCATGGCCGTGCTCGGGGACGAGGACGTAGGGCTCTTCGTCAACACGGGCGGATTCATGCGAGCGTCCCAGGACGAGGCCCGCACGCAAGAGAAACGGCGGATCTCGCTGCTGGACCTCGAGAAGCTCTTCGAGTTGTGGGTCGAGCACTACGATAAGCTGGGCGACGCCGCTCGCCGGCGAATGCCACTCAAGCCTGTGCACTTCTTGGCGCCGGCGGAGTAGATACCCAGGAGACCCCTATGCTGCACATTCTGGTCGGGGAGAACGCCGCGCGCGAGGACTGGGAGGATTGCGTCCGCCGCGGCCGCCCTATCAGCTGGATCGTTCCCAAGGCCGCCGCGCCTGGTGACGACGTCATCTTTGTGTTCAACCGCGACCAGTTCATCGGGACCGGTGTCATCGCGAGCGAACCCGAGCCGGCCACGTTTCTTGGACAGCCGGCTTTCCGAGCCGATGTGCGGGACCTGAAGCAGTTCCGCCGTCCCCTCGCCGTTGCAGATGTCGCACCGCGAATCCCGGACTGGGCGTGGCCCAGGTCCTACACGAAGGGGAGGACCACACCGAAGGATGGGATCTCCCGGAAGCTCTGGGGCATCGTGTCAGAGCACGCTGATCGGGTCGACCTCGTCCCGTCTCTAGGGACGGAGACTCGACCTCGAGAGCCCGGAAGAACGGCCAATCGCTAAAGCGCGGGGCGATACAGCCCTCGGCCGAGTCGAAAGAGGTGACGCTCTCCGGGGCTCAGCTCGACGTGGTCATACATGAGCAAACCGGCCTCGCGCGTTTGGGGGCAGAGGGGAGGAAGTACCTGAGGACGCACCTGGTCACCGAGCGGAAATCCGCCAACAGGAGGTACCTCCTGAAGCTGCGCACCGAGCGGGGCCGCTTGGCGTGCGACGCCTGCGGCACCGACCTGGCACAACGCTACGGCCTAGAGCACCGGGAGGTACTTGAGCTCCACCACCGGATTCCGCTCAGCCGCGGCGCGCGGCACCCCAAGGGAACCGAGGCCTTCGCGCTCCTCTGCCCGACGTGCCACCGGGTCGTTCACTACCGACGCGAGGATCCGCTGGACGTGAACGTACTTCGGTCGCGGCTTCAGAAGTGACAGCGAAAGATCGGTCTGCCAAGAGCCAGCATGCGCGCGACCCTCGTCCGCATCGGCATCGACCGAGCCTACGGCGCCTGGAACGCCCCGGTGGACCTGGAAACCTACGATTTCGTCTACGTCCCAAATCGGTCGTTTAGGCGGATCGGGCTTCCCTGCCCTGCCGTAATCGACGCTCTCCGGCAGGCGCTCCCAACTCTCACGAAGCGACTCGAGCGGAGCGCGCTTGCTCGCCCCCACTTCGATCCGGCAGCACTACCCGACTCCGCCCCGCACTTACGCGCTCGACCGTAACCCGCACTCCGATACGCTCATGCAACTCCGGGAGGTGTGAGATGACGCCGATCGTACGGCCCGTTGCGCGCAAGCTGTCGAGCGCGACCATTGCGTTTTCGAGGGTGTCACGGTCCAGCGTTCCGAAGCCTTCGTCGATGAATAGCGTGCGCGCCTGCGTCACCCGGGTCGAAAGGGATGCAAGGCCTAGGGCCAGAGCAAGCGAAACGAGGAACGTCTCTCCCCCGGAGAGCCCGTTCACGCTGCGCACCTCCTCACCGAGGTCGTGGTCGACCACCTGGAGCTCAAGGTCGGCCCCTGGGACGCGCATCAGTCCGTATCGGGGCGCCAGGCACCGCAGGTGATGGCCAGCGTGCTCAAGAAGCGCATCCAGGGCGAGCCCCTGGGCGAAGGTGCGGAAGCGCTTGCCGTCGGAGGACCCGATGACCTCCGCCAGTCGTCGCCATCGCTCGGCGATGCCACGCTGCGCGTCCCGATCGACGGCGAGCCTCGCCACCTCGGCGCGGCTTCGCTCGTCCTCGCGGAGCCCGAGCTGTACCTCCGCGAGCGCGGCGGCGGCCTCGCGCTCCGCCGCCTCCGCCACAGCCACGCGCTGAACGGCGTCGTCCTTCGACAACTGTGGGCGCCCCGTCGCACCGTGTTCATCGAGTCGGCGCTTCCGCTCGGCGAGGCGCGTGGTCGCTTCGTCGAGCGCCTTATCAAGCGCTGCGAGTGTGGCGCGCGTGGAATCGATCCATCCTTGGTCTCGAGCGAGCAGCTCCGCGAGACGCCCTCGGTCGATTGCGCACGTGGCCAGCGCCGCCTGGAGGGTTGCGTCCGCCCCCTTCGCAGTGTCGACGGCGCTCCGCTCCCGCTCTGCCGCGCCTCTCGATTCCTCATCCGCTGCGGCGAGGCCCCGGTCGGCTTCACCGAGGGCGCGTCGTGCGCTCTCGAGCCCGTCCCTCGCCACCTGCTCGGCGCGGCGGAAACCCTCCTCGACCGAGTTCGCTGAGCTCCCGCCCAGTACCTTAGCGCGCTGCTCTCGGAGCGAATTGAGGCTGGTCGCCTCGCGCGTGGCCCCGGCGGCTGCGTCGTCCGCCCAGCGCCGTTTCTCGTCGACGCGTGCCGTCGCGCCCTCGAGAGTTGAGCGGAGACTGCCGAGCTGCTCCTCGGCCTGCTTCTGCTCAGCTTCGTGCTCCGCGTGCCGCATGGAGATCTCGCGGCACTCGCGGGAGAACTCCCCCGAGTCGTTTCGGGCCAAGGCGCGCCAGTCCTTCCGGAAGGTCAACGCCTGCTCGATGCCGCTCTCAAGGCCGTCCCGACGTGTCGCGAGCCCCCGGACCGCCTCCTCGTACTTCTCGACATCCTTCGCGCCACGGTCCGCCTCGCGCTCAGCAGCAATGTGCCCTTTCCGGGCCGTCTCGACCGCGCGGCGCGCCTCATCAACCGCCTCTCTCGCGGCATCTGCGGCCTGCTTGCGGGTGAGCGCGCGCTCCTGCTCCTTTCGCGCGGCGGCGAGTTCCGCGTCAGCAGCCGCGACCATCGCGGCGAGCCTCTCGACGGCGTCGGCGGCGCGCGCGGGGATCCCGGAGAGCTGCGTTCGCTCGCGCAGGACGGCGTAGCGGTCCTGCACCTTTCCGAGCGCGTCTGCCTGGCGTCCCTCCTCCTTTGAGGCTTTGTCGAGGCTCGTTTCGAGTCTTGCCACATTGCTGGCCGCGTCGGTGGCTGCTTTCCGGAGCTTCTTCAGCTCTGCCTCGGCGCTGGCAACCGCCTCCGCCTGCTTCCGGCGGAGCAACTGCGTCGGTGCCTTCCGCGCATAAGGATGCTCCCGCGCGCCACATAGCGGGCAAGGCTCCCCGTCTACGAGCGCGTCGCGGTGGCCCTCCAGATCGAGCGCGGCCGTGATGCGCTCGAGCGCCTCGCGGGCAGCTCCGAGCGCGGCTTCGGACGCCCCGACCTTCTTGTCAAGTGCATCGACCTCTGCGCGGCCGGCGTCCAGCGCTGTGGTGTCGACTCGCGCCGCTTCCACAGCCTCGTCGCGCGCCGCTCGTGCATTAGCGGCCTGGCGGGCCTGCGTCGCGAGTTCCTTGAGGGTGTCCCTGCGATCGGCGAGTTCGTCCGTACGCTTCCGGAGCGCCCTCGCGTCGTCCTTGCCGGCCGCTTCCACTGCGACGGTCGAGCGCTGTTCTAGCTCGAAGAACCCCGCTTCGAGCTTCCGCACGCTCCGCTCGAGCGATGACCTCTTCGCCATAGCGGAGCGGAAAACGTCCCGTGCAGCTGCAAGGGACGCCTCCGTGCGTACGAGCTCACCAACGATCGAAGCGTGATCCGCCAATTCCGCCTGCCACCGCGGCCACTCCGATGCAAGCACTCGCTCGTCCGCATGATCCCGGAGCCACGCCGCGGATCCCTCCCGCTGGGCCTCGCAGTCCGCGATTGAGTGGCGGATCTGGGCCAGCGTGTCGCCCGCTCTTTGCGCCTCCGCTCGCGCAACCGCGAGCGCCGCACTCGATGCCTCGCTCCGGCGAGTTGCCTCGGCGATACTGACGTCGAGCTCGCGTGCTCGGACCAGCTCCGGTCGTGATGCCTCGGTTCGTGCGGTCGCCGCGCTCACCGCGGCGGAGGCCAGCTTCTCGCGCTCCATCGCACGGGCGTGCTCGCTCCGTGCGGTGGTGAGCCGGCTCTCGGCGGCTGCGAGGCGGTCTCTCGCCTCCTGGTGCGCTCGCGCGGTCTTTACCGCGTCGTCGTGCACGAGCCGGAGCGCCTGCGTCCGTTCGACGTCCCGAAGCTCCACTCGCAACGACTCCTGAGTCGCACACTCGTCGGTCGCCCACTCGCGCGCGGAGGATGCCTCGGCGAGGTCTTGCGCGAGCTTGTCTGCGGCTTCGTGCCAGCGTACGGCATCCGCGGCGATCCTTGCGGCCGTCGTCGCCTCATCCCGGGTGCTCGACAGCGCGGCGGCGCGGTCGGCATGCTCCCGCCACTCCTCGTCGGTCAGCAGTTTCACCGCTTTCGTTCGCTCGTCGATGGCGCGGAGCTTCTCGTCCTCGGCGGCTGCGCGCGTGTGCGCGGCAACGGAGAGCCGAGAGTACACGTCGGTCCCAGTGACGCGCTCCAGGATCGCGGCGCGCTCGTCGGGTTTAGCCTTGACGAACGCCGTGAATTCGAACTGCGGCAGGACTACGGCGCGCCTAAACTCATCGAACGAGTACCCGACGAGTTTCTCGATGTTCTCCGCCACCGCCGTCAGACCCGAGGCCAGCGGCTGGTCTGAGGCGAGATCGGTGAGCGTCATTCTCGGCTGCTGCAGCTTTCCGTTCGCGCGGCCACGGGCGCGGTTCACGCTCCACCGGGCCCTGTATCGACGGCCGTCGACGCCCTCGAAGTCCACTTCCGCGTGTCCCTCGCCAGCGCCGCGGGAGAGTATGCTCCGCTCATCGTTCGCGTCCACGAGCAGCGAGGCGTCGTCATCGGGACGGCCGATCATGACGGAGCGTCCCCGATCTCCAAGCCGCGGCGTCCGACCAAACAACGCGAGGCAGAGCGCGTCCATTAGCGTGCTCTTGCCGGCACCGGTAGGGCCGGATATGGAGAACAGCCCCGACTCGGCGATCGGGCTGCCGTCGAGCGGAAGTTCGAACGGACCATAGAGGCTCGCAAGGTTCTCGCCGCGAATGCAGAGGATCCTCATGGCTGTTCCTGGTTCACGAGATCGAGAAGCTCGTGGAACGCCACGAGAACGTCCGCAGAGGGAGCGGTCCCGCACTCCCTCTCCCACTTGCGCAAGAAGACCTGCTCCGGCTGCATCTCGGCGAGTGGCTTCGCCTCAACGTCCCCGAGCGCGCGCGCCGTGCCGCTCATTTCAACGCCGAGCCTGGCTAGCCGAGCCTCCTTGCCCACGAGGGCCTCCTCGACGAGCTGCCGCAGCATCGGCTCTGGCCGCTCGACCCGCGCGCAAACCTCGAGGAGCGGTCGGGCGGCGTCGGGCCCCGGTCCGCGGCGGGCAAGACGCCCCAGCTCGGAGAGTACCTGCTCCACGGGTGCGGCCTCGTCCTCCGCGGGTACGCGCAGAATGTCCAGGAAGTGGGGGATTGCGAGCGAGCGGATCCGCGTCGTGACGGCACCCTCAAGATCGACAAGCACGACCTCGTGCTGGTACAGGCGCTCCTTCAGCGACAACGGGAGCAAAGAGCCCGCATACCGGATGTTCTCGCGACCGCCGATGGTCTGCGCGAGGTGGAGGTGTCCGAGCGCGGCATACGCAACATCCTGCGGGAAGAGGTCGTGCGTCACCGCGGACTGGTTTCCGACGACAAGGTGTCGCTCCGACAGTTCGGAGATCTTGGCGCCCACGAGGTAGAGATGTCCCATCGCGAGCAGTGCCTGGCCGGGCGCGCACCTGCCTCGCGCCACTTCGAGGACGGAACCGAAAAACCGACAGGTCCCCGCCGCGACCGCGTCCTCCGTGCCGGCACCGGTCTCTGCGGCGCGAAGGAAGGGCACCGCTGCGACGTGCGCGACGACGACGCCGGAACGGTCGCACAGCGGCACTACGAGACGCTCGAAGTCAGGCTTGCCATCGCGATGCGCCACTCCGCCGAATACGTGGAGCCGTTCCATCGCGCGGAGGAACGGATCTGTCGCGTCGAGGCGCGCCGCGGAGTCGTGGTTGCCGCCGGTGACGACGATCTGCAGATGCGGCACGCGGCGCCACGCGTCGACGAGGAACCGATACCAGACCGCCTGCGCGTCGGTGGGAGGGTTCGCGCCGTCGAATACATCTCCGGCGATCAAGACCACATCGACGAGCTCGCGCTCAATGGTGTCGAGCACCCACCGGATGAGTTTCTCGTGCTCGTAGGTGCGTTCGATCCCGTGGAGCGTGTGGCCCAGGTGCCAGTCGGCGGTGTGGAGGAGGCGGAGGCCCACAAGACTAGGAGGATACGGCTGGGTCGGACACGCAGATCGGGGTTCCGGCGGCATTCGCGCTGAAGCTAACGGAAAGTCACACGCCGCCGGGCGCCTCGCCTCTGTGATTTCAGGAACTTAGGTGCATGGTCGCCGCCGGTGATCTAGTGACCGTCTCATGGGATGCCGGACGGAGACGCGAACAGCCGTCCGCTTATGATGGTGCTCGGGGCGTTGCGGACTTCGCGCGGGACCTCTTTCGCGATCGAACGCGTCTTGGACTGGCGGTGGCGCGGAGGCGGGGTGTACGCTTCGGGCGTCGTCCGAAGCCAGGCCCCGCTCCTGCAACGGTGGTGGGGAGCCGAGCTGCCGGCAAGAGCTAGGCAGGACATCGCTGCGTCTCTTGTGTGCAGTATCGGAAAGGCCAGACGTCTCGCTTCCGCTGCCTCGACAGCCCGCCATGCGACTCCGTCATCCGTCCGGGCCACTGCGTCTGCTGCATCCGCCGGGCAACGCGCCGCCTCGGGTACAGCCCCCCGCCCCCCCTCCGTGCTACCCTACCCCAAGCATGGGAGGGCGTGATGGCCGAAACCCTCGACCGGCCCGCGAAATCAGCGCCATCGCAAGGGTCCCCCACACCCGAAATCACAAACCTCGGACGCGAGATCGCTCACTGGCTCGATGGCCTTCCCGGCTGGAAGCGACAAGTAGCCGACGCCTGCGCTCACGGCGCCCCATCGGTGGCGGAAGTCGAGGTGCTGTTCGAGCGCTTCGTAGTCGAACAGGGGTTGCGCCCAGCCGAGGCGCCGGTTCCCAACCCGGTGCGGCCGCATACGTCCGCGGTACCCGCGGCCGGCCAAACACCGGCAGTCTACCGGATGAAGAGCATCGAGCACGTTCGAGGGGTGAACAAGCTACCACCCGACACCTCTCTCGAGATCGGGGCCGACACGAACCTCAGTATCGTGTATGGACCCAACGCGGCCGGCAAGTCGGGGTACTTCCGTATTCTCAAAGCGAGCTGTTTCACTAGAGCGTCTGGTGACCGGACCGTACTCGGCGACGTCTGGGCGGCCGGCCCTACGGAAAAGGCCGCCGTCGTCACTGTCACCAAGAATGGGGGAGCAGAGATCCGCATCAAGTGGGAGGAGGGAGTGGAAGAGCCTCTGCTGCGAGAGCGGATCGCAGTCTTCGACTCGACGAGCGTCCGAGCCCATCTGGATGAAAAGAACGTGCTCGTCTTCGCCCCTGCAGGCTTGGACTTGTTCACGCGGATGGCGACGGTCTTCGGACAGTTGAAGACCCGACTAGAGCAGGACATCCGCGAGCGAACCCCCTCGCTGAGAATCGCGCTAGAAGGCAAGTCACACATCACCGAGCTGCTTGAGACACTCGGTCCGTTGTCTCCCCTCGAGGAATTGAACGACCACCGGCTTGAAGCCGGTGGATTCGACGAGGCCAAGACCGGTGATGAAGAGCGTGCGCTTCCTTGCTCATGCAGCTCCTGTCGACTTGAAGTCGACTGAGTGGGGCGGAAAGCAAACAACCTGGCTCGTGGTCGCGAGAACGGAGCCAGTGATTCGGAGCGTTCCAGCCCGCGACCACATCGCCGACCTTCCCTTCGCCTCAAGGCGAGGGGTTTCCACCATCCCCGTGCGAGACACTAATCAGCAAAACTGCCGCTAACGCTTGCCAGGGCCTACACCCTTCGGGGCGTCCCCCTCTGTTTCAGCGGCAGTAGTTTCAGGGCGTTGCATGGCATTGCAACTGTGTACTAATCCCATTTGGTCAGCTACGAATCCGGAGACCGGAGGTTCGAATCCACCAGGGCGCGCTGAATTTCTCAGGCCCCCCGGGCACTCGGCTCGCGGGGGTTCGCTTCTGGCCTTGGGTTTCCGACCGCCGGTCCCCTCGTCACGGCCGTCCCCCTCAGTGCTGGAAGGTCGGTCTGGCTCTGGAGGGCCACTCCACGGGTCTCCACACGAAGATCGAGTTCTCCCGGCGAGCGACGACCGAGGAGGCGAAGATCGAGCCGGTGGCAACAACGGTCCTGGCGGAGCACAAGCGCATGCCGCTCCTGGCTCCTCACTACCCGGTGGTTTCCGCCCTGCGCCAGAAGGTAGGTGCGCTCGTCGAGCGTACACCGTCCAGGCTCGGGACTTTCGACCTGGCGTCCTTGTTCTCTAGAACTGGGGGAACGTGGAGGCCCTCCGCCCGATCCGATCCGAGATTCCCTAGGCGGTCGAGCGAGTGATGGAGATCTCCTACGCCGACTTCAAGTCCCAGGTCGCGTCCTACCTGCAACCGGACAACGTCGAGTCCTGCGGCTCCCCCGAGACCTGGGACGCGCTCCAGATCCAGGCGGTCGAGCACCTGCAGAAGGCGCTCCCATGAACGCCACCGAAGCCCTGGGGCCTCCGCAGCCTTCGCGTTCCCGCAGCGACCACCTTGGACGCTGCTGCGATCCTGGGCCTGTCCGCCGCGGCAGCCACACGCTGAGGCGGCTCGCGTCGTCGGGTCTCGTGACGCCGGTGCGGCGTGGCGTGTAGGTGCGGCAGCAGGCCAGCGTGGGTTCGTAGGCCATCGGGGCACCACAGATTGCGCACCGGCCAGCATGCAGGCGCGGCGGGTCCTGTCCGGATGACCAGAAGGTAAACCTCCATTATAGTGTTATATTTCAAGAGTTTACATCGTGGGACCCATTCTGACCTTACAACGACCTTGCACAGTGCGCTCAGTAACATGTTAGTGTCCACTTCGTGAGCCGCTCGACACGACAGGCGCAGCCGAAGCTCCGGGAGCAGGCGTACGACGTCTTCACCAAGCACTTGCTCGAGAAGCGGCTGCTCCCGGGCCAGTTCGTTAGCCAGCGAGAGCTGGCCGAGATGACATCGATGTCCCTGGCGGCAATCCGCGAGATGATCCCCCGGCTTGAGGCGGAAGGGCTCATTAAGGCGGTGAGCCAGCGGGGCCTGCAGATCGTCCACGTCGACCTGCAGATGGTCCTGGACGCGTTCCAGCTCCGGGAGATGATCGAGACCACGGCAGTCCAGGCATTCGTGGCTCGCGCTTCGGAGGGCACGATCCGTGCCCACGTCGAGCGCCTCCGGCGCCTGCAGGAGCACGCAGCGAGAGAGATCACTCCGGCCCTACTGGAGGAGGCGCAGGCCGCCGACTGGGCCATGCACGATGCCTTCGTCGACGCCCTGGGGAACCAGCTCGTCTCCAATACCTACCGGGTCAACTCCATCCGCGTCCGGATGATCATGCAGGACCGGATCGGACTCTCCCCTGCCCGCGTTCCCGTCGCGCTGCATGAGCACGAGCTCGTGCTCGACGCGGTAGCCCGGCGAGACGCCCAGGCGGCCGTCGCGGCGCTTAGGGCGCACCTCCATAGCTCGCGGCGCCGCGCGCTGAGCTTCGAGTCCTTCGACGAGACGTCGACGGTGACCCCTGGGGCGGACGGCGATGCAGATGGGATCCCGGCGGTGGACCTGCAGCTCTCGCCACATCACCCCGCTTTGCTCGCACCGGTGAGGTCGGGTAAATGATCGTCGTCTTCGGCTCCATCAACGTCGACCTGATCGTGACCGTGGACCGGCTCCCGGTCGCCGGTCAGACCCTCCTTGCTCGCGAGGAGCTGCGTACGCTGCCAGGTGGCAAGGGTGCCAACCAGGCCGTCGCGGCGGCGAGGGATGGGGCACGGGTGGTCATGGCTGGCGCCGTAGGCCGTGATGCGCTGGCTGAGGCGGCGCTAGCCTCCCTCCGCGCGTGCGGCGCAGATCTATCGCGCGTTCGCGCCATCGACGCCCCGACGGGCTGTGCCCTGATCTGTGCCGACGTCGAGGGCCGGAACCACATCGTGGTTGCGCGGGGGGCCAACGCCATCGCCGATCCCTCCCAGGTGGAGGATGCGCTGCTCGGGCCCGAGAGCACGGTCCTTCAGCAAATGGAGACCACCCCGAAGGCGACGGCCGCCTTGCTGCGGAGGGCCCGCGGGCGCGGGGCCCGTACGATTCTCAACCTGGCGCCAGCCGTGGCGTTACCGCTGGAGGCCCTCCGGGCGGTGGACCTGCTCGTCGTCAACGAGAACGAGGGCACCTGGCTCGGCCGGCAACTGGGGTGCGGAGACGATCTCGCTGCGCTGCACGGAGCGCTACAAACGACCGTCATCCGCACCCTGGGAGCCGAGGGGGTTGAGTGGCTGGGCGAGAGCACTCGGGGGCGCGCTCCGGCCCCCCGCGTCGCCGTACGCGACACCACCGGAGCGGGTGATTGCTTCGTCGGCGTACTGGCCGCCTCACTGGACCGGGGCGCCTCGCTCGAGGCCGCATGCCGGCGCGCTGCAGCAGCCGCCTCGCTGTCCTGCACACGCGCGGGCGCACAGGCCAGCATGCCGGCGGCAGCGGAGATCGACGCGGCAGCAATGTAGGCCGCGTCAGGAATTGCCATTTGTGAACCCACCGCGTTGGGAGGGACAGGAATGTCTCGAGGGAAGGTGCTTGTCCTGACGGAGCAGTTCAAGAATGGCGATCCGCTATTCGAGCCGCTCCGGCAGGCCGGCTACGACGTGGAGGTCAACGAGACGGGTCGCCTGCCGGGTGAGGACGAGCTCATCGAGAAACTCTCTGGCGATGTCGTCGCGACCATCGCCGGCGGGGAGCCGTACACCGCCCGCGTCTTCGAGCACCGCAATCGGCTTCGGATCGTCGCTCGCTGGGGCGTCGGGTTCGACCGGGTCGACGTCGCGGCCGCCACGCGTGCGCGGGTGCCCGTGGCCATGACCTTCGGCGCCAATCACGAGAGCGTTGCCGAGTACGCGCTGGCCATGGCGCTGGCCCTGGCGTGCCAGATCGGTCCCCGCGACGCCAAGGTCCGGCGCGGGGGGTGGGCCTTCGAC
>Ga0335069_10012361_pt1 | contig 12016 bp, 11 predicted proteins | sample Lox_Sample_11_FD_206714 | JGI IMG/M metagenome (GOLD analysis project Ga0335069, IMG submission 206714) | Soil microbial communities from Loxahatchee National Wildlife Refuge, Florida, United States - Lox_Sample_1.1 | ecosystem: Environmental > Terrestrial > Soil > Wetlands | place: USA...
CGCGTTGGATCCTCGTCTCGATGTTCCGCGCCGGCGTGTTCGACCGGCCGCCGCCCCCGCGCGACGCGGCCGCGACCGCGGACGTCTCGTCGGCGGCCGACCGGCAGGTCGCGCTCCGTGTCGCGGAGGAGGGAACCGTGCTGCTCAAGGACGACGGCGACGCGCTGCCGCTCCGGCTCGCATCCGGAAGCACGATCGCGGTCGTCGGCGCTCCCGCCGTCGCAGGGGACGTCACGCCGTACATGGGCGGCGGCGGGAGCTCGTACGTGAAGCCGACCGCGCCCGTGTCGCCGCTGCAGGCGCTCGCCGCACGGGCCGCCAAGGCCGGCGCGACGGTCGTCTCGGCGAGCGCGAGCGACGTCGCAGCCGCGGCCTCCGTCGCCGCGCAGACGAGCGTCGCGGTCGTCTTCGCGTACGACCAGGAGCGCGAGGGGATCGACCGCTCCAACCTCGAGCTCCCGGACGCCCAGGACGACCTCATCGCGGCCGTCGCGGCGGCGAACCCGCACACGATCGTCGTGCTCGACACCGGCGGGCCCGTGCTCATGCCGTGGCTCGACCGCGTCCCCGCCGTGGTCGAGGCGTGGTACCCCGGCGAGCGTGACGGGGACGCGATCGCCGCCGTCCTCTTCGGCGACGTGAACCCGTCCGGCCGTCTCCCGCAGACGTTCCCGCCGAGCGACACCGCCGTCCCCACCTCCACGCTCGTCCAGTGGCCCGGCGAGCGCGACGGCCAGGACGCCGCGTTCACCGAGGGCCTCGACGTCGGCTACCGCTGGTACGACGCCCACAAGGTCGAGCCGCTCTTCCCGTTCGGCTACGGCCTCTCGTACACGCGGTTCGCGTACGACCATCTCCGCATCCGGCGCGTCCGGACGCACTACGAGGTGAAGTTCGCCGTCCGGAACGTCGGCCCGCGCACCGGCACCGAGGTCGCGCAGGTGTACGTCGACCAGCCCCGCGCCGCCGGCGAGCCTCCGAAGCAGCTGCAGGGCTACCGGCGCGTCCTCCTCCGGCCTGGACGGAGCGCCTACGTCACGCTCGAGCTGACGCGGCGCTCGTTCGCGCACTGGGACACGACCGCCCACACGTGGGCGGTCACGCCCGGGCTCTACCGCATCCTCGTGGGAGCGTCATCGCGGGACATCCGCCTCCGCGGCTTCGTCCGCGAGCACTGAGAGGCCGAACTCCCCGTCGCCGCCGTTCGCTCCCTGCACGCGGTTGCGGGCGACGTCGACGGAGCGGCTCTCGCGAATGACCGTCACCTTCACCTGCCCCGGGTACTCGAGCCGGTCCTCGATCTCGCGCGCGATCTCGTGCGAGAGCAGCGCCGCCTCGTCGTCGCCCACCTCGCCCGGGGAGACGATGACGCGGATCTCGCGGCCGGCCTGCAGCGCGTACACCTTCTCCACGCCCGGCTTCGCGGCCGCGAGCTCCTCGAGCGACTCGAGGCGCTTGATGTAGTGCTCGAGGCTCTCGCCGCGCGCGCCCGGCCGGGACGCGGAGATCGCGTCGGCGGCGATCACGAGCACGGCCTCGACGGTCTGCGGCTGCACCTCGTAGTGGTGCGCCTCGATCGCGTGGACGACTCCCTGCGATTCTCCGTAGCGGCGCGCGAGCTGCGCGGAGATGAGCGCGTGCGAGCCCTCGATCTCGTGCGTCATCGCCTTGCCGAGGTCGTGCAGCATCGCGGCGCGCTTCGCCGTGCGGACGCTCGCGCCCAGCTCGGTGGCCATGATCCCGGCGAGGTGCACGACCTCGAGCGTGTGGCGCAGGACGTTCTGGCCGTAGCTCGTGCGGAAGCGCAGGCGGCCGAGGATGTTCTGCAGCTCTTCATGGAACGGACCGCAGTTCGCCTCGAACACCGCCTGCTCGCCCGCCTGCCGCACGATCTCCTCGAGCTCCGCCTTGCACTGGTAGTACGTCTCCTCGATCCGCGCCGGATGGATGCGGCCGTCCTCGATCAGCTTCGTGAGCGTGAGCCGCGCCACCTCGCGGCGGATGCCGTCGAACGACGAGAGGACGACCGCGTGCGGCGTGTCGTCGATGATGAAGTCGACGCCGGTGAGGTGCTCGAGCGCGCGGATGTTGCGACCCTCGCGGCCGATGATGCGGCCCTTCATGTCGTCCGACGGAAGCTCGACGACGGTGACGGTCGTCTCGGTGGCGTGGCTCGCGGCGACCCGCTGGAGCGCGTCGGCGACGAGGTTCCGCGCCCGCCGCTTCGACTCGGCCCGCGCCTCCTCCTCGAGCATGCGCACGCGCCGCGCCAGGTCGTGGCGCGCGAGCTCCTCGCCGCGGTCGAGGAGCTGCGCCTTCGCCTCCTGCTGCGTCATCCGCGCGATCCGCTCGAGCCCGGCCTGCTGCGCGTTCTTCACCGCCTTCAGCTCCTCCTGCAGCGCGCGCAGGTGGGTCTCGCGGTCGGCGATGCCCTGGTCGCGGCGGGCGAGCTCGACGAGCCGGCGCTCGATCTCCTCCTCCTTCGCGAGCACCCGTTCCTCGATCTTGACCACGGCGGCGCGCCGGTCCGCGAGCTCCGCGTCGATCTCCGCGCGCAGCTTCACCGCCTGCTCGCGCGCCTCGATCTGCGCCTCGCGCCGCGTCGCCTCGGCGTCCCGCTCCGCGTCCTCGACGAGCTGCCGGCCGAGCTGTCGCGCCTTCCCGAGCCCCCCGGCCCCGAACACCTGGACCGCGAGCAGGGCGAGTGCGGCTCCTCCGACGATCCCGACGGCGACTGCGATGCCGGTCAGCACAGGCGGCTTCCCTCCTCAGGTCGAGGTGGATTTTCGACCGCAGATGCGGCCGCCGCCCCATCCGGCGCTCCCCGCCGGCGGGCTTCCCGAACGCGTGCAGCTGCCGCCGGGCCCCTCTAGCTCTCGGGTGCCCTCCGGCCGCCGGTGATGGATGCGAAGTCGGCGTTCATGCCAGTCGTGCGTGTTCGGAAAAACCGTTTTTGCAGGGAAAACGTCGAATGAAGCGTGGGTGGATCCTAGCGCCGATCAGTCCTCGCCCGCAAGCTCGAAGCCACGGGCGGCGAGCCACCGTTCGCTTCGCCCCTGGCTCCGGAGCGCCGCGGCCCGGTCGGCCTCCCGCTCTAGCCGCGAGATCGCGTCGGCCACCACCTCGGGCGCGAATCCCTCCTCCCCCAGCCGGTGGCGGATCGCCTCGTCGCCCCAGCCGCGGCCCGCGAGGCCGCGGGCCCGCCCCTCGGCGGCGCGGTCGTCGTCGAGGACGCCGCTGCGCTCGAGGGCGGCGAGCGCCTCCGCGCGGGCTGCGGAGGCGATGCCGCGCTCGGCGAGCCGCTCCTCGAGCCGGCGCGTCGAGAGGTCGCGGTGCCGGAGCGCGGTCACGGCGGCGCCGAGCGCGCGGACCTTCCTCAGCTCGCGCGCGAGCGCACGGGCGGTCCCGCGGTCGAGCGTCCGCCCCACCACGAGCGCGCTGCGGACGACGGCGTCGGCGGGTAGGGTGCGCCAGAGCTCTCCGTCGAGCTCGACGTCGACCATCCCCCGCGGCCGCTCGCGGAGCGTGGTGATGGTCGGCATCGGCTACGCGGGGACTTCCGCCGCCTCCATGTCCTTGTCCTTCGCCGGCTTCCCGTTCGGCGACGGCTCCTCGAGCACCGGCAGGAGCCGGGCCGAGACGATCTGCTCCGGCCCGACCTCGAGCTGCAGCCGCTGGAGGATCTGCTGCGTCACGTCCGGATGCTCCTTGAGGAATGCGGTCGCGTTCTGCCGGCCCTGGCCGAGACGCTCGTCGCCGAAGCTGAAGTACGAGCCCGACTTCGTGACGACCTTGCGCTCGAGCCCGGTGTCGAGCACCGTGCCCTCCCACGAGATCCCGGTGCCGTAGATGATGTCGAACTCCGCCTGCTTGAACGGCGGCGCGACCTTGTTCTTCACCACCTTCACGCGCACGCGGTTGCCGTACGCCTCGACGCCTTCCTTGAGCGTCTCGATGCGGCGGATGTCGAGTCGTACCGACGCATAGAACTTGAGCGCGCGGCCGCCGGGCGTCGTCTCGGGGTTGCCGAACATGACGCCGATCTTCTCGCGCAGCTGGTTCGTGAACAGGCAGATGGTGTCGGTGCGGCTGAGCGTGCCGGCGAGCTTGCGCAGCGCCTGGCTCATGAGCCGCGCCTGCAGGCCGACGTGCGAGTCGCCCATCTCGCCCTCGATCTCCGCCTTCGGGGTCAACGCGGCGACCGAGTCGATGGCGACGACGTCGAGCGCGCCCGAGCGGACGAGGAGCTCGCAGATCTCGAGCGCCTGCTCGCCGGTGTCGGGCTGCGAGACGAGGAGGTTCTCGATGTCGACCCCGATCTTCTTGGCGTACGCCGGGTCCATCGCGTGCTCGGCGTCGATGAACGCGCAGATCCCGCCGCGGCGCTGCGCCTCGGCGATGACGTGGTAGACGAGCGTCGTCTTGCCCGACGACTCCGGGCCGAAGACCTCGACGACGCGGCCGCGCGGCAGGCCGCCGATGCCGAGCGCGAGGTCGAGCGAGAGCGAGCCGGTCGAGACCGCTCCGATGGAGACGGCCGCGTGGTCGTTCATCTTCATGACCGAGCCCTTGCCGAACTGGCGCTCGATCTGGCCGAGCGCGACGTCGAGTGCTTCCTGCCTATCCACCTCTCGGACCTCCTAGGGCGACCGTTTCCAGAATCTCGTACTGCGCACCGCCCGGCCGCAGTCGTGACAGGTAAGCACAGGCGTCGGACGGAAGTAGAACATATGTTCCCATGTTCGGGGGCTCGAGCCGGAGTCCCGGCCGCTGCCGGAACCGGCCCACCGTGAGGTGCGGCAGCCACGCCCGCTCCTCCCGCCGGTAGACGCCGAGGGCCTCGAGCCGGGCGTGCAGGTCGGCCGCCAGCCGCCCGGCCCGGCCGCCCTCGTCCTCGTAGACGAGCATGGCGACGCTCCGCGTCTCCCGGTAGCGGAGGGGCGTGAGCCGGAGCGGGCCCTCCGCGCCGGCGGCGGCGGCCCGCAGCGCGTCGAGGATGCCCGGCAGCTCCGCGGCGGGCCGGTGGCCCAGGAAGGCGAGGGTGAGATGGAGATGGTCGCGCGAGACGGCGCGCATCCGCTCGAGGCTCGCGGCCTGCCACTCGACGAGCGTGTCGAGCGCGTCGTCGGGCGGCCGCAGGCCGAGGAAGAGGCGAAGCCGCTCATCCCCGCCGACGCTATCCGGCGAGGTCATACGGCTTCGTCGCGACTTCGTGTCAGCAGGCGGCGCACGAGATGCAGCGCGCCGACCGTGCTCCGCGCGCGGATCGACGCGCGGTCGCCGGGGAAGCTGAACTCGCGGCCGACGCCGCCGTCCGGGCCTTCCGCGTGGAGGTAGACGAGCCCGACCGGCTTCTCCGGCGTCCCGCCGCCGGGGCCGGCGATGCCGGTGACGGCGACGGCGACGTCCGCCCCCAGCCGCTCCCGCGCGCCGCGCGCCATCGCCTCCGCCGCCTCCGCGGACACCGCGCCGTGCGCCGCGAGGATCTCCTCGGGGACGCCGAGCTCGTCGCGCTTCACCTCGTCGGCGTACGCGACCACGGCGCCGACGAACACCTCGCTCGACCCGGGGACGGACGTGAGCCGCGCGGCCACCATCCCGCCCGTGCAGGACTCCGCAGTCGCCAGTCGTAGTGCTCGCGCTCGACAGAGCGCGAGCACGTGTTCCTCGATCGGGCGCTCGTCGCGCGCGTAGAGCCAGCGCTCGATCGGCGGCAGGAGACGCGCCTCGAGCTCGTCCGCGCGCGCCTCGGCGCCGGGCTCGACGACGAGGTCGACGTGGATCTCGAAGTCGCGCGCGCAGATCGTCGCCTCCACCCCGTCCCCGTCGCCGCCCGCATCGGCGAGCGCCTGCGCGACCGACGACTCGCCGACGCCGAAGAACTTCAGCGTCCGCCGGCCGGGCGGATGCGTGCGCGCGAGGAGCGCCCGGAACGCATCCGTCTCGAGCGCGTTCGGCCACAGCCGCTGCAGCTCCGCGGGCGGGCCCGGGAGGACGACGACCACCTGCCCGTCGCCGTGCGGGACGAGCAGCCCCGGCGCCGTGCCGGCCATGCCGAGGGAGACGGCGCCGTCCGGCACCGTCGCCTGCTTCGTCACCCCGGGGACGAAGTCGGCGTACGGGCGCCGGAGCCGCTCCGCGGCGGCGCGCGAGACCTCCTCGATCCGCCGCTCGAGCTCGGGGTCGACGTGGAGCCCGCGGCCGAGCGCGCGCGCGACCATCTCCACCGTGCGGTCGTCGTGCGTCGGCCCGAGCCCGCCGGAGACGAGACAGGCGTCGGCTTGCACCCCCTCGCGCAGCGCGGCCTCGAGCTCGCCGGGCGCGTCGCCGACGATTGCGATCCGCGCCGGCTCGAGCCCGACGCGCAGCGCCTCGCGCGCGAGGAACGGACCGTTGCGGTCCGTGCGCTCTCCGCGCACGAGCTCGCTCCCGGTGACGACGACGTATGCGCGCGGGCGCGCGCTCAACCTGCGAGCGCGGTGCGCGTCGGCGTCACGAGCACCTTCAGGCGGGCGCGCGCGGGGAGCGAGACGACCTTGCCGTTGAGCGTCAGCCGCAGGTGCTGCGGATGGAGGATGCGGATCCAGAAGCGTTGGCCCGGGACCGCGTTCAGGTCTCCCGCCTGCAGCGTTCCCTGGTACAGCACCTTGCCGCGCGCGGAGCCGTCGCGCACCTCGATGTACGTTCCCGCGCCGGAGAACACGAGCCCCTTCGGGGCCGGCTGCGACGCGCCCGGGACGACGTTCGGCGACGACGGCGAGCTCCCGCCGAACTTCCACGCGACGATGACGAGCGCGGCCAGCGCGGCCACGCCGACGAGCCCGAGCAGGACGGCGCGCCGCTCGAAGCTGTGGTCGAGCGGACGCCGCGCGGGCTTCGAGCGCAGCGGCGCGTCGTCGAACCCGTCGTCGACGAAGCGCGAGTCGTACTCGTCGACGTAGAGCTGACCGTCGAGCCCGAGGAACTCCGCATACGCGCGGAGGAAGCCCTTGACGTACGTCCCCGACGGGAGCGCGTCGAACTGCTCCTCCTCGATCGCGCGGATGTACTTGCCGCGGATCTTGGTCGCGAGCTCCACCTGCGCGACGTCGAGGCCGTGACGGGCGCGCGCCTCGCGCAGGCTGTTGCCGATCTCGAACACCTACTTGGAGATTGTAGGCGGGCGCAGGACGGCGAACTGGTCGGTGATCTCGAGCTCCGGCGACCGGAACCGGTAGAGCGTCGCGGGCCTCCCCCCTCCCCGCCCGTAGTGCCGCTGCTCCCCGGTGTCCTCGAGCAGCCGTCTCCGGAGGAGGACGCGCTGGAGGTTCGTGGCCGACACCGCGTGCCCGAGCGCGGCGGTGTACAGGTCGCGCAGCTCGGCCATCGTGAACGTCTCCGGCGCGAGCGCGAAGCCGAGGTTCGTGTACGAGAGCTTGCCGCGGAGGCGCTCGCGCGCGGCGAGCAGGATCGGCTCGTGGTCGTAGGCGAGCTCCTGGAGCTCGTCCACCGGGTGCCAGCGCGTGTCCTCCGGGACCGTGGGGTCGGCGTCGCTCGGGACGAGGCCGAGGAAGGCGGTCGCGAGCTCTCGCTCGACCGGGTTGCGGCCGGGGTCGCTCCGCGTCTCGAGCTGCTCGAGATGCGAGAGCTGGCGGACGTCCACCTTGTGCGCGAGGTGCCGGCGCACCGACTCCTCGAGTGTCTCGTCCTCCTCGAGGCGGCCGCCCGGGAGCGCCCAGGCGCCGGCGAACGGCTCCCGTCCGCGCTGCCAGAGCAGCGCCTGCAGCGCGCCCTCCCGCACCTGCAGCACCGCCGCCAGCACGGTGTGCGCGGCGGTTTTCGCTCGGGAGTCGGGAACGGTGTACACTCGCTCCCACAGGTTATCGCCTTTGAGGAAGAAACTGCATCCGGATGTGATCGTGGTCGGCGCGGGGGTCGCGGGGCTCACCGCCGCGCTCACCGCGGCGGACGCGGGCGCGTCGGTCCGCGTGGTCGCGAAGGGCGGCCTCGACTCCTCGAACAGCTGGGCCGCGCAGGGCGGCGTCGCCGCCGCGGTCGGCCCCGACGACGACCCGGCACTCCACGCCGCCGACACGCTCGCGGCCGGCCGGGGGCTCTGCCGCGAGAGCGCGGTCGACCTCCTCACCCGGGAGGCGCCGGACCGGATCGCCGACCTCGTCGCGCTCGGCGTCCGCTTCGACGACGGCCTCGCCCGCGAGGGCGGCCACTCGCGCGCGCGTGTCGTGCACGCGGGCGGAGCGGAGACGGGACGCCGCATCGCCGAGGTCCTCGGCCGCCGCGCGCGGGAGCATCCGCGCATCGAGGTGGCCGAAGGCGAGCGGGTCGGCTCGCTCGCCGGGCTCGGAGCGCGCCCCGTCGTGCTCGCCACCGGCGGCTACGCGGCGCTGTGGGAGCGGACGACGAACCCGCGCGGCGCGACCGGGGAGGGCATCCTGCTCGCGCACCGGGCGGGCGCCGCGCTCGCCGACCTGGAGATGGTGCAGTTCCACCCCACCGCTCTCGCCGACGACGGCTTCCTCCTCTCGGAGGCGCTGCGCGGCGCGGGGGCGACGCTGCTCGACGAGGACGGCGAGCGCTTCACGGACGAGCTCGCGCCCCGCGACGTGGTGGCGCGCGCCATCGCCGCCCGCGACGGCGCCGCGCTCGACCTGCGCCACATCGAGCGCGAGCGCTACCCGTCGCTCATGGCGACGCTCGAGCGCGCCGGCTACGACCCCGCCGACGAGCCGATCCCCGTCTCCCCCGCCGCCCACTATGCGATCGGCGGGATCGTCACCGACCTCGACGGGCGCACGAGCATGCCCGGCCTGTACGCCGCCGGCGAGTGCGCCTGCACCGGCGTGCACGGCGCCAACCGGCTCGCGTCGAACTCGCTGCTCGAGTGCCTCGTCTTCGGCCGCCGTGCCGCGCTCGCCGCGCTCGCCGGGCCGCCGCTGGTGTCTGACACCGCCGAGCGGTGTCAGACACCCAACGGCGACGTGGGCGACGCGCTCTGGGCGCACGCCGGCCTCATTCGCGACGCCGCCGGCCTCGAGCAGCTGCTCGACGCGCCGAACGAGCTCGCGCGCCTCGTGGCCCGCTGCGCGCTCGCGCGCACCGAGAGCCGCGGCGTCCACTTCCGCGACGACTTCCCCGCGGAGGACCCGGAGCTGGCGGGCCACTTCGTCGTCCGGCCGGACGAGGAGCCGGCGCTCGAGCGATGGAGCTGACCGCAGCAGACGTCGACCGCGTGGTCGCGGAGGCCCTCGCCGAGGACGTCGGCGACGGCGACCGCACCACCGCCGCGCTCGTGCCCGAGGACGCGCGCTGCCGCGCGCAGCTCCTCCTCGAGGAGCCCGGCGTCGTGTGCGGCATTCCCGTCGCCGCGGCCGTGTTCCGCGCGCTCGACCCGTCGGTGCGCGTCGAGGCCCTCCTCGACGAGGGCGCAGTCGTCACCTCCCCGCCCGCGGTCGTGGCCGAGGTCGAGGGGCCGGCGCGGGCGGTGCTCACGGGCGAGCGCGTCGCGCTCAACCTCGTCGGGCGCCTGTGCGGCATCGCCTCGCTCACGCGCCGGTACGTCGAGCTCGTCGACGGGACCGGCACGACCGTGCTCGACACGCGGAAGACGACGCCGGGGCTGCGCGCGCTCGAGAAGTACGCGGTGCGCTGCGGCGGTGGGACGAACCACCGCGCCGGGCTCTACGACGCCGTGCTCGTGAAGGAGAACCACCTGCGCATAGCCGGCGGGATCGCCGCGGCGGCGGCCGCGCTGAACGGCACGCGCGACGTCGAAGTCGAGATCGAGGCCGAGACGCTCCCGCAGGTGCAGGAGGCGGTCGACGCCGGCATCCGCCGGATCCTGCTCGACAACATGAACCCCGAGCAGGTGGCGCAGGCAGTCGCGCTCGTGGACGGCCGCGCCGAGCTCGAGGCCTCGGGCGGCATCTCCCTGGCCACCGTGCGCGCGTTCGCCGAGGCGGGCGCCGACTTCGTCTCGGTGGGCGCGCTGACGCACTCCGCGCGCTCGCTCCACGTATCCCTGGAGGTTCGATGACCACGCTCGAGATGGCAACGCTGCACGCGGACATCCGCGACCTCGCGCGCGAGCGCGACGCGGTGATCCTCGCGCACAACTACCAGCGGCCCGAGGTGCAGGACGTGGCCGACTACGTCGGCGACTCGCTCGGCCTCTCCCGGCAGGCGGCGGCGACGGAGGCCGACGTGATCGTCTTCTGCGGCGTCCACTTCATGGCGGAGACGGCCGCGATCCTCAGCCCCGAGAAGACCGTGCTCCTTCCCGACCTGCGCGCCGGCTGCTCGCTCGCGGCGTCGATCACCGCCGACCAGCTGCGCGCGTGGAAGGCCGACCATCCTGGCGCGGTGGTGGTGTCGTACGTGAACACGACCGCGGACGTGAAGGCGGAGAGCGACTACTGCTGCACCTCCGGGAACGCGCAGCAGGTGATCGAGGCGATCCCCGAAGACCAGGAGATCCTGTTCCTGCCGGATATGTACCTCGGGCTGTGGCTCGAGCGCGTCACCGGGCGCACGCTCACGATCTGGATGGGCGAGTGCCACGTGCACGCCGGCATCCGGCCGGCGGACATCGAGCGCTGGACGCGCGAGGCGCCGGACGCGGAGCTGCTCGTGCACCCGGAGTGCGGCTGCGCGAGCCAGGCGATGGCGTTCGGGAACGAGCGCACGCAGATCCTCTCGACCGAGAAGATGGTCGACTACGCGCGCCGCTCGGAGAAGCGGCGGTTCCTCGTCGCCACCGAGGTGGGGATCCTCCACCGCCTCGAGCGCGAGGCGCCCGGGAAGACGTTCGAGCCCGTGCGCGCCGACGCGGTGTGCCGGTACATGAAGGTGACGACGCTCGACGAGGTGCGCGATGCGCTGCTGAAGATGCAGCACCGCGTCACCGTCGATCCCGACACGGCGGCGAAGGCGCGGCTGGCGATCGAGCGCATGGTCGCCATCGGCGCCTGAACGACCGGTACTAGGTACGCAAACGCATGTGTCGCAATTTCTGCCGCATAGACGCGGCGTCCGTGACGGTCTCGTGACGCTTCCGCGCGGGTACTAAGTACCGGTCTCTAGTGCTCGAGCCGCACGAGCAGCTCGTAGAACCCGACCGCGATCGAGGCGGACAGGGCGAGCGAGATCCCGAGCACCGCGAGCCAGCGGGTCGCCCGCAGGCGGCCCGCGCCTCCGGCGCGGTCGAGCGAGCGCCGGATCCGTCCCCGCGCGCCGCGCGCGAGCAGGAGCGCGGCGACGCTGAGGCCCATCGCGGCCGGGATCGCCCACACCGCGTCGAGCAGGTGGATCCGCCCCGTCTGCCGGGAGAGCGCGATCGCCGCGGGCACCGCCAGCGCCCCCACGAGCGCCGCGACGAGCGCGACGGAGGCGCGGTGGTTCGACCGGCTACTGCTTGACGTACGGCTTGCCATCGGCGGCGGGCGCAACGGTACGGCCGATCACGCCTGCCACGGCGATCAGCGTCAGGACATACGGAAGCACGTTGAACAGGGTAGACGCCGAGGCGGAGTACACCTGGAGGCGAAGCGCGACCGCGCTCGAGAAGCCGAACAGCACCGCGGCGCCGAACGCGCCCGCCGGGCGCCAGTTGCCGAAGATCATCGCCGCGAGCGCGATGAACCCGCGGCCGGCGGTCATGTTGTCGTTGAACGCCCCGCCGCCGAACCCATCCGACAGGTAGACGCCGCCGGTGGCGGCGAGGATCCCGGAGAGGACGACGCACGCGTACCGCACGGCGTACACATTGATGCCGACGGTGTCCGCCGCGCGCGGATGCTCGCCGCACGCGCGGATGCGCAGCCCGATCGGGGTCTTGAAGATGACGAACCACGCGACGATCACGAGCAGGAAGCCGAGCCAGATCATGAGGTTGAGATGGCCGATCGCCGGTCCGAGGAAGCCGACGTGGTCGATGCCCGGGAGGTTCACGTTCGGGATCGTCGACACGCCGGTGGGCACGTAGTTCCCGTGGTAGATCTGGAAGAAGAAGTACCCGGTT
>Ga0335069_10012363_pt1 | contig 12014 bp, 9 predicted proteins | sample Lox_Sample_11_FD_206714 | JGI IMG/M metagenome (GOLD analysis project Ga0335069, IMG submission 206714) | Soil microbial communities from Loxahatchee National Wildlife Refuge, Florida, United States - Lox_Sample_1.1 | ecosystem: Environmental > Terrestrial > Soil > Wetlands | place: USA: Florida...
AGTCGATCGTGGACGCGCTCATCGCTCACTACCAGGCGGAGCAGTTGAAGGCCGAGACACAGGCGGCCTGATGACGCTGCAGGAGTGGGTGCAAGAGGGCGAGACTCTGCTGCGCACAGGACCACACCCCGACCGCGCGCGCCTGGACGCGGAGTTGCTGATGCGCCATCTGCTGCAGCAGGAGCGCGCCGCGCTGCTGGCGCGGTGGAAGGAACGCCTCCACGAGAACGAAGCGGCCCGGTACACCGAACTGCTGGATCGCCGCCACGCAGGCGAGCCCATCCAGTACATCACCGGCGAGGCCGGCTTTTACGAGCTCTCCTTCCGCGTCACGCCCGATGTGCTGATTCCGCGCCCTGAGACCGAGCACCTGGTCGAGAAAGTTGTTGAGCTCGCGCCCCTCTTTTCAAAGCCGCGCATCGTGGATGTGGGCACCGGTTCGGGCGCCATCGCGATATCGCTGGCGCACGCGCTGCCCCTTGCGCAGGTCACGGCGACCGATCTGTCCCACGCCGCGCTGGAGGTCGCAAAGGAAAACGCGATTCGCAACGGGCTGGCCGATCGCATCCGCTTTCTGCAGGGCGATCTGCTCGCACCCGTGGCCAGAGAATGCTTCGACGTGGTTGCTTCCAATCCCCCCTATGTGCCGGCTGTGGATCGCGCCAGCCTGGCCGTGGAGGTGCGCGACTATGAACCCGGACTGGCGCTCTTTGCCGACACAGACGGGATGAGCGTGTTCAGGCGCCTGATCCCGCAGGCTGCCGATGCGCTGCTCAAAGGCGGATATGTGGTCCTCGAGATCGGACATGGTCAGCAACCGGCGGTTGGCGATCTGCTTTCCGCAAGCGGTTTCGAAAAAATTCAGTTCATCTCCGATCTGCAGGGCATTCCACGCGTGGCGATGGGCAGGCGGCCTTGACACCCGGGGCGCCGCATCCGTATGTTGCGCACATCAGACTTGGAGGAGTGGAAACAGCATGCAACGACGGTCGCATACCATGGCAGTCTTGACGGACAGCCATTTCCTCATCCCCGCGATCGTGTTCCTTGCCGGAATCACGCTGCTCATTGCCATGCACTGAGTTCGTCTCCATAGCCCTGTCGATCCCGAAAGAAGACGCCGCTCCGCATGAGCACGCAGCCCAGAATCACTTCCGACCTTCGCATTCAGTCCCGGCACGGCCTCGGCGTGCTGTGCGGCATCGGCGCGGGCGTGTGGCTGGGCGCCGCTGAAGCGCCCACCAAGCTGGTCAACGCCGGACTCTCCCCCTATGCCATCTCGCTGTGCATGGTGGCCGGAGTCTTCACCGCGCGCTGGAGCGTGCCCACGCTGCTCAAGGGAACGCGCGCCGTGTTCGCCGATCTCTCGCGCAACCGGCAGCTCATTCCCTTTGCCGTGCTCGCCGGCATGCTGTGGGCCGTGGCCAACACCCTCACCGTCTTCGCCATCCGCGACGTGGGCCTGGCCATTGCCTTTCCCCTGTGGAACACCAATTCGCTGGTGGGCATCCTGTGGGGGCGACTCTTATTCGGCGAACTGAAGGGCGCCAGTGCCGCCAACATCGCCAAAGTCCTCCTCGGCACCACTGCCATCGTGGCCGCCGCGGTGATGCTCGGCTTCAGCACCATGCACACAGGCGGCACGCATTCCGCGCACGCACTCAACGGCATCCTGGCCGCCGCCGGCGCCAGCCTGCTCTGGGGATCGATGTACATCCCCTACCGCAAGGCCTACCTGAGCGGCATGAATCCGCTGTCGTTTGTCACCGTGTTCACAGTGGGCGAACTGGTGACCATGTTCGCGCTGGTGCTGGCCTTCGACGGCGGCACGCACGCCGCGGTGTTTCATTCAACTGCTGTTGCGCCCATGTTGTTCTGGCTGTTTCTGGGCGGTTTTGTGTGGGTCATCGGCGACCTCTTCCAGCAGTATGCGACCAAGTACCTGGGCATCGGTCGCGGCATTCCGCTGTCAAACACCAATCAGTTGTGGGGACTGGCGTGGGGAGCGCTGGTGTTTGGCGAGCTGGCTCATGCCGATGCCACCCATCGCCTGCTCGTGGTCGCGGGGTCGGTCGTGATGATCGCGGGCGCATTGGCGGTGAGCACGGCCATTGCCACCGAGCGCGAGTCGGCCTCCACGCATGAAGCCATTGAGCGCGAGTGCGCCCGCTACGGCCTGGAGCCGGTGCACGTGATCCGCGCCTTCCATGGCACGGGCGTGAACGCCGAAGATCGCCGCGCATGGTGGGACTGGCTGATCCTGGCCTGTGCCGCGGGCGTGTTTGTCGCCCTGGCGCTCAACGCGCGCATCCCCTCTCTGCCCATGAATTCCGGGTGGACCGTCGTGCTCACCATCGTGCTGATTGCCAGCGCGGCGGTGTGCGCGTGGGGACTGGGCAAGGCAACACGCTTCTCCTGATCCGGCTGAGATGCACGTAAAATAGGAACATGCTCGATGTTGCCGTGGTGGATCTCGTGGGAGTTGGACTGAACGCCACGGATACGCTGATTCCTCTCGCCGAATTTCCCGCCCGCGGCTCCAAAGTCGAATACACGCACGCCTCGTTCCTCCCCGGCGGCCAGACCGCCAGCACCGTAGTCGCGTGCCAGAGCTGGGGCCTCAAGACGCGCTACGTGGGCAAGCTGGGCGATGACGATGCGGCGCGGCTGCATCGGCGCGAATTCGCGCGCACCGGAGTGGATGCCCGGCTCATCGAAGTGCCGCATGCGGCCAGCCTGCAATCGCTCATTCTTGTCGATGGCGGCGGTGAGCGCACCGTGCTCTGCCGGCGCGATGATCGACTCCTGCTCAAGCCCGACGATCTGAACCGCGAGTGGATCGTGAACGCGCGGGCGCTGCACGTGGACGGATACGAGACCGCCGCGGCCGCGCAGGCCGCGCGATGGGCGCATGAGGCCGGCGTTCCCGTCATCGCCGATCTCGATGAAACCTATCCCGGCGTCGAAGAACTGATCCGCAACGTCGATTACCTGATCGTGAGCCGCGATTTTCCCGCCCGCCTCACCGGCGAGCGCGACCTGGCCCGGGCGCTGCGCGTCATTCGAAATCAGTATGACTGCCGGCTGACCGCCGCGACCCTCGGGCAGGACGGCGTGCTGGCCTGGGACGGCGATCAACTGCTGCATCGCGCCGCGTTTTGCGTGCGCGTGGTCGATACCACCGGCGCCGGCGACATCTTCCATGCCGGCTTCATCTATGGATTGCTGCAGGGTTGGCCACTGGAGAGGCAACTCGATTTTGCCTGCGCCGCGGCGGCGTTGAACTGCACCTGCTCCGGCGCACGCGGCGGAATCCGCGGCGTCGAAGATGTAGAGCGGCTGATGGCGAGCACGCCGCGATATCTGGCCGCCGGCATCCTTTAACCGGTTACGCGTCAGAACCCCGCCGGGTGTTCGTGCATTACGTTGAACGCCGCCTCCACCGCCATGCCCGCCTGGGCCAGGGTACCTTCGTCAAACAGCCGCCCGATCAGCGTGATGCCATGCGGCACGCGCCGCGGCGGATTGAATTTCGGCAGCGGATGCTCGGGATCCGGCGCCCAGTCGCTGCGCGCTTCGCTCACTTCGACGAACCCCGCGCGCAATGTGAGCGACGGATGGCCGGTGTTGTTGGTGATCACCAGCATCTCGTCGCGCAACGACGGCACGATCAGCAGATCCACCTGCGCCATCACGCGCGCCATCTCCTCGGCCACCTTGCGGCGGAAGCGGTCGGCCTGCACAAAATCCACCGCCGAAAGAAACCGCGACTGGCGGAAGACGTTGGGCCACGCATCCGGCACCTGCATCTTCAGCATGTCGAGCTTGTGTCCCAGCACCAGGTCATCGAATGCCGCGGCGGCCTCCGCAAACAGCATCAGGTTGAGCGAGTCGTAGGGCCAGTCGGGAATCGAGACCTCCACCAACTCCATGCCGGCCTTCTTCACCGTCTCCAGCGCCGCGCGATCCACATCGGTGGCGGGCGCCTCCTTCATCCACGCGGGGAAGTAGCCTACCCGCAGGCCGCACACGCTCGCTCCCGCATCAAAGCTCAACTTCGAGGGCACGCTGGCCAGGTCTCCGGAATCAGGCCCGCTGATGGCCTTCAGCACCAGCATCGCGTCTTCCACGCTGCGCGTCATCGGCCCCAGCTTGTCCAGCGACCAGCACAGCGTCATCGCCCCTGTGCGCGGCACACGGCCATAGGTGGGACGCAGGCCCGTCACGCCGCAGCGCATCGACGGGCTCACGATGCTCCCGCCAGTTTCGCTGCCGATGGCAAAGCCCACCAGTCCCGCTGCTGTCGCGGCCCCGGGGCCGGCGCTCGATCCGGAGGCGCCTTCCGCATCGGGAATCCACGGATTCATCGTCTGCCCGCCAAACCAGATGTCGTTCAACGCCAGCGCGCCCAGGCTCAGCTTGGCCACCAGCACGGCGCCCGCCTCGTTCAGCCGCGCCGCGACTGCGCCGTCCAGCTTTGGCACGCGATTGCGATACGGCTCCGCTCCGTATGTGGTCGGAATTCCCGCCGTATCGAGCAGGTCTTTCGCGCCCCACGGAATCCCGTGCAGCGGCCCGCGATACTGCCCCGCCGCAATCTCCTTGTCCGCCTGCCGCGCCTGCCGCAGTGCATGGTCGCGCGTCAGCGTGATCACACAGCGCAGCCTGGGATTGAAGCGCTCGAGGCGCGCAAGATAAATCTCGGTCAGCCGCTCCGACGTGATGGACTTCGATTCAACCCAGCGCGAAAGCTGCGTCACCGGCGCGTAGGCAATCTCCTCTTCGCTCGCGGGCAGCGCGTTTGAAGTCGAGGCGCTGCGCACGAACGCGTCGTTGCCTTCCTGCAGTTTGATGCCGGGGATCGCCGGATTCCACTGCGTGGCGGGCGCGACGGACTGCGGGAATTCCAGCTTGCGCGGGCCCACGCGCAGCTCGTAGTTCGGCGCCATCTGCATCCGCCAGTTTCCGGCCGCCTGCTCGCGCTCGCGGTGCGTCATCTCAAACTGAACCAGCTTTTCCGCACGCGCAAAATCGTCGGCCGCAACTGCGGGTCCCACCGCCGGAGACGTGCCGAAAGCCGGGGGCGCGCCCGGCGTTGCCTGCTGCTGATTCTGCGGCGGAGCCTGCCCGTCAAGAGCTGAGTCGAGCGCGGCGCCGAGAACGGCGAGCGAGCTATAGGTCAAAAAATCTCTGCGCGATGCGGACATGGGCCTTCCTTATCGGGTAAAGCATGGCGAGAACGATAATACAAACTCCGAGCCGCGCGCTTACCGCGACACGCCGCCCGGAGGAACATGCTCTTCAAGATAACGCGCAATGAGGCTGAACCAGTGGTAGCTTGTCCCCTTGCCTTCGCACAGGCAATGCGAACGGTTGGGATAATCCATGAAGTCGAACGGCTTGCCCAGCTCGATGAGGCGATTGGTGAGCAACTCCGTTCCCTGGTAGTGAACGTTGTCGTCGCCTGACCCGTGGATGATAAGCAGGTGGCCTGCGAGCCCATCGGCAAAGTTGATCGGTGAGCCGTCATGGTATCCCTGCTTGTCCTGGTCGGGAAGTCCCATGTAGCGCTCCTGGTAGATCGTGTCGTAGTGTGCCTCGTCAGGAACAGGCGACCCCGAAATGCCGGTGGAGTACACGCCGGGATAACGGAACATGACATTCAGCGTGTTGGAGCCGCCGCCGCTGTGTCCCCAGATGGCCATGCGCGCGGTGTCGATGTAACTGCGCTCTTTCGCGAGTGCCTGGATGGCCTGCACCTGCTGTTGCGATGAAAGCACGCCCACCGCGCCGTAGACGCACCTGCGCCACGCGCGGCCCTGCGGCGAAGGAGTTCCCTGGTTATCGACGCTGATGACGATATAGCCTTGCTGGGCCATGATGGCGTGATACAGCCCAAGGACTCCTTGCCAGTCATCGGTCACCGTCAAGCCCGCAGGCTCCCCGTACACGAAGGAGAGAACCGGGTATTTCTTCGCGGCATCAAAGTCCGGCGGCTTCATCATCCATCCATCGAGCGTCGCGCCGTTGCCTGCCTGCACCTTAAAGAACTCCGGCGGCGCGGGCAGAAGCGGCTTCACCTTTTGCGCAACCTCCTGGTTGCTGACGAGGGTGCGCAGCACCTGGTGCCCGGGAAGACTCACAAGCTCGAAGTCTGGCGGGGTGCTGAAAGTACTGAAGACATGCACCGCAAAGCGGCCGTTGGGCGCGATGTCGTACCGGTTCGTGCCGGTCAACCCGGCCGGAGTCACGCGCTCAGGGGTACCGGTTCCATCCAGCCGCGCGCGATAAAGATAGCGCCGCACAGGGTCGGTGGGCGATGCGATGAAGTAGAGCCAGCCACCGTCGGCATCCACCGCTTCGACCGAGATGACGTCGGCATCGAAGTGGGTGAGGAGATGGGGCTGGCCGGTGGCGCGATCGATGCGGTAGGCATGTCTCCATCCGTCGCGCTCGCTCACCCACAACAGATCGGGCTCCTTCGTTCCGCCTTTGCCGATGAAGGTAAGCGGCACCACGTCCACCCAGGCCTTGTCGCTGTCCTCAAACAGCAGCTTCGCCTCGCCGGTGCGCGCGTCCGCGAGCATCAGCTGGTTGTGCTGCTGCAGGCGGTCGAGATACTCGATGAGCACCTGGCGCGAGTTGCCCGCCCACTCCATGCGCGCGATGTAGTGCTGGCGCGGATCGCCTTCCAGCTTCACCCATTGCGTCGGGCCGCCTGAGGCCGCCACAACGCCCGCACGCACCGAGGAGTTTGTCGTGCCGGGCTGCGGATACTTGTACTTGAAGGTCGTGGGATACTCGGCATCCGTGTCGTTGATGAGCGTGAACTCGCCCACGCCCGACTGATCGAACTGCCAGTAAGCGATGGACTGTCCGTCAGGGCTCCAGCGGAAGCAGTTGCGCAGGTCCAGCTCTTCTTCGTTCACCCAGTCGGAGGTGCCGTTGATGATATCGGCGGAGCCGTCGCTGGTGAGCTGCGTGATCTTCCCGGTTGCCAGGTCTTCGACATACAGGTTGTGCTCGCGTACCCACGCCACGCGCGTGCTGTCAGGCGAGAAGGTGGCAAACATCAGCGTCGACTCCGGCGCATCGCCGCCCAGCTTCGTGAGCGTGCCCGCTGCCTCGTCGAAGACCCAGTAATCGCCGCGCGTGTTCAGCCGCCACACCTTCTTCGTGTTGGTAAAGATCAGCAGCTTGCTGCGATCCTCTGACCACGAGTATTCGTCAATGTCGAGAGGCGCCTTCGCATCCTTCGGCGTGAGCTGCGCGGCGGAGATCAGCACGCTGCGCTGGCCCGATGCGGAATCGTAGGCCACGATGTCCATGCCCTTCTTGTCCGCAGCCGGCTCAAGGATGGTGTAAATCTCGCCGTCCTTCTGCCAGGCGAGCTGGATGCCCTTGAGTGAATATGCGTGCTTGTTGAACAGCGAATCGAGCTGCTCTTTAAGGTCAGGCCGCGCAGGGGTGTCGGGGGAGGCTGCAATTGCGAAGCCAGGCGCAAACGCGAAGATCGCGGCGAGTGAGCTCGCCAGGCACAGCTTGCTGATGTTGTCCAAGAAAAAACCTCCGCTGAAACGGAAACGCGGCTGCCGGCGGGGGTGCGCGACAGATTCCGCAGTGTTTCCGTGCCCCGATTATAAGCAGCGGAGTTCCGGGGTCTTGCCGCGGATGCAGCAGATTCGACATTGCGGAAGCGGAGGCGGACGGATTACGATTGCGCACTGAAACCGTTTCCAGGAGAAGACCTCATGCGCCTGTCCGCCTCGATCTGCATTGCCGTGCTTGCTCTCACTTCCACTTTCGCGTCGGCCCAGGCCAAGTCAAGCCAACCGCAGATGGTGGCCCAGACTCCGCCCATGGGCTGGAACAGTTGGAACTACTTCTTCGGCAAGGTCACGGACAAGGACATCCGCGACTCCGCCGACCAGATCGTCGCCAGTGGCATGAGAGATGCCGGCTACATCTACGTCAACATCGACGACACCTGGGAAGGCAAGAGAGACGAGAACGGCGTGCTGCACACCAACGACAAGTTTCCTGACATGAAGGCGCTGGCCGATTATGTGCATTCCAAGGGGCTCAAGATCGGCATCTACTCCGGCCCCGGGCCCAAGACCTGCGCGGGCTACGAAGGCTCGCTGGGTCACGAGGAGCAGGACGCGAAGATGTACGCGGACTGGGGCATCGATTATCTGAAGTACGACCTGTGCAGCTTCAACGAAGCCGTGATGCGGAAGCAGGCGCCCGGCGACAAGGCCGCGCAGATGCGGCTGATGCACGCGGCCTACGACAAGATGGCGAAGGCGCTCAAGGCCACCGGCCGGCCCATCGTATTCTCGCTGTGCCAGTACGGCTGGGACGCGGTGTGGGAGTGGGCGCCCGCGCTGGGGGGCAACCTGTGGCGCACCACCGGCGACATTCAACCCGACTGGAACAGCATGTACACCATCCTGAGCCAGCAGGAAGGGCTGCAGAGATACGCCGGGCCGGGCCACTGGAACGATCCCGACATGCTGGAAGTGGGCAACGGCAAGCTGTCGCTGGGCGAGAACCGGGTGCACTTTTCCATGTGGGCCATGCTCAGCGCTCCGCTGCTGGCCGGAAACGATCTGCCCCACATGAAGCCCGAGATTCGCGACATACTCACCAACAAGGATGTGATCGCGCTGGATCAGGACAAGCTCGGCAAACAGGCCTCGCGCGTCTATTCGGAGGGCGAGGTCGATGTGTGGCTCAAGCACCTCTCCGGCGGCGCAGGCGCCATCGCGATCGTGAATGCCGGCAGCGATCGCGTCGCGACCCATCCCTTCCATCTGAATCTCGCCAGGCTCGGCCTGCACGGACCGATGCATGCAAAGGACCTGTGGACCGGCAAGGACGTAGAACTGCGCGACGAGATGCCCATCCAGATTCCCAGCCACGACATCCTGCTGCTGCGGGTTGGCTCGGGAAAGTGATGCCCTCCGGCTCTCGCGCCATACCCAGATAAGCCCCCGGCGAAATGATCCTGATTTGCCGGAACGATTTCAGGCTGAGCAGGTCTTTATCGCCGGAAATCAGAAGGTCGGCATTCGTCTTCCCGGCGTACTTCGTGAATCAGCCGCGCCACATCGTCCGGCGCATTTCCCATGTGGCTGCTGGCGCGCCCTTACCGCTGCGATGCGTCGAGTATGGCGCGGATGCGCGCAGCGCGATAGGCCCGGAGTGCCTCGCGCATAAGCTCGCTCACGCAACCCGCGCCAGCAGCACCGCAAACCACGCCCGCTCATCCATCCACGTCTGCTCAGGCGTAAAGCCCGCCTGCGCCACCAGCGCCTCCACTTGTGCCACACGGTACTTGTAGCTGTTCTCGGTATGGATGGTCTCGCCGGGTGTGAAGCTGATTGTCAGGTCGCATGCGGGCACCTGCACCGTCTGCGGAATCCGGCTTTCGAGGTGCATTTCGATGCGCGACTTCGCCCGGTTCCAGACCGCGCGGTGCGCAAATGCCTGGGGATCGAAGTTGGCGCCCAGTTCGCGGTTGAGGCGCGCCAGGATGTTGCGGTTGAACTCCGCCGTCACCCCGGCCGCGTCATCGTAGGCATTCAGCAGCGCGGTCTTGTCTTTCACCAGGTCCACGCCCAGCAGCAGCGAATCGCGCGGCGCCAGCGCGGCGCGCACGTTTTCCAGCAGCGCCCTGGCCTCGTGGGGCTCGAAGTTGCCGATGCTCGAACCGATGTAGAGCACCATCCGCCGATGCCCGTGGAGCGGCGCATCGAGCGTGAACTGATGGGTGTAGTCGGCCACGCGCGGTGCCACCAGCGCGCCCGGAATCTCCTCCCCAATGCGCTGCTGCGCCTCCGCCAGCGCCGTGGCAGACACGTCCACCGGCTCGTACAGCACCGTGTCCTGGCGATCCACCGCGGCCTTCAGCAGGATGCGGGTCTTGTCGCACGAGCCGGCGCCCAGCTCCACCATGTGCAGCGCGTCCGGTCCCGCGGCAAGGGCAACGATCTCCTCCGCCCTCTGGCTGAGGATCGATCGCTCGGTACGGGTGAGATAGTATTCGGGCAACTCGGTGATCCGGTCGAAGAGACGCGATCCGGCGGCGTCGTAAAACAGCCAGGACGGCAGCCATCGGGGCTGGGACACAAGCCCTTCGGTCACAGCCGCCACCATCTGCTTATCGGGTTTTAAGCTGCTCAGGGGAAGCGAGATTGTCGTCATGCCGTTTTTCTTTGGATGCGGCTCTGGGAATTGGAGTTACCAGCTTGCCAGCCGGATTCCGGAAAACTGCCAGCGAGTCTCTGGCGCAAAAAAGTTGCGGTAGCTGGCCCGGATATGCGCCGCGGGGGTCACGCACGACCCGCCCCGCAGCACCATCTGCCCGCTCATGAACTTCCCGTTGTATTCGCCCAGCGATCCGGCCAGGGGACGAAACCCCGGATAGCCGAGATACGCCGAAGCCGTCCATTGCCAGCAGTCTCCATAAAGCTGCCACGGCCGCTTGAACTGCACCGGACTCTCCGGCAGCAGGGCGGTGCCTTGCGACGGCGCGCGCAGTGCCTCAAGTTCGGCGATTTCGCTGGCCGGCACAGGCATCAGGCGCCCGGAGTCGAGCAGGTTGCCTGTGATTAGCCGGCCTTCCGCCGCGGCTTCCCATTCGAACTCCGTCGGCAGCCGGTATCCCGCCCAGCGCGCATAGGCTTCCGCCTCGTAGTAGCTCACCTGGCTCACCGGCACGCCGCGCACGCGGCTCAACGGCAGTTCGCCCCGCAGCGTGAACACGGTCCATTCCCCTCCGCCGCTGCTCCAGTAGAGCGGGGCATTCCATCCCTGGCTCTGCACGGGAAGCCATCCGTCGCTCAGCCACAGCTCCGGCCGGCGGTAACCCCCGTCTTCAATGAACTCCGCGAACTCCCCGCAGGTCACAAGGCGTTCCGCCAGCCCGTAGGGCTCCAGCCACACGCGGTGCCGCGGCAGCTCGTTATCGAAGCAGAATCCGTCGCCCGCGTGCCCGGCTTCCTGCATGCCGCCTTCGAAGCGCAGAAAGCGCAACGGCTCGGGAGGCGCCGGGATCTTGGCGGGAGAACCGGAACCGGAAATCCCGGCAGAGTATGCCGGCCGCAGCGGATTGGTGAAAAACGCGTGCAGGATGTCGGTGAGCAGCAGCTCCTGGTGCTGCTCCTCGTGGTTCACGCCCAGCTCGATGGTCTTGAGCAGGTCCGCTTCGGGATTCCCGTCCAGCAGGCGTTCAACAGCCTCGTCCACGTGCGCGCGGAAACGCAGAATCTCTTCCAGGCCCGGCCGGGAGAACGAAGACCGCAGTCGCTTTTCAGGGAAGCAGGCAAAGGTCTGGTAGTAGCTGTTGAACAGCCACACGAAATCGGGATGGAACGGCCGATAGCCGGCGAGAAACTCGCGCAGCACAAAGGACTCGAAGAACCACGCGGTGTGGGCCAGGTGCCACTTGGCAGGGGAAGCCTCGGGGCAGGACTGCACCATCATGTCTTCAGGCGTAAGCGATTCGCACAGAGCCATGGTACGGCGCCGCACCGCGCGGAAGCGCTCGGCCAGTGCCGCCTGGGCACTTGAGGGGAAGGTGGTACTCATGGCGCAACTCCCTTGTGGTGAAGAGTGTACCCCAGAATCATGAATGGCCGCTTACAACCGGGGCTCCCTCTTGAGCGCAGCCGGCGCGGCCAGGCGTCCGCCGCCGTTTCGGCGCCGGAACGTTTCGGCACCGGAACTGGCCGGCGGGCTGTCCCATTCTGGTTCCTTCCAGAACCAGTTCAAGACTCACGAAAGCCGGTTTGACAACCGGGCTAGCCGCCGGATCAATTTAGTGGTTTAATTGCCTGTCACCAAAAGTAGACGCACGCCGCGATGACGCGCGCCACATTCCTTCGCAGTCGAGGAGGGAATATGAATAGGAATTATCTTCACGAGCTGACCGTTGCATCGATGACCCTGGCGGTTCTCGCCGCCCCATCGGCCGTCATTCTGGGCCAGGCGACCGCCTTCATCCCGGA
>Ga0335069_10012364_pt1 | contig 12013 bp, 9 predicted proteins | sample Lox_Sample_11_FD_206714 | JGI IMG/M metagenome (GOLD analysis project Ga0335069, IMG submission 206714) | Soil microbial communities from Loxahatchee National Wildlife Refuge, Florida, United States - Lox_Sample_1.1 | ecosystem: Environmental > Terrestrial > Soil > Wetlands | place: USA: Florida...
TATGCCCACCAGGCTGAAAGTTATCAGGCGATTACGGCCGGTGAGAACGTCGTCATCGCCACGGGAACGTCCAGCGGGAAGACGTTGTGTTACAACCTGCCCATTTTCTCACGCCTACTCAATAACCCCCAAGGCAGAGTGCTTTATCTTTTTCCCACCAAGGCCCTGGCCTATGATCAGCTCAAGGTGTTGAGCGCATTTACAGAAGCCGTGGGTTCTGAATCACCTGCCCGGCTCAGCGCGGCGGTCTATGATGGCGACACCCGCACGGATCAACGCTCCGGCATCCGCACGATGAACCGCATCCTGGTCACCAACCCCGATATGCTGCATGTGGGTATTTTGCCGCATCATACCTTGTGGCAGGAATTGTTGCAAAACCTTCTATATGTTGTCATCGACGAAGTTCATCAATATCGGGGCGTCTTTGGCTCGCACGTGGCCAATGTCATTCGTCGGCTGAAACGTGTGGCAGCCCATTATGGAGCTTTTCCTCAATTCATTCTGACTTCTGCAACCATTGCCAACCCACAGGTGCATGCACAAAAACTCATCGAGGCACCGGTGACGTTGATCAGTACGGACGGTTCTCCACACTCGGAGCAATCGTTTTTTCTGTATAACCCACCAGTCATTGATACCAAACTGGGCATTCGCAGGAGTGCCTCCAGCGAGGCAACCCGCATCAGCAGTGACTTGTTGGCCAACCACGTTCAATCCATCATCTTCGCCCAGACTCGCCGTTCGGTTGAATTGTTGTTGAAATCTATCCGGGAGAGACAGACTCTGCAGCAAGCCGAAGCGGTGCGTGGTTATCGTAGTGGTTATCTGCCCAAGGAGCGGCGTGAGATCGAGGAGGGCCTGAAATCAGGTGCTATCGATTTGGTGGTGTCGACCAATGCCTTGGAATTGGGCGTAGATATTGGCGGATTGGATGTCTCGTTGCTGGTTGGCTATCCCGGCTCGATTGCCTCGGTTAGGCAACAGGCCGGGCGCGCTGGCCGGCGTCAGGGAAAATCCTTAGCGGTGCTGATCGCGTCGGGCAACCCCATCGATCAATACCTGATGAGCCATCCCGACTTTGTCTTCGAACGCTCCCCCGAACAGGCGTTGATCAATCCTGATAATTTGCTCATTTTGTTGCAGCATTTACGCTGTGCGGCGTTCGAGCTGGCTTTCCAGCCGGGTGAGCGTTTTGGAAACATGGATGAAGCTGAATTGCGAGACTTTTTGAGCTATCTGGTGCAGGCGGGAGATTTGTACCAGAACAAGGATCAATTCTTCTGGATGGCAGATAATTACCCTGCTTCGTCCATTTCCTTGCGTAGCGCTTCGGCAAAGACCATCAAACTGGTTGCCGAGGAGGAAGGCGAGCAACGGACGATTGGTTTAGTAGACGAAAAAAGCTCTTATTGGATGGTTCATCCGGGCGCAATTTATCTACACGAAGGACGTACCTTTCGCGTGGACGATCTGGATCTTGAGAATGCCAAAGCGGTTTTGACGCCCCTTAATCCAGATTATTACACTCTGCCGGTCACGGAAAGTGATGTTGACCTGATCTCCCGGCAGAAAGAAGAACAAGTTCAAGGCGCCAAGAAATCATTGGGCGAGATTAAGGTCACCACTCAAGTGACCGGCTATAAGCGCATCGATTGGCAAACGGGGCAAATATTGGAGGTCGAGCCATTGCAAATGCCTTCCACCGAGCTACGTACGGTTGCCTACTGGCTGACCATACGGGATGAAACGGTTGAGGTACTGAAAGATCAACGCCTGTGGACCGGTGAGGAGAATGATTACGGCAAGGATTGGCCTAAGATAAGAGAGTTGGTGCGCAAACGTGATCATTACACTTGCCAGAGCTGCGGAAAAGTCGAGTTACCCGGCATGCCACAATTCCATATCCATCACAAAGTCCCGTTGCGCACCTTCAACGACCTGGTCTTGGCAAATGATTTGGATAATTTAGTGACCTTGTGTCCCACCTGCCACAAAAATGCGGAAGTCTCCGTGCGCATCCGTAGCGGCCTGGCTGGCATGTGTTACGTATTGGACAACCTGGCCCCGCTCTTTCTCATGTGTACCGTGGGAGATCTGGGGGCTTTTGCCGATCCACAGTTGAAGTTCGAAGAATCGAAGCCTGGGATCGTTTTTTACGATCAAGTTCCGGGTGGAATCGGACTATGCGAGAGCCTGTATGAGTTACATACTGAGCTGATCAACGGCGCCAAAGAACTGGTTGGCAATTGCACTTGTGAAAACGGATGCCCTTCTTGCGTGGGGCCGTCCGGAGATGTCAACGTAGGCGGCAAGAAAGAAACCCTGGCACTTTTGGACCTTTTGGGATAACAATGTAGCTTATGGAATCACTTTCTGACAAGCTGAAATCGCTCGGCGTGGAATTGGGCACTGCTCATTTGCCTGCCCCAGTTCCCAAACGCTCTTATGGAGTCGAAAGTGTTGTGAATGGCAAGCTGGTCACCACGCAGGTGGGTGAAGCATTCAAGCGGATCGAGCTATTCAGTCCAGATTATCGTCATGGCAGAATCGATTTAAGCCGGTTCGACATTCCCCAGACCATGCTCAAGTGGGCACATTGCATCGACACCGAACGGGCAAGTGACAAATCCTCTTTCGTTTTCCTGGATACGGAGACAACCGGTTTGAGTGGTGGCACCGGGACGCTCGCTTTTATGGTCGGGATTGGTTTTTTCAATAGTCAGTCGGAGTTTCAGCTCGAGCAGTATTTTTTGCGCGATCCGGTTGAAGAGCAGGCGTTGCTGTATGCCTTGAGCGAACAACTCGGCAAGTTCAGCTTCATCGTCACTTATAATGGTAAATCTTTCGATGTCCCGCTGTTGAAAACTCGCTACGTTCTTCAAGGTATTGCCCACCCCTTCGATGGCCTACAGCATTTGGATTTATTGCCCCTTTCCCGCCGACTGTGGCGTAATAGCATCGAAAGTCGCACGCTGCAAAACCTGGAAGTCCAGATATTGGGCGCTTTTCGGACTCGAGAGGAGATCCCCGGTTGGCTGATCCCCCAGATGTACTATGACTATTTACGTTCCACGGACGCCCGCCCAATGAAAGGCGTTTTCTATCACAACGCCATGGACATCCTTTCGCTGACCGCCCTTTTCACGCATATCAATCATTTGTTTGATGATAGCGAGGCACAAGGTACTTTGGGTGGCGCCGATGCAGCAGCTTTGGCGCGATTGTACGAGGATATGAGCGAAGAAGACAAATCGATTAATCTATACGCAAGTGCCCTTTCTCGCGGGTTGTCTCCGGAATTGTTCTACAATTCGTTGGAGCATTACTCTAATTTGTATCGCCGATCAGGACAATTGGAAAAAGCCGTGGGATTGTGGGAGATCGGCGCCGGGCGCACTCACCTGCCATCGGTCATTGCCCTGGCTAAATATTACGAGCATCGTTCGATTGACTTGCCAAGGGCACTGGATTGGGTGGAAAAAGGGTTGGATATGGTCGAAAAAAGCACTTTGCCTGCCCCCAAGAAGCGGTTATTGAAGTCGGATCTTCAAAAAAGGTATAATCGCCTTATCAGCAAAATCGATCGTAGCACCCATAGCTGATATGAATGTCCAGAGGAGGATGTCATGCCAAAAGATAACATTGTCTACCGGGCCGATGGTGAATTCAATGGGAAAGCCATTTGCGCTTTACTCGAGTCCTTTAGCATCCATGCCTGGACCTCACAGGAAAGTTATGGCAGAACGGTTGGACTGTCAGTTGGGACCTTGGGTGAAGTGAAAGTCTATGTCGATGAAAACGATGTGATAGCAGCCAGAGACATCCTGGCAGCTTATGATCGGGGCGAGCTCGCAACTCAGGATGATGAAACTGACGACCCAGATGAAGATAGCCTGCCTTAGGGTTGGCTTTTCTTTTTGTGATCCTTGTTTTGCAAACGCTGATAATCTTCGGGGGTGTCGATATCTACCAAGATCGAATCTGTTTTTACATCCAAATAAGTGATCTCTGGAGCGTGAAGGTTGAGAAAATCGCGCAAGGTGGCTTGGACCGGCATAGCCATGATCTCGCCAAAGTATTGGCGGTCGAAGATCCACGGGTGGCCGCGATGCCCTTGAAACGAAGGAACAAGAAAACACGGCTGTTTTGAATGAAATTCCGCTAACAGATTGCCGATGACCTCTTTATTGATCATCGGCTGGTCGCCCAGCGCAACCAGAGCAGCCCGGGTTGAACCTGACAGAGCACTTAACCCCACCTGCAGCGAATGCAGCATGGAGCCATCTTCGAAGTCGGGGTTGAAGGCTAGCTTGACGGGTCGAATTTTCACCAGATCTGTGATTTGTTGGTGAAAGGCGCCAGTAACCACGATGATATCAGCAATGCGGTTGGCTTGAATAGCATCGATTACTTCCTCGATGATGGTGCTCTTGCCCCATGGCAGCAGCAGTTTGGGCTGCTCCATCCGAAGTGACATGCCGGCCGCCAGCACAACAGCACCGATTTCATCCACCATTTTCCATCATCCGTAAAAAGCGTTGATAATCTTCCGGCTGGTCGATATCGAGCGCCAGGCGGTGGTCGTTGTACTCAAAGTAGCGCGGCTGATATTGAGAAAAGAGTTGTCGGCCCCCGCTATCACCCAGAAGCTTTTGCAATTCCTCAAAAGTGCTCCGGTCAAAGAGTGTGGGCGTCGTCCGCCGGCCATCGACGGTCGGAGCGATGATCTTAGCCAAAGAACGAGCATGCTCCGACTTCATCTTGTTGAGCAACTCTGGCGTCACTTGAGGCTGGTCGGCCAGGAGGAAAATGGCCGCACCGGTTTCCGGCGGCAATGATTGGACCCCCACCCGCAGAGAAGACGACTGGCCTTCGTCCCAGTCAGGATTATCGACGATTTTTACAGGTAAGTTTGTCAATGCCGGCCGAATGGCTTCGGCATTGGCGCCCAGAACGACGATAACCGGGTCAAGACCGGCCTGAATCGAAGCCTCGACGCACCACCGGATGAATGGCTTGCCGTTCCAGGTGAGTAATTGTTTGGGCTGGCCATAGCGATGGGAAGCTCCGCCCGCCAGAATGACGGCCGCAATCCGCTGGTAGGCCTGCTTGACACCATTCAGCTTTCCTTTTAATTTCGTCACCAAAACGGTATCATAGCAACTCAGCAACGCCTCAGCGATGGGCTCTGCCAGGGCTTGCACGGCGAGGTTATCTGCCTGGTTTAGAACGACGACGCGCCGGGCATGTTTCGGGATATTCTTGAGGCCACCTTCTTCATGAGAAAGTAGCTTGACCATATGCGTAGCACTGATCGTTTGGTCCAGCATACATCCGGTCAGCTCTTTGAAACGTTCCGGGCGATGGACAAATCCTTCGTTATTGGGTTTTCCCAGCACTTCCATTCCGGCCAGGGCGCACACCAGATCGGCCCATTCCGGGATGACTGGCTCGGTGGCGCTGGGAGCTTTGATGGGTTTTTGCCGCGAGCCGTCCGCCTCGATCAATAATGGCAGGCTATTGTTCTCAGCAAACGTTTTCAACTGTTCCAGAGCGTGATTATTCAAGTGAGATAACCGTTTGTCAACGGTGGGTTTGCCGGTGACGGAAATCAATTTTGCATTATGGATATCCAGTTCTTTTACGTTTAATTCGGCATTCTCGTCCAGAAAGAGACGCTGATTGACGTTTTTTAGCTGCCAGCGTCCAAAATGTGTCGTTGTGGTGATTAAAACTGGACCGGCAAATTCGGCCGCGAGCTTGAACAGCAAGGTTGTCTTTCCCCCGGCACCAACAATGGCGATTTTCGGCGAAGGCCCGACTCGAAGAGATTGCAATAGCGAAAGAGTCACTCGTTCAACCATACAACGCCTGACGGACCGCGGGCTTACTCAAGATCGCTTCCAGCGCAGCGCCACCGATAGCCAATGCCTTGTCGGAGACCACGTGATACAAACGATCATCGATACGCGGATCGACATCTCCCACTTTGACACTCTTATCTATGTACACCCCATCATGCAAAAGGCCGCGGATCAATCCATCGAAGGGCGCCAACACAAATTCATTTTCGACTTGGGCAATTTTCTGTCCCTGTTTGACCACAGCGCCGATTTCAGCCAACGTGTGAAATACACCAGTCGCCGGACTGCGCAGCACCCGCTCGGTTTGTTGGCCGGCAACTCTTTCCGGAATACCGGTATCGGCTTCGGCCGACCCTAGCCAATAGACCCGTCCCAAAAAAGGACCACGTTTGGTCTCGATCACGGCGTGGCAATGTTCTCCCGCAACGAAACCAGGCCCCAGGCCAATGGCAAGCAACGTCTTGCCTTGGTAGGATTCAGGCGTTTTCTTCAACATGCGACCATCGATTACGACGGGGGGCTGGGCTTCGCTCAGGAAGCCCGCGTCTGGATCGACAATGACCGCTATCAAGCGTTGCTTCAATATGGCATCAATATCGGCAAAAGAATCGGCCCGCATAGCCGTGACGTCCTCGACGACGGCTTTGGCATCGAAGACGGCTTCGGAAAAAGCGACCGTTCGTCGCACAGTGAGCGGTTGGGGCAATTCAGCAATAACAACGGAAAGGCCGCTGTGGAACAAGCGCAACGCCACACCGGATGCGAGGTCCCCCCCGCCGCGAAGGAATATGACTGGTTTCATGGTATCCTGGCTTGAGAAAAGGATGGCTGCAAAGTCTGATCGATTTCAAAACTTACCCAGATGCTTGAGCACGCGTTCCGGGATTAACGGAAATTCGTCGAACCACACGCCGGTGGCATCGTGCACAGCAGAAGTAATGGCAGGCACCAGGGGCAAGTAGGGCATTTCACCGACCCCCCGTGCACCCCATGGGCCGTTGGGATCAGGATATTCCAGAATGTGGGATTCGACCTCCCCGGGAATGTCCAGTACGGTTGGGATTAAATAAGTCGAAAGGGTCTTGGTCAGGGTGATGCCCTCGTGCTGGATGAAGTTTTCCAGCAGTGCATAGCCCATGGCTTGGACGATAGCCCCTTCCACCTGCCCGCGCACCTGGACCGGGTTGATGGCGTGGCCCACATCGTCGGCGCAGTAGATCTTCAAAACTTCCACCTGGCCGGTTTCCAGGTCCACCTCGACCTCGGCGGCTTCGGCAGCGTATCCGTAGGCGAAATTGGGTGTGCTTTTGCCCGTCTCCGGGTCGTAGGGGGTGGTTTTGGGTGCCCAATAGGTAAATGTGGCAATGGCTGGCCGCTCTTCGTTCTTCCACTTGCGCAGTGCCGCTTCAGCGGCTCCCCGAATGGCATTCCCGGACATAAAGGTCATGCGCGAGGCCGAAACGCTGCCGGAATTTTCTGTGTAGGCAGTATCTGCAACGATCAGCTTGATTTTTTCGATGGGAACATCAAGGGCTTCGGAGGCAAATTGGGCAAAAACGGTATGCGACCCTTGCCCAACCTCCGCACCGGCGTGATGCAGCACCACTTCTTCGATCTCACTCTTGCCATGCAATTCCACGGTGGCGATGCAATGCTCAGGCGCTCCGAAAGAAAAGCCCACATTTTTGAACCCGCAGGCAAACCCCAAACCGCGCACTTTGTTAGGAGCCGAACCTTGACGGCTAAATCCTTGCGGTCTGGCCCAGCCTTTGGCCGTGTTGATCCAGCCAGAGGCTTCGGCACATTTTTCAGCAACTTGAGAAATGGTCACGTTAGGCGGCAAAGGTGTCTCTACCGATAGCAGATCACCGTCGTGTAACAAGTTCTTCATGCGCAGCTCGACGATGTCCATCCCCAATGCTTCGGCAAGCTTGCTCATTTGAGTCTCAGCCGAGAAAGCTGCCTGCGGGCCGCCAAAACCGCGGAAGGCCGCTGTGGGGATGTTGTTCGTGTATACGGCGTAGGAATCGACCTTGACGTTGGGGATCAAATAGGGCCCGGTGCACAACAACGTGGCGTTCCCCAGCACTTTGGTCGAGGTGTAGGCATAAGCGCCGCCATCGGCGATCAACTCTACCTGGGCTGCCACCAACTTGCCATCTCGCTTGGCACCCCATTTCGCTTTGATGTAATAGGGATGCCGTTTGCCATGTCCCGTGATCGACTCTTCCCGGCTCCAAATGATCTTGACCGGCCGTTCGATGCCGCGTTGTTGCAGGCGCGCTGTAGCTAATGCCAGAACGATCTGCACCGACATATCTTCTCTCCCGCCGAAGGCTCCCCCAATGGCGGGATAGATCACCCGAATTTTTTCCTTGGGCAAGCCGAGGGCATGAGCGATTTGTTCCTGATCCTCGTGCACCCACTGCCCACCGACCACAACAGTGATGCGTCCCTCTTCGTCGATGTAACTGATACCGGCTTCGGGCTGCAAGTAAGCATGTTCTTGCACCGGCGTGTGGTATTCACCTTCGATAATGACATCCGCCTCTTTAAAAGCGTTTTCGATGTCGCCTTTGCGGATCTGATAATGACAGAAAATGTTCGAGTTCTGTTCGGGATGAAGCAGCACGGCATCGGATTTTATGGCTTCGCGGGGATCGAAAACGCCTGGAAGGTCTTCGTAGTCGACCTCGATCAACTTTAGCGCTTGCTCAGCAATCTCTTCGGACTCGGCGACCACCACTGCTACATTATCGGCCATGAAGCGCACATGGTCGGCATACGGCTTTGAGGAGCCAGGCCCACAAAACACGGGTTGATCCGGTAGCTGCAAACCGTATTCATTCACAGGAACATCTTTAGCAGTCAAGACGATCAAAACCCCCGGAAGTTTTTCGGCCGCTGAAGTGTCTAATTTACGAATGATGGCGTGAGGATGGTTGGCATACAAGATCTTCATGTAGGCCTGGTCGGGCAGGTTGAAATCCCCCGGATAAAGCGCTTTTCCTAAAACTTTATCGACGGCATCGACCCGAGTGACTGGCTTTCCAATTCCCGACGAGGACATATTTGTTCACCAACTCTCGCTTGCAATATCACGTTTTGTTAATCTTGCGAAATTTTACAGGAGGTACGTCGGTTGGCCCGTATCTGGGCGGGGCAAAGAAGCGATAGAGTGCGAACGTGATCAGCATGAAGATGGCATAAAGGATAAACATGATAACCAAAGCCAGGCCAATCTTGACCAACAACAAGGGATCATTGCCCACCTTCAACAACATGTCGTTGGAAATGGGGAACCAATTGTGCTCTGAATTATCCTGCAACAGAACCAAGGCGCCAACATAGGATAACAATGGCAGCAGAAAAATGAACGCAAACCCTATCCCCCGCCAAATGGGGTGAATTTCGCGGGGTTTCCCAGGTTCAGAGGAACGTGATCCGTAAATATTGGCTCGACCCATACGACTCTCTCAGTTCTGCAAAGCTGCCTGTTCGATTGCTTTCACAATCTTATAATAACCCGTGCAGCGGCACAAGTTGCCGGTGATGGCGTATTTGATCTGTTCTTCACTCGGTTTGGGATTTTCTTCCAACAATTTGACCGCCGACATAATGAAGCCGGGGGTGCAATAGCCACACTGGACGGCACCTTCTTGAATGAAGGCTTGTTGAACCGGATGCAATTGATCGCCATCGGCGATGCCCTCGATGGTGGTGATGACGGCATGGTGAGCGCGGGGTGCAGGCACCAGGCAGCTCATCACCGCTTCGCCATCGAGATAAACAGTGCAGGCGCCACATTCGCCCTCGGCACAGCCTTCTTTGGTACCCGTCAACACGGCTTCTTCCCGGAGTAAGCGTAACAGGGTCTTGTGCTGTCCATGCTCGAGCGTATAGTGCTTGCCGTTGATGGTGGTTTCGATGGGTGTGTCTTCCTGAATGGTGCTGCCACTGTTGGTCCCGGCCACTCTTCGCTCGCTCGCGCCCCATAGCAAAATGGGTTGTAGCGGAAAGCCAGCACGTTCCTTGCCTTCGGCAAGTGCAGTGAGACCGCGCCGTGAGATGACCCTCACGATCTCCTGGCGGTATTGAGCCGAGCTGCGAATATCCGAGATGGGCGTACTGGCCTTGGAAATCAGCGCTGCCGCCGTTTCGATGGCGTCCGCCGAAAGCTTTTTGCCGGCCAGGAATGCCTCTGCCTCTTTGGCATGAATAATGGTCGGTGCAACGGAGCCCATGGTGATGGATGCATGCGTAACCGTATCCTTCTCGAACGTCAAGACAATTGTGCTGTTGACGACGGAGATGGCCTGGGCCCGCCTGAGGGCGTATTTGGTATAGACGCCTTTTTGATTTGTCTCCAAGGCAATGTCAACGAGCAACTCATCGGGCTGCATTACCGTTTTTCGGACGCCGGTGTAAAAATCTACCAGGGCGACAACCCGCTCGCCTTTTTGCGAACGCAAGGTCACCTTGGCACCCAAGGCCATCAACGGTGAGATGGAATCATTTGCGGGAGAGGCGGTGATCACGTTGCCGGCAATGGTGCCGCGGTTGCGAATCTGCGGCGAGCCGACTTGCCAGCAAGCTTGCGCCAAAGGAAATGCATTTTCCTTGATCAACTTTGAAGCAACGCATTGGTTGTGCGTCACCATGGGACCCAGGTGGATCATGCGTTGTTCATCCAAAGTAATTCGATCCAGCCCTGCAACCCGGGTAACATCCACCAACACATCTATACCTTTTCGTACTCCTCTTTCCATTTCCAGGAGGAGATCGGTGCCACCGGCAATGATTCTGGCCTTACCTTGATATTCCGCAAGCGCGGTAAGGGCTTCATCAAGATTTGCCGCGTTGATGTATTTCTGCCACATGGATCCTCCAGTTAGTCCAAGCTCATCGCTTTGCCAGTACCCCCCTGCCGCAGCATGATGATCTCGGCCATAATGCTGATGGCGATCTCTTCCGGCGTCTCAGCATTGATTTCCAATCCTAAGGGAGAGTGTACCTCGCTCACGGCACGCTCGTCAACACCTGCCTCCAAAAGGGCTTTACGCGTCATTGCCCAGCGTCGTCGAGAGCCAATGACTCCAATGTAAGCAGGCTTCGTTTTCAATAACGCCGGTAGGCCGGCGACATCCACAGTTGTGCCGCGTGTCGTCAGTACGATAAACGTCATCGAGTTGATCGCCAATCGATTGGGGATTTCGCTCATCGGCGCAGCGATGAACTCATCGGCATCCGGGTTTGCTTCTGGTGTACAGAATTCGGGTCGATCATCGGACACAATGGTTCGATAGCCAAGCCATCGGGCGATATGGAGGACGGCCCTTCCAACGTGTCCTCCACCGACGACAACCAAAGTCGCGTGAGGAAGAATGGGTTCCACAAACACCTCCACCTGGCCGCCACAGATGCCCACATCGCCTTTGGCCGGATCGACGAAACTGTATTGTAATTTGCGAGCTTTACCGTCTATGAGCGATGCTTTGGCTTCATCGATGACGCGACTTTCCGCCTCGCCTCCCCCCACCGAGCCGCTGATGCGTCCATCGGGATATACCAGCATTTTACTGCCCACATGGCGCGGCGTCGAGCCGCTACTGCTGATAATGGTGCAAAGTGCGCAGGATTCTCCACGTTTTTCTATATCCGCAAGATCGTGGAAGATGGACATCGGGAATCAAACCTCCAACAGCCCTAAAACGACCGGCAGCAATTGTTTCTTTCGGGAAACAACCCCTTCGGCAAAGCGAGTGCCATCGGTCATCAAAGGATACGGCAAATCTTCCAAAATGGGCGGTTGACCATCGATCAACAGGCGACTATCACCCTTGACCACGTCGGTGACCATCAGCATGGCAAAATCAAGTGCTTTGGTAGAGCGCAAGTCGCTCAGTGCTTTCACCAACTGGTTGATGTGCTCGTCCATTTCATATAAATCGCTGACCTCTGCCTGAGAGATGGAGAATTGGTAACCTCCACCGCTATAGACCTTCATATCTGATTGCACCACTTCAGGCGGCGTTTTGGCGTCCAACCCGGCGCCGGCTGCCAATATCTTTTGGCCGAAAGACAGCACGGTTTCATCGGCCAAAGATGTTCCGGCGACGGTAGCCCACCTTCCGAGTCGCTCAGAG
>Ga0335069_10012365_pt1 | contig 12013 bp, 9 predicted proteins | sample Lox_Sample_11_FD_206714 | JGI IMG/M metagenome (GOLD analysis project Ga0335069, IMG submission 206714) | Soil microbial communities from Loxahatchee National Wildlife Refuge, Florida, United States - Lox_Sample_1.1 | ecosystem: Environmental > Terrestrial > Soil > Wetlands | place: USA: Florida...
ATCGTAGTCCATACGTTAAGGTAAGCCGTGGCTTCAGTTGCCATGTGTCTTGCGCAAATAAACTGAATGTCCGGAACAGAAAGGTTGCGGGAATGCTTTGGTTGGTAAAGTAGAAGCCCAGCGTGCCCGCCTCAGTGTCGGAATAATCATTAAACGATACATACTGGAAGTACTGGCTTGGGGCAAATCGCGGCGACAACCGGCGATAATCGATTCCAAAAGTGAATCTGTGAGTATTTTTCTGGAGCGCCACGTTGTCAGCAACTTCAATCTGGCGCTGAAGGCTTTCTTCACCCGCTCCAATGTCGAGGTATCCATTGGTGGTGAATCCGGACTGAAAGCCAATATTGGCGTTTTTCAAGCTGTAACCAGTTGGCAATGAGGGCGAGGTAATGGGTGTAGCGCCTCCAAAATTGCTGGACAGCGAAGCACCGGTACTATCCAGTCGGCTGTAATTGAATCGGAAGTCGTCGTTGAAAGTTGGAGACAACATCCAGGTCGTTCCCGCCGTCAGTGTTTGTATCGTTTGCGATTGAACCCCTTCCTGGCTGAGCGCAACTCCAGACCCTTGTCCGAATCCGTATTGCGCGATGCTGGAGGGTGAGTTGTTGTATCTGCCAAACAGCGTGACTTTGTCGTTCAGCCGGTGATCGATGCGGATACTGTAAGCATCGAGGGAACTGGGGTTCGAAAAGCTGGCATTGAACTGAGCAACGCCGTTGCCCAGATCGGGTTGCTTCGGGTCGAAAGGATAGGCATTCAGGAACTGCTGTATGGCGGGTATCGCATCCTGCCGCGCCTGAAGGTCAGGAACTTGACTCAGTTCCGTCTGAGGCAGCCGGAGGCGCAGTCCCTCATACGAGAAGAAAAAGAAAGTCCGGTCTTTGAGGATCGGGCCTCCAAAAGTTCCACCGAAATCGTTCTGGCGTTCTTCGGCCTTTGGAAGAGGGGGAGTGTTCGTATAACCGTTGAACCAATCGTTGGCGTCCAAAACGTCATTCCGTAGATAGTCGAAAACGGAACCATGAAACTCGTTCGTGCCCGAACGCGTAACGATGGCAATTTGGCCCCCTGCGGTAAGGCCTGAGTCGGGAGCAGCTGTCGAGGTTTGTATCCGGAATTCCTGCAGGGCGTCGACCGAGACGAGACTGTTTGTGCCTCCCGACAGGCTAGTGGCTCCAGACTGTCCACCAAGCCCTGCGCCCGGATTACCAATGTTCCCCCCGATTCCGAAATTTGCGCTGACTCCGTCGACCGTCCAATAGTTCGAAGTCTCACGCTGCCCGTTCACGACGAAAGTATCTGTGTTGCCCTCTCCGCCACTGGGGAGCACGCCCGGCGTTAGCTCAATCAGGCTTTGAAAGCTGCGTCCATTGAGCGGCAGGTTATCCGCGAATTGCCGGTCCACGACGGTGCTTACCGTTGCGTCTGTTGTATTGATGTTGAGAGTTTCCGCGGTTACCGTGACGCTTTCGCTCGCCGATCCAACTTGCAGCACAAAATCACGGCTTACGTTGTCCTGTGCGTTCAAGATGAACTGCGTTACCATCACCGTCTTGAAACCAGGCTTCCGAGCGGAAAGTTGATAGCGGCCAGGGTGCAACGAAGGAAAGGTGTAGAACCCATCTTGATTCGTTTTGACGGTCGTTGACAAATTCATATCGACGCTTCTGATTTCCACTTCCGTGTCCACGACCACAGCGCCAGCTTGATCGGTCACCCGCCCCGATACGTGGGCCAATTCCGTCTGAGCATTTGCCATGCAAGTGCCCAACGCAAGGATCGCGAAACCGAACTTAGAGAGCTTACGGATGTTCATTGCTTTGTTCCCCTGTGCTGTGGCAGTCGCCGAACATCGCCGCTGCGGCGGCGAGAGAAATCACTTCTAGGGATAACGGCGGCTTGAAACATCGCCCTGCACACGCGATGTCACAGGCGGTCATTAACTCGATTGCTTGGAGGCGCTAGGTAAGCAGAGACGGGGGAGGCCCGCGGGATGGTTGGAGGATGCGAATTACGAAGATGCCGATGATCGCTGGGTTGCTTTCAACTATTCCGGTCGGCAAGAGAGCAACTGAATTGTTCGGGCGAAGGGGCGCGCCTTGCGCACCAACAGGTAGAGAAGAGTGAGAGCGGTATGGGCAGGCTGGCTCTGCGGATCGGAACGATGGGCCGTCGTCCACCAGGGCCAGCGCTTGCTTCGCCATCATGCAGTGATGTTTGCCGTCGCGGCGGCAACACGCAGGTACCGACCTGCCGCTGCCCGCTTGTAAGAGCGCCGCCGATGGCGCTATGAACGCAGACATCAACGCGATTGCTAATATCCGTCGGATTGAAATCAGGTTTCGCAACTTGGGAATCGAATTCGCACACTGCTTCGAGATAGCCCTCTCTCATGGACTGAGACGGCTCCCTCGGATGAGCCCGTTATTGCCGAAACGTGCTCTATCGATTGCACTACCCAAACTAAGATCGGCATCCCCACCGGGAAATAGCTATTGTTCTAGCTCGATCTGGCCCATCCCACAGAGTGAGTTCAGATAAAAGCAGTAACAGGAATTTCCGTTTCTCGATAGCGAGATTCAGAGATTAAAGAGATTGGGAGGGAGGACCACGTTGGAAGAAAGGAGAGTTTGTCCGTGCGCTTACGGTCTGGTGTCCTGCCGCGTGAGCAAGAATCGCGGACCGGAAAAGGTGTCCGGTCGTTCGTGCCACTGCCATTTCTCCCACCGAACTCGGAGTCGCAATTGTTGAGCGGAAAGGGCAACACGAAGGAAAAGCGCGAAAAGCTGGAACTTTCTCGCTCGAAACCATCATGCCAGACATTCCCGACATGCAATGATGTTTGCCGTTTCGGCGGCAGCAGGCGGGAATTGTGTCCGTTGTCAATGCCAACGCGATTGGAGCAACGAAGCTCCAAGCGAGCACACTAACCAGGAGACTGGACAGAACCCGACGCATAGCAATTCTGGAAAGCTAGCACATCACAAGCCGATGTGACAATCAAGTTGGTCCAAGAGAGAACGGCACGGTCTCCGACGAGTCCGGACAACAGGTGTTCGTTCATCTGAGTCGTTCGCGCATACGGCCGCAGCTATCTGGAGTACAGGAGGCCGCAGGTCGAGTGCAGCCGCTCCGGAGATTCGATGCAGTCGAGGGCTCGTCTTGAAGAGGGCTCACTTCGGCGGTTGGCTCAGAACGAAATCGAGCCCGATCTTGGTCCAGGATTTGAGGTCGCCATCCGAATGATATCCAGCAGGAGCGACATAAACGAAACCCTTCATGGGACGGCCAGTGAAGTCCATTGGGCGCGCGTGAGGACGTTTGAGAGCACGTTCGAATGCGTCAGGCCCCGTTCGAACAACTAGATCCGTTGCAACGATCCCGCAACACATGTGGCCGTTGACCATGAAGGCCAATCCACCGAACATCTTCTTCTCGGTGACCTTGCATTTGCCTCGGAACAGAAGGCGGAGGCGCTCAGCTAGATTTTCGTCGAATGCCATTGATTACTCACAGTGTGGCAAGAACCTCAGCCTACCCGAAACGTGGCCACCACTGACCCGCATTGAGCGGCTCACATCGTTTTGCGGTGGTCTCCAGACGGTGGAAGCTCATCCAAAGTCCAACACGGAACCACCGAACTCCAGCCGACGCAGCAACCGTCCTCGTTGCGAACGCAACAATCAGCCATAGCGCACCGAAATTAAGGAATAGAGATCAGCAGACCGCCGCTGATACCAAGCGAGTGTTCATGACCAGGGCCAAATTTGTACTCGTAGCTTGGTTCGAGATACCAGCCGAATCTATGCTTTTTGGCTGGCCAAAACATGAAGTCCGGGGCAACTTCAGCGCCGACTGAGTTCATCTTGACGCCGTATGTGTTCGAATGAATCCACTCCGGACCAATCCCCAGCATGAACTCCATTTTGTCGGAAATCGTCCAGGGCTTCTTAAACAGAAAATCGACGCTCCATTCCGTCGAGTGACGCCTGAAAAGTGGCGTGACACCAGCTTCGAGTTCAAGCCAATTCTCGATCGGCGTTACCTCGACCGCGACCGTGGGGCCGAAGGCCGATTGACCCTCCGTGAGACTCCGGTAAGCAGCCGCCCCCAGCTCAAGAATAGCCTTACCCTCCTTCTCAACCGACTGCGGAAACGAACGTCCTGAGCAAATGAACGCAAATGCGATGACCAACACCGGCGGGTAGGCTCTCACCGTACTCTCTCTCTCGGGGCAATCTCCGGGCTGGGAACTCCCACTCACGGAGTTCAACATTCTTTCACATCCTGGATTCTCGTAGATGAAACCGCGCTCTAAAATTCCGTCGATCCAGAGACTGAACCAAACAGGGGGTACACAACAAGGCGCGAACCCTAAGATGATGTCACGGAGGACTGCTTTGTGAATTGTCAGAACGAAATTGACGCGAGTCGCACCGCAAAGCCGATGAAGAGGACGCCTCCGAGTGCGGCTGCCGAAACCCCGAATCCAGGCGAGCGCCGATGAGCGTCGGGCAACAAGTCTCCGGTGGCCGTAAAGAGGAAGAATCCAGATGTCACTCCCAGAATCAGTGCAAGGTGATGCGAAGGCAGGGCAGAAAGAACGACAACGGTGCCACCCACGATCGGTGCAATCGCATCCGCAACAAGAAATACCAGGTCTTTCCTACTGGCTGAGCCCCCGCGTGTCACCAGCAGTATCGTGTTGAGTCCATCGGTAATGTCATGAACGATGATGCCGGCCGCGACAATGAGTCCCATGCGCCAGGAAATCATCGTGGAGGCAGCAATGGAGGCCCCATCGATCGAGCTGTGTGCGATTAGTCCGAGCGCGCTCATACGGCCAACGTGGCGATCGGGGCCACAGTCGTCATGCGGACAATGTTGTAGAGCGAGAACCCGCTGTCCGAGATAGAAGATCAAGAAGCCCACGACTGTGAGGGCGAGAATTTCGCGGCTCGTCCATCCCCCCTGGCCCGCAGCCTCAATCGCTTCGGGCAGCAGGTCGAAGAAGGTTGCTCCCAGCAGGACGCCAGCACCGAACCCGAGCAGCAGGTGAATGTGCTTGCGGGCGCGAAGAGCCAGCCATCCGCCGAATAATGTTGAAAGTGTTGCAAATCCAGTGAGCAGTATAGCTCTCATGACTATTTCATTTTTCTCGACTGAGCCACGGCTGGAACCAAGTTGCCCTATCAGATGGCGACACTTTCGTGATCAGCCGTTCGAGAGTTTCGAACCACTGCATCAGTTCGCGCCAGTATTTCACAGAAGGAAGAATAGTGATTCCGCTCAGGATGAGAGCTGCGAGTTGTCTCCGGCACCTCAAATCAGCTCTGGGCCCAAATTGCCGGTGTCGTTCCGCCGGCTTCTTTTGGTCGCTTGGAGTTACCGTCAGCGGTTTCGGCTATCTTAGGTAAGTTTTCACCATGTCGATCACCTCATCAGCCGCCAAGATCTGCTCGGAATTCGGTTTTCGCTTGGGGTCTAACACGTGATGCCGGATGTGGCCCTCGAGCAGTTCGGTCATCAGGCTGTTGACTGCGCCTCTTGCCGCACTGATGATCTGTAACACCTCAGAGCAATCGCGTCCCTCATCGAGGATTCGCTCAAAAGCCTCAAACTGTCCCCGGATGCGCCTGCTGCGCAGAATCAGCTTTTGTTTGTTCTTGATCGTATGACTCATTCGCGAACGAATGATATCATGCCGCAGTTTGCACTATACCTATTGGGGTATGTATGATGATCCATTCTTTGGCGTGGCTTTCATCAAATATCGCTTTCGTGCAACCGAGGGAATTTGTTTATGAGTTCTTCGCCCATCATCGAAAAGTCCCCAGCCAACGCTCCGCATCCCCGCCCGAAGGGGAATTCCCCGCAACTGAACGAACCTGCCCCTGTCGCTGAGCACGAACAACACGGTCACGGATTGGAGTGGGCTGAACTTGCGCGGATTGCTTTTGTGGCCGTGGCTGCAGCGGCGGTCTGGTTCCGGTTATGGGAGCCGTTTCCGCACATCAGCGTGAGCGGCATCGCGGCAACTCTGATCGGCGGATATCCCATTTTCAAAGAAGCTTTCGAGAACATCGTCGAGCGAAAGATGACGATGGAACTCTCGATGACGATCGCTCTCCTTTCAGCTTTGGCGATTGGAGAGTTCTTCACTGCCCTGGTAATCACTGGCTTCGTCCTGGCCGCAGAGGTTTTGGAGGGTCTCACAGTTGGCAGAGGCCGGCGGGCCATTCAGAGTCTTCTCGATTTTCTCCCGAGAACCGTCGCGGTCCGCCGTAATGGTGAAGTGATCGAAGTACCGTCCGATCAAGTTCAAGTTGACGATACGGTCATCGTGAAGCCGGGCGGGCACATCCCGGTGGATGGAATTGTGCTTAGTGGCCGCTCGTTCGTGGAACAAGCGGCGATCACCGGCGAAGCCATGCCAGTCGAGAAAGCGCAGGGGGATACAGTCTACGCTGGCACGATTAATCAGTCGGGCGCTCTGGAAATCGGCGCTCAGAAACTGGGCCGTGACACGACGTTCGGAAGAATCATTGAAGCCGTCGAACGCGCCGAGAAGTCGCGGGCTCCCATCCAGAAGACTGCGGATCGCCTGGCGGGATACCTTGTCTATTTTGCCTTGGGGGCAGCGGTTCTGACCTTCATCATCACTCACAATGTCAGGTCAACCATTTCGGTTGTAATCGTCGCTGGGGCCTGCGGCATTGCGGCTGGAACTCCTCTTGCGATCCTCGGAGCCATCGGCCGCGCGGCACATCAGGGAGCCATCATTAAAGGGGGGCTCTGCCTGGAAGCGCTGGCCGCCGTGGAGACCGTGCTCTTGGACAAGACGGGCACGTTAACGTTCGGTACCCCGCAGATCAGGGAAGTCGTTTCTGCCAATGGCTTCGGCGAACGACAGATCATCGCCGCTGCCAGCATCGCGGAACGCAGATCTGAACATCCTCTTGCCAAAGCCGTTGTGGCGCGAGCGACAGAACTTGCCATTCCACTCGTCGACCCCGATGAATTCTCGTACACGCCCGGGAAGGGAGTCAGGGTGAGGCATCGCGGGGAGGAAATCGTGGTAGGCAGTCTGGCGCTCCTCGTGGAGGAAGGCATGACCAGAGGCTTGCCGGCAGATAGTCACAGTGCGGATGGCACGTCAGAAGTCTATGTCGCTCGTGCGGGACAAGTACTTGGGACCATCCGCATCGCGGATGTCTTGCGGCCGGAAGCTAAGAATGCAATTGCGGCGATGCGGCAAATGGGTTTGAAAACGGTCCTCTTGAGCGGCGATACACAGGCTGCAACTTCATCGGTAGGCCGCGGCCTCGGCGTGGACGAAGCCGTGGGAGGACTCCTGCCAGAGCAAAAAGCAAAGTGGGTGACTGAGCTGCGTAGCAAAGGGCGCAATGTCGCAATGGTCGGCGACGGAATCAATGACGCTCCAGCCCTAGTGGAGGCCAATGTCGGTATCGCCATGGGATCGGGAACGGATGTAGCTAGGGAGAGCGCGGATGTGATCTTGATTGGAAGCGATCTATCGAAATTGGTCGAAACTCTGCGGGTTGCTCGCCGCTGCCGCGGCATCATCATGCAGAACTTCGTCGGCACGCTGGTGGTGGACAGCGTAGGGGTGGGAATGGCGGCCTTCGGGTTTCTCAATCCGCTCTTGGCGGCGTTTATCCACGTAACTTCGGAGTTGGCGTTCATCCTCAATTCCACGAGATTGTTGCCCCGCGGTGCTGAATAGGGCGATGACTCGCGGGTTGGAACGAGATTTGAGTTCTCCAAGAAGAGTCAGAATTGGAACAAGAGAGCGAGCCATACCGAGGGGATCATTCGCCTACTATTGATCATTTTGTGGTCAGTGGTCGTCGTCGTGCTGCGTTTTTACTCGGGTTTAGCCTATCACCACCACTAGTGCCGGCCAGCAAACACAAAACATAAGCGGGCTGTTGGTACATACCCGGCTAGGTACACTTCGTTGCGTTTGTTTGGCGTTTTGGTATAGATTCAAACGAACCTTCCAAGGGTAGCCTTGATGCGGTCGATAACGAAGCGGATAGCGTGTGTATGCGTGTTGCTGACCATTTGGTCAGCAGTCGCATTTGCTGCGCATCAGCATTCGAGCGCCACCGACTCGGCAACATGCACGGTCTGTATCGCCGCCCATTCGGCTTCCCCCAAGACCACCAGCCCGTTGCCAAGGGTGATGTTTGCTTCCGTATCGGTCTTCCGAGCGGAACCGGTAGTAGCGACCAAGCAACGCCTGATACCCTTCGCCCTCAGCGTTCGCCCGCCTCCTAGCGTCTAAATAAAGATCAATTCTCTGATGTTTTCAGGCCCCGGTTTGTCTTCCGTGCGGCTGTGCCTTGATCTTTTTAACCAATTTTCAGGAGGAAGCATGCTGGCTTCATACGAGAAATCGCTCCGCGCGACCTTTATCGTCATATTCTGCGTGGCGCTGGGTACTCAGGTTCACGCGCAGTCGGGTGGAGGTTCGGGATCGCTCAATGGCACGGTTTTTGACCCTTCAGGTGCAGTAGTTGCTAATGCGACGGTTGAGATTCGTCAGTTAGTCAGTGGATATGACCGCACGACCGTTACAAACGGAAAGGGGAACTTTAGTTTTTCGAACGTTCCGTTCAATCCGTACCACATGACGGTGACGGCTACGGGATTCGCCCCGAGCGCCCAGGATGTCGATGTGCGCTCAGTAGTTCCCGCCAGCGTCAAAGTCAGTCTTCAAGTAACTGGCTCATCGACTTCGGTTACGGTCGAGGCCGGCGCGGATTTGGTAGAGAATGATCCAACGTTCCATACCGACATCGATAAGGAGTTGATCGACAAGCTTCCACTGGAAAGTGCGTCGTCGTCATTGAGTTCGGAAGTTACGCTCACCACGCCCGGAATCGCCGCCGACTCGAATGGCCTCTTCCACGGCCTCGGCGATCACGCGGAAAACTCGTTTTCAGTCGACGGCCAGCCCATCACCGACCAGCAGAGCAAAGTTTTCTCCAACCAGATTCCTCTCGAGTCCATCCAGTCGATGGAAGTCATCTCGGGCGCGCCTCCGGCGGAATACGGCGACAAAACCAGCGTTGTGGTAGTCGCGACTACGCGTTCGGGGCAGGGTGTAACCACGCCTCACGGCAGCGTAAGCGCTTCGTACGGGACGTTTGGAACTTCCACCGTGTCGGGCGATCTGGCCTATGGAGGAGCCAACTGGGGAAACTTCATCTCGATCAGCGGCCTGAACAGCGGCCGTTTCCTTGATCCTCCCGAGTTTGTCGTGATGCATGACAAGGGCAACGAAGAGAATGTTTTCGACCGGATCGATTACTCGTTATCGAAGGTCGATTCGCTGCGCTTGAACTTCGGGTACACGCGCTCGTGGTTCCAGACGCCGAATTCGTACGATTCGCAATTGGCGACTCCGTGGAATGGAGTGATTGTCGACAACGGCGGCCTCGACCCCTACGGGAATGTGGTCGGCCCGGCGGACCAGCGCTCCCAGATTCAGACCTTCAACATCGCGCCGACGTGGACGCACGTGATCAATACGAACGCTGTGTTTACTCTGGGTGGGTTTGTGCGGCGCGACGCCTACAACTACTATCCCAGCGCGAATCCGTTCGCGGACCTCGGAGGCCCGGGTGAGCAGAGCGAGACGGTGAGTCAGAGACGCACGCTCCTGAATGCGGGCGCGCGCTCGGATGTCTCTTACGTCAAGGGAATTCACAACCTTAAAGCGGGGGTCACCTACGAACAGACCTTCCTTGACGAGCATGATCCGTTTGGGATCGTCGATCCGACGGTCAACGCGCCATGTTTAGACTTGAGCGGCAATCCGTATTGGTTAGGGGCCGATCCTTCCGTTCCCAATGACCCGACGCAATGCGCCGGTCTTGGTCTACAGCCAAACGACGGCATCGTCAATCCGAATATCGCCGCCTTTAATCCCTTGCTCGGCTGCTATGACCTGACCCGGCCAACTCCGTCTGGAAATGACAACTGCCCCACGTCCACGGCCGAACTCTACACGTTTAACGGCCACACCGACGTCAAGGAACTCGCTCTTTACATCCAAGACTCAATCACCAAAGGCAACTGGGCCTTGAACCTGGGATTGCGGGGCGATTTCTACAACGGGATCACCACCCACAAGGAAGCCGAACCTCGGCTTGGCGTCGCTTACAACATTAAGCGTACCAATACCGTTCTTCGCGTTTCCTACGCCCGAACATTGGAGACTCCTTTTAACGAGAACCTGGTGCTGTCCAGTATCGGGTGTAGCAATGCCGTGGTTAACCCGCTTCTTCTGTGTTACTCCCCCGTATCGAATCCGTTGAGTCCAGGCTGGCGCAATGAATTCCACGCCGGTCTACAACAGGCATTTGGGCGGTACCTGGTATTTTCGGGCGAGTACATCTGGAAGTACACCCATAACGCCTATGACTTCAGCGTGTTGGGCGCGACTCCCATCACCTTCCCCATCGAATGGGCCAGATCGAAGATTCCCGGCGTAGCGGGCCGAGTCAGCGTTCCCGACTTTCACGGACTCTCGGCTCTCATGGTCTTCTCGAGCGTAGCCGCACGCTTTTTCTATCCACAACTGGGTGGGGCCGGGGCAACTCCCATCGGAACTGGCGCGTTCCGCATAGACCACGACGAAAAGTTCAACATGACTTTTCACACCCAATACCAGCCGTGGAAAGTGGGTCCATGGCTCGGATTCAACTGGCGCTATGACAGCGGACTCGTCGCTGGCGCGGTGCCCTTCGCAACTGACACGACCACGCCGGTGGATTTGACCGGACTCTCGGCGGATGAGCAACTGCAAGCGGGACTGTTTTGCGGAAGCCAGCGCCCGACGCTGGCGCAGCCTCTCACCACCTGCGCTCCCTCGCAATATGGCTCAACCCTTATTTCAATCCCGGCTCCAGGCACCGAGAACGACGACCACAATCCGCAGCGCATCGCGCCGCGTCACTTGTTCGACGTGGCCGTGGGCGACGACAACCTGTTCAAAGGCGAGCATTACAAATGGAGCCTCACGCTGACCGGCGTCAATGTGGCTAACAAACTGGCTCTCTACAACTTTCTTTCAACCTTCAGCGGGACGCACTATGTAACGCCACGAGCGCTGACGGCCCAACTCGGCTTCCACTTCTAACCCCCAGCGCGAGGGAGAGGGCTTGAATCGATTCAAGATTCGAGCCCTCATTCACGTTAATTGATGTTCGATCTTCACTCTCGTTGGGGAAGATGATCGCACTGGGCAATTGATGTCTTCAGGCCAAACGCTAAAGCACAGAAGATGCTGCTCGCGTTCATAATTTTGTCTTTCGAGGCTCGGGTTGCCTATGGGCAAATATTGCTATGGAAAGGGCAGAAGGAGGGTCATAGAGAAATTCACGCGCTGGCAGGGCCTTTGGATCTTGGCAGTGCTCAGCGCGTTCACGATGGGAATCCTACTGCTATATGTCCTCGGTTACTTGCATCTCGACAGCGACTAAGGTCAGCCCTTGGTACAGCGCGACACGTCCTTGCCCGCCACGTCGCAGCCATTCCGGAAGAATCCCACGGTCGAACTCGGGACGCCTGTCGAAGTGTTGACTCGCTCGGAGTCCTGGAGCCTGTAGAATCCTTGGCCGATGCCCACCGCGAACGGCGCTACGCAGCAAAACCTGCGAAGGTTCTGTGGCGGATGCCTCGCTGGTACGGAGCGTCGGAAGTGAAAGTGTTAGACTTCAGCCATTTGGTGGAAGTTCTCACGCGACAATGATCACAATCTCTAAAGAGGACTATCTGAAAGCCATTGCCGAAGCCGAAGCTGAAGGGCAGGCCGTCATACCAGCAACCCTTGCCCATTGGCTCTCCGTTACCAGACCCGCGGTGACGTTTGCCCTGAAGCGATTGAAGAAGGATGGGCTTGTCTCCATAAAAAAAGAAGGGCACATCAGCCTGACCTCGCAAGGACGGGAGATCGCCGAACGGACGATGGTTCGCC
>Ga0335069_10012366_pt1 | contig 12013 bp, 9 predicted proteins | sample Lox_Sample_11_FD_206714 | JGI IMG/M metagenome (GOLD analysis project Ga0335069, IMG submission 206714) | Soil microbial communities from Loxahatchee National Wildlife Refuge, Florida, United States - Lox_Sample_1.1 | ecosystem: Environmental > Terrestrial > Soil > Wetlands | place: USA: Florida...
ACTCGCGATGCCGCCTTCGATCACGCTCGAAATGGCCAAGGGATTCTCGCTCTATATGGTGAAGGCCATTATGAGTGGCCGCGGCGACGAGGTCATTGACCTCGCAAAGACAAACCTCTGGCGCTGACCGTGCTTCTGCGAAGTAGATTTTGGTCGCTTAGGGTCGATTCCGTTGAAAAAGGTGGCAAGTAATCAATTGTAGTGGCGCGCGCACCGGCTTTGCCTTCTTCTATGCGGGCGGATGATCCTTTCCTTTGTCGTTCGTGGACAAGGGATAATGCCTCATGCCAAACCGGAAACGCACAGATCCTTCAAGGCGTGCATGGATCAGTTCATCGCGTTCGTCGCGGACCGTGAATCTCGAAAAGCACCCTTTCAGATCAAAAGGGCCGCTGATTTTCGGCTGTTTTCGTGGAGAGGGAGGGATTCTCACCCTCGATAATCCGGCGCAGGCCTCGGATTCATGACCACTCACCCCGCTATAGTCCCACGACGCTCAACGGCTGGGAGGCGAATGCTTATCGCGGTGGACGAGTACAACGGATTTCAAACGTAAGGTGCCCGACCTACTTGTTGGTACAAAATTGGTACAAAGCGATTCCCTGCACTCAAGTGCAGGACTAGGCTCGGTCTTATATAAGCTATTGATATAGAACGAATTTCTGGTAGCGGGGGGGGGCGATTCATCTGATTCCCCCCTCTCCCCTCTCACTGGTTTACACCATTATACGGCAACGAAAAGCGGCCTAGCGTCCGGCGCTCCCTTCAGACGTCTTCACACGGGAAAGGTCCAAGGTTCGATCCCTTGTGCGCCTACCACGGAAACCCGCTGGTTTTTCTCAACTTCACGAAACCTGGCCTTCAGGCCGTTGTCGGCAGAACAGAGCCGAAACCAAGCACCTCCACTCGTGGAACTCCGTGGAATGGGCTCCTGAATCGTTCGTACCCGGAGCGTCTGATTAAGAGACAGCCACGGGCGGCTGAGAACAATAATGACTTAGCGGTCGCATCCCTGGGCTTATCCGACCAAAAATGGGCATTCGTCGCACGATCACAGCGCTTCTTTCGCGCCCGCGTGTTACTCGTCATCCAAATGGGAGTGCGGCTTTACGGACCGCGACCAAGGCGCCTCGCGTTGCGAGGACAGCCGTATTGAAAGGCGACATGCGATAATGTCGGGGGTTCGAGGCCGTGGAGCGCTACCGCCTTTCACATCAGCCAAACCTACGATATCTCATCCAGTCCTACGCGTAGGGTCGTTGGTACGCCGAGCACTGGCAGAATTGTACGCCGGTACGGAAGAACGTTGAAGAATATTCGACCCCTTGTCGAATGAAGGCGACGTCTGTCGCGGAAAATCAAAGACCGGTGATTCCGGCGAGCTCACCTTGAGCCGCGCAGCCTGGTCTTTCGAGGCTGATTGATATCGGTATTCACATCTCCGTCGCGGAATCAGGCGCGGCCATCTGTCGTTTTAGAAGCTGTTGCTTTATGCGGGAGGCGGGGTAGAGACAATCCGCCAGTGCAGCAGCGAATACGGAGGCTCGCAATCAGAATGATGTTCGAAGACCCCTTCGACAGGCGTTCCGATCGAGACGGTCTGCATCGAATCACCCAGCAAATTGCCGACCATCCGCACGTGGCCGGCATGCGGAATCTCCACGAGCACGGCAAGATACGGCCCGTGCTGCTTCAGGACCGGGTGCGAAGGATGCCAGACCCGCTCCCAACTGAAGATCCGTCCGCGGGGATCGATTTCCGTCCATTCGGGATCGAAGGCGTGGCATTCGTGACAGATCCACTCCGGCCCAAATTGCCAGGTGCTGCAATGGCTGCACCGTTGCACCATGAGCCTATTGCAGCGCAGCCCCGCCCAGTATGGCGCCGACAGGCCATCAGGCTCCGCAACCGGAATGGGCAGTCCGTCGGGAAGATAGTTCGCTCGCCTCTCGTTGCTCATAGAGTCGCCTCCGAGCCGAGGAGAAGATTGCTGACCGGCGTCACCATGGGGCCGCCGATGACCATGGCCACATCGTTCCGCTTTGCCTGGCTGGTCGAGACGCCGCGCACCTGGCGTACGGCCTCGAGCACCAGCTCGAAGCCATGCATGTAGCATTCGGCAAGATTTCCGCCGCTGGTGTTCAGCGGCAGGCGCCCGGACGGAGCCATCAAGTTATCAAACGTCAGAAATTCGTTGGCTTCTTCCGGCTTGAAGAAGCCGTGCTCCGCCAGCGCCATCACCACGCCGCCCGTGAAGTTCTCGTAGCACTGGACGACGCCGACATCGGATGGGCCAAGATCAGCCATCGCGTAGAGATCAGGCGCCACCATCTCGAAGTTGGCGCTGGCATAGAGCGGCGAGTTGTGGGGCATCGCTCCCGCGCGATAGCCGGATCCGACCGCCGCACCGAGCAGGTAGACCGGCTTATTGCGAAACTCCTTGGCGCGCTCGGCCGGCACCAGCACGAGCGCGGCGGCGCCGTCATTCTCCATGCAGCAGTCGTAGAGATGAAAGGGCTCGGCGATCCAGCGCGATGCATCATATTTCGCCGCATCCAGCGGCTTCCCGTACATCACCGCGCGCGGATTGGCCTGCGCATGACGGTAGGATGCGAGCGCGATCGCGCGCAATGCCTCCTGCCTCACGCCGTGCTCATGCATGTAGCGACGCACGCGCATGGCAAAACGCTGAGGCGGCGCCAGCACGCCGTAAGGCATCAGGTAGGCCTTCTCGCCCGAGATGGTGTCGATGCCGGTCGTCTGCCCGAACCGGCCGTATTGACCCTGCGCGAGCGAGCGAAATACCACAACGCAGTCGGCAAGGCCCGCGACAATCGAAGCGGCTGCATTGGCAACGGCTGCACAACAACCGCCGCCACCTCCGCCCCATTGCATGGTGGCAGCACGAAGCCTTCGCGTGCCGAGTGCCGCGGCAAGCCGCGAGGCCTCGCTGCGGTCGTCGCTATAGGAGGCAAAACCATCGATCTCGCGCGGGTCGATGCCTGCGTCGTTGCAGGCAGCCAAGATCGCTTTCAGCGCCAGCTTGAATTCCGGGTCGGGTGATGCGCCATGACGATAATAGTCCGTTTCGCCGACCCCGATGACGGCGACACGGCCCCTGAGCGTTCGCTCGGGCCGCCCCCGCCGACTCATGCCTGCAAGTCCTCTCGCGGCGGTCCTGCCGCCCCAGCGCCGAACGCACCCGCCTCGGCGAGCCATGCAAGACGCGCATCGTCGTAGCCGAGTTGCTCGCGCAGAACCCGTTCTGTGTGCTGTCCAACGGCGGGGGCGGCCACGGGATCCGAGATTGGCGTGCCCGAATAACGGATCGGCAGACTGACATTCGGGATCCAGCCGAGTTGCTCGTGCGGTATCCGCGTGACGAGACCACGCTCCCGGGCCTCCGGCGAGCGGATGGCCTCTCCGACGGTCCGCACCTGGCCGCAGGGAACACCGGCTGCGCGCATCCGTGCTTGCCAGTATGGCCAGGGCTGCCGCGCAAAGACTTCACCGAGAATTGCGAACAGCTCGTCCCGGCGCCGGATGCGGTCGGGTCCGGTCGCGTAGATCTCGGCCAAGGCGAGATCGGCGCGATCGATCACCTGCGCCATCAAGCGCTGGAAGATCCTGTCGTTTCCGCAATTGATGTAAAAGGCGCAATCCTGCGCCTGAAACACGCCCGACGGGCAGGTATCCGGACTGGTATTGCCGTGACGCTGCGGATTCATCCCGCTGAACAGGTGCTGCATCGTGGCATAGCCGGTCATCAACACGGCATTGTCGAACAGCGAGACTTCGATCGCCTGGCCAAGGCCGCTGCGTTCGCGGGCGACCAGCGCGCCGAGAATCGCGTTGCACGCCATCATGGCCGTGCTGATGTCCATGACCGGCGACAGCGCTCGCACGCCCTCGCGGTCGGCATAGCCGTTCATCGACACGAAGCCGCTCTCGACCTGCGCGATCGGATCGAAGCCGAGCCGATCCGCAAACGCGCCTTCGCGCCCGTAAGCCGACACCGAGCAGTAGACGATGTCGGATTTGATCTTGCGGCAGGCCTGATACTCGAGCCCGAATCGTTCCATGACGCCGGTCGAGAAATTCTCGACGACGACGTCGGCGGTCGCGATCAAGTCGCGCGCGACCGCAATGCCCTCCGGCATCTTGAGATCGAGCGCGACGCTCTGCTTGTTGCGATTGGTCCAGACGAACGGCGCGCCCTGCTTCAGCTCGGGATGCACAGGCGGATAGCGGCGAAGATCGTCGCCGCGGCCGGGGGCCTCGATCTTGACGACCTCGGCGCCCATGTCGGCCAGGATCATCGTCGCGAACGGCCCGGCGATGAAGTGGGAGAAATCGACAACCCGTATCCCTTCCAGCGCTTTCGGCGCATCGGGGCGGCGTGGCGTATGCTCGGGAAACTCAGCCTCGATGTTGTCCAACATGTTGCATCCATTCTTTCGCGAGCTGTAAACCGCGAGCCATCCAGGGCATTTCAGAGATCAAGCACCAGCGTTGCGGATTTCGCGCCCGAGCAGCAGATCATCATGGTCTTGTTTGCCGCCCGTTCTTCCTTGCTGAGGAACTGGTCGCGATGATCGGGTATGCCGTCGATCACGCGCGTCTCGCAGGTTCCGCAGACGCCTTCGGAGCAGGCGTGGTTGGCAGCTATTCCTGCATCCAGCAGCGCATCCAAGACGGTCTTGCCGGCTTCCACCGCGATCGTCCGATTGCTGCGCGCAAGCTTGACCTCGAAACCACCTGCGATCGCAGGCGGATCCTTGGCCTGAAAATACTCCACATGGACATGATCGGCGGGACGCCCGGCGGTCGCCGTCTCGAACGCTTCGAGCATCGGCTGCGGTCCGCAGCAGTAGAGATGAGCCTGCGCCGGCGCCTGTCTTGCGATCGCGGCCAGATCGAACACCCGCCCGGAACGCTCGTCATCGAAGTCGAGGCACACGCCGATGTACCCGTTCGACCTCAGCGCCTCGATCTCGTCCAGGAATGCCGCCGCCGATCGCGTCCTGGCGGCATAGACGAGCTCGAACGAGCGGCCCAGCGCGTCAAGACGGCGCGCCATCGACAGAAGCGGCGTAATTCCAATTCCGCCGGCGATCAGGAGCGAGTGCCCGGCCTCTTCGCAGAGCGCGAAATTGTTGCGCGGCTCGGACACCCTGACAATGTCACCCACCCTGAGATTGTCGTGCACGAATTGCGAGCCACCGCGACCGGCAAGCTCCCTGTTGACCGCGATGACGTAACGGTGCCGCTCGCGCTGGTCGTTCACCAGCGAGTAGCTGCGGATCATTCCGTTCGACAGATGAAGGTCGATATGGCCGCCCGCCGTGAAGGGAACGAGATCGCCGCCGGCCGGCGCGACCAATTCATAGGAATTGATCCGATCAGCCTCATAGCTGATGCGCTTGACGCGGAGCTCGAGCGTATCGTTCATCACGCGCCGGCGCTCACAGTTCGTACCCGAAGTCGGCGCCGAGCCTGGCGCGCATGAACGGCGCTCCGACGTCAACCCAGGACTCCTCCGGTGGCAGTCGCATCGACACTGCCCGCACCATGAAGACGTCGGGATCAGTCACGCCTTTGGGCCTGGTGCCGTGATCGCGATAAGCCCCGAGCGCCTCCAGGATGAAGCGCCGGGTCATCGCGATGCCGGTATCGCTCGAGCAGAGGTTCTCCTTGGTGCGATCGAAGATCGGCGACACGCCGCTCTGGCACGCGCCGTCCTGCACCCAGAGGCCCGGCAGGCCCGAGAACCAGGTCGCCTTCTGCGCCTCGTAATCGAACTGGAAGCCGTTCTGCGGATTGTACTTGGTCCAGTAGCCCGCATAAGGAACGGTCACCGGATGCTGCACGAGGGCATGCCGGCTGGCGTGCCCGCTCTCGCGGCCATTGTGGCCTTCCGAGAACACCTGCCGCGTCTTCGGCAGCAATGGCTGCGACGGATGATATGAGAACATGATGCAGAGCGTGTTCTCGTCGTCGATCGGCACCCAGGCATGACCGCTGAGGTCCGGGAACGGCGACAGCGGCGGGACCAGCGTATAGAACGGCAGCAGGAACTGATTGACGCGCCAGTAGAGCGTGTTGGCATCGTAGTTGCGCCGCGCTGCGATGCTCATCCCGAAATCCTGCTTGATGCATTCGAAGGTCGGGCGCAAATCGCGTTTCTGAATCCAGGCACTGGTCGTGCCCTGGGAGTCCAATCGACCGTGCAGCAGCGGCGCGTGGGCGGAATCGATCTCGCCTTCGACGGCCTGAAGCCAGTTGCACTCCTGGACGCGGAGCGAGATGTGCACCTGCTCCTGCGGAACAAGATTCCATTCGATATTTGGCAAGGGCGGAAGCTCGGTCTGATCCGGGCCCATATAGGTCCAGATCATCCCGTTGCGCTCGCGGCAGGGATAGGCCTTGATCCGCACGCGCTCCTTGAGGCGGCTGCGGACCGGCTCGGCCGGCATGTCGGTCGTGGCGCCTGTCACGTCGAATTTCCAGCCGTGGTAAACGCATCGCAGCCCGCAATCCTCGTTTCGTGCGAAGACCATCGGCGCGCCGCGGTGCGGACAGGCCTGATCGACAAGGCCGACGCGCCTCTCCGAATCCCGGAAGGCGACGAGGTCCTCGCCCAGGAGCCTGATGCGCTTCGGCTGCCCGTCAGCAACCAGATCGGCGGAAGGGAGGAAAGGAATCCAATAGAGGCGGAGAAGATCTCCGAGAGGGGTGCCCTTTCCGACCCTCACCAACCGCTCATTGTCTTCGCGTGAGAGCATGCGTCTCCTCCATTGAGTGGCGCGGCGTCACGCGCCTTGCTCGCGCGCACCGCTCAACAGCGCGGCAACGCGGCCTGACAATCCGAGATCATGGGCCGTCCAAAGCGGATCAGCCGCAGCGAGCGGCTTCCGCGGCACGGGTGGTTCCCTCCCCGTCTCCACGAGATCCAAGATGATTTCGATCCGGCGGCGCTCCAGCTCTTTCAGGGCATTTTCGATGACGGCGCCTTCCGCCGTGCAGCCCGGCAACTCGGGATAGGACAGCCGTACAACCCAGCTGCCGGGCTCGGTCTCCAGCGCCTCGGCCTCGAGAAGGTAGGGAATCGACAGCAGCTCGCGCAGCCTCCAAGCAATCCTCCCCGGCAACGTCGCCATTTGTTACGTATACGTAGTATACTGGCGAACGACTTGCAAGAGCAAATCCAGCTCATGTCGCCGATCGCGGCCAAAGGCCCCCGGCCAGTGATCCGGCGCAGGGTTGAGAGCCATGGCCCAAGCTGCTAACGGCTAAGTCGCATTTCGAGGCGGCAACAAGGTCCACGACGCGATGTCAGCCAACAAAGAAACGACCACAGGCGCGGCGGACATCGCGCGCAACTGGCGGCTGGAAGGAGGTATCGGATTTCTCCTCCGGTTGCTCGAAGCGCGCTATGATGTGCTCTACCAGGACCTGACGGGCCAGAGCGATATCACGCCGCGGCAGTTCGGCGTGTTGATCGCGCTTTATCAGGATGGTCCCCTCACCCCCTCCGCCCTCGCGGAGCGCATCAGCAGCGATCGCAACACGCTGAGCGAGATGCTGAAGCGAATGACGGCCCGGAAGCTGATCTCGAAACGGAGCAACTCGGAAGATCGCCGATCGATTCAGGTCCAGATCACCGCCAAGGGCGAAGACGCCCTGCTCGGCGTGGTGCCGGCCGCGGCCGAGCTGCAGAACACCTTGCTGGCGCCCCTCAGCAAGGAGGATCGCGCACACTTCCTCAAATGCATGCTGACAATTGCGAAAGCCGCAGCAGGCAGCAGCTCACCTTCACAGAGTTGACGCTCGTTTGCCCCAGCTGCCCATGAGGGCGTGCAGGATATCGCAGCCGAGCCTTTGGGCGCCGGGACGCGTGCCACGGCGCAGCTATCGCGCCGAATAGCGCACCGGCAGGCGCTTCAACCCGCCCAGAAAAGACGTTTCGGTCCAGGCTGGTTTGGCCGCGAGTTCGATACGATCGATTCGACTGAGAAGCTCGCGAAAGAAGGCGATGATTTCGGCTTTGGCCAGATGCCGGCCGATGCACGCGTGAATGCCGAAGCCATAGCCGAGATGCCGGTTGGGCGACCGATCGGGAATGAACTCGTAGGGACGATCGAACGCTTCCTCGTCGCGATTGCCGGAGGGGTAGCTGATGAGCAGGCTGTCCCCTGCCCTGATTGTCTTGCCGCGAATCTCGTAGTCTACGGCGGCCGTGCGGAAGAAGTGTTTGACCGGAGATACCCAGCGCACCATTTCCTCTGCCGCGTCCGCCAGGAGGTCGGGCTCGCGCCGCAAGCGGACCATGGCATCCGGATTCTCGATCAAGGCGAGCAGGCCGCCCGCGATCGTCGCGCTGGTCGTATCGTGGCCGGCGCTGGCAAGAGCGATGTAATAGGAGTAGGCCTCAAAATCCTCAATGGGCCGCCCATCGATTTCCGACGTCGCGATGACCGTTGCCACATCGTCCTTCGGGTTTCGCCGCCTCTCCTTCGCGACGTCCTTGAAGTAATCGACATAGGCCATCGTGGCGTCGATCAGATCCGAGCCCTGCTGCATCTCGGGATCGCCACCGCCGAAATAGGCCTGCGTGATCTTGAGCAGACGCGCTTCGTCCTCCCCCGGCAATCCCAGGATCGTCATCAGGACCCGCAACGGATAGTAGATCGCGATGTCGTTGTAGAAATCGCAATCGTCGCCAAGGGCAAACATGCGATCAACGCTGTCCCTTGCCAGGGCGGCCATGCGTTCCGAGAGCGTTCGAATTTGACGTGGCTGAAACCAGGCGTGCGTCAACTTCTGGTACTTGGCGTGATCTGGAGTATCCATCTGCGGCAGAGCCCGGACCAGCATGGGCTTGCCGTTCATCGCTTCCCGCACCTTGCTCTCGAAAGCGATGCTGAGAAGTTTGGTTCGAGGCGCGTTGACGAAGCGATCGGCCTGACGCTCGATCTCGATGATGTCGGAATATTTGGAGATGATCCAAAACGGGCGGTAGCCCTCAGGCTGCGTCCAATGAACCGGGTCGTCGCGCCGCAAGCTGGCGAAGAGACGGTGCTGAAGGTCGATGTTCCCATAAGTCCTGTGATCGGCGAGCGCATTGTCCAATGCGATATCGAGCATCTTTTTCCTCCCAGATTACTATGTCTTATGTACCACCCTTGGAGGTGCCAGCTTGCAGTTTGCAATGTCAAACGGCGCTTGCGGACCGGTTGCGATTGCCGCCACAACGTCTCTTGCGCGAATGCGATCTTCGGCGGACATACCGGCTAACCTCTCGTCTCATTCTTGCTGCTTCCGAACGCACCGGCTTCGGCAAGCCCGGCAATCGCGAACGGCGAGAGCCCGAGGACGCGTGACAGCACCTCATCGCGATGCGCACCGATCGCCGGGATCTCGCGCCGCATGGAGGTTGGTGCGCCCGACATCTTCCAGGGGGCATTGACGCCCTTGAACTCCCCCGCCTCGTCCGCGATCGTGGCGAATGCGCCGCGCTGCAGGAGATGCGGATCGGTCAAGGCCGCACCTGGATCGCGATATTCGGCGCAGGGAACCCCGGCCCCATCGAGCGCGGCCATGCATTCGCGTACCGTGTGCCGCTCGGTCCACCGCTCGATGAGCTGCATCATCTCGGTCCAGTTCGCGGCGCGGCCTGGCACGCTCCTGAACCGCGGATCATCGGCGAGTTCGCGCTGCGCCGTCACCTCGCAGAGCGCAGCGAAGTTTCGTGGCGTAATCGGCGCAATCAGGATGTCGCCGTCGGACGCCCTGACCGGGCCGTAGGCGGCACGCGGTGCTTGGGGTGGGAATTGCGCCTCCTGCAATTCGTAGACCAGCAGGTTCAACATGCAGTCCATCAGCGCGACATCAATCCGCTGGCCCGTGCCCGTTCGCCCGCGTTGCACCAGCGCCGTCTGGATCGCCGAGTAGCCGAAGATGCCGCCAAGCACGTCCGCGACGAAGATTGCGCCGGCCGCAGGCCGGTCCCGATCACCGGCATATCGCATCAGCGAGCGATCGAACCCACTCTCGGCATGCACGATCATGGCATAGGCCGCACGCTCCGCCGCCGGTCCCGACTGCCCATAGCCCGAGATCGAGCAGTAGATCAGTCGCGGATTGATCGCGCGGAGCGCCTCGTAGCCGAGGCCCAGCCGGTCCATCACGCCCGGCCGGAAATTCTCGACCAGAATGTCCGTTTCCTTGACCAGGTCGTGCACCAGCCTGATCGCATCGGCGCTCTTCAGGTCGAGCGCGAGACTGCGCTTGCCCGCATTGAGCTGGCCGAAATAGGCGCTGTGGCCGTCCCGCAGCGGCGTCCGCAAACGCATGTCGTCCCCTTCAGGCGGCTCGATCTTGATAACCTCGGCGCCCATGTCGGAGAGCAGCCGCGCACAATAGGGGCCCGCCAGCATGATCGAAAAGTCGAGCACGCGCACGCCCTCGAGTGGCAGGCCTGCTGTTTGCTGCTCCGGCATGCGCTCGCTCCTATCTTGGCAATCCGAGCGCGCGCTGCGCGATGAGACTGCGTTGGATTTCGTTGGTGCCGATGCTGATCACCCACATCAGCGAATGACGCAGATTCTGCTCGAACCGGCCGTTATCGATCGCGCCCGGCATCTGCTCCGACAGGGTCGCGCGCATGCCGAGGATGTCGAGCGCCGCCTCGCCGAAACGCTCCATCAACTCTCCGGAGAACACCTTGCTGATCGCGCCATATTCCGGCGGCGTCACGCCATCGGCGGCAAGCTCCGCACAGTGCATCATCAATTGACGTCCAATCTCGATCTCGGCCGCAAGTGTCGCCATCCGGTCACGGACGACGGGATCATCGGCCAACGCGGTCCCCCTCTCGTCCTGGGCCATGACATGCCGGCGCAATTGCTCGAAGGCATGGGCGACCTTCAGCACGATGCCGCCGCCAACCAGGCCGCGTTCGAACGCGAGTGCGCCGGTCAGGACCTTCCAGCCACCATTGACCTCGCCGACGATGTTCTCCAGGGGAATGCGGACGTTGTCGTAGAAGATATTGGCGAAGGAGCCGTCGTACATGGTTGACGCCGGCTGGACCGTGATCCCCTTGGCATTCATCGGCACGATAAACATGCTGATGCCTGCGTGCGGCGGTTTCGCATCCTTGTCCGTTCGCGCGGCGAGGAACATGTATTTCCCCCACCATGTGGTGGTCCAGATCTTCTGGCCGTTGATCACCCAGTGATCGCCGTCGCGCACCGCGCTGGTCCGCAGCGCCGCGAGATCCGACCCGGCCTGCGGTTCGCTATAACCCATGCCATGCATGGCCTCGCCACGAAGGATCTCGGGCAGATATTTTTGCTGTTGCTCGGGCGTTCCGAAAATCATCAGCGCGTTGGCCTGGATTGCAGCGCCGATACGCGGGGTCTCAGCCCGCTCCATCGTCTCCATGAAGGCGATCTGTTCGAGCGCCGAACGCGCCTGGCCGCCGAACGCCTCGGGCCAGCCGAGGCCGATCCAGCCAGTCTTGCCGATGTGGCGCGCGAAATCGGCATCGAACTCCCGCTTGGAGAAGGGCTTCCGATCGAATTCGGCCTTGCGCTCACTTGACCAGTTTTGCGCCAGCCATGCCCTGACCTCCTCGCGCAGGGCGTTACCGGCGTCGCCGAGATCGTAGTCGGGCAGGCCCGAGCTGCCGGCCTCGAGCAACGAGGACGCCAGCGACCGCTTTGCATGCGCCCCTCCACCCAGCGCAACCATATCAAGGTGCACCCGCTTGAAGTGCAGCGGCGCCTCATGTTCGTCGGCGTAGCCGATCGCGCCAAACGCATGATGGGTCTCCAGCGACACCCGCCTCAAGGCGTCGCCTGCGAAGGCGACAGCGCAGTTGGCGAAGTAGCGCCAGTCCCGATTGCCGAGATCGTGCAGTTTCGCCGCATGATCGACGATCAGGCGCACGCCTTCGAGGGCAATCAGCCCGTTTGCGAGCTTATGCTGGATCGCCTGGAACCGCCCG
>Ga0335069_10012367_pt1 | contig 12011 bp, 11 predicted proteins | sample Lox_Sample_11_FD_206714 | JGI IMG/M metagenome (GOLD analysis project Ga0335069, IMG submission 206714) | Soil microbial communities from Loxahatchee National Wildlife Refuge, Florida, United States - Lox_Sample_1.1 | ecosystem: Environmental > Terrestrial > Soil > Wetlands | place: USA...
TAATTGATGAGGCCGGCATCGACCACGGAACCACTTTCGGTAGCAGTTGTACCCGAGATGCTGCCTGTCAAGGTGTCGGTGTCCGCAAAGGTCCCGGAGATTGCAACAAGCTGCAGGGTGCCCGTGGCAGCTGTGCCAGAGTTCACCGCCACAATGGCCGTACCGCCTGAAGTCGCGGTCACGGTCTCTCCAGCTTGAAAGTAAGCGGGAGTTCCGCCCACCAAGCCCGTGTAGGCCACGCTGCCGGACTTGGAGAGGTTCGAGTTGCCGTAGTTGCCCTGAAACCCGATGCCGCCTGTTTTGAAGATAGTTCCGCCAGTAGCCTTGGGCAGATAACCTTGGCCAGCGCCACCCCATGACTGGAAAGCAACGCCAACATTCGCGCCCGAGACGGACTGAACTCGAACCAAGGCGGGGTTGGCGTTCGATGCGTCGACCACCCAGGCGAGGGCACCGACCTTGAACCCCGCTGCGACGGTAGGGGAGCTGAAAGTCAAGAACCCATTGCTGATGAGTGCGTCCGCAGATGTAGTGGCGGTGTACGCCGCTGTCGTCTGAGCTGCCATGGCGCTTAGATTGCCCTCGGCGAGAAGCCAGGGGCCCGTATTAGGCCCCGCTTGACTTTGGTCCACGGGCATGAGAAGGTAGCTCCATGGCCCTCCGAATCGTCGACCACACCATGACCGCAATAGCAGTCCGGCTCGCAAATGCTCGCCAAAGCCCCGCATTCGCCTCAAGGCGCGCCGAGGTGGTCCGGGAGGCCCTGGGAGCCATCCAGGCCGCCGGAGGGGCTAGCGTGCCCGTCCTGAAGGCTCTGGGAGGCCTCTCGGCGGTGGTCCAGGCCGCCATCGGACCCGCCCCGGCAGTCCCCGAGTTCGGAATCCCCACCGACCCGGCCTGGTGGGTCTGGCGCGCCCTCATGAATGATGCCGAGACCTTGCGCTTCGAGGTTCAGAAGGCCTTGACTTTCATCCCCGCACCGTGAGAAGGTAGCGCCATGAACGACGACTTCGACAACACCCACGACGACGCCGAGATGTTCGAGCGGCTGCAGCTGGACCGGGACCGCTCCGTCGAGCTGGAGGCCCAGCGGGACGCCGACGAGATGGCGGCCGAGCCCTACGACCCCTGGACTGTGACCCTCGACGTGTGGAGCGATGTGTTCGCTGGCCCCGTGAACGAGGACGGCGAGCGCCCGGACGAGCTGGCCTTCTACGTGCGGGCCACCTTCCCCAACGGGCGCCGCTTTGCTCACGTCGCCACGTTCACCACCCTGAACCAGACCTGCAAGGAGGCCGAGGCCAAGGCCCAGAAGCTGCTGTACCGCGTCACCCGGGCCATCACCCGGGACGAGTGGAACGGGCCGGTCAACAGCCCCCACTGGACCGAGACCTACCCGGAGTACGGGTCGGCCTACTACCAGTCGTCCGACGCGGAGGCCGAGTGGGCCGCCCAGGAGCGCCGGATGGACCAGGAGGGGCGATGAACCACTTCTCCCCCTGCCCCAGCTGCGGCTGCAAGACCCGGAGCGTCGTGACTGACACGGCCGTCATCGACCCGAGCGAGTACCTCGCCCTGTGCGCTTACTGTGGGACGGTATGCACCTCGACCCGGGTCCAGGCCGCGGTCGACCAGGTCATCCGGACGCTCTTGACAGAGCACCGAAAGTCCCGTAATCTGCTCTCCTAGCCCCAAGGAGCCATCAAAAATGAACCTCAAGCGCACCCTCCAGCAGATTCGCAAGGCCGGGAACCTCCGTGAGTGGGGCTTCCCGTTCTTCAAGCCCGTCCGCGTGCGCCTGGGCGTCCGTCCCGCGCAGCCCGCGGGCAAGTTCTCGTCGCGCCGCCCGGGGGCCTGGAGTCTCCGCATCGACCTCGGGACGGGCGCCGGCCACCGCTGGGGCCGGACCCTCTTCATCGGCCACAACGTCAAGGGCGGCGAGGGCCTGAACATGTACGTCCCTCGCAAGCTGGTGGTGCTGTTCACGCGGAATGCCAACCTCGTCCCCTACACCGTGCGGAAGGATGACTGACGTGCGCGCCATTCCTCTCCCCGCTCCCTCTTCGACCCCCTCGCCGCTCTACCGGGCGCCGCGGTTCGAATACGAGTACCAGGCTCAGAAAGCCGGCGGTTACATCCTGTGGCGCGTCGAAGACAGCAAAGTCGGCGCGGGCGCGCTCTACACCATCATCGGCTACGCGGCCACCCCGAAGCAGGTGTTCAAGTACTGCCCCAACGCGCGCCCGTTCCCCGGCGACGAGCGCCTCTCCCCCAGGACGCCTGAGCCATGAAGACCCTCCTTCTCGCCTCCCTTCTTCTTGCCACTGCGGCTCGTGCCGAGGACCCGTGGTATGTGACTACCTGCCAGCAGGTCGACGGGCGAGTCAATACCATCCCCGGAGGAATCACCTTTCGTGCAGTCGTCATGGTGCACCCGGCCCCCAAGGCGCAGAGATTCACCGTCTACACGACGCCGGACGGCAAGACCCTCGACAACGTCTACAGCGGAAAGCCCCTCAACTTTTCCCGGAAGGAAGGCCAGAGCACCGTCTGGTCCACGAAGAGCTGGGACGAGATGCTGATGCTCGGCGGGCACGACAACATCATGGAACTCATGGTCGTGTACAGCGTCGGGGGCATCAACATGAAGTGCGTCAAAAACTGGGAGGCCCGGTGAAGACCATTCTCCCCGCCCTGCTGCTTCTCTCCGGCTGCGGTTTCGGCCTGACTCCCGGCGCCGTCCCGTGCGGCGTCCACCAGAAGTCCGGCATCGAGGTCTGGGTTGACGGCAAGGGCGAGACCGATGTGGGCGCGTCGTACATGACCTGCGAGCAGGCGGTCCAAACCGTCGAAGCCGCGATGGCCATCGGCGACAGCCACGACTTTTGGCTGAAGAAGGATGAATGGGGGTTCCTCAACGGGATGCGCTTGGAGTTCATCGGCGGCAACGACAACCTCGGACCCATCGGTGAGCCGAACAAATTCGGCTACACCATGAACAGCCCGTTCGCGCACGACATCGCCGTCTTTTACGGCAATGATGGGTCACCCGACTACACCACCCCGTACGTCCGCACGCCCGAGGCGAGCGCATACATCTGGCCGTCGGCCGTCACCCTTGCTCACGAGATGGTGCACGTACTCCAGACCGACAGCTTTCTCAACCTCGGCGTGCTCAACACACACACCGACGAACACTGCCACTGGGCCTCGGTCTACGCGCCACGATACTCTGACCTCGGCTGGGCTCAATTTTCTTCGAACTTCCTTGACAAGTGCGAGCACAAACAGTGCTCGGGCGCGTCATGCAAGGATGCCCAGTGAAGTACCTCGCCCTCCTCCTGCTGGCCGGTTGCGGACTCCCGCAGGAGCCGTTCAAGCTGACCTCTGGCGCGCTGTACTGCGGCGAGACTGCGGGGCTCAAGGTGTACGTGGACAACGTGGACAACGTCATCATCTACAGCGAGGGTTCTCCGTACGAGTCTCGATATACCGTCTCTAAAATGTCATGCGGCAAGGCCCTCGGTACCGTTGACCAGGCACTGCAGATGGGGGCGTCTTCAGGCTTCTTCATCGCGATGCCTTCTGACGCCAGCGTCGAGTTCGTCGGGACCGACACGTTGGCTGCGCAAGGATTGCCCCAGGCTCTTGGGGCCACGAGTCCGGGGCCCGGTGGCCACATCTACGCGGGCTATGGCTACGACACGGGCGACCCAACGCAAATCTCCGCCGACCCGGACACGTCAGCTATCGTCATGGTTCACGAGATGACGCACCTGGTGCACGGGGGCGGCGACCACTGTCACTGGGCGAGCCTCTACGCGTCGGCCTACGCGCAATGGACAAATGGGTGGGCGTCGCTGTTCATCGACCAGTGCGAACACAAGAAGTGCCGCGGTTCCGTCTGCGAGGCCTATCCGTGAAGCGTATTATTGAGCGCCGAAGACGGTGATGTTGACCGTATAGTCTGTACTAAACCCAAGGTTCAGAAGAGTTCCGGCGTAAGCGCCACCGGGTGAGCCGATAAGAACCACTTCGAAACTGAACCCGGACCCGCTCTTTAGAGAGGATAGGATGACCGGCACATAAATATTACCCGCCGCGCTCTCGATGGTAATTTGTACCGAATAGTCGGCACTGGATAGGGCCGTAGCAAAAGTGATATCGCAGCGCGTGGTGCCGGTTAGGGCGGGAGCATTAACATTGAAGCCATCACCTGTGATTGGTGGATTACCACCGCCGGCAGGAGTTAAATACGCCCAACATTTACAGACGTTCTTCTTGGTAATTTTGTTGCTAAAGCCGGTAGAACTAGATGGCTGCGTACCGTTGCCCATGTTGATGTAACCCTGGGAATCGATAGCATCATCGGCAGTTCCGGAAGCGGGGAGGAACCGGCCGCCGGGACCAGCTGTGCCACCGCCACCGCCCGCGCCGCCCTTTCCGTAGACACCTGCACCACCGTCGGACGAACCGTGACCATCACCGCCTTGAGCATAGATGCCGCCGCCACCTTGGATGTTGCCCGAAGTAGCCGTTCCACCGTAAGCTGAAATACCTCGACCACAAGACGAACCCGACGACGTACACAAGCCGCCCGTGAAATACCCTGCATCCGAAGCATCGCCCGCAGAGCTGGGACCGCCCGTGACATAAACGCCGTAGTTGGTGTTACCAGTGGTGCCGCCGCCCGTAAACGTGCCACCGCGACCCGAAGTTGCTCCACCAGTAGCGGCAATGCCAGCGCCTGTAGCTCCACCGGTAAAGTAACCGCCGTAGCCACCAGCGGTGCCTGTGCCGACAACGCCGCTACCGTTCGTTCCGCCGCCCGTACCGCTGATACCTGCTCCGGAGCCAGAGCCCGTGCCGCTGACGCCTGCTCCGTTGGTCGCGCCGCCCGTACCGTGGACGCCAGAGCCCGTACCGTTGCCTGTGACATCGAGAGCGTCGGCGTTGCCGCCCGAAGCAGACCACGTCACGTTGTTGTTGGTTCCAAGGTTGACGACGATGGGGGCCAACGGGGTAGCCGAAGTCTGATTCAGCTTGACGATACCGAGAGTCGTCGTCGTCGCGACTGGTACCGGATAACCGACTGGAGTCACCGAGCCGCGGGTGAAGACATACGTCCCCACGCGCACCGCAATGACCTGGCGCGAACCCGGAATCGTCGGCGTGCCGAGAGTCTGAAGTGGGGTGCGAAGGGCTGTCAGGTTCGTATTGGACGAACGAACGAGGTCGACGTAGATGCAGTCGCCGTCGTTCATCATACCGACGCTGGCCGTACCGGTATTGTCCGAGACCGTGTTGTAGTAGACGCCCGCTTCGTCCGAGTTGTCGAACGTGAACGTGATGCCCGCCCAGGTCAAATAGGTACCATCCCAGTTGAACCACACGCCCGAACCGAGGCCTGCACCCGAGGTCGACATGAAGACGTTGCGGTCAGCCGTGGGGGAGTACCAGTTTTCACCGCCGCCGATTTCCCACACGCGGGTCTCGATAGCCTGGATGAAATCGCGGAGCGAGCCGAGAGCCTTGTCGCCGCCGGTAAAGCTGCCGGCCACCTCGAAGCGCTGCTGCGGCCACGGGTAGGCGTAGAGAGCGTTCGGGCTGTCGCCGCCCGTGCCCAGGCGGTACATCAAGTTGCGGGCGTCCTGGACGCCGTTCGAGGCCACCTGGCCGGAGCCGTCCAAGGTGACGATGGCGATGGGCACGAGGTTCGGCTGAGCCGAGAAGGGGGTTGTCGAAATCGAGATGATGTAGCCCATCACTAGGCCCAGCGGCACGTCCTTGGGGTCTTCGATGAGGGTGTCTGGGTCGATGAACTGAACCAGGTCGGCCGTGGAGGCTAGCGCGGTGCGGTTCAAGTCGATGCCGATGTAGTTGGCCTGACCCGAAGTCCAGGAGCCCGTCACGTTGGCGTTGGTCGCCGGATTCAGGGTGTCGACAGGCTGGCTCGACTGCAGCCAGAGGAAAGTACCCGACTGGGAGGCATTGACGTTGAAGAGGATGGAGCTGGCCGTCGACAGCTGGATGGACGAAGCCACCGTACCGACCGAGGCGTTGCCCAGCTGGAAGCCAGTGACCACGAGGGGCTGCCCACCGGCCAGCGAACGACCCGCCACGACGTCGAAGTCGGCGCAGACGGCACTTTCGATTGCACGAAGGTGGGGAACATCAATGCGCTGCTGACCGAGGAGATTGGCCTCCCTCAAAACCGCCATTTTAAATCACCTTTAGCCCGTGTTTGTTCGGACGCCTTCCAGAGAGATACGAAGAGATTGCGCTGGCGCCTACATTAAAGGCCTTCGCTGCTTCTTCCAGCCCTCTGTAGATTACCCCGGAGGAGTCTTGAAGAACTTTGAGACCAGACCCCTTGGGACGACCGCCGATTCCGGGGCGTGGGCCATACTTTCTTCCACGAAGTTTCGATGCTCGGCGCTCAATTACCTCAAACCGAGCCCGGTTGTGAGAGTCCTGAGCCAAGCTGGATTTAGACCAGTGCTGGCGAATTCTCTTGATGCCTACACAACTCTTCCCCACGTAACGCAGCTCTCCCGTCTCTGGGTCAAAGAGTCCGTACACGATGTATCGAGGAGTCACAAAACTCATTCTATCACACCTACCCCACGTTGGGCGGAAGGGCCTCGTTGTTCCAGGTGATAGCTTCAAAGGCGATGGTCCCCGAGACGAGCCCCCGGGCGGACATGTCCCAGCTCTCGTCGAGCAGGGAGCAGTTGGAAGCCTGGAAGAGGACCGAGTCCGAGTTGCGGTCCGTGACGAGGAGGGTGAAGTACCGCTCGTTCACCATGTTGTCGATGCCGCCGGACATGCCCAAGCCCTGGGCGCCGCCGTCGTTCAGCAGGCGCATCAAGTGGAGGGTGCCCTGGATGCGGCTTTGGGTCGGGATGAGTTCCACGGGCTCGTTCTGGTCGAGCGCGTAGACGACGCGGCGGTTCTCGGCCGAGCGCCAAGAGAAGCCCGTCACCTGGTTGAGGCGGGTCCCGTTGAGGTACACGGCGATTTGGGCGCCAGCTAGAGTGAATGTGCGAGCCATTAGAGAGTTACCTGTTTACGAGCCAGCGCGAGAGCCCCCTCGGGGTCGTTGCCGGCGAAAATCTCGACGATGTCCGAGAGCTTCGCCGCGCCCCGGGTCGGCAGACCGGCACCTCCGAGCCCGATGTCGCCCGGGTAGACGACCACGATGTTCTCCTTGATGCCTGCCGCCAAGGAGGCCGCCGTCATGGCTTCTGCCGCCACGCGCCCAGCCGGGGAGTCCGTCAGCCAGAAGCCTCCCGTCTGCTCGGCCTCTGGGGTCCTAGGTTCGTACGGCTGCTTGCCCGTCAGCAGGGTAACCTCGGAGCCGACAGGGAAGGAGCTGGTGAATCGGTACGAGTAGTCGATGACCAAGCGGGTGTAGCCCGAAACCGGGTCCGTGTACACGTCCAGGAGTTTGATGGGGGGCGTCTGGGTTTCAAAGCCGAAGCCCAAGGCGATGTAGCCGCCCGAAACCGGGAAAGCGTTGGTCGTGGCGACCTCGATGTAGTCGTACTGAAGGTCGGCCGAGATAGGCAGCGTAGTCGTGCTATTGCCTGCGGTGACGGGAAGGCCATTGACCGGGTCGTAGATGTACGGACCCATGATGGGGGCGACAGCCGGAGCCTCTGCCCAGGGAGTCGCGATAGCCGCGGTGTTGAGGTCCAGCGACACGTTCGCCTGCGTGACGGGACCGACGGCGCCTCCGCCCTCGGCATAAGTAAATGAGGTGGCGGTCGACGTGAGGACCGTCTTGATACCGGAAACGAGGCCTGAACTGGCCAACGCGTTGATGTACACGAGGTCACCCGGCTGGATGTTCACTGTGTAGCCTGCGGGGATAGTCATCGTTGCTGTGACAGTGCCCGAGGCACGCGACAAGGACAAGGCGAAACCGGAAGGGTTGAAGTTTGAGAAGTTCGACGTGTAAACTTCTTCCTCGGTGTCTGCTGTGGTGGAGAACTCGGCCGTGTATGCGGTCGGAGCGGCCACGACGGCGAGAAAGAGGTTGTTGATGCCGCCCGAAGAGACGGCGTCCGAAGCGGGGACGAGCAGCTCGGGGCCATTCGTTGTGTCGCCGGAGTCCACGTAGATGTTCCCCGAAGCCAGGGCGCCGCCGATGCAAGGGTCCGAGACCTGCTGCCACTGGGCGATACTCGCCGACCAACGACCTGTAGCGAGGTCGTAGTACTCGACCGACGGAGTGAGGTTAGCCATTGTACCGCCGACGGCCCACACGCGGTTGCGCGTGGCGTCGTACACAAGGAGGTGGCCCTGGCGGGGGTTTATCATCGGCGGGAGCGGAGACCACCGGCCCGTGGTCGGGGTCCACAGCTCGGCCGTGTTAGTGATAGCACCGCTGCCAGGAATGCTGGCGGGAGCGGCAAGACCGCCGGTCACCATCACGTAGTCGTCGGGCAGGAGAACGGCTGCCGCATCCTGGCGGCCCCAGTTCATGTTACCCGAGGCCGTCCATACGCCGCCGTTCCAGGTTTCGGAGGTCGGAGTGAAGAAACCGCCTGTGGTCAGACCACCCGCCGCGAGCACCTTGCCCGAAGACAGACGCAGGCCCACGTGGTTGGAGCGAGGGAAGAGCATCGAACCTGAAGCCGCCCAGGAGGTGCCGTTGAATAGCTCGGTCGTGGCCGTGTAAGTCGTCGACGTGGGCTGGCCGCCGAAGGTCAACGCGGTCCCGTTCTTCAAATCTACCAGCCCGTGGAATTCACGCGCGGTCGCCATAGCGCCTTGTGAGGTCCAGGAGCCGCCCGGGATGTACGTCTCGGTCGTGTTGAAAGCTGTGGTCGTAGTCCCATTGTTGCCGCCACAAACAACGGCGCCTGAGCCCAGCGTGCACATAGCGTGGTTCGAACGAGCCACGTTCATGTCAGGCGTCGTCACCCACTGCGTCATGGCCGCCAGAGCCCCATCAGCTTCAGTGCCGTCGGCGATGACCACCGAGGCGTTTTCCTGGAGGCGCTCGGAGGCAGCGATGGCAGTGCCCGCGTTTTGGCCGCCCGAGGTCAAGAACTGGCCGTTGGACAACAGACAGCCCGCCAGACCCATGCGGATGACCCCCGCGACCGTAGGACCCAGTTCCGCCACGATGGTGCAGAGTGAAGCTGCATTCTGACGAGGGTCAGTCACACCAGCGCCCGGAATGGGGAAGTCCACGAACGGAACCGCCGAAGCCGGGAGCACGTTGTCCACGTAAATCTGGTCGCCCGGGGCGAGCCCGTGCGGAGTCGCGAAAGTAAGGAACAGGTTGCCGCCCGCCGTGCGGGAGTAGCGGATGATGGGTTGGGCTGCGTTCGCGTGCAAGTACGCCGCGTCCTTGTAGGTACGGTTCACCGCGGCCGTCGTGGCCGGGATGGAGATATCCACGCGGCCCGGGACGGACTGGGACACGATGACCGTGCGGCCGTTGGGCTCGTAGATGCCCTGTTTGGCCGGGCGGTAGAAGGTGTAGCCCGCGTTCGAGGCCTGGAGATATGTCCCGATGGGCGACAGGCGCGGGAAAGTCAGCGTCTGGACCAGATTACTGCCCGAGTAGGAGTAGTTGACGTCCAGGATGCGGAACGTGCCCGAGAACGGAGTCTGAGCGCCAGCCTGGTTGATGATGACGTAGTCGCCCGCCCGTAGGACGCTAAAGTCAATAAGGGGCGTACCTGTGGTGGTCAGCGTCGCGACGGTGATGCCCTGTGACGGGTTGGTGTACACCCAGTTGTAGCCCGAACCCGTGGAGATGTTGCCGCGGTACGGGTTGATGGGCTCCGGGAAGCGCAGCACGTTCTGGGCGCGACCGCCCGTCACGCGGATGGCGCTGCGGAGGCCGAGCGACGGCGAGTAGATGCGGACGCGCTTGGCGTTCACGAGCGACGAAGGGCTCGGGGCCGTCGCGGCGAATCCCGCCGACCCAGTTGCTTCCATCACGCGGGTAAGCACCGCGGCGACTTCAATGGCGGACGCTTGGCCGGCGGAGACGAAGTCGGTGTTCTGGAACGTATAGTTGAAGACTTGGCTCTCGTCGACAATCCACTGAAGGTCGAAAGTGTTGCCCGAGAGGTTGTAGGGCTCATCCGTTCCCGCGGGGGCGAAGGCGCGCAACGAGTCCTGGCCGTAGAAGACCTCCAAAATCTCGCGGATGGCTTCCTGGACGACCTTGTCGGTGTTGACGTTGATGACCAACTGACGAAAGAGGTCGTCGGCCATGCCCACGTTCACCGGGCGCTGGATGCCGTAGTCGGCAGCACGCTGAGTGAGGTAGGGACCTGAAGCCGTCGAGATGTAGAGCTGGTTGAAGGCCGCGGCCGCGTTCTGGCGATTGTAGATGTCGCCCTGCTCCAGGGCAGCGATGAGGCCGTCCCAGTTAGGGCCCGCAAGGGCCGGAGACAGATGCTTGCGGATGATGGGCTCGTCGAACTGAACGGGCGGCGTCAGCGGAGGCTGGACCCCCGTCGCCGTAACCGTGAATGTCGCGGAGGTCGGAGGCGACAGCGCAACGTTGAATGGGTCGCGGACGTTGGCGACGATGACAGTCCACATTCCCGGGAGCAACGGCGCGAGGAATTGGAGGTCGAAGGAGAGCGGGTCTCCGCCCACCGCCGTGACGGCCGACACAGTTGCGGGCACGGGACCGACGAGAGTGTAGTTGGACGGGTTCAATGCGTCGGTAGAGCTGACCGACGAGAACGCTTGCGGCGGGCTCGTGTAATGCACCTGGACCACGGTCTGCGAGAGAGCGTTGGCTCCCGCGATGCTGAAACCGGCTCCGAGAAATGCGTACGACGAAGACATGGCTTAGTTGAGCCCCTGGTTCAAACCATTGGACGGCAGTAAGTCTTGTGTAGAAAAAGCTGAAGGATAAGTGTAAATGCTGTCACTGACAGCAATCAGCGGGGGGAGAATCCTGTTCTGGGTTGAAAAATTTGGTGTATCGCCCGTGGGACCAACAAGGATAGACGGTAGAGCGCCACCGACAGCGCTTCCCCCTTTGGGCAAAACGAACACGTTAGTTCCATCGGTAAATTTAGTGCCACTGGCGGGATTGCCTCCGGAGAAATTCAAATATGAAAAAAGAACGCCCGGAACAGGTAGACAACTTGAAAAATCCGACACCTCAGATTCACCAACCCCTCCTACGAAAGTCTCCGGAGGAAGTCCTGCGGCATTGGCAGCAGTCATGCCCGCATAGATGCCTGTGCTTGCGTTGACAATGTCTATTGAAGCCGTGCTCGTGGATGTGACGGTGCCTGCTTGATTTAGTCCTGTGGCTTGAGTGCTCCAATTCATAAAACGACCGTTGTAGCTTTGAAAAGCAGCAGGAGTAATACTGAGCGGCCAGAGCATGTCGGGCGGTCCAATTTTTGCACCAGCGTCGTAAGCATTGGTCGTTGCACTAAAACTCAACGTAGAGGCAGAAACGCTAGTTATAGTTACCAGCTCCCGATTGTCTTTGTTTGCCGAGGTGCTGTCGTGAGCAAAGTTTTGGATAGCCACGACCTGACCAACATACAGACGTCCCGTAAGGTTCGCATTCACGGTTACGCTTGTGGCGCCGATGGACATGCCGGCAGTAGAAACGCAGAGGCCGTCGGTTTGGTTCTTCACTTGCCGACAACGCGGCTGACCCGCCCAACCAGAATGGTTGTAGAGACCATCGATGACAACGAAAAAGAAACCGAGGGCGTTGGAATAGATGTATCCAGTACCTCCGACGTCTTGAATCGCGGTTCCTTGGCCTCTGGAAATCGGAGTGTGCGTGACTGGGTCCCAGTCCAAGCAAGCGTTGATAGTAAACACCCCGCCAGAGACAACCAGCTCTAGCATGAAGAATACGCCGGTAGCTCCGTTGACATTAGGAGGCCGATATACGGCATGCGTTGAGCTAATGCTGTCGTAAACCGTCCAACCCACAGCCAACAAAGCTGTCTCGATGCGCGAAATATAGTCTGCAAAGGTTGCAGCCCAAGTCGCCGTTG
>Ga0335069_10012368_pt1 | contig 12011 bp, 9 predicted proteins | sample Lox_Sample_11_FD_206714 | JGI IMG/M metagenome (GOLD analysis project Ga0335069, IMG submission 206714) | Soil microbial communities from Loxahatchee National Wildlife Refuge, Florida, United States - Lox_Sample_1.1 | ecosystem: Environmental > Terrestrial > Soil > Wetlands | place: USA: Florida...
CTGTTGGTGGCGGCGACCATGTGAGATCCTTCGGCCGCCTGCGGCGTCCTCAGGATGACAGGTTTTCTTTTTCCGATGTTTTTCGATCCCGGCTGGAACGCCATTCGAAGTTCGGAGTGTGCCGGCGCTACCAAACTCTGAAATCTTCAGAACGTTGTGGTTAGCCTTTGCCTTTGGGCGGGACGTAACCTTCGGGGAGCTGCGAGCCGGCGCCGAAGAAGAATAGCTCCATCTGCTCTTCCATGATTTTTTGCGAATTGGGGTCGAGCGGATTGAGGCGGTACTCGTTCATCACCATCTTGGAGTGTTCAATCCACATCTTCCAGGCGTCCTTGGAGACGTTCTCGTAAACACGCTTGCCGAGTTCACCTTTCCAAGGGACGCGGTCGAGGCCGGGCATTTCGCGCCCGAATTTGACGCAATGGACCATGCGGGCGCCGGGCTTTGGTGGTTCGCTAGGTGCGGGTGTCGGACCGCAGGAATCGTTGGCCATGGTGCTTCTCTGGGCTCCTCAGGGGACTCCACTCGACGATACCGTAAGGGAAGAGGAAATTCCAGCGCGCGGGAGTGGCTGGTGAAAATCGTTTGCAAGTGGCGGCATAAGAAAGAATTCTTTCGCGGGGACGCACTATTATTATGCGTTCTCAACTTAGATCGAGAGTAAACTGCCGGCGGCAACCCAGGGATGCATCTTGGAACTTCCGAGCCACACGATCTCGACAGAAAAATTAGAAGAAGCGTGGCGGCGCGAAATGCGGCAGTTGGCGAGCGCCGGGGCGGTGAAGCGTCTTTGGGCCAAGGATGAGACGTTGTGGCCGCATGCGAAGGAGCAGAGGCGGCTCATCACGAACAATTTGAATTGGCTCGACCTGCCGGATCAGATCGGGCCGTACATGACGCGAGCGGCGGCGTTGGCGGCGATGGTCGAGCGCGAAGGATTCCGCGATCTTGTTTTTATCGCCATGGGGGATTCGAATCTGGCGGCGGAGACGGTGGCGCACACGGGCACGCCACAGAGACCGCAACGATTTTTTCTCCTCGACAGCACGGATCCGGCGGCGATCCAGCGCGTGAGCGATCAGATCGATTTTGAGCGGACACTCTTTGTGTTCGCGAACAAATCGGGCAAGAGGATCGAGACGCACGCGCTGCTGCTCTATTTTTTGAATCGCTTGCGGATGCAGAAAGCAGCCGAGCCGGGGAAATGTTTTGTCGCGGTCACCGAGGAAGGCTCGTACCTTTCGGAGTTGGCCGGAAACTACGATTTTCTGGGGGTCTTTCTCGATCCGCCGGGAATCAAAGGGCGGTATTCATCGCTCATTCATTTCGGATTGCTATTGTCCGCCGTCTGGCGCCTGGACCCGCAGGAACTGGTGGCGCGAGCAAAGTCGATGCGCGAGGTGTGCAAGCGACCGGCGGATGGCGGAAATCCTGCGGTGGAGCTGGCGGCATTTCTGGCCGCAGCAGAGGCGAGCGGGAACGATAAGTTGTTGCTGATGGGTTCGAAGAGCTTGCGCGCGTCGACGTATCGGATCGCGCAGTTGGTCGGAGCGAGTACGAGCAAGGGCGGGCGAGGGTTGATTCCCGTGTGCGGCGGACTGCCCGGTGCGACAGAAGGGGCTTTGCGAGGCTGTGTGGCGGTGGTACTGAAAATGCGAAACGGGGAGGAAGCGGACCTCGCGACAATCGAGGCGACGCTGAAGCAACACCGAGTGTCTACGGTGAGCATCGAGATGAACGGGCCGGAGGATTTGGGCTCGGAGATGTTTCGTTGGGAGATTGCGACGGCGGTTGCGTCCTCACTCCTGGAGGTAAACCCGTTCGATGAACCGGACGTGCGGGAGGGGCGCGAGCGGGTTTCGGCGTTACTCGATGAATATGTCGCGAAGCGAACGTGGCCGGCGCGAACAGCGAGGGTTCGCGAAAAGGGCATCGAGTTGTATGCGGAAGGAGAAACGCGGCAGCACATTTCGACGCTAAGCCTGACAGAGGCGCTGAGAACATTTCTGGAGGCGATGCCGACCGGGGGCTACCTGGCAATCATTACCTTTGCGAGCAGCAGCGGCCAGACGGAAGCAGCGCTGGAGCGGATTCGTGAGCATCTGGCGTCTAGCCACGGAATGCCGGTCCTGCTAAGCTCCGGTCCGCGCTATTTGCGGTATTTCGAACAGGTCTACAAGGGAGGGCCTGACAAGGGACTCTTTCTTATGCTTACTAGCGAGTCGCCGGCCGACGTGGGGATACCCGGAGCCGAATACACGTTCGGGCAGTTGCAAATGGCGCTGGCGCTGGCCGATTTCGAGTCACTGGAGGCGCGTCGGAAGTTGGCTATGCGTTTGCATCTCACACGAGGTCTGGAGCAAGGGCTGGCGGAAATCGAGCAGACCATCTTGAAACTCTAGGAATACGAAGATGGCGGGGTAGACCCGCCAGTACGAGAAACAGCCGTGGCGCCGGATTGGGCCGGCGCATGCCCCTGGGAACAAGGATGCAATGTTGTCACGTCCTCGAAATGAAGGAGTCGCGGACTTGTCGAAGATTACGGCGTTGTTCTGGGACATCGGCGGAGTGATCCTGACAAACGGATGGGACCGGCATTCTCGCAAGGAAGCCGCCGAGAAATTCCACCTGGATTGGGAGGAGTTTCAGGACCGGCACGATTTTTCGTTTCCGGCGTTCGATTCGGGACATATCACGCTGAACGAATATCTGGACCGGACGCTGTTTTACCGGCCAAGGCCGTTCAGCCGCGAAGATTTTGTGGAGTTTATGTACGCGCAGTCGAAAGAGTATCCGGATGTGCGGGCGTTGCTGGATCGGGTTGCGCAGTGCGGAAAATACCTGATCAGTTCGATCAACAACGAGCCGCTGGAACTGAATCAGTATCGGATTGAAAAATTCGATCTGCGGCGGAACTTCACTGCATTTTTCAGTTCTTGCTACGTGCGTGCGCGAAAACCGGACGAAACGATTTTTCGAATGGCGCTGGAAGTTACGCAACGTACACCAGGCCAGTGCATCTTTATCGATGACCGGTCATTGAACCTGGAGAGCCCGAGACGGCTTGGAATGAACGTAATCCATCACCAAAACGCGCAGCAACTGCGCGCGGAGCTGCAAAAATTTGACGTTGAGGTATAGTGTCGCCATGCCAACAAAAACCGCGAACAGCCACGAAACCGAGCAGCGCGAAAAGGCGCAAGACAAGCGTTCGAATGGGCAAAACGTCAATGCGGAGCCGTGCACCGTCGTATTGTTCGGCGCGTCGGGCGACCTGGCGAAGCGCAAGGTGATTCCGGCGATGTTCGACCTTGCGAGCCACAACGCGTTGGGTCCCTCGTACGCGATCGTAGGTTTTGCGCGTACACAGATGAACGATGACAGTTTCCGCAGCTCGATCGGCGATGCCGCGAAAACAATGTCGGAACTTGGACCGATCGATCCGAAGAAGTGGGATGAGTTCGCGTCGAATCTGCACTATCACGCCGGCGAATATGGCAACGCCGAGGACTTTAGAAAGCTGGCGGAGCATTTGAAGGATTTGGAGTCGAAAAAGAAGCTGAGCGGGAATCGGCTGTTTTACCTGTCAACGCCGCCGGAGGTTTACAAAGATATCGTTGAACAGTTGGGGGCGGCGGGGCTCGCAAAGCCGTCGTCGCCGAACTCGTGGGTGCGGATCATTATCGAGAAGCCTTTTGGGCGAGACCTGGCATCGGCGAAAGAGCTGAACAAGATCGTGCTGAGTGTATTTGAGGAATCGCAGGTTTACCGCATCGATCACTATCTCGGCAAAGACACGGTGCAGAATCTGTTGGTGTTGCGGTTCAGCAATGGGATATTTGAGCCGCTGTGGAATCGCAACTATGTGGATCACGTGCAGATCACCGCGGCGGAAACGCTGGGTGTGGAGCGGCGCGGCGGATTCTATGAAACGGCGGGCGCGCTGCGCGACATGATTCAGAGCCACGTGCTGCAGCTCACTTCGCTGGTGGCGGTGGAACCGCCGGCATCGTTCGATGCAACGGCAGTGCGAAACGAGAAATTGAAGGTGTTGCAGTCGATTCGCCCGTTTGATTTGGGGATGGTGGCACAGTCGGTGATTCGCGGGCAGTACGCGGCCGGCGATGTCGATGGCAAACAAGTGCCGGGGTACCGGTCGGAGCAGGGAGTGGATCCGAAATCGCGCACCGAGACCTTCGTTGCCGCGCAAGTTCTGATCGACAACTGGCGCTGGGCGGGTGTGCCGTTTTATTTGCGGACGGGAAAGCGGCTGGCACGGCGCACGACGGAGATCGTGATTCAGTTCAAGAAGGCGCCGCACATCGTCTTTCGAGAGCGCGAAGTGGACGCAAACCGGTTGGTACTGAACATTCAGCCGGACGAAGGAATATCGGTTTCGTTCGGCGCGAAGCGGCCGGGACCGGAGATGAGCATCGGGAACGTGACGATGAATTTCAGCTATCGAGAAGGGTTTGGCGACGGCGCGCGGAGCGCTTATGCGACGCTGCTGAGCGATTGCGTGCGCGGCGATGCGACGCTGTTCGATCGCGGCGACAGCGTGGAAGCGGCGTGGTCGCTGGTCGATCCGATTCTGGACGTCTGGAGCGCGGCGAAGACAGCAAATGTTCCACAGTACGCGTCGGGCAGTTGGGGGCCGCGCGAGGCCGACGCTCTTCTGGAACGCGAAGGCCGTCAGTGGTTCAACTCATAGCCAGAGCACCTCTCACACAAGTACAATAAACGCCACGATTCACTTCATAGACAGGGGGCCAGGTGATCCTTGCCGGGGACGTAGGGGGCACGAAGTGCAACCTTGCGCTGTTTACAGAAAAAGATGGGAAGCTGAAGACTGTATTCAAGCAGCGATTCGCGAGCAAGGAGTTCGCACAGTTTGAGCTGATCGTGAAGGAGTTTTCGCGACAGGCGGCGCCATATATGGCGACCGATTACGTCGAAGCGGCAGGTTTTGGTGTTGCGGGTCCAGTGATCGACAACCACGTGCGCGCCACGAATTTGCCCTGGCTGGTGGACGCGAAGATTCTTGAGAGGGTATTGGACGTCGAGAAAATCGTCCTGATGAACGACCTTGGCGCGACCGGGCACAGCATCGAGCATCTTTCGCCGGATGAGTTCAGCGTTCTCAATCGTGGGAAGCCCGAACCGGGTGGGACGATGGCGTTGCTGGCGGCGGGCACTGGACTCGGCCAGTCGATTCTGGTTTGGGACGGAGAACGCGATGGCGGGCGATATCGCATCGTCCCGTCGGAAGGCGGACACTCGGATTTTGCGCCGCACACCGAGCAGCAGATTGAGTTGTTGCGGTTCATGCGCCGGCGCTATCCGCAGGTGAGCTGGGAATTGATTCTGTCGGGACGCGGATTTCGGACACTGCATGAGTTTCTTGCACCCGAGGTGAAACACGCCACTTTTGAAGATCCGGACGCTGATCCGGCGCCAGAGATTACGAGAAATGGATTGGCCGGGACTTGCCCGATTTGCGTGGAGACGCTGGACTTATGGGTTTCGATCTATGGCGCCGAGGCTGGGAATCTTGCGTTGAAGGTGCTGGCGCTGGGCGGAGTGTATGTTGCCGGCGGAATCGCGGTGAAGATCATCGAGAAGATTAAGGACGGTAAATTTTTCGCGGCGTTCCGCGATAAGTGGAAATTTGAGAGCGTGCTGGAGAATATTCCTGTGTCGGTGGTGCTGAATGAGTCGGCGCCATTGCTTGGAGCTGCCTACGAGGCGCTGGCGTCGGTGCGGAAGTAGCCACGGCACACCGCAAAACACCTGCGAAATCATTCGAGCGCTTAAGCGTTGCCGAGATGGGGCGCAGCATGCTGCGCTCCACTTTTTTGTGCGGGCGGGTCGCGGCACGCAGTTCTAAGCGTTTTCGTCTGTGCGTGTTCAACCTTACATTTCTTTGGTAAGCTGAGTTCGAATTCAACGGTGAGGAGTTTTTATGAGCAGCACGGCGACGACTTCCGCTCCCGATCTTCAAAATTATTTCAATGGTGCGTGGCAGAGATCTACCGCGACGGAGTTTGTCGATGTTGCCAATCCCGCGACCGCGGAAATTCTGGCACGCACGCCTCTCTCGACCACAGCCGACGTGGAAGCTGTCGTGAAAGCCGCGGCGGATGCCTTTCCCGCGTGGCGGCGCGTTCCGGCGGGCGAGCGCGTGCAGTATCTCTTCAAGCTGAAAAATCTGTTGGAAGAACACATCGACGAAATTTCGCGTTTGATCACGATCGAAAACGGCAAGACGTTTGGTGAGGCGAAGGCCGAGATGCGGCGCGGCATCGAGAACGTGGAAGTGGCGTGCGGCGTGCCCATGATGATGCAGGGCTACAACATGGAAGACGTGACGCCGGGTGTGGATGAGATGCTGATTCGCCAGCCGCTGGGCGTTGTTGCGGCGATCGTGCCGTTTAATTTTCCAGGGATGATCGCGTTCTGGTTTCTGCCCTACGCCATCGCATGCGGAAATACGTTCATCATGAAACCGTCGGAGCGCGTGCCGCTCACGATGAAGTACATCATGGATCTGATCGAGAAGACGGGATTGCCGAAGGGCGTCGTGAATCTCGTCAACGGCGGAAAAACCGTGGTGGATGCGTTGTGCGACCACCCGACGATCCGCGCGATCAGCTTTGTCGGTTCGACGCCGGTTGCGAAGCATGTTTACACGCGCGCGGCGATGAACGGAAAGCGCGCACAGTGCCAAGGCGGAGCGAAGAACCATGTGGTGGTCCTGCCGGATGCCGACATGGACCTGGCAACGCAGATCATTAGCGACAGCGCATTCGGTTGCGCAGGGCAGCGTTGCCTGGCGGTGTCGGTCGCGGTGACGATTGGCGAAGCGCAGAACACGTTCGGCAAATCGATCGCGGAAGCGGCGTCGAAAATCAAAATCGGCAATGGGCTCGAAGCCGGCGTGCAGATGGGACCGGTCATCACACCGCAGAGTAAGCAGCGGATTGAATCAATGATCGAGCTCGGAGTGGGGGAAGGCGCGAAGGCGATTGTCGATGGGCGGAACGCAAAGGTTCCGAATCATGAAGGCGGAAACTTCCTGAAGCCGACGGTGCTGGATGGATTGCCTGCGAACAGCGAGCTGGCGCATACGGAGATTTTTGGGCCAGTGCTCAGCCTGGTGCATGCGAATTCGATCGATGAGGCAATGGAGTTTTTGAAGCGAAGCCCATATGGGAATCAAGCGTCGCTCTTTACGACAAGCGGATCGGCAGCTCGCAGGTTCCGTTACGAAGCTCCGGCAGGAAATATCGGTATCAATATTGGTGTGGCGGCGCCAATGGCGTATTTCCCGTTCAGCGGTTGGAAGGAAAGCTTTTTTGGCGTCCTGCACGGGCAGGGAAAAGACGCCGTCGAGTTTTTTACCGAGTCTAAGATCGTGGTGGAGCGGTGGTCGCGGCAGGAAACACGAAAGTTTTGACACTGTTCTTTAGTTTTCGGCGCCTTCAGATCAATGACGACAATTTCTAAAAATTCGGCAGGTCTCGGCGTCGACGAGCGCATCGAATGCGCTGAGACGCTAGCTTCGCGCTTCTATATCGATCCGTCGATTCTGGAGCTGGAAAAACGCCGCATCTTTGGGCGAACGTGGCAGCTTGTCGGTACGCTCGATCAAGATTGTGGCGAGGTCAGCGGCGCGAAACGTACGATCCGCGATCCGGAGAGCTTTTTCACGGCGGATGTCGCAGGCGAGCCGATCGTCATCACGCGTGACAAGGATGGTGTGTTGCGGGCGTTCAGCAACGTGTGCCGACATCGCGCGGGACCAATTGCTTCGGGCAGCGGTTGCAAAAATGTGCTCCGCTGCGGCTATCACGGCTGGACGTATACACTCGACGGGCGCTTGATCGGAACGCCGGACGTCGAAGGCGTAGAGTTTTTCGATCGCAGCACGATGGGGATGGTGCCCTTACGTGTCGAGACCTGGGAAAAGTTTATCTTCGTCAATTTCGATGCGAAGGCGGAGCCGCTGTCCGCTTTTCTCGGGAATATTCCCGAGCAGGCGCGCGGATTTCAATTTGGCGGACTGCAACTCGCCGAGAGGCGCGACTACCTCATCCAGTGCAACTGGAAGGTCTATGTCGATAATTACCTCGAGGGGTACCATATTCCGATCGCGCATCCGGGTTTGATGCGTGAGATCGACTATTCGCAGTATCGAACCGAAACCTACAAATATTACTCGCAGCAGTTTGCGCCGATTCGCGCGGTCAAGGCGACGGATTCGGGCGAGCGGTTCTATGCGCCGGGGGCAACCGGCCAGCCGCAAGAAGCGCTGTACTTCTGGGTGTTTCCGAATTTGATGCTCAATATTTATCCGGATAACGTCTCGACGAATCTGATCGTGCCGCTATCGCACGACAAGACGTTGACGATTTTCGAATGGTTCTTTCACGCCGCGCCAAGCGCTTCGGCTCGGGAGCGAATCAAGAAAGCCGTGGCGTTCAGCGATGAAGTGCAGCAGGAAGACATTGGTCTCTGCGAGAGCGTGCAGCGGGGCTTGCAGTCGAGTCTGTACGATCGCGGGCGGTATTCCGTAAAGCGGGAGAATGGCGTGCATCACTTCCATTTGCTGCTGGAACAATTCCTCAGATAAGTTGCGAGCTGCGCGTCGCCGCGGCAGGCGCGATTCTCAGAAGATTTTCACATGGACAGCTTCGCTTCCGCTTCGAAACGTCACTTCTGTGTATTAAGTTCCCGTCCTTGGCCGAACTCCGCGCAGAGCTGCGGCCGGCCCCTATCCGGCGAAAGAACACCGCTCGGCATTATGGAATCGGCTAACCCGATCAGCAGCCGATCGCGGAACGAACCTATAGGCGTTCAGTGTTCGATCTGGGCTTGATTGTTTTTAGTCGTGTCCAGAAATGATTCGGGCGGATCAATCGAGCATTGATGCCAGAAAGCGACATCGGAAAGGCTGTGATTCGCCAGCGCTTGTACGGTTGGCAGGGCTGCCGCGATTTGGCCCCCATCGATCGAGTCGAACACAACGACGATCCCATCGGGTTGGTCCGTCGACGCGGGAATCTTTTCTGAAGCTTCAAGAAAAACAGTTTTTGCGAAGGCGAGTTTGTCTTTCCGCGAAGTCAGCAATGAAGGTGTTGCCGGTTCGATCCATTCAATGCGGACGGACTTTCCTTTCAGGGGTGCCCAGTCACCACGGAAAGAAGTCGTTTCTTCCTTTGAAACCTTGAAAGGGCCAGAGGAAACGGCTGAATCGTCCGCAGTTTGCGCGAAGCCTTGCGGCATCTCGAGTTGGGAGCTTTGAATCCAGCCGCGGGACGCGCCTGAGATTTGAATGTGAACCCAAGGTCCCTCGAGGCCAAGAACCTGGAATTCGTCTTGCGCGTCAGCGCGCATGAGAATCTGAGCCGAATCGGAAGGCTTTGCGTACACCGGAGTCCTCGATCTTTTGACCGCGGCCAGATCACTAGGATGGGCTTGATTGCGCTGGATCTCTTCCATGTTGCTGACGTATGTCTTCAACTCCGCAGTTTTTTTCTCGTCGGTGGCTCGATTAGTTTTGAGGATATCGAGGTTTGGACTCGGCTGGGGAGCGGATGTCGCTGGTTTGCTTGCATAGGACAGCGACGTCGAACGCGGATTCAGGTCGAGCGAAGCCGACGGAGCGGGGCGATAGGAGTAAGCGGGTGCAGTGGACGCGGGCAACGGTGCCGGCGGGCGTGCCGGTTTTTCTTCACTTGCAGATGGGGGGAGCGCTTCAGCCAGGCGGTCGAGTGCATCCGCTTCCAATCGGCCGTTTGAAGAGAGGACCCGGTAGCCGGATTGAGACGGGTCGGGATCCGTGTACCAGGCACTGACCTTCGCGACGACTCGAACTGTTGTCGAGCCGTCGACCGGCGGCAGCAATTGGAAGGTACACTCGAAATAACCTTTGCTGTAGCGCTCGATTGGCTGATCGGACTGATGGACAAACCCGTCCAGAGTGGGAAGACGACCTTTGGTCGTGGCGCCGATCTTGACGATGGCTCCGCTTATTTCGGTGGAAGAAGCGAAGAAGCTGCGCTGGCTGACGGATTGTGCCATCAGCGGAATCGAAACGCAGAGACATACGAGGAGGAAGCCGATCCCCGTCAGGCTTTTTCGCGCGTCCAGATGCTCGCAAATTTTCATCACGGCAGAGGCCCAACCTGATCGCGGCGCACCCATCCACGATGCCCGTCAACGGTTTCGACGCCGTACCAATATGTGGTCACGATTTCGACGAGCAAATCAGAATTCAATGGAAGCTTAGCCAGGCTTGCCGAGCTATGGAATGGCGCAGCCTTTAATTCTGTGTTTGGATTTTGGATGCGAACTTCGAGCGCCCGCTGCAGCTCACTCGCTCGCTGTTGGAGCGAGGTCAGAGATGTTTCGACCGCCTGATATGCGGCAGCTTCGTCGCTTGCTTGCTTCGCAGCCAGCGCCGCCTGTTCTTGTTCGCGGCGCCGTTCTGCCAGTGCGGTTTCGGTTCGCTGGCGATCTCTCTGAAGAGTCTGCAGTTGGTTCTGGATTTCAGTGAACTCGGCGGACTCTACGGAAATATTTGACGCATGGACACGCTTGGTTCCGTCTTCGACGAACACGGCCAGAAGCTCGAGATGAGTGCTGTTGGGGCCGGTGCCGTGAACGATGTAGCGCACTGTGATTACACCGATGTCGGCGCTGTCTTTGAAATTTCGAGGAGCGAGAGCGTTCTTGCGAACCTTGTAGAAGGCGCGGCCCGGGCCTTGCCATGAACCAAAATAGCTCGATGAGTTCGCAGGCACCGCGTCGTTCAGGATTTTTTCGCGTTCGTAGACGTACGTGCCACGAATGATGTGATCCTCGGCGATCGACTGGACAACGGATGCGACGTCCGTCTCGGCGTAAGGGAGCTCCACCGAGAAACCCGCACCCACGCTGTCGCTCTTGTCCTTACTCGCCAGGGCGATTTTTGCGGGACATAGGAGAAGGAAGAAGAGAAGTAACGCACCGGCAAAGACGCCGCAGCTCCTGACATATATAAAGACCAAGCGCGAGAAAAATCTCGGAATCAAGTGCGCCCAACCCCGGTGGTCGTGACAAATTATCCTAATGTAGGTCCTGCTCTCGAAATCCACTTCTGGGCCTTTCATAGTCAGGGCATACGCGTCAAATTGGTACACTCCTAACATTAAGGAGTCAATACGAAAATTAAACAAAGTAGTAGTAGTGGGCGCCGAAACGAGAGAATTTGTCAGTAATGTGCGGTAATAGGACCATAATCGGTCCTTAAAGTAAAGAAAAGTTAATTTTTGTGCTTGCATTCTTAATTCTCCAAGAGTATCTTCCGGTCGTTTTTTGAATTCTTGGGGGCCGTTTTTCAAATGCTTGAGTCCCGCATCAAGCGAGAGCTCGTCAATCTCAGTCCATTCCATACCTGTCGCTGTCGAGACGGTTCACGAGTTTCTCGTCACGAATCGTTCGTCTGGAACTCCACCAATCCATTTCTGAGTTGTTGCAGGAGGGTGTATGCCTAGGAGATTTCCGATTGCAGCAATTGCTCTGCGATGGTCGCTGATCAGCGCCTTCTGTGTCGCCTGTCTCTTGTTGCTGGCGGCGTTCAATCGGAACGCCCCGACGGCGCATGCGGCGCCGCTGCCGGGCGTCCACGTTCGAGCGATTCCGGCATTCGCGCGAAAATATGGGTTGCCCTGCTCCGCATGTCACACCGCTTGGCCGGAATTGAACAACTTCGGGCAAGTGTTTCGAGACAACGGCTATCAACTCGGCAACGAGCGCGACTCCCCCATTTGGCAAAATCCTTCCTACTTCCCGATCACCTTCCGAATCACTCCGCAATGGCATCGCGAGAGTACCGACAACTTGGCGGTCGACTCGATCCCCGGCGGCGGACCGGGCTCGACTCTCGTCGCCGGTAAAGTCCAACAGAACGGATTCGACCTTTCTGGAATGGATCTTTGGTCAGCCGGAACGCTCTACAAGAACATTTC
>Ga0335069_10012369_pt1 | contig 12009 bp, 14 predicted proteins | sample Lox_Sample_11_FD_206714 | JGI IMG/M metagenome (GOLD analysis project Ga0335069, IMG submission 206714) | Soil microbial communities from Loxahatchee National Wildlife Refuge, Florida, United States - Lox_Sample_1.1 | ecosystem: Environmental > Terrestrial > Soil > Wetlands | place: USA...
AATCGAACTCAATATCCCCGAGTCCATCTACCTACCGACGCAGGTCAGCAATCGGCGCAGCCTCTCGCCGGAAGAACGGCTGCTGGTGGCGATCTTCGAGGACGCGGTAGAGCAGTGGCGTCGCAACAAGCCGTTGTGCAACATTCCCGATCGACGCGCCGCCTACCGTGCCCGCCAGCAGTGCGAGGAAGCGAAGTGGTGGTTTTATGAACGGGCGAACAAATGGCCCTTTTCTTTTGCAAATTGTTGCGACGTCCTGGGGTGGAATCCTGACGACGTGCGCAAAGCGGTCTTCCGGTGAATATCCAAGTCCGCGTCTGCTCGCGCCTCGATACCACCGGACCGCACGGCGAGCACATCACCACGCTCTCGCTCCGTGACGAGACCGACGCCGAGTACGTCTATGAGTCCTACTTCGACAACTTCCGGCTGGTGTGCATGGGCAACTACCTGTGGATCCCGGGACCGCCGATGCCGGGCGAAATGAGCTGCTAATGGGGCGCGACTGGCTCAAGCGCGAACGGCGATACCACGCGGTCTACATTCGACAGATCAAACAAATTGCGAACGGATATGCTGACCAACTGCGCGCACTGGGCGTTGTGCCTCGCGGTTGGGGTGTGGGACTCAAGGGCGACGAGCCTATTACGTCGATTGCTGCCGGCACCGAACCGGACACGCTTGGCAAGTTCCAGGTCGACGATGATTGACGACGTGCTGCCCGACGCAGTGGTCGACGCGGTTCTGGACCTCCCTGCGGACGTATCACCGGAAGAAGTATTACCTACCGAAGTAACCGCCACCGCACCCGTCAAGAAGAAGCGCAAGCCGGCCAAGCGCAAGTACGAACTGACGCGCAAGGAGCGGGCGGCGGAACGGCAGCAACTGAAAGAGTCACTGGGGAAGTGGTACCTGAAGTTCAATCCGAACTACAAGTATGTGGCGTACCAGCAGGAGCGCATCATCCCGGCGCTTGAACGACTCGCACGGCGTGAAGGCAAACTGAAGCTGCTTGTCCAGATGCCGCCTGGGCACGCAAAAAGCGATCTGGGTACCAAGGCGTTTGTCCCGTGGTACCTCGGCAACCACAAGGGCCATTCCGCCATGACGCTTTGCTACGGCGATGACCTCGCCTTGGACTTCGGGCGGCACATCAAGAATATTTGCGAATCGGAACTCGCGCTGTACGTCTTCCCCGGGCTCAAGCTCGCGCAGGATTCGCGCGGCAACCGAAAATTCAGCACCATGCAGGGAAACGAATACTACGCCTGCGGGTTTGACTCCACGATCAGCGGTCGCCGTCTCGACTTTTTGGGCATCGACGATCCGGTCAAGAATATGAAAGAGGCCGAATCGCAAACCGCGATGGCCGGCCGGTTCGACATCTATCGCTCGACCTGCGACCACCGCATGAAGCCGGGCGGTATCTGCGCCATGTTCCTGCACCGCTTCAGCATCACCGACTTTGCCGCGTACGTGCTCGATAAGGAAGGCGACGAATGGGAAGTCCTGACCATTCCCGCCGAGGACGAGCACGGGAAGTTCATCTGGGAATCGCACTTCGGCGCCGCGCGCTACGAGCGCATCAAGACCAAGGACCCCGAAGTGTGGTCCGCTATGTATATGCAGAAGCCCGGCGCCTTCAACGAATACTGGTTCCCCGAAGAATGGTGGCACACGTACAAGGCCGGCTCCGTGTCGCGCGAGTGGCAGCATTACATGATCTGCGACCCGGGCCTCATGCTGGAAAAGAAGCACGATCGCACGTCGATTCTCGTGGTGGCGGCCGGTCCCGAAAAGCGCATGTTCGTGGTCGACTGGGTGTACGACTGGCTGGACCCCGATCAGCGCGCCGATGCGATCTGCCGGCTGCTCCGCAAATGGAAACCGCGCCGCTTCGTGTACGAAGAACTGGGCCTAACCTCGGACACGTTCTATCTCAACAAGCGGCTGAAGGACGAGAACTTCGGCTCGCAGTACAAGCCGATTCCCGTTGGACGCCACGGCAAGCGCGCGATGATGTCGAAGGAGCAGCGTATAGGCGAGCTGCGCTCCGACTTCCGCGATGCCCTCTTGTGGTTTCCCGAGAAGCTGATGTATCAAACCGTCGAAGGCAAGTTGATTGACGTCATCGACGTGTTCAAGAAAGAGGAATGGTTGCCGTACCGCGGCAAGGATTCCGTGCGGCATGACGACGGGCTGGATTCGCTGTCGCGCTTGCACGAGCCCGATCTCCGGCTGGAGTTCATTCCCGCGCCGGATGGCAAGCCGCGCGAGGGGCGACGGTACCCGGGAGCAAGTTGGGAAGCAATATGGTAGTTGCATGAACCCGCTCATCCGCACGCTCATCGACTCCCTTGAAGACCCGTCCGTCGCCTTCGAGCCCGGCGAGCTGATGCACCTGGAGCTGGCCGCGCGCCAACGCCGGTCGATCGAGCAGCAGCGCGTCTTGCGCCATCACCAAGACCTCCAACTGCACTGCGAACGGCCGGCCAAGGTCGCTGTGTAGTTTTGCGTTTCGCTGTGCGTTCTGTATAGGGGTAGCTTGTGGCAACTGAGCCTATCCTAGACGCCCATCCGAAGCTCGAAGTCGGGGAAGTCATCCAACGCACTTTCGTTCCCGGTGTCACGCCGCCGCCGCCTGCCGTCAACCGGATCAGCACCAAAAATTCCGAACTGCTGGAATGGATCAAGCGCGAGGTCAAGCACGCTGAGAAGCACGTCCTGCCGTGGCAAGACGCGGCGCGCAAGTGCTACAAGTTCGTGGCCGGCGATCAGTATTCGGACGAAGACCGCAGGATTCTCCGCATCAACCAACGCCCCGACAACGCATTCAATAGCCTGCAGAAGTTTGTCCGGTACATGAGCGGCATCGAACGGCGCTCTCCGCAAGCGTTGCTGTTCAATCCGACCGTCATTGATAGCGTCGACCAGCAGATTCTGGGCGACTTCCTGACCAACACGTTCGAGTGGGCGCAAGGGAAGAACATGGCGCGGTACAACCGGAGCCGCATGTTTGAGGACTTGTGCATCACCGGCATGGCGTGGTCGGATGCGTATATCGACCGGCTCCGCGATCCCCGCGGGCTCATCAAGCAGCCGCGCATTTCCGTGTTCGAGGCGCTGTGGCCTGACTGCGAGGACGACAACCTTAATTCGACCCGCTGGCGGGCGCGCGAGTCGTTGGTCGACCGCGACGACGCCATTCGCCGCTGGCCCGAGCACGAACTGCTCTTCAAGTCGATTGCCGGTTCCTCCGGTACCGATGGCGGCTTTCCCGAAGAGGAAGTCACCAAATACACCATCCCGTACATTGAAACGATTCCGGTCGGAAAGTCGGAAGCCAAGCCCGACAAGCACGGCAAGGTGAAGGTCCTGCAGTTCCAGTGGTACGAAGACATGGAAGGCTGGACGTTCAACGATCCGGTCTCCGGCGAGCCCGTCTGGATGTCCGCCGACGACTTCCGCAAGTACCGCCGCCGCATCGAGGTCATTCAGCGCGGGTTACTCTTCCAACTGCGCCCCGAAAAGAGTTTTCACCGCGTTATGCGCCAGGTGCATGTGCTGGAACGCCGCGAGTTGCTAGAGGAACCGTCGCGCCTGCCCGGTGATCGCTTCACGCTCAACTGCATGACCGCTTCGTTCGATCAGGCGCTGCGCCAGTGGTACGGCTACGTGCGCGTGATGATGGACCCGCAGCGGTACGCGAACAAGTTCTTCAACCAGATCATCGAGATTGTCGGCACGAACGCCAAGTCGGGCTACTTCTACGAGCAAGACGCGTTTGTGGATAGCGCCGGCCAGCATGACTTCGAGGACACGGTTGCGCGGCCGGGCTCCAACAACAAGCTCGCCTCGGGCGCCCTGAAGGAAGGCAAGATTCAGGCGAAAAAGCCCGGGGAGATTCCGGCCTCCACGATGGCCGTCTTGGAGTTTTGCATCTCGTCGCAGGAGCGTGTGACCGGCCTCAACACGTCGGGATTGTCCTCGGACGACGGCGGCGGACAGCAGCCCGCCCTGACGATGCGTCAAAAGCAGCAGGTTGGCACCGTGTTGCTGGCAAAGGAGTTTGACGCCCTGTCCCGCTACCGCATTGAGGACGAAGGTCCGGTGGTGTTCTCGTTGCTCTCGCTGATTGCCGATGGCCGGCTCGTGCGCGTCGGCGGCGAAGGCGCGCAGAAGGTGATTCCGCTGCTCCGACAGCCGTTCCTCCTCGAATACGATTTGATGCTGGACGAGACGGAGCATGACCCGAACGTCCGTACGATGTACTCCAACTGGATCGTGCAAGCCGGCCCGATGCTCGCCAAGCAAGGGTTGTTCGTGCCCGAAATGCTGAACTACATGCCGTTCCCGGTGAAGATCCGCCAACTGATGATTCAGCAGATGAAGGCGCAAGCCCAGCAGCAACAGGAGATGGCGGCGAAGGGTATCAACATCCGCGGCCGCGGCACGCCGAAAGACCCGCGCGAAGTACAGGCCAAGATCGAGAAGCTACAATCCGATGCCGTCATGCACCGCGCACGCGCGCAGTCGCTCTTGTCCGAGTCGAAGCGCGAAGACCTCCGTACGGTCATCGACGCGATTCAAGGCGTGGCGCAACACGGCCTTGACCGCGAACAACATACGCTGGAGCAGCGCCGCTACGGGTTGGAGCGCGAGCGGCATCATGCCGAACGGGCGCGCGGCTTCGTGCAAGACGCCGTGCAGATTCTGCAGGCGTTGCAGCAGACGCCCGTGCCGAGCGGTGGAGGTGGCGAATGAGCGTGCAGCGAGTACCTAAGGAGATGTGGGAAGACGCGGAGCGGAAGTTTCGTGAATGGTACGACGCATTTTTTTTTCGGCATCCCTCGGGTGGCATCATCACTGGCATCAAGAAGGAGATGTTCAGCGACACGGATGCCATCGTAAAAGCAGAAACCGCGCCCATCTATTCGCTGGGCATGCGGAAGGTGAAGTTCGACGCCGACAACTTTGCGACCGTGGTTATTGACGGACAGCCGAAAGATGAGAAGCCGCCCGAACCGACGCCCGAACCGCGACGCTGCTCCATCTGTCATGCCCCCATTCGCGGGGGCTACTGCCTCTGTACGTGACCTATGCCGCTTGACGTCATCATGCGCAGCCGCTGCGACCAGTGCGGCGTGGAGCATTCCAAGGTGGTTTCGCTCGAAGTGAAGGGCTTTCCCGTCATCTTGAAGGAATTTGGATTGAAGGCGGCGCCGGCTGGGTGGAGCATCGTCGGCACGACGGCGATTTGTCCGACGTGCTCGCGGGTGAAAGTCGTGCATCAAATGCCGCCGTCGAGGATCGTGCAGTGAAGGACACGAAGGACGTCACGGCCGCGATAATCGACTACGGGACATTCGAGTGTCTAGCCGAGACGTTGGCCGACTCGATGAAGAAGGTCTATTTCTACAGCCCGTTCGAGGCGGAATACCTGGACTGCGCGCCGTGCTTCCAAGGCCAAGGGCTCCTCAACGTCGAACGCGTGGACGACTACCTGAGCCCGGCGTTTTTGAAAGAGATTGATCTGTTCATCTTCCCCGATCGCGGCTACGGCGGCGTGCAGAAGCATCTGCGCGAGGACATGCACAAGGCGATTTGGGGCAGTCAGGGTCTCTGCGTGCTGGAGGAGTTTCGGACCTTGTTCATCGACATGCTGGAATCCCTCGACATGCCAATGGCGCCGTCGCAAGAAATCGTCGGCGTGACGGCGCTCGCTGCGCATCTGAAGACCGTCGAAGACAAGTGGATCAAGATTGACCGCTACCGCGCGTGCATGGAGACGTGGAAGCACATCGACTACGCGCATTCGGAACGCGAGTTGGAACGCCTTGCCAAAGTCTTCGGTCCGGCGAAGGAGCACGTCACCTTCATCGTGCAAGATCCGATCGAGACCGACGTGGAAATCGGGTACGACGGATGGTGCGTCGACGGCGCGTTCCCATCCGCATCGTTCCAAGGCTACGAAGCGAAGAACGAATTGTACCTCGGCCATGTGCTGAAAGCGTCCGCGCTGCCGGAAGAAGTCCGCTACGTGAATGAGAAGATGGCGCCGCTGGCCCGCAAGTGCGGCTACCGGAATTTCTTCTCGACCGAGATTCGCGTCAAGGATGGCGAAGCGTTCTTTATCGACCCGACGTTTCGCATGCCCGGGCAGACCGGCGAACAGTTGCTGCAGACCTGCGACAATCTGGCGGATGTCATCTGGTACGGTGCCAACGGTGAACTGGTGGATCCGCAGTTCGCGTGTGAATTTGCCGTCGAGGCGACGCTCCACTACACTGCGGCATGCTCGAAGGACTGGAAGACGCTGCGCATCCCCGAGGACGTCGCGCCGTTTATCAAGCTCTATCACTATTGCCGGTTCGACGGGATGGTCTACGTCCTGCCGCACGAACGCTCCGACGAAGTGGGCGTGATGCTGGGCTTGGGCGACACGGCCGAAGAGGCATTGGAGCACCTGAAGGACAACCTCGAATTGATGAAGGACGAGCCGATTCACGCCGACGTGCGCGCCTTTGTCGACTTGCTGGAAAAGATCGAGACCGCCGAAGAGCAGGGCGTCCATTTCAGCGACCAACCGCTACCGGAGGCATCCGCTGTCCTTTGATATTCACATCGCGGTTATCGACGCCGCCGACTTGGGCCGCGGTTTCACGGGCGCGGACTGGTTCTGGGATGATGCCGGCAATCTGCAAATTCGCATCTCGAAGCTCAGTAACTGGCGCCGCGAGGTTGCGTTGGGCATTCACGAAGCCGTCGAAGCGGTGCTCTGTCGGCACGATGGCGTGTCGCAAGGCGATGTCGACGCCTTCGACCATCAGTACGAACGCACGCACGCGAGCGACCTCAATTCGGGCGACGATCCCGCGGCACCGTACGCAAAACAGCACTGCTTCGCCACGGCGTGCGAGCGCATCTTGATCGCAGCGTTTGGAGTTTCATGGGAAGAGTACGATAAGGAATTAGCAGCGATACCACTGGCAGTGAAGGAGTAAGCGATGCCCGACGAACTGAATCCGCAGAACCCGCCCTACAATAACTTGTTGGACGATCTAGCCGCAGCGGAGGAACGCAGCATCATGGCGAACCTGCCGCCCGAGTCCGTGCCGCGCCAGCACTCGAACGAACTGGGCACGGATACGGTGCCCCCGCCCGTCGTCTCGACCGATCAGGTGTTGCCGACGCCGGTTGCGGAGCCGCCGCCGGCCGTCCCACCCGTGCCCGCCGAAACGCCGTCGCCCGAACAGCCGCCCCCGCCGCCGACCGAACCGCCGAAAGTCGAGAGCAAACCCGAAGGCAAGCCCGACGCGCTGCAGCGTGAGAAGCGGTTGGCCGAGCAGCGCGCCAGGGAAACCGAACGCGAACTGCAGGCCGAACGCGAACGCTTGGCGGCGCTGCAACGTGAGCGCGACGAACTCGCCCGCCAACTGCACCAACAGACGCAGCCCGAAGGCGCCGAACAGATCGAACCCGACCCGCTCACGCAGATGCAGAACGAGATTGCGCAGATGCGCCAGCAACTGTACGCCCGCCAAGTGGACGATCAGTTGACGCAGCAGGCGCGCACCTTCTCACAGCAGCACGCCGACTACGAGCAGGCGTTGCAATACTATGTGGAGTCGGAAACCAAGGCCGCGCAGTTGACCGGCGAACTGGATGTCGTCGCTGACCGCGTGCGCCAGGTGAATCCCGATGGCGTGCGCAACATCGCCCTGCAGCAAGGCATCACCGAAGCCGACGCCTCGCGCAACCTGGCAATGGGCGTGCTGGTCGAAGCCCGCAAGCAAGCCCTCATTGCCGGCGCGCAGCGTCAAGGCCGCACCGTGCCCGAGGTCATCTACGAACTGGCGAACACGCGTGGCTTCAAAGGGGCCAACGGGACGCCCGCCGCTGCACCGACCGCGCAGGCGCCGGCACCGGGCACCAGCGCCGCGGAGCAAGTCCGCGCCGAACAGACGCGCGCCGCCTCCGAAAGCCTCGCCAGCATGCCGACCGGCGCCACTACGCCGCCGCGCCGCGTGAACAGCATCAATGACTTTCACTCCATGACCCCCAACGAGCAGGACAAGTACATTGCCGAGATGGACGCGAAAGCGGCCCGCGGCGAAGTGCCGCGCGATTGGGACCAACAACTGCAACGCTGAGAGAGACGAAAGACCGAAGGGGGAACCATGAGACATCGACTCGCACTGCTGGCCGTCCTACTGTCGCTTGCATGGGGCGGTGTCGCATGGGCGCAAACCGCGACCCCGACGAATACGCCGACGCTGACACCAACGAATACCAACACCGTCACGCAGACGCCGACGCTCACCCCAACCATTACCGCAACGGCGACCGTTACGGAGACGCCCACGATTACGAGCACCGTCACGCAAACACCGACGAACACGCCGACGAACACTGTCACCCTCACACCGACAATCACGCCGACATCCACCAACACGCGCACGGCGACTCCCACATCCCAAAATACGCTTACGCAGACCCCGACCAATACGCCCACAGTGACGTACACGACGGTCTTCACGCCGCCGTTCACCGCGACGCAGACGCCGACGCAAACACGGACGGCATCCGTGACGCTCACCCCAACGCGCACACGGACGGGCACCGTGACGCGCACGCCGACGATCACGCAAACGCCGACCGTGACGCAAACGTCAACGATCACTCCGACGCCGGCCAATACGGCCACGCGCACGCGCACCCAGACGCCGACCGTGACACAGACGCCAGCCAGTACCGGCACGCCGACCTTCTACCCGGGACGCGACGAGCGCGGCAACGCGATTGTCTCGCTGCCGAACGTGCCCTGTCCAACTGCGCCATGCCCCGGCACGCCGGTTCCCGCCCGCGGGACCACCGGCTACTCAGGCCGCAAAACGGCAAGCTGCGAATGCTACGCCGGCAGCTCCTGTCAGTTGCAGGTCTACTGCTACCCGCACACTGGCTTCTATCAGGGTACGCCGATTCCGTGGCCGCAAGCGTCGAACACGCCCATTCCGATTTCGTGTCCCGGCGCCGTCAGTTTTCCTGAGACGTTCGATGTCTGCTGGGAAAGCATCCTGACCAACGGGTGTACGTGTAGCGGCTGGATTGACGCGACGATTCTGCCGGTGTCGCCTTTGGTGCCATAGGAAAAGACAAACAAAGGAGGATTCCATGTCGCAATACAATGTGAGTGGCGAAGTGCATCTGCCCGTAACGCGCAACCTCGAAGTCGATGCAGTGCAGCTCATCAATCCGTTTACCGTCACGCGGGCGAATCACGGGTACACGGACGGGCAGACTATCACCATCGTTGGCTTTCCCGCGCCGTACGATCCGCTCAATGGCGATCACGTCGTTCACGTCATCGACGCGAACACGTACACGCTTGACGTCGACGCGAGCGGCTTTCCGCCTTTAGACCAAGCGCCGCCGATGAAGCCCGCAACGGTCGTCGGGCAACTGTCCGCGACTCTCGATGCGTCGCTGCTCCTTAACTAAGTCCGTTGTCGTACTTGCGTGTGCGCTCGCATGGGCACACGCAGCCGCAGCAACGACATACACCGTCACCAATACCAACGATAGCGGCGCGGGTTCGCTGCGTGCGGCTATTCTCAGCGTCAACGGCGGCGCTGGAGGCGATACGATCAATTTCAACATCACGGGCGCTGGCTGTTCCGGTAATCGCTGCACGATCACGCTCGCGTCCGCCCTCGACCATGTTACCGAAACCGTGACCATAGACGGCACCACGCAACCGGGCTCATCTTGCGGCAATCTCTTCGGCGGCACCGTGCCGACGTGGAATGTTGTCATTGATGTGAACAATATTGTCGATGGTGGATTGACGATCGGGGCTGCTTCTTCTTCTGTGCGAGGTCTTGAAATAGAGAATGTTGGCGGGAGCGACGATGCCGCCGCCGGCATCGAGTTCGTGGGTGCTGCTGACAACAGCATCGCGCGCTGCAATTACTTGCACGGCAATGGTGGTGGCATCGTGATGAACGTCAATGGCGGATTCATCGGCGGTCCCAATCCCGGTGATGGAAACCTCGCCACCAACAACATCTTTGGGCTGACGGTTGTAAAGAGCAACAACACAATTCAGGGAAACTTCAGTGGCGTGGACGCGACCGGACTCATTGCGGCCTCCAACTCCCAACAGGGCATTTATGTTCAGGGTGGCGATAGCAATGTGGTGATGCACAACCTCTCTTCGGCCAACGCCGGTCCCGGCATTCTTGTTGATTCAAGCGCGACGAACACGGCACTCAACAACAATACCATCGGATTCAACATCAATGGCGCGAACCCGAACGCCGATATGTGCAACAACTTTTCGAGCGACGGCACGCAAATTCAAGATAATGGCACCGGCACGACGCAGAGCGGCAACACCGTCAACCCCAACTGTAGCGGCTGCGCCATCATCACCATCACGCCGAGCAGCGATTGCGACACCAACTGCAGCGGATTTCTCGGGCCGTCTCCCGCCTGCGTAGACAACTTTTTCTCCTCGTTGAGCGAATGCCAGACCAGCGTGAACAACAACTGCGGCTCAGGATGCACCTGTACGGTTTTCAATAATGCTCCGGCATCGTGCGCGGGCGGCTGTCTCGCGCCGGCAACGCCGACACCAACACCGGCTAGCGGCATCAAAACCCCAACTCCCTACGACGACTTCGATTCGACGGGCGGTCCCGTGTCCGTTGTGCAGCCATGAAAGTTGGCGCGCTGTGCGCCCTGACGATTCTTCTGTGCGGTGCGGCGCGCGCCCAAACCGCAACGCCGACCGCAACGCCGACACCCCAAGGCACCCCGTTCGCCTTCTGCCTCACGCCCGGCGCCGGGCAGATGTACTACGTGCAGGAATCGGGCGGTTCGTTCTGTCCGGTGAGCGGGCCGACCGTTATTCCCGACACCCTCATCATCAGCGATTCGCTCAATCTGGGTGTCTATGAAGTCGCCGTCATGTTCTTTCGCTGGCTCACAGGACCGACGCTGGCGAACAAGCATGTGACGGGCGCGGACATCACCGCGGAGATCGACACGTCGAATCAGACGGACGACATCCTGCATGCGATGGGCTGGCAATGGTATCCGTGGACGCCCGCGACGATCACCAACTGCTTTCAATGCCCACATCCCGATACGCCACCGTGCGGAAGTCTGGGCGGCATCAACAGCACGGACACGCAGACCGCCGCAATTCCCTTCACGCGCATCATCGACTGGCCGTCGCCTTCGGCGCCGTTTCTTGGCGCTATCAACGTGAACACGGGCGACGGCTACACCGCTGGTGGACTGAACCCGCAGGGTGGACCGACCGGACTCGAAGTCGCGCCGACCGGCCGCAACAAAATCGAATTTCTCACCGATCAACTCTGTTTGCACGTCTGGGCCATCGACGTGACGCCAACCCCGGCACCGCCCGCGCAAGACGACGATGTGTCCTCGGGCGGTCCCGTCGACTTCCTGGCGCCGTGACGCGGCGCGACTTGCTCCGACTGCTCGCGGAGCTGCCGACGTACTCCGACCAGCACGACCTGCACGCCATCGACATGGCGTTCATTACGGAGGTCCGGTTGTCCGTAGGACGCGGCGAAGGGCAGGACGCGGGGGTTGAGGAACGGCTCGTCGCGTTGCACCGACTGCACGTCGGCGGCTACGACGACGCTTGACTTGCCGACACGCGAAGAGTAACAGCCGAAAGTGAAGCACCCGGGCGCCGAGTCCCGAACCCCTCGGCAGCGGACATGCGCCGCTTCACCAAGCATGCTTCGGGTCTCACGCGCCGCACAGCGTGAGCGGGGTAGAAGCGCACCGACGACGCGCGATTCTTTCGGGGATACTGCGGACCCGCACCACTCGCAGCGCACCACCCAGAATCGAAAGGATCAACGCATGGCTGAAACAGTCGTGCCCGCTGGAGACCCGACCGCGGTAGTCATCTACTCGCATCGCGTCTTCTATCAGGCACTGCGTTTGACCACCGCCGCGAAGCTCATG
>Ga0335069_10012370_pt1 | contig 12009 bp, 7 predicted proteins | sample Lox_Sample_11_FD_206714 | JGI IMG/M metagenome (GOLD analysis project Ga0335069, IMG submission 206714) | Soil microbial communities from Loxahatchee National Wildlife Refuge, Florida, United States - Lox_Sample_1.1 | ecosystem: Environmental > Terrestrial > Soil > Wetlands | place: USA: Florida...
CGTCGACTTCAATGCCATGTACTTCACGCTCAAATCCGGGGAACTTCTTGCTGAATTCCTCCAGTGCCAACAGGAACTTGATGGTCGGACTGTTGGCGTCGCCAAGGCGCTCGCCCGGCATGCGGATGGGGATTCCCGGCGGATACGGCACGAGCATGACGGCGGTGATGCGTCCGGCCACTTCCGTCAGCTTCACCTTTTCGGTGCCGTCGCGGACGAGCTTCTGGTAGGTCTCGGCGGGAGTGAGCAGCGGGTCGGGGTCCACGTCACAGGCTTCCTGCAACAGGGCGGGCAGCCGCAGTTGCTTCATGGCAGCATGCATTTCGTCCGCTAACTGGCGAAGTGTTAGTTGGCCGTAGCGGTCAGGAAATTTGGCAGCCAAGTACGGAATCGCCTCGGCCAGTGGCGCCTCGCGATCGTAGAGGCGCTTGAACTCGAACAGCGTCTCCAGCAGGCTCCCCCATTTTCCTTTACTCGTGCCGACGGAGAAGAGCGCGAGCAACGTGTAGTCGCCGGCACGAGCGATTTCGACCCGGCGTGAGTCGAGGAACGCCGTCAGGATTTGCGCGGGAATTCCCCAGTCGGACATCTCTCCCTTGGAGTTGATGCCGGGCGTGAGAATCGTGACCTTGGTGGGATCGAGCAGGCAATAGTCATCGGCGATATCGGCGTCGTTAAAGCCGTGCCATTCCTCGCCCGGTTTCAACGCCCAGCAAGAAGGCGCCTGCGAGAGCAGCGTATCAGGAGCATCTTCAAAACGGAAGACCTCACCATTGGCGGGATCGCGAACGTTGTCGGGCTGGAACATACCGAAGAACCATCCGTTACCGTTGCCATTGCCGGCGGCTTTCAACCGGTGCGCGACGGATGCCATCGCCTTGCGAAAACTGATGGCGTCCTGGATGGTCTCCGTCATCAGCGTTTGCCCGGCGGGCTCGTCCATCATCGCGGTGGCGACATCTATGGAGGCAATCATCGGGTAAAACGGTGACGTTGAGCCGTGCATCATGAACGACTCGTTGAACTGGTCGAAGTCGAGCGGCGCGCGCGGGCTGAGCTTGACGTGAATCATCGACGCCATGGAGAACGCCGCCAGCATCTTGTGGGTGGACTGCACCGCGAAAATCAGCGGCCGGTTGGGCATGTCGGCAGGCACGTCCATGCCGAAACGTCCGCGATAGATGGGGTGAAACTTGGCGTAGGCGTACCAGGCCTCGTCGAAATGGATACGAGGAACGGACGCGGCCAATTCTTTGGCCACCGCCTCCACGTCGTAGCAAAAACCGTCGTAGGTGGAGTTGGTCACCACGGCATAGACCGGCGTCTTGGAGGTCGCTTCCTTGGAAAACGGGCTGCGCTCAATCAGGTCCTTGATGTACTCGGGCTTGAAGCGCGCGAGGGGCACAAGGCCGATCATGCCGAAGCCGTTGCGCGTGGGCTTGAAGTACGCGGGGCGCGAACCCGTCAGGGTAAGCGAGTGGCAGATCGACTTATGACAGTTGAGGTCGATGAGCACCATGTCGTCCCACGCGATGACGGCATGGCCCACGATCTGGTTGGAGGTCGAAGAGCCGTTTAAGACGTAGAAGGTCCAGTCGGCGCCGAAGATGCGAGCGGCGTTGCGTTCCGATTCGGCTGGCGGTCCGATGTGGTCGAGTAACGAGCCAAGTTCCGCAGTTGAGATTCCAAGGTCCGAGCGCAGCAGGTTTTCTCCGAAATACTGGTGAAAAGCCATGCCTACGGGATGCTTGAGATAAGCGACTCCTCCCATGTGTCCGGGAGCGTCCCAGGAGTACGCGCCCTGGTCGGTATATTTCTTCAGTTCCCGGAAGTAGGGCGGCAGGAGCTGATCGTGATAGCGAACGACAGCGAAGTCCACGCGATTCGCGATGAAAGCCGGCGTGTCGCCGAAGAGGTGAATGTACTCGTGGACCTGCTTGATGACTTCCAGTGGTAACTCGCTCACCAGCGTACGATCGGCGATCAGGAAGATGGGTACCTTGCTGTTGCGCCGGCGGACGGCGCGGACGATCTTCAACGCGGCACGCTCGTCGAACTGCGCGTTGTCGGTAAGGTCCCAGTCGAGCAGGATGGCACTGAAAGATGGATCGGACTTGACGAGCGCCAGGCCATCGTCGGGAGTGGAGGTGCGGACCACGCGGTAGCCTTCCTCGGTAATGGCCTGACACAGGCGCTCCATGGCCCGGTCCGAAACAGACTCTGTACCTCCGACCTCGCTGGCGATCAGCAATACCCAGCGCCCTTCGCTCATGACTGGACCTCTATGAAATTGGAACTTGGAAATTTCCTGCATCTGGTGGATTAGTGAAGAAAGATGAACAGATAATGAATATAGCAGTTTCGAGGCTTGTTGCGCGGGCGCGGTGGCGGGGACTGGCAGGTTATACTCGCCGCATGAGAAAGACGTTACTGATGTTGCTGTTTGCAGCGGCGCTCTTCGCCGAATCAGTTGCGGGGTTGAAATGGACAGCTCCTACAGGATGGAAATCGGAAGCACCACGTCCGATGCGCGCGGCGACCTACACCGTCCCGTCTTCGGATCCTGACGCAGCGAACGCCGAATGCGCAGTGTACTTCTTCGGCTCCGGACAGGGCGGATCGGTGGAGGCAAATCTCGATCGCTGGAAGGGACAATTGGTCGGCGCCGATGGCCAGCCGGCCGCGGCGAAGATCGCCAAGCGTACGGTGCACGGCCTGCGGGTCACGACGATCGATTCGTCGGGTGAGTACAGCGGCATGGGCGGCCCGATGGCTGCGACGAAGTCGGTACAGAGGAATTACCGTCTGCTCGGCGCGATTATCGAAGGTCCGGGTGGCAACGTTTTCGTTAAGTTCACGGGACCGGCTAAGACCATCACCGCGCACCAGGCAGAGTTCGAGCAACTGCTGAACTCGTTCGACAAGGAATAGCCGATGCTTCGACGTCAATCGTAGGACAGCGGAGGCTTTCGCGATCTCCGGCGGAAGGCTCCCAGAACTCCCCATCCCCCGGTTCCTAGCAGTATGAAGGTCGATGGTTCAGGAACGCTGGATGATCCGGAGACGGTTACGGTAATCAAACCGAGATGGTAGGTTCCCACACCGGTCCAGGTAACAGGCAGGCCAGTCGCAATGCTATACCCGACAACATTCGAGGGATTGATCTTGTCTACAAGGTCGTAGCCCGCACAGCCAATGGCGAAATTGCCAGGAATGAAATTGTAAGTGCAGGTGCCTGACGACGAGAAATTCCAGACAAAATCACCGATCGTGAGATAAGAGGGAACTCCCGTTACGCTGCTGAAGGATGTGGTCGAACCTGATTGCAGCAGCGCCGTCTCGGTAAAAGTAAACTTCAACGCTCCTTGTGATGGATCTGTCACCGTGTAAAGGTAGTCTCCGTTAGCCAACCGTGGCGCGAAGACAATCAAACTCAGCGTCATGGCCAACAGAAACCGGCTCATATCGGTGATCCTTTCTTGAAAGGATTGTTCGTAGTCGAAACGAAAATTATGTGGGCAGCTTATACCGCGCAGTCCCGTTGTCAAGCCGAAGCCGCAAAAAATTACCCGCTGCCGGGTTGGGTAGCGGGTTTCTTTCGTGGGCCCTTCCGGGTTCAGCCCTGCGAGCAGTTGGTCGGGCCCAGCGAACTTTTCAGGTACATCGAACTCCAGAGCAAGGAGCGCAAACTTGCTTATCTCTAGGAGCAGCTTGAGTGCCAAAATCTAGCGCTGCCGCAAAGATGTCGTAAACGGCTGATTCTAAAGTTGTTACAGCCACCTGCAATACATGGCGCCGTGGACAAGGTGTGAAGTTCTCTTTCACCCTGCCTGCCACTTCGAAGCGACTCGCTAGGCACTCGGTTACCGGTAGTCCTGTTGCGGTTACGCGAGTGCCTTTTCGGGCCAAAGGCTAAGAACGCGGGCGAGACGGACGGCCCGGTACATCGGGGCGGCCCAGCGCGGCAGACTGGTGGCTGCATATTCGGCCAACCCGGGCGTAAGCGTGAAGTTAGACAACTGTGCCACTTTCGCGGGAAACGAATCGCGGGCGCGCAGCATGTAACGGTGCCAGCCGACGTAGTCGATGGTGCGTGCGGTGCGCAGTTCGTTCACCAGGTCGGTGGCCAGCGCGCAAATCCCTGCATCCGCAGTCAGTGGCGTCGCCATTCCGTAGACTCGGCGGGCCATCTCGAGGGCGAGGGTAAGAATGCGCAACCAACCCTGTTTATTGCCGGACGATTGTAAAGCTACCCAGTCCACGTCGTAACGGCGAAGCAGCGCCGCGATGTCGGCGATCCAGGTCAGCTTCGACCAGTTGTGTTTCCAGCCGTGGATGGCGAGCATTGCGAGCAGCACCGCGGGGGCGGGGGTCGGGACGCATTCGCCGGCGACCTGCAAGGGGACCTGTCCTTGCCAAAGTTCGGTCTCGTCGAATGAGATCGCCAAGGTGCGCGGAGCAGGCGCCCACTGTAACTCGAGCAAGAGGCCTGTTTCGAGGTGCCGAAACTGCTCCTCCGAAGCGTGGCGCAAAAGCCGAGGGCGAAGGTGATCGGCCACGGGCGACACGCGCCGATATCCGAGATTCGCCAGAATCATTCCGGCCCGCTCGACATCAGCACGCTGGACGAGGAAATCGAGATCGGAGCACTCACGAAGGGCAAAGCTGTCCCACAGCTGTTCGGCCAAGGCGGGACCTTTGTATGGCATGCCCGCGATGCCCTGTGCGCGCCACGCCAGCAGGATTTTGCGAGCCTCATTCAGGAAGACGAAGTTGCGGTGCAGGTTGGCCTGGAATTCGCTCTTCAGGCGGGCGCGAATCGGAACCGGCAATTCACAACCGGACTCGAGCAGGTAATGCGCCAAGTGCGGCGACAAGGAATGGTGGCGCCCCAGGAGAAGCAATCCATGCCAGTTGATGCCATGAAGCCAGGCGGGATCAAGTGGAGAAGCGCCCGAGCTTGCGGCGACGAGGATGTTCAAGAAGCCGTTTTGCCCACGCGCTGCGGTAACGGCGCTCGAACCATCAACTACTTCGGGCACAATGGCTCCAGTGACACTCATGCTTCGGTCTCCGCGATCAACGGTTCCTCCTCGGGCTCCCAGGAGGCAAACTCGAGTTGGCGAACATGGTGGCGATAAGGGGTAGCCACCGCCGAGCAGAGCACAAAGAAGAGCGCGGCGTTGGCGGCGATGTGCAGGTTGAAATCGAGGAAGCTGTGCGCCAGCAGCGATACGATTCCGCTCAGCAGGCCGATGGCAAGAATTCCCCCTTCGTGATCGTCACGGTCGAAGACCTTCCGCAATCCTGCACGAAACGCGGCAAACAGGAACCACAGGGTAATCGCAAAGCCAACTACGCCGGTCTCGACCAGCAGTTCCAGGTAGTCGTTATGCGCGTGGTTGACGAAGAGATTGGTGTAAAAGCTGCGGTATTCGGGATAGACGGTGGGAAAAGTGCCCCAGCCAAAGCCGAGAAATGGTCGATGCAACCACATGCGCAGTGAATCGGCATAGATGGCGGCACGATAGCTGTCCTGGGTTTCGGTCAGGCGAGCTACGACCTTGTCATTACCGAGAAAGATCACCAGAACCGCGACCAGTGCGCCCAAGGCGAGGGCGATGAACAGAGTGCGACGATTGCGGCTCATGCGGAACAGGATGCCGGAGACAAAAATAACTCCCACGCTGAGTGCCAAAATGCCGCCGCGCGACCGCGAGCAAACGATGCTGACCGCCATGATCGCGCTGAAGAAAAGCAGGAGACCGCGCTTGGCTCCGCGCTCCAGGAAAGCAGACGCCGCCGCTAAGGGAACCAGCATTTCCATCAATCCGGCGTAGTGGTTGTGATTGGCGTAGGGCCCATACGGCGATGCCGACAACGCGCGAACCTTGACGAGCCAGTAGATGCGATCGGAGCCGGAGAAATCCTGCACCAGGGCAAACAGGGCGACGGCAAATCCGAAGACAGACAGCAGAAAGCAAAAATGGCGAAGCAACCGGCGGCGGGTAAAGAGTTCTCCCGCAATCAGAACTGCGGCCCCACACGGAACCAGGAAGAGGATTCCGGATAGGGTTGCGTAGCGATACTCCGTGCGGCCAGTAACAAACTGCCCGACGATCAGCAACGCGAACGCGAGCGCAGGCAGGTAGAGCGGGTTTCCGGCCATTTCGATGCATCCCTGCGCCTGCTGCCGTGTCACCCAGAGGCCAAGCAGCGCGAGCGATGCAGTTTGCTCGACGAATTGCGCATACGCCCCGGTCGCGCCGAAAGCCAGAGCTGCTCCCATCAACAAGGCCGACGCTCCGAAGAACAGCACGTCATCGATCCACGCCGCCTCCCGCGCCCGCACGAGGGAAACTGCCTCTGCCGGGTCGGGCATGTCGATCACGAACGGTGTTTTGCGAGTCGCCATTTAGCGTTTTTCCATCTTTATTTCGTCGATCCATACCCGGCCCCGGATGCGCCCATTGCTGGGAGAGCGAACGATCTCGAACTTCACCAGTTGGGTATCGGGCTTGGTCTCGAAATCGCCGTTCACTTCCCGCCACGGAAACGAGCCCAACATCTCTTCGGTGGCCATGAGTTCGGCGCCGGTGTAAGCGTCGGCAACGGCTACGCGAATCCCGTGCGCGGCTTCCAGTTCCTCGGCGTGAAGCCAGGCGCTCGCGGTGTATCGGGTGTTCGGTTCGACGACTACCAGTTGCGAGAGTCCGGAATCCAGCAGGTCGTTGGCGTCGATCTGCAACGCCATCGAGCGCGTTCCCGAATGGATGGTGGAGGTGTCAAGCGATGCCGTCACTCCGCTGGTTGGCACATAGCGCCAGGCAAAGCCTCCGTTCAGCAGGTTTTCCTCGAAGTCGCCGTTGAAGACCAGGTTTCCTGGTTGAATGGCGCGCCGGAGGAGAGGGTCACGATTGACCATCGCCGACCACGCGGCTTGCGCCTGCGGGACGCGGTGGCGTGCGATGAGGGAATCGAGGTAGACGAAAGTGTCGTTGACCCTGAGCGACCCGGAAGCCGACAACAACGTTGGCCACACCTTATCAGCCGCTGCCGTGTCATTACGGCCGAGTAGCCATCGCATCAATTCCAGGCGTACAGAGGTGGTGGCGGGCACGGCCTGGATGGCACGGTCAGTATCGTTGTTGGTGGCATGAAGCGCGAGGGCAAACGCGGGCAGCGTGTAGTTGGGATCGTTCTCCACCACGCCGCGCAACAGGTGCAAGGTGCGATCGGGATCGGAATCGAGGAAGAAGTTCGCCGCTTGCCACTGCACCTGTGTGTCTTTCGGCTCGCTAACCACGGCGTTACGAATGGCCTCGCCACGATGCTTCGTGTCTCCGGCGACTTCGTATGCCCCGGCCAGACCCAACCAGATGGAAGAAGCGTGCCGATTGATAGCGGCGGCCCGCTCGAAATGCACGCGGGCAAGGTCGAAGTTGGCGAAACCGGGATCCATGTAGAGCGTCCCGAGCGTTTGTTCGTAGTCGGCGTTCAGTGGTTGCATCCGCGCCGCGCGCCTCAGCCCTTCGGGCGTGCCGGCGGCGGCCAGCCAGTGCGCGACGACGGATTGGCAGCACAGCGCCCAGGCCGAGATGATCAGCAGCGCGCATCCGGCGAAGAATGCGCGTCTGCGGACGGGGGACGACAGCTCTAGCCGCATGTTTCCACTGACCTCGCCCGGCGCCAAGCGATGCCTACGCCTTCTTCGTGTCCTCGGAATACCGGCCGTAGCCGCCGTACTTGGATCCGTAATAGTAGTAATGGTAGTAATCGGGTGAGTCGACGTCGACCGCATTCACCACCACCCCAAGAACTCTTGCATTCACCTGGCCCAACAGCTCCCGCGTGCGCCGTAGCGCAGCCTTGGTGGTGTTACCGGAGCGGATCACCAGCACCACCGCATCCATATCCACCGACAGCAGAATCGAGTCCGTCACCGAAAGTGCGGGTGGCGTGTCGAAGATCACATGGTCGTAGTCCTGACGCCACTGCAGGATGAGCTGCTTCATCAGGTTCGATCCCAGCAGTTCCGCCGGATGTGGCGGCGGCGGACCGGCGGGCAGCAGGTACAGGTTCGGCAATTGCGGCACGTGCGTGATGGTGTTCTCTACCGAACTGGTGCCGGTCAGGACGGTACTGAGTCCCACCTTAGGCTTGATGTTGAACACCTTGTGCACGCTGGGGCGGCGAAGGTCGGCATCCACGAGCAACACGCGCGCGCCCTTCTGCGCCAGCGTGACGGCGGTATTGATGCTGGTGGTAGTCTTGCCTTCCTGCGGCAGAGCGCTGGTCACGAGCATGACTCGTGGCGGCGACCCGGAAGCGCTCAACAGGATGGCTGTGCGCAAAGCCCGGTACGACTCCGAGATGTCCGACTTCGGGCGGCGGTAGGTAACGAGCTCTACGGTTTCGCGCGTTCCATTCTTTGCTGCCAGCGCCCGTTGGGAACGACGCATGATCAGGCTCTGGCTGGCGGGAATGATCCCGAGAGCGGGCAGGCTGCTGAGCGCCTGCGCCTGCTCGGGCGTGCGAACGGTGTTGTCCACCGCTTCGAGCAGGAAGGCGAGAACCACGCCGCCGAGCACGCCCATGGCGAGGGCGAGCAGAATATTGCGCTGCTTGTCGGGCCGCGCCGGAGCCAGCGGCACCCGCGCGACATCAACCACACGAATGTTGCTCGATTTCAAACCGGCTGACACGCTGGCTTCTTTCAACTTCTGCAGCAGGCCTTCATACAACTGGCGATTCGTTTCCACGTCGCGCTTCAGCAGGGAGTACTCGATCGCGCTCTCGTTGAGCTTGTTGGCCGCCTGCTTCTGCCCCTCCATGGCTCCGCGCAGCATCGCTTCGCGTTGAGCGGCAGTGTCGTAATCGCCCTTGATTCGTCCGGCGAGCTTGTCGATTTCGATCTTGATGGACGCCTGGACCTGCTTGAGCTGATTGTTGATTTCGACAATCTTGGGATGCGCCGGTCCCAACTGGACTTCCATCTGCGCCATTTGCGTGCGCAGATCGGCCTCCTGCTTGCGTAGCGCCGGCAGCAGCGCGTTGTTGTCGACACTGGCAATCAGTTCGGGATTCCCTGACAGCGCAAGCCGGTACCGCGACTCTTTCTGGATGCGATCGGCTTCGGCGGATGTCAGCTCTCTATTCAGTTCGTCGAGCTTGGCCGTGACGATGTTCTGCTTCTCATCGATGCCGAGAATGCCATGTTCCTTCTGGTATTGAACCAGCTTTTCCTGCGACGTCTCGACCTTGAGCTGCAAATCGGAGAGCTGCTTGGAGAGCCAATCCGAGGTCTGCATGGCGGACTCGAACTTGGTCTTGAAGTTCTGCTCGACGTAAACGTTGACCAGCGTGTTCACCACGCGAGCGGCCATCTGCGGATCGGGATTGGAGAAGCGAATTTCGATAATGCGCGTCTTGGGCACTACGGACAACTTCAGGCCACCCTGGACGAAGCCCATCAGCATGGCTTCCTCGCGAGGATCGACGCTGGGTACGGCAAGCGGCTCGGTGGGCGCCGGTGTGTTGCTGACGGCAGGGTTCTTGTCGAGTTGCAGAGCCTTGGCCGTGGCCAACGCAATCGCGTCACTCTGGAGGATTTTTACCTGCGTGTCCAGCGCAACGGTGTAGTCATAGTCGTCTTCGCCGCCGAGTCCCTCGCCGCTGCTCTTGAAGCCCAACACGTTGTCGTTTTCGTGTCCTACCGCGATGCGGCCGACCGCTTCGTAGATGGGGGTGGTGCGCAGGGTTATCACTGTGGCGAGGGTAACCACAATGACGATGGTCGCCATGATCGTCCAGCGGTGTTTACGCAGGATGGGCCAATACTGCAACAGGCCGTTTTCCTGCGGCGGTAGATATCCGGGCAGCCCGTTCACCGCGTAACCGTAAGCGCGGCCAATGGAGAGCGGGTCCTGCTCCAGGGGAGCTAAAGTTGTGGTGCCACCGGGGAGTTCAGAGTCCATGGTCGCCGTGTCCAACGCACAGTTCTGGGGCCGATTTACGAATGTTTGCAGCTTACTTGAGATCGGGTGCGATTTAGTACACGCAAAATCGCCACTGTTTACTCATCTTGCACACCCCAAACCGCGCCAGAGGCGGTGTTTTGACTTGGTAAGGTGTGAAACCTATACTCAGGCGACCAAAATCAGGAGAAACTAGCTCCGTTCGAGTTTGGCAATCAAAAAAACATGGCCCATTTCGGGCCTGCGAAATTACAGCAAAATGCGGTGGTTTACTGAGGAGTAAATGGCTAAACGGGCGTTGATCACCGGAATCTCAGGCCAGGACGGCAGTTATCTTGCCGAACTGTTGCTCGAAAAGGGCTACGAAGTACACGGAATCGCCCGCCGCATGGCGATCGAAAATCCGGAACACCGGCTATTTCGGATTCGCCACCTGGTTGGCAACATCGAACTCCACGGCGCCTCGCTGGAAAGCTATCCCAGCCTGTACCAGGTGATCTCGCGCATTCGACCGGAAGAGGTCTACCACCTCGCGGCGCAGAGCTTTGTCAGCTATTCGTTCGAAGACGAATTCACCACCATGTCGGCGAACGTCAATGGCACGCATTACATGCTGGCGGCAATCCGCGAGTTGGTTCCGCAGGCGCGGTTTTACTTCGCCGGATCAAGCGAGATGTTCGGCAACCCGCCCGACGTTCCGCAGCATGAGAACACGCTGTTCCGCCCGCGCTCGCCGTATGGCATCTCAAAAGTTGCGGGTTACTACCTGACGCGCAACTATCGCGAAGCGTACGGCCTGTATGCCTGCTCCGGAATTTTGTACAACCACGAATCGCCACGGCGCGGGTTGGAGTTCGTGACGCGCAAGATCACGTCGACGGCGGCCAAGATCAAGCTGGGACTCGCGAATGAGCTTCGTCTCGGCAACCTGGATGCGCGCCGCGACTGGGGGCACGCCCGCGAATACGTCAAAGCCATGTGGATGATGTTGCAGCAGGCGAAGCCCGAAGATTACATCGTTGCTACTGGCGAAAACCACTCGGTGGGCGATTTCGCGGAGCTGGCGTTTTCCTACGCCGGATTGAACTTGGCCGACTATCTGAAGATCGATGAGAAGTACAAGCGTCCGGCGGAGGTCGACAACCTCCTGGGCAATTGTGCAAAAGCGAAGGCGGAACTGGGCTGGAATTACACGCTGAGCTTTAAGGACCTGGTGGGCGAGATGGTGGAATCCGACATAGCGCTGTTCTCGCGAGAGGCGGGAGCCAGGGTCGCAACCGCCGCTGGCGCGGGCGACTAATCACCGATGCGCGTTGCGTTCCTGAATCCGTCCGGCCAGATGGGCGGAGCCGAGGCTTGCCTGCTCGACAACATTGCGGTGCTGCGGCAAGTGCGCCCCGAATGGCTACTCTTGGTCGTACTCGGCGAAGACGGACCCCTGGCGTTGCGGGCGAAGGAGGCGGGCGCCGAGGTTCACGTACTGCCGTTCCCCGCAGAGTTAGCGAAGCTTGGCGATTCCGGCGAGTCGAACCGCGCCGCGGCGATTACGCGACTGTTTTCGACAGCTCCCTTGGCGCTCCGCTATCGCTTCCAGCTCCGTTCGCTTCTGGGTCAACTGAAACCCGATCTCATCCACACTAACGGCTTCAAGATGCACGTGCTGGGCGCTCTGACCAAGCCGCTGGGCGCCGGACTGGTGTGGCACATTCATGACTACATCAGTTCGCGCCCGGTGATGGCGCGACTCATGCGGCGATTGGCTTCGCGTGCGGATGCCATCATCACCAACTCGCATCATGTCGGTTACGACACGCGGAACGTGGTGGGGGCCAGGTCAAGAATTATCCCGATTCTGAACGTAGTTGATTTGCGCGAGTTCAAGCCCGAAGGACCGGCGCTGGACCTCGATGCTCTGAGCGGCATGCCGAGTCGTCCGGAAGGCACGGTTCGGTTCGGCCTGATTGCCACTCTAGCGTGGTGGAAGGGGCACAAACTCTTCCTGGAAGAGCTGGCGCAAGTTGATCGATCTCTG
>Ga0335069_10012371_pt1 | contig 12009 bp, 8 predicted proteins | sample Lox_Sample_11_FD_206714 | JGI IMG/M metagenome (GOLD analysis project Ga0335069, IMG submission 206714) | Soil microbial communities from Loxahatchee National Wildlife Refuge, Florida, United States - Lox_Sample_1.1 | ecosystem: Environmental > Terrestrial > Soil > Wetlands | place: USA: Florida...
CCTGGGCGCTGCCGGCCTCGTCGCGCGGCAGCAGCCGCAGCGCGAACGTGAGCGCCGCGATCCCAACGGGCACGTTGATGAAGAAGATCCACTGCCAGCCGACGCCCTGGAGCAGGAGGCCGCCGATGGTCGGGCCGAACACCGGAGCGAGCACGATCGGGACGCCGATGAAGCTCATCACCCGCGGCAGATTGCGCGGCCCGGCGGCCTTGACGAGGATCATCTGGCCGATCGGGGTCAGCATGCCGCCGCCGACTCCCTGGAGCACCCGGAACGCGATCAGCTGGCTGCTGTTCGTCGCGAGCGCACACAGCGCCGAGCCCGCCGTGAACAGGATCAGCGCGATGATGTACAGCCGGCGGGCGCTGAACCGCCTCACCGCCCACCCCGTGATCGGGATCACGGCCGCGAGCGACAGCAGGTAGCCGGTGATCACCCACTGGATGCTCGCCAGCGACGCGTGGAGGTCGCTTGAAAGGTCATGCAACGCGACGTTGACGATCGTCGTGTCGAGCACCGACATGATCGCGCCGAGGATCACGACGATCGCGATCCGCATCACGTGCGGCTCGATGCGGGAACGCTCGCGCGGCCGGATCGGGGTGACATTTGTTGCGGTCACATTCATTTGGTACCGAAAGATTAGCACGACAAATGTTGTGATGCAAAACAGTCGTTGTCGCATGGAGGATCACGCGACAGGGCATGGAGGATCGCGCGACAGGCTGACCAGCCGGCGGCGAGCTGTCCGGCCCTACGATGTCTCGGATGCGGCATCTCGCGGCGTGGGCACCGGCGGGGGCGGCGGCGATCGTGCTCGCGGCCTGCGGCGGCTCGCACGCGACGGGCTCGCGGACGGCCGCGTCCGCGAGCACCGGCGCGAGCCGGACCGCAGCCCCGCGCGGCGCAACCTCGCCCACGACGACCACCCCACAGGTGCAGGGCGGCGATTGGCCGACCTACCACCGCGTTTCGGCTCGGACCGGAGTCGCGCCCGCGGGGCCCGCGCTCGGCCGCGCCCGCCGGCTATGGGCCGCGACGGTCGACGGAGCCGTATACGCCGAGCCGCTCGTCGTCAACAACGTCGTCATCGTCGCCACCGAGAACGACTCGGTCTACGTCCTGAACGCCACGAGCGGTCAGCAGCTCTGGCACACCCATCTCGGCACGCCGGTCCCCGGAGGCGACCTGCCATGCGGGAACATCGACCCGTCGGGGATCACGGGCACGCCGGTCATCGACACGACGACGAAGACCGTGTACGCGGTCACCTTCACCCGCTTCGAGCACCGGCTCGTCGCGCTCGATCTCGTCACCGGCCACGTCCGCTGGCAGCGCCCGATCGACCCGCCCGGGGCCGACCCGCGCACCCATCAGCAGCGCGCGGCGCTCGCGCTATCACGGCAACGGGTGTACGTCCCCTACGGCGGACTCTACGGCGACTGCGGCGACTACCACGGCTGGGTTCTCGCTGCGCCCGCGTCCGGACCGACCGGACGGCTGCTCGGCTACCAAGTGCCCACCGCTCGTGAGGGGGCGATCTGGGCCCCCTCCGGACCGGCCATCGACGCCGCCGGCAACGTCTACGTCGCCACCGGCAACGGTGCCTCGTCGTCGAGCTTTGACTTCGGTAACGCGGTCATCCGGCTCACGCCGACGCTGCGCGTCACCGGATTCTTTGCGCCGTCGGACGCGCCCGCGCTGAGCGGTCAGGACCTCGACCTCGGGTCGACCGGTCCGCTGCTGCTCCCCGGTCATCGCGCGTTCATCGTCGGCAAGACGGGAGTCGGCTACCTGCTGGATGCCGACGGCCTCGGGGGTATCGGGGGCTCCCTCGCATCGGCCCGCATCTGTGGCGCGGCGTTCGGTGGCGACGCGTACGCGAACAGGACGATCTACGTCCCGTGCACCGACGGGATCGCCGCGGTCCGTGTCACCGGCGACCGGCTCGCGCGCGTGTGGAGCCAGGGCGCCGCCCAGCTTCCCCCGATCCTCGCCGGTCCGGGATTGTGGGCCCTGAGCGGCGGCGGGACCCTCTTCCAGCTCGACCCGCAGAGCGGCCAGGTCCGGTTCAGCGTCTCGATCGGCGAACCGGCGCACTTCGCGACGCCGGCAGCCTCCGGTGGTCGGATCTTCGTTGCGGCCGGTGGGCGCGTGTTCGCGTTCGGCTAGATCGTGGAGTCAGCCCGGGCTCAACCGGCGCCGAGCAGGAGGTCGACGACGAGCTGGTCGAGGCGCTCGACGCCGTAGCCATGGCCCGCGAGTGCGTCGAGGTCGTGATCCTCCTTCAGGAGCGCCGAGGCAGCCGCCGAGGAGTACGCGCCGACGCTCGGCTCGGCGAGCTCGTCGACGCGCGCCGCCTCGCGCGCTGCGCGGATCGCGTCGGAGGCGAGGAACTGCCGCGACTTGGCGGCCAGCGTCAGATACGTGCGCATGCAGCCGGCGGCGAAGTCCCACACCCCGTCGGGGTCCTCGCTGCGGTATGCGTGCGCGTCGAAGTGACGGACGCCCTGGTACCCGGAGGTCTCGAGCAGGTGCACGAGCAGGAACGCCTCCTTGAGATCCTCGGCGCCGAACCGGAAGTCCTGGTCGTAACGGCCGATCCGCTGGGCGTTGAGGTCGATGTGGAACAGCTTGCCGGCCCACAGCGCCTGCGCGACGGCGTGCACGAAGCTGAGCCCGGCCATCGTCTCGTGTGCGACCTCAGGGTTGACGCCGACCATCTCCGAATGGTCGAGCGTCGTGATGAAGTGCAGTGCGTGGCCGACGGTGGGCAGGAAGATGTCGCCACGCGGCTCGTTGGGCTTCGGCTCGATCGCGAAGCGCATGCCGTACCCCTGGTCGCGGACGTACGCTGAGAGGAAGTTGATCGCCTCGCGGTAGCGCTCGAGCGCGTCGCCGACGCGCTTGCTCGCGGCGCTCTCGGCGCCCTCGCGCCCGCCCCAGAACACGTACACCTCGGCACCGAGCTCGGCGCCGAGGTCGATGCCGCGCATCGCCTTGGCGATCGCGGCGCGGCGGACGGCGCGATCGTTCGATGTGAATGCCCCGTCCTTGAACGCGGGGTGCCCGAACAGGTTGGTCGTCGCCATCGTGACGCGCAGCCCGGTCCGTTGGAGTGCGTCGGCAAAGCGGGCGACGATGCGGTCGCGCTCGGCCGCCGAGGACCCGTACGGGACGAGGTCGTTGTCGTGCAGGCTGACGCCGTAGGCGCCAAGCTCCGCGAGCCGCTCGACGGACGTCACCGGGTCCAGCGGCGGTCGCGTCGGCTCGCCGAAAGGATCGCGGCCCGGGTTGCCGACCGTCCAGAGCCCAAACGTGAAACGGTGCTCGGGCCGCGGGGTCAGGTCCATCTCGTGCACGCTCATTGGGTCCATCGTTCCTTTCGGTTATTCGCGGTCATCTGCCGCAGCAGTGCTTGTACTTGCGCCCGCTGCCGCACGTGCACGGGTCGTTGCGGCCCGGTGCCCCTCCACGGCGCTGCGGAACGGGAGTGTCCGGCGGTTCCGGCAGGCCGTTCGTCCGGGCCGACGCCTTTCCGATCGCGCGCCAGCCGGCCGGATTGCTCGCGCGCGCCCGCTCGATCCGAAATGCCGTCTCCGCATCCGCCTCGGCGCGGTGCTCCGGGCACATCGCGCGCTGTGCGTCGGCAAGGTCACCGGGAAACCCGAAGCGGATGCCCATGCACGCGGGGCATCCCCGCTGCGGCGGTTGGACCGGTCGCAGGGCAACCTGCGAGCGATCGAGGCGCACCGGTCCGAACGCCTCCTGGACGAGATCCTGGATCGCGCCCAGCCCGAGCGGCTCCCAGCTCTGCGACCGCGCCGTGACCGAGGGGGGACCGTACCGGCCGCCGTCATCGGACACCTGCGAGAGCAGGCCGGGGACCTCACCTCGGGACGCGAGCTCCGGATAGCCGCCGGCGAGCACGATCCCCTGGATCGCGGCGGCCGCGGTCACGACCGACTCGCAGAGCGGACCGATCCCACCGTCAAGCTCGCCGCCGCTGGCGCGCAGCCGGCGGTCGAGCTGCTCACGCAACACATACAGCGGGAGCTCGAGCGCGTCGCCGTCGCCGTTCACTGTCACCCAGGCGCTGCCGCGGTGCGGCAGCCAGTCGAGCGGGTCGCGCGTGATCACGAACACGCGGAGCGCTGCCGCGAGCTGCGCCTCGGTCTCAACCGGCGCGTCCCACTCCACGGCGAACTCGAGTAAGGCGTACTCCTTCGAAGGCGATCTCGCAAGCAGCGCGAGCGGGTCCGCGGGGCTCATCACCCCCAGCCTAACGCGCAATGTGCGCACGTGTCCGAGCGTCGCACGACCGTAGTCCGGCGCAACCGAGCGACACGATTCCACGGATGACGATGCGGCCGCTGCGATCTACGTTGTCCGCACCGAGGCGAATAAGGAGGTGATCCGCCGTGCGCGTACTGCTTGCCATCATCGGGTTTGTGCTGTTGCTGCCGGTGCTGGTGCTCGTCGGCATCGCCCTCGGGCCCGCAGCGCTGATGCTCATCGCACTGGCCGGGACGGCGCTCGTGATGCTCGCGATCGGGGATGGATTCGTCCATCTCGCGCGCCATACGCGCGTGCCGCCGGCACGTCGCTGACGCCCGCGCGAGACCCACGCCACCAGGCGCCCGCGAAGGCGCCTGGTGGCGGATCGTGCCTGGTGGCGGGTCGCGCCTTGTGGCGGATCGCGCTGGTGGCGGACCGCCCCTGGTGGGGATCCCGGCCCGAACCGGTAGCTCCTCCCACACGGGCATGTGGAAACGCACCGATGCAGACCGGGGGTCGCGATCGTCGACCTCGCGTCGGTCGATCACAACTGCGAGCGCCTGATTGCGTTCAGCAGGCAGAACAAGATCGCGTGGCGACCCGCCTACAAGACGCTGCGCTCCCCGGAGCTGCTCGGATATGTCGTCAGCAAGCTCGATCGGCCGCGGGTGATGATCCATCACCTCCGTGACCTCCCGCAAGCGCTCCCCCGGGTGCCGGCGGGCACCGACTTCTTGATGGGCTATCCGCCGACCCTCGGCGAGCTCGAGCACTACCTGGGCACGCCGCCCGCGCTGGGCGAGCGGCGGCACACGCTGCGGATCAACGTCGACTCGATCGCGCTGCTGCGCGCGCTCGCTCAGCTCTCGACGCCCGCAACGGACCCGGCTCGTCGAACTACCCGAACTGGGCCGGAACGACGGCGGCAAACGAGTTCTCGGCCGGGTCGTCGGTCCTGTTCGCGAACTATCTCGACCGTATGACATCTCCGCCGGCCTCGCCAAGGGGCTGTATCTCTGTGCGCCGGTGCTCCGGGAGCCCGACAACAGGGTCCTCGGCAAGAGCCCGCTCCCGGTCCCCCCGGGGATGGAGCTCGTCTACATCAAGTCCGGGGGATGGCCGACCGGCAACGGCGCGACGCTGTCGAAGCTCGCCTACCCGCCGGGCCTCCAAGAGGAGCCGATCTACGGCCGGGGTTCCAACGCATCCGGGCTGATCCTCGCCCGTCGCGGCCAGCTCCGTCTGGGCGACTACGTCGTCGAGACGGCCCAGCAGGTGATGGAGGGCCAGGATTACTTCGGCGGGCTGTACGCGGTCCGCGAAGGAAGCGTCCGGGCCCTGTGGCCCACGGTCTCACGCTGGGTCGGAGCCAGGGAAGAACTGCCCGCTGGGTGACGTGATTCCATCGTCGGGGTGGAGGCCGGCGCGGGCTCGGGTGAGCCGCGAGCGGTCGCGGCTGGGGCCGGGGCCCCCGCGCGGCACAACGTGAAAACACACGTCCACGCCGCAACGATTCTGCACATAAGCACCGTGGCGGTGCTTATGTGGCGAGTCGTTCAGCGCGGAGCGGACGTTTGCACGTTGTGCCGGCCGCCGAGCCGCCCGCACGATCCCCAGCCCGGTCACCGAGCGGACCTCCACACGCAATCGTCCACCTCCAGCGCCGGCCACGCCGGCCCCTGCACTAGTGCTTGAGCAGGTCCAGTCGCCGCAGCCGGCTGCTTGGCACCCGTGACAGATCGATCAGCATCTGGGTGAACGCGATCGCCTCGCGCCACATCCGGCCGATGTCGAGCTTGTCCATCGTCAGAATGCCCCAGTTGAGCAGGTACGAGGGGCCGGTGATGTAGTTCGTCGTCGGGATCGCGCCCGCCGTCCAGAGGTCGGTGCCCTCCGCCGGCCAGCCGTTGCCGTCGGGGCTGCCCGGCGCCGCGACATACGGCCTCAGCACCGATCCCGGGGCGGCCCTCGCGTCACGCAACGCGGCGTACGAGGCGTCGACGAGCGGGCTGCTCTCCGGCGTGAAGAACGTTCCCGGCTCGAAGCCGCCCGTCAGCTGATAATGCCCGTTCGATCCGGGCTCCCACTCGCGCGCGCCGAGATGCTCGATCGTCACGGCACCGGCGATCCGGCGCAGCAGCCCGCCGCGGTGGCGGCGCACGAACTCAGCGGTCCCGATCGCGCCGTGGAAGTGCCCGGTCGTGAGCAGGACCATGATCGTCCGGGGCAGGGATCGGCGGGGAAGGCGCGCGAGGTACTGGCTCATCGCGACGATCGCGTTCGGGCCGTTGTCCTCGACGCCGTTCGTGCCGTCGGTGTGGCAGTGCAGCAGGATCAGCTCCTCGGACGCGCCCGGGATCACGCCGATCAGGTTGCGCGAGGTCACGTGCGTGATGTTGGCGGGGAGCGCCACACGCGCGCTCGCGCCGGCAGCCGCCGCGGCCTTCAACAGGCTGCCGGCATCGCGGTCGACGTACACGCCCGGCACCGTCCGGATGACGCCGTCGTACGGGTAGTAGGCGCCGTGTGCGGCTTCGCTGGGCAGGTCGAGCACGCCGACCGCCGCGATCGCGCCGGCGCGAGCGAGTGCATCGAGGAGCGTGATCTCAGAGCCGATGCCAAGCCAGGGCCGCGCATAGAGGCCCTTCGGCGTGAACACCTTGCCGGGGTCGTAGACCTTGTAGCTGATCGACAGGAAGGTGCCGTACGTGAACGCGGTGAGTGGCACGTCGAACACGGCGATCCGACCGGCGAGCGAGCCCGGCGCGGGAGGCGTGTTCGGGTCCACGACCGCCAGCGCTCCACTGACCCCGCCGGCAGCCGTCCGTCCGGAGTAGGGGATGTACGACGCCGTCGCGACCGGCCCTGCCGACGATCCGCTCACCAGCCCCAGCGACCACGAGTCAGTCGTCCAGCGATCGAGCGGCACGGGCTCAAACCGCAACTCGCTGACACCGGCGCGCGCGAGACGCTCGTGCAGCGCGTCGACGAACCGCTCGTGGATGGGCGAGCCGGTGGCGCGCAGGCCCATCCGGTCCAGCTGCTCCTGCCACGCGAGCAGTTGCGATGCCGGCAGGAACTGGGACGGGTCCACGCGGCGGGCGGCGCTCGCCGGCAACGCCCGAGTGGGCCAGCGGGGGACAGCGCTGAGCGCTGCCATCGGGTCGAGCAGCGGCACCGCGAGCGCACCGCCCGCGCCTCGCGCTGCGAGCTCAAGCAGCCGTCGCCGGGTCAGCTCGATACCCGACAGGTCCGGTCTCATCAGTCCACCTCCTTCGGACGTCAACCCGTCGAGTCTCTCGCGACTGGGGCCGCGGTGCATCGGCGTAAACCCGCACCGCAGCATGGTGGCTATCTACCGAAGTGCCACGTGACCGCCCAATCGGCGGCCCGATCCGCGGTCCCCGGCAGCACAAACGAGACGATCCCAGCGGACGCCCGGTGCGCGACGAGGCGGCCGTTCGCCCAGGTGAGGACGCCGCGTGCGCGGCGCGGAACGCCGCCCACCTCCAACTCGAGCCGCTCCCGCCGCGCGATCCACAGATACCCGCGCAGCAGCCCCGGGGCGTGGGCAACGCCGACGCGCGGGAGGCGCAGCGAGAAGCGTCCGAGCACAGGTGCGATCCGGAAGCCGTGCTCGGTCGCCGTGACGCCGGCGAGGTGCACCGCGTCCATCACCATCCACGTGGGCTGTTCGGTGATCTGGCCGTCGTAGTCGTTGTAGAGCGGAATCCCGCACCGGTCCGGGTGACGTGCGTAGAAGGCGTTGCACGCGTCGTCGACCGAGATCGTGCCGTCCCAATGGTCGGGGAAGGCGTGGGCGTGCGCCGCGAGTGTGTTGCGCGTGTACTCGCTCCACGCATCGCGCGCTGCTCCGGGGACGACGCCGTGCAGAGCGCCCAGCGCCCACGTGAGCCACCCGTTGACGTCGAACCAGACACCGCCGACGTACTGCGACGCACCGTCGAACGCGCCGCTCGTCGGCGGGTCGGTCACGCCGGGGTCGCGCGCGGCCGGAGAGATCGCCGAGCCGATCCTCGCCGGTCCTCCGAGCGACGCGGGCGCCCCGATCCCGTCGAGAAAGCGGCGGATGTTGCGGACGAGCACTCCTGCCTGCGCCGCGCTCGGCGCTCCCGCGAGCACGGCCCACGGCTGCGGCTCGCCGAAGATCGCGCCGCGTCCGATCGGCGCCGACTCCGAGTAGCCGCGCAGATACCAGCGGCCCGTCCACGTCCGGCGCAGCAGCGCAAGCAGCTCGCGCCCGCGGCGGCGCAGGGTGCGCGCGAACGAGCGGTCGCCGCGCAGATCGGCGAGTTCCGCGAGCCGCGGGTACGCGTACGCGAGCTGCGCGGGGACGAGCATCGACTCGCTCATATGCAGGAACGACGCCGAGAAATCCGACCAGTCGCCGTTCGTGCCGGCCAGGTATCCGCCGTGCGGCCCGCGGAGCGATTCCTGGTGGCGGAACGCCACCTTGAGGTGCTCCCAGACAGTGACGCGGTGCCGAGTCCCGTCAAACGGCAGTCGCTCGGAGAAGAACGCCAGATCGCGCGAGCCGAGCCCGTACTCGGCGGCCGCGAGCAGCAGCCAGAAGTCGAGATCGTCGGAGCTGCCGAGCCCGTTGTATGGCCGGCACGGCGGCAGCACGCCGTAGGGGATGTCGCCGTCTCGCTGTGACTGCAGCGAGATCGTGTAGCGCAGGGTCTCGCGGGCGAGCGCAGGGTCCGCGTACACCATCGGCAGCAGGTAGTGCAGCCAGCTGCGAGACCCGAGGTTCTCCCCGCTGCTGTACTCGTAGTAGCCGCCCTGGGTGATCGTGTGATGGCCGCAGGACTCCTCGTCGACCGATGCCGCGCGCAGCAGGTAGGCGTCCCACTGAAGCTCGCGCGCCACCCACCGCCAGCGGGTTCCGAACGACGCCTTCGGCAGCCAGTGCGCCCACGCCCGCTCGCTCGCCGCAAACGGTCCCGCCGCGCGCCGGTACTTCGCGACGAGGCCCCCGATCTTCCCGGGGTCCGTGATCCCGTACGCATAGCGAAGCCTCACCGACTGCCCGGCGCGCAACCGCAGCGGCGCGCGGAAGACGAACAGGGTTCCCCCGCCGCCAGCCCGCGCGGGCGCGCGCGGCAGCCGATCGGTCCGCACGGCGGCCGGAACCGCGCGGCTCCCGCCTCCGAAGAAGGCCGCGACCGATGTCTCGTGGCCGCTGAACGGTCCGCGCAGCGCGGCCGCGAAGATGCTCAGCGGATGCCGAGCCGTGCCGCGCTGCGCGACGACCAGCGTCCTGGCGGACGGAGACCAGCGCGGGACGCCAAGCCGGACGAGCTGCCTGTGGGTCTGGTCGTACGGATCGACATCCCAGTACTCGAACCACGACACACGCTCGGTGTGCGCGGTGGCGTTGTGGATCGTGACATCGTGCAGGAGCAGCGGATCGTCGCCGAACGGTGCGTACACATCCTCCCGGACCGCGACACCGTCCGCGACGAGCGCTCGCTCGTAGTACCCGACGCCGAACACCCGCCGGATGACGGCGCCACGCGGGCGATCGAGGTACAGCGTGCTGAGCACACGACCACCGACGTTGAGGTAGCCGTACCCGCCGGCGTAGTGACGTTGATCGGGCGCGAAGCGGTTGGCCCACTGAGCGAGCCGATCCTGGCTCCACAGTTGGGTGTAGCCGTCGTTGAAGGCCGCGGCGACGATGTGGTCGTTGCCGAGCTCGTGCTGGGCGGCGGTCGCGCCGTTCAGTTCCGGCTGCCGGGCGCGCGCGGCGCGCTGCTCGTCGGCCTCGTAGCGGAATCCGGGGAGCCCGAACCCGTCGACGAGCCAGCGCCCGAACGATCCACTGCCGAACGTCGAGGCGATGTCGGCAGGAGTGCGGTCCGCCGACAGCCGGGCGGGCGCGCGCGGGCCCGCCGACGCGGCACCGGGCAGCGCGCAGCCGCACGCGAGAACCGACGCCAGCACCACACCACGCCACACGCTGGGCTTGTGAAATCCGGGCACGGTCGCACAGCGTAGGCTGCGCTCCGTGGCATCGGTGCCCCGGATCACGGTCGTCGGTTCTGCAAACGTCGACCTCGTGGCACGGTGCGAGCGGCTGCCGCGCCCGGGGGAGACGGTCACCGACGCCCTGTTCGAATGCGTGCCCGGCGGCAAGGGGGCGAATCAGGCGGTCGCCGCGGCGCGTCTCGGCGCCCGCGTGCGGTTCGTCGGACGGATCGGGACCGACGATCTCGTGCTGCGATCGCTCGAGGCCGAGGGCGTCGACGTCACCGGCGTCGTGCATGACGACGGGGAGGGCGGGGTCGCGCTGATCCTCGTCGAGGCGAGCGGGGAGAACGTGATCGTGGTCGCGCCCGGCGCGAACCGGCGGCTGGCGCCCGAGGACGTGAACGTCGGCGACGCCGATGCGGTGATCTGCCAGCTCGAGATCCCGTCCGCGGCCGTCGCGAAAGCAGCTGAGGGCGCGCGCTTCTTCTGCCTCAACGCGGCGCCGGCGCGCGGTCCGCTCGAGCACGCGCCCGACCTGCTGATCGTCAACCGCTACGAAACCGAAACCGTGGGCGCGTACCCCGGGCTCGTCGCGCTGACGCTAGGCGCGGACGGTGCGGTCCTGCTCGAGGGCGGCGCCGAGATCGCGCGGGCGCGCCCGCCGCGGGTCACGGCCGTCGACGGCACGGCCGCCGGCGACGCGTTCTGCGCGGCCCTCGTCGTCGGCCTGCTCGAGGGCAGGGACCGCGAGCAGGCGCTCACGCGCGCCTGTGCCGCGGGCGCCCTCGCCGCCTCGCGCCCCGGCGCGCAACCCTCGCTTCCGACCGCCGCCGAAGTCGACGCGATCCTCAGTGCCTGATTCACGGACCGGCTGTCGGTCGGCGCGCCTCGTTCACACGACCACAGTCGCTCGGCCACGATGGGCGAGTGCGCGTGGGAGCCCCCTTTGGGCGCACGGAACCGCATTCGCGTCCCGGGACGGGGTGAGTGTGGGGTTGTGTGCGTTCGGGGGCGCGGTCAGTGTGGGGTTGCGTGCGTCCCGGGACGGGTGAGCGCGCACAGTGCAGCCCGGGCGGCGTCGTCGACGTGGATGAACTGGAAGCGATGATCGCCCCGTCGTCCATCCGCAAACGGCTCGCCGTGCACGGCGGCGAGCGCGGGCTAGTTCCTCGCAACTATGGTTCCTGATCCCGGGATGAAATTCAGCGCCAATCTCTCGCTCCTGTTCGGTGAAGTGCCGTTCCTCGAACGCTTCGAGCGCGCCGCTCGGGCTGGGTTTGAAGCCGTGGAATTCTGGTGGCCGGCCGGGGAAGACCTCGCGGCCGTCGAGGCCGCGATCCGTGACAGCGGCGTCGCGGTGGTCCTGTTCAACTTTGACGCCGGGGACATGACGGCCGGCGATCGCGGTCTGTTGAGTGACCCGCAGCGGCAGGCGCGGTTCGCCGAAAACCTGCCGGTCGCGCTCGACCTCGCGAGCCGCATCGGCTGCACGCAGCTGAACGCTCTGCTCGGCCTCGAACTGCCCGGTCACACGCGCGAAGAGCAACTTGCGCTCGCCACCCAGAACCTGCGGTGGGCGGCGCAGGAGGCGGCGGCGATCGGTGCGAAGGTCCTCGTCGAGGCGCTCAACACATTCGAAAACGGTCCGTACCTGATCAGCCATACGGCGGACGCCGCAGCCCTGCTCGACCGGGTGGGCGCGCCCAACGTGGCGCTCCAGTACGACGTCTACCA
>Ga0335069_10012373_pt1 | contig 12008 bp, 9 predicted proteins | sample Lox_Sample_11_FD_206714 | JGI IMG/M metagenome (GOLD analysis project Ga0335069, IMG submission 206714) | Soil microbial communities from Loxahatchee National Wildlife Refuge, Florida, United States - Lox_Sample_1.1 | ecosystem: Environmental > Terrestrial > Soil > Wetlands | place: USA: Florida...
CCCGCGCGCGCGCGGTCGACCGGCTGGCGACCGTGCTGGGCGCGCCGCCCGACGAGGAGCCGGCCGTCGCCGGCGAGGCGGAGGAGTCTCCGCCGCCGCCCGCCGAGGACGCCCTGGTCGCGCGCGCGCTCGCGTCCCGTCCCGACCTCGCGGCGGCGCGCGAGGAGAAGGCGCGCCTCGAGACCCAGGCGAACCTCACCCGGCGCACCGGCCGGATACCGAACCCGACCCTCAAGGGCTGGTACCGGCAGGAGCTGAACGACGAGCACATCGCGGGCGGCGGTGTCGACCTGCCGCTGCCGCTCTTCGACCGGCAGGCCGGCGCCGAGATCGAGCAGCGCGCGCAGGCGAGCGCCGCGGCCGCCGACGCCGAGCGGCTCGCGCGCGAGATCCCGCGCGCCGTCCACCTGGCGCTGGTGCGGCGCAAGACCGCCGCCGCGGCGTGGGAACGCTACCAGCGCGACGCGCTGCCGGCCGCGACCAAGGCGCGCGCGCGCATCGAGCAGGCCTACACCGGCGGCTACATGGGGCTGCCGGACGCGCTCGTGCAGCAGGGACGGCTCGTCGACCTCGAGAGTGCGGCGATCGGTGCCTGGCTCGAGATGCGCGAAGCCGACGCCGACGTGATCGAGGCGGTCGGCGGGGAGGTGGTCCCGTGAGAGCGTCGGTTCTGATCCTGCTGGCGGTGGCGCTCGGCGCCGGGTGCGGGCGCGACGCCGACCACGAGGGCGCGGCCCCCGCGCCGGCCGTTCCCGGCGTCGCGACGACGGTCGCCGCCACCGAGCCGATGCGGGCGATGGTGCGCGCCTTCGGCCAGGTGGCGCCGTCGGGCGATCCCACCGAGCTGCGCGACGCGCGCGGGCAGGTCGCCGAGGCGAAGGCGCGCGAACATGCCGCGGCGGAGGCGCTCCGTCGCTTGCAGGCGCTGTCGCCGTCGGTCGCGCCGCGGAAGGACCTCGAGACCGCTCAGGCCGACGCGACCGCCGCCAGGGTCGCGCTCGAGCGCGCGGAGCAGACGCTCGCCGGCTTCGGCGACGACGCCGGTCGCCCGCCGCTCGCGGCCGACGAGGCCTGGGCGATCGCCCAGGTCGTGCAGCTCGACCTTCCCGGCGTCGCTGCGGGCGCCGAGGCGCGCTTCGCGGCCGACGCCATCCCGGGGCGCACGTTCGCGGGCCACGTCGACGGCGACGCCAGCTACGTCGAGCCGGCGACGCGGACGGCACCGGTGCGGCTGCGCGTGAAGGATCCCGACGGCGTGCTCCGCCCCGGCATGACCGGCGCCGTGCAGATCGAGGTCGGGGCGCCGCGCCCGGTGGTGGTCGTGCCGGCGTCGGCGGTGGTGTACGACGCTGCGCAGCCGGTGGTGTTCGTCGCCGAGGCCGACGGGCGGTACACGCCCCATCCGGTGCGGCTCGGGGTCGCGCGCGAGGGGCGCGTCGAGATCGCGAGCGGCGTCGACGCCGGCGCCAGGGTCGTCACCACCGGCGCCGCGAGCCTGCTGTCCGCGACCCGGCTGCCGGCGGGCGAGGCGGACTGAGTGTCGGTCGCGCGCGCGTCGGTGGCGGCGTTCGTCGTGACGCTGCTGGTGTACGCGTTCGCGGCGGCGCCGGTGCCGTTCTACGGCAAGGCCGAGCCGCGCGAGGCGCTGGTCGCGCGCGCCGTCCTGCTCGGCAACGGCGTCGTGCTCCCGCTGCGCGACGGGCGCGAGATCCCGTCGAAGCCGCCGTTCTTCCACTGGCTCGCGGCGCTCTCGGCGACGGTCGTCCGGCCGGTGGAGCTGGCGATGCGGCTGCCGAGCGTCGTCCTCGGCGCGGCGAGCGTGGCGCTGGTGGCGGGACTCGTCGGGCGCGCGTCGGGTGTCGTCGCGGGCGTGCTCGCGGCGGCGGTGCTGGCGTCGGCGTTCGAGTGGCTGCGGGCGGCGACCGAGAGCCGCGTCGACATGACGCTCACGTTCCTCGTGCTGTGTGCGACGCTCGCCTGGCGCGCGGCGCTCGCGCGCGACGACGGGCGCGGGCTCGTGCGCGTCGGCTGGACGGCGTGCGCGCTCGCGGTGCTGACCAAAGGGCCGGTGGGCGTCGTGCTGCCGGTGCTGATCGCCGGCGCGGGCGCGTTCGCGGAGTGCACGCGGTCGCGGCTCCGCCGCCTCGTCGACGGGCCGGGGCTCGCGCTGGCGTTCACGATCAGCGCGGGCTGGTACCTGCTGGCGTGGCGGGTCGGCGGGCAGGCGTTCCTCGTGAAGCACGTCGTGCAGGAGAACCTGGGCCGCTTCGTCGGGCGCGGCGAGGCGGGGCACGCGCACCCCTTCTGGTACTACGGCCCGGCGCTCCTCGTCGGCGTGATCCCGTGGACGCCCGCGCTGGTGGCGCCGATCCGCCGCCGGTCGCGCGACGGGCTGGCGCGGTTCGCGCTCGCGTGGTTCGCGGCGGTGTTCGTCTTCTACTCGATCTCGACCGGCAAGCGGTCGGCGTACCTGCTGCCGCTCTACCCGCCGCTCGCGATCGTGATCGGGCGGGCGCTGGCGGACGGGCTGGGCGCGCCGCTCGCGCGCGGGGTGGCCGCCGTGTTGCGCGCGGGCGCGGCGGTGCTGGCGGCGCTCGGCGTCGCGATCGCGGGCGCCGGGGTGCGCTGGATCGAGCCGCACGTGGCGCCGCTGCTCCACCGCCATGACCGCGCGCAGCTCCCGCTGATCGTGTCGATCGTCGACGACAACCGCGTGGCGATCCTCGCGGTCATGGCGCTCGCGGCCGCGGGCCTGCTGCTGATGAGCGGCGTCGGCGCGCGGCGCGCGACCGGCGTCGTGGCGGTGGCGCTCGCGTGGACGGTCGGGCTGTCGTGGGTGGGGGCGCGTCCCTTCGGCAGCGCGCTCACGCCGCGCGCGTTCGCCGCGCGCGTGAACGCCGTCGTCGGCGACGCGCCGCTCTGCGCCCGCGGCTGGGTCGACTTCGACGCGCGCTGGTACCTCGAGCGGCCGCTCCCGCACTGCAAGCGCCACGACCCGGCGACGCGCTTCATCCTGCACCAGACGACCGAGCGCCTGCCGCATCACCGGCACTGCGTCGCCACGCGCCTGGTCGACGACAACCCGGCGCTCACCGCCGAGCGGCTCCAGCTCGACGAGCAACTCCCCGACTGCGGGCACCGGGGCGCGCGATGAAGCGGAGCGCGGTCTGATGGTCGCCCGGCTGGTCGAGTTCTCGCTCCGCCATCGGATCGCCGTGTTCCTGGTGGCGAGCGCGCTCGCCGTGGCCGGGCTCCAGTCGGCGCGTCTCGCGCCGCTCGACGTCTTTCCCGAGTTCGCGCCGCCGATCGTCCAGATCCAGACCGAGGCGCCCGGGCTCGCCACCGAGGACGTCGAGGCGCTGGTCATGCGGCCGATCGAGCGCGCGCTCGCGGGCGCGCCCGAGATCGGCCACCTGCGCGCGACCGCGACGCCCGGGCTGGCGGTCGTCGACGCGATCTTCCCGTACGGCACCGACGCCAACCGCGCGCGGCAGTTCGTGATCGAGCGGCTCTCGCTGGTGAGCGACCAGCTGCCGCCCGGCGTCCGGCCGGCGGTGACGCCGCTGGTCTCGGCGCTGACCACGATCCTCGCCGTCGGGCTGCGGCCCGGGCCCGCGACCTCGCCGCTCCTGCTGCGCGACCTCGCCGAGTGGACGCTCCGGCCGCGGCTGCTGGGCGTGCCGGGCGTCGCCGACGTCGTCATCTATGGTGGCGACATCCGCGAGGTCCAGCTCGTGACGACGCCCGAGCGGCTGTGGGCGGCGCACGCCACGCTCGACGACCTGGCGCAGGCCGCGGCGGCGGCCGACGCCGCGACCGGCTCGGGCTTCTTCGACCGCCCCGGGCAGCGCCTGCCGATCTGGCTCGACGGCCGGCTGCGCAGCGTGGACGACCTCGCCCGCGCGCCGCTCAAGCCCGGCGGCGACGTGACGCTGCCGCTCGGCGCCGTCGCCGACGTCCGCGAGGGCGCCGCGGTGCCGGTGGGCGACGCCACCGTCAACGGCGAGCGCGGCGTGCTGCTGCTGGTCACGCGGCAGCCGGACGTCAACGTGCTGGCGGTGACGAGGGACGTCGAGGAGGCGCTGGCCGCGCTCCAGCGCGTGCTGCCGCCTGGGGTGCGCGTCGAGTCGTCGATGTTCCGGCAGGCGAGCTTCGTCGACCACGCGCTGGGCAACCTCCGGCGGGCGCTGATCGCCGGGGCGGTGCTGGTGGCGATCGTGCTGTTCTTCTTCACCGGGCACGTGCGGGCGGCGCTGGTGAGCGTGGTCGCGATCCCGCTCTCGCTGCTGGCGGCCGTCGGCGTGCTGCGCGCGGTCGGCGCCACGATCAACGTGATGGTGCTGGGCGGGCTCGCGATCGCCGTCGGCGAGGTCGTCGACGACGCGATCATCGACGTCGAGAACGCGTGGCGGCGGCTGCGCATGGCGCCGCCGGAGGAGAACCCGCTCGATGTCGTGCTGCGCGCGTCGGTCGAGGTGCGGAGCGCGGTGGTCTACGCGACCGTGATGGTCGCGCTGGTCTTCCTGCCGGTGTTCCTCCTGGGCGGCCTCGAGGGCGCGCTCTTCCGGCCGCTGGCCTGGGCCTACGTGCTGGCGACGATGGCGTCGCTCGCGGTGGCGCTGACGGTCACACCCGCGCTGGCGCTCGTGCTGCTGCCGGGCGCGCTCCGGGACGACCCGGGCCGGCCGCCCTGGCTCCAGCGCGTGCTGCGCGAGCGCTACGAGCGCGCGCTCGCGCGCGCGCTCGCGCATCCGCGGGTGGTGTTCATCGCGAGCGCCGCGCTGCTGCTGGCGGGGGTCGCGCTGACGCCGTTCCTCCGGCTCGAGTTCCTGCCCGAGTTCCACGAGACCAACTTCGTCATGCACATGACCGGCGCGCCGGGCGTCGGCCTCGTCGAGTCGGCGCGGGTCGGCGAGGCGGTGGGGAAGGCCCTGATGGAGGAGCCGGGCGTGCGGTCGGTCGGGCAGCTCATCGGCCGCTCGACGCTCTCCGAGGACACCTGGGGGCCCGAGCGCAGCGAGCTGCTCGTGCAGCTCGATGCCGGTGTCGACGCCGCGCACGTCACGCAGCGGCTCCTCGGCCGCGCGAGTCGTATCACCGGCTTCGCGTTCGACCTGAAGCAGTACCTGAACGAGCGCATCGAGGAGCTGCTGGAGGGCACGGGCGCCGCGCTGGTCGTGCGGCTGCGCGGCGTCGAGCTGGTACAGCTCGAGGCGGCGGCGAAGCTCGTGAGCGAGCGCGTGGCGGCGGTGGCCGGCGTCGTCGACGTGCATGCGCCGGGCGCGCTCGCGGCGCCGGGGGTGCACGTGGCGCCGCGGCGCGAGGACCTGCTGCGCTTCGGGGTGCCGGCGTCGACGGTCGCGCGTGCGCTCCGGAGCGCGCTCGGCGGCCTGCCGGTCGGGCGGATCGTGCAGGGCGAGCGGCAGGCCGACGTCGTCGTGCGGCTCGCGGCCGACACCGACGGCGACCCGCTGGCGCTGGCCGCGCTCCCGCTCGAGGGCACCGGCGGGCGCGCGCTCGCGCTAGGCGCGGTCGCCGACGTCGGGGTGGCGCCGCTCCGGACGGCGATCGCCCACGAGGACGGCGTGCGGACGATCGTCGTCCGCATGGACGCGCGGGGCCGGGCGCTGGCGGCGGTGGCCGAGGACGTCGAGCGGACGGTCGCGGCGACGCCGCTGCCGCCGGGGGTCTACGCCGAGGTCGGGGGCGAGTACGCGGCGGCGCGGGCGGCGCGGCTCCGGTTGATCGCGCTGGGCGCGCTGGCGCTGCTCGGCATCTTCGTGCTGCTGGTGATCGACTTCCACTCGCCGCGACTCGCGGCGCTCACGATGGTGAACGTGCCGCTGGCGTTCGTCGGCGGGATCGGGGCGGTGCTGCTCGGGATCGGGGGGCGGCTGTCGCTGGGGGCGATCGTCGGGTTCGTGACCGTGTTCGGGATCACGATCCGGAACGGGATCGTGCTGATCGCGCACCTCCAGCAGGTGCAGCGGGAGCGGGGCGGCGGGCCGCTCGACCGGGCCACGCTCGTGACGGCGTCGGCGGACCGGCTGGCGCCGATCGTGATGACGGCGCTGGTGACCGGGATCGCGCTCGTGCCGCTGCTCGCGCTGGGCGGCCGGGCGGGCGGGGAGATCGAGCAGCCGATGGCGACGGTGATCGTCGGCGGGCTGCTGAGCTCGACTTGGCTGAATCTCTTCGTGGTGCCGCTGTGGTACGCGCGCGCGGCCGCAGCCGCGCGCGCGTACCGGTAGCGGCGCCCGGCGTCAGCCGCCGAGCATTCCCTTGATCTGCTTCAGGGTCTCGAGGTTCTTGTTCAGGGCGTCGAGGTGCGTCTGCATGTCGGTGATCGACGTCCCGAGCTTCGCGGCGGCCCCGAGCGGGCCACCGCCGGCTCCCGCCGCCTCCAACGCTTTGCCGCCCATGTCGCCGAGCTGGGCCTGCGCGGGGCGCTGGGTGAGCGAGCCGCAGAGGAAGCCGGCGGCGAAGATGCCGGCGACCGCTGCGAACCGGAACGAGCGGGTCTTGGTTGCGCGTGTCATTCCCGCCTCCTCGATGTTGGTGTCGTTCTTCACTTGGGCATCAGATCCACGCGACGGTTCTCGGCCCGGCCGGCCTCGGTCGCGTTGCTGGCGATCGGCTTGGACTCGCCGTACCCCACCGTCGAGAGACGGCTCGCGGAGATGCCGCCGGCCACGAGGTAGTCCTTGACCGACTCGGCGCGCCGCTCGGACAGCTTCTGGTTGTAGGCCTCGGACCCGACCGAGTCGGTGTGCCCCTCGATCGTCACCCGCGTGTTCGGGTTGTCCTTCAGCGTCTTGATCGCGCCGTCGAGGACCTTCTTGCCGTCGGGCTTCAGCGTGGCCTTGTTGAAGTCGAAGTTGGTGCCGCCCAGGTGCGCGATCGGCTTCGGCGCGGGCGGCGGCGGAGGCGGCGGAGGCGGCGGCGCCGGCTTCGGATCGCAGAGCAGGTGCCCCGCGACCGCGCCGAGTCCCGCGCCCACCAGAAGTCCGACACCGGCGCCGGCGGCGATCTCACCGTTGCTGGCCTCGCCCCCGCCGGCCTCGATCTTGTCGACGCCCAGGCCGCCACCAAGGGCGCCCGCGGCGCCGCCGATCACTGCTCCGGCGACCCCGCATCGACCCCATTCCCGCTCCTGCATGGCGGCGCAGCCCGACAGACCGAATGCGGCCAGGGCCCCCAGCGCCGTGAATTTGGTTACACGCATGCCACGACCTCCCTTTCGGCGCTCGCGGCGCCGTAGCCAAAATGGTGCTGATGCCTCGCACCTGTCCAAGAACCTGCAAAGACGCGGGATGTCAAGACAGGGAAGCGGTTGCAATGAAGGCGGGTGTTTTCCGTGAATAGGCCCCCGTCAGAGCCCGTCTGACGGGCGTGCCAACGGCCGTAGGGGCACGAATTTCCCCGTGAAGCTCGTTCTCAAGCTGACGCTCGCCCTGGTCCTCGGAATCGCTGTCGTCATGGCGGGATACGCGGGCTGGGAGGTGAGTCGCGAGGGCACGCTGTTCGAGGCCGAGCTGGCCAAGGACCAGCGGGTCATGGCGCGGGCGCTCCGACCGGCCGTCGAAGCCGCCTGGCGGTCGGAGGGCGAAGCCCGGGCCCGTGCCCTGGTCTCCCAGGCCGACGCTGCCGCGCGCGAGGTCCGGATCCGCTTCGTGAGGCTGGATGCCCCACTGGGCTCGGCCGATGGCCCCGGCGTCCCGGTCGACCGGCTCGACCTCCCGCTCCACGGCCAGGAGTCGATCGTCCTCGGGACCGACGCCGGCGGCGAGCGGCGCTTCACCTACGAGCCCGTGTCGGTTCCCGGGGCTGGGGCGATCGCCATCGAGCTCTCGGAGTCGCTCGCGGCCGAGCGTGGCTACATCTGGCACAGCGAGCTCCAGACCGTCGTCACCATGCTGGTGATCCTGGCGGTGTGCGGGCTGATCGCCATGGTGCTCGGCCTCGGCATGGTCGGCCGGCCGATCCGCCAGCTCTGCGAGCAGCTCCGCCGGGTGGGCGCCGGTGACCTGTCGAGCCGCCTCCGGCTGCGCCGTCGCGACGAGCTGGGCGAGCTGGGCGCCGAGATCGACGGCATGTGCGACCAGCTGGCCGACGCCAACCAGAAGCTGCTCGAGGAGACCGACGCCAAGATCGCCGCGCTCGAGCAGCTCCGGCACGCCGACCGGCTGAAGACCGTCGGGCAGCTCGCCTCGGGCGTGGCGCACGAGCTGGGCACCCCGCTCAACGTGATCGGCGCCCGCGCCAAGATGATCGCCGGCGGCGAGGTGACCGGCGACGACGTTCCCGCGAATGCCCGCATCATCGCCGAGCAGTCGGTCCGGATGACCACCATCATCCGCCAGCTCCTCGACTTCTCGCGGCGCCGCGGCCCGCGGCTCGCGACCACCCGGCTCGACCGCCTGGCGCGCGGGACGCTCGGCATGCTCTCCGCGCTCATCGCACGCCGCCGGGTCGTCGCGGTCGTCGAGGAGCCCGACGGTCCCCTCGACGCGCTCGCCGACGAGCACCAGCTCCAGCAGGCCCTCACCAACCTGGTCCTGAACGCGATCCAGGCCATGCCGGACGGCGGCGCGCTGCGCGTCGCGCTCCGGCGGGTGCGGGCGACGCCGCCCGCGGACCACGGTGGTGGGCCGGGCGAGTACGTCGCGATCGTCGTCGAGGACGAGGGCACGGGCATCGACCCGGAGGCGCTGCCCCACATCTTCGAACCATTCTACACCACCAAGGGCGTCGGCGAGGGCACGGGCCTCGGGCTCTCCGTCAGCTACGGGATCGTCCGCGATCACGGCGGCTGGATCGACGTCGTCACCACAGCCGGCCGAGGGAGCCGGTTCACCATTTTCCTGCGGCCGGCGGCCGCAGCCGAGGTACGGGGAGAAAGTGCGGCATGAACGGACGGGTACTGGTCGTCGACGACGACGCGAGCATGTGCGACCTGCTGGAGGCGGGCCTCGGCGCGCGCGGGTTCCCCGCGGTGCGGGCCACCAGCGCCGAGTTCGCGCTGAGCGAGCTCGAGACGCGCGACTTCGACGCGGTGGTCACGGACCTCAACATGCGGGGCATGAACGGCCTCGATCTCTGCGCCCGCATCGTCACCAACCGGCCCGACGTTCCGGTGATCGTGATCACCGCTTTCGGGAGCATGGAGACCGCGGTCGGCGCGATCCGCGTCGGCGCGTACGACTTCATCACCAAGCCGCTCGAGATCGACGCGCTGGCGTTGGTCCTCGGGCGCGCGGTCCAGCACCGCGTGCTGCGCGAGGAGGTCAAGAGGCTGCGCCAGGTCGTCGACCAGTCGCGGCGCTTCGACGAGATCATCGGCGAGAGCACGGCCATGCGCCGGATGTTCGACCTGCTCGACCGCATCGTCGACTCGGAGGCGACGGTGCTGCTCAGCGGCGAGAGCGGGACCGGGAAGGAGATCGTCGCGCGCGCCATCCATGGCCGCGGGCGGCGGAAGGAGGGGCCGTTCGTCGCCGTCAACTGCGCGGCGGTGCCGGAGACGCTGCTCGAGAGCGAGCTGTTCGGCCACTCGAAGGGCGCCTTCACCGACGCCCGCCAGGCGCGCCGCGGTCTCTTCGCCCAGGCCGACGGCGGCACGCTGTTCCTCGACGAGATCGGCGCGCTGCCGCTGGCGCTCCAGCCGAAGCTGCTGCGCGCGCTCCAGGAGCGCCGCGCCCGCCCCGTCGGCAGCGACGAGGAGGTGGCGTTCGACGTCCGCCTGATCGCGGCCACCAACCGCGACCTCGAGAACGCGGTCGAGGAGGGCGCCTTCCGCGAGGACCTCTACTTCCGCTTGAACGTGATCCCGATCGAGCTGCCGCCGCTGCGCGCGCGCGGCAACGACGTGCTGCTGCTGGCGCAGCACTTCGTCGACCGCTGCGCGGCGCAGGCGGGGGTGCGCGTCGTCGGACTCTCGTCGGAGGCCGCGGAGCGCCTGCTGTCGTACCGCTGGCCGGGCAACGTGCGCGAGCTCCAGAACTGCATCGAGCGCGCGATCGCGCTCACGCGCTTCGAGCGCATCGCGGTCGAGGACCTGCCCGAGAAACTCCGCACCTATCGCTCGCTGACCTTCCTGCCGGCGACGGACGACCCGACCGAGCTGGTCCCGCTCGACGAGATCGAGCGTCGCTACGTGCTGCGCGTGATGGACGCAGTGGGCGGCAACAAGACGCTCGCGTCGGAGGTGCTGGGCGTCGACCGCAAGACGCTCTACCGGAAGCTCGGGCGCTACGCGCGCATGCAGTGAGTCGTGGCGATTGCGGGCGGAGAGGCGAAACGCGTCGGCGTCGACGCGTCGGCGCCGGCACGACGCGGGGGCCGCGGCGCGGCACGCGTCGTGCAGTTGGCGGAGGCCAGGAGGCCGACCATGCGACGACAGGCAATGACGATCGTCATCGAGCACCCACGGCGGGTGCTGGTGGCGGAAGACGACCGCGCGCTCCTCGAGCTGATCTCGGGCGCGCTGCGCGAGGACGGCTACGAGGTGATCGAGGCGAGCGACGGGCTCGAGCTGCTGGCGCGCCTCGAGCAGGTGGTGCGCGCCCGGCGCGACACCGAGCCCCCGTTCGCGATCGTGAGCGACATCCGCATGCCGGGACTCACCGGCATCGAGGTGCTGGCGCTGCTCCGGCGGGCGTCGTGGGCGACGCCGGTGATCCTCATCAGCGCGTTCGCGGACGACGAGACCTGCGAGGAGGCGCACCTCCTCGGCGCCAACGCGGTGCTCGCGAAGCCGTTCGAGATCGACGAGCTGCGCGACGCGGTGCGGGAGGCGCTCCCGTCATGGTGACCGCGCGCCTGCCCGAGTTCGTCGCCGCGCGCTGGCGGACGCCGGTCGAGCGGGAGGTTGCCGCCGCGGCGCTCGAGGCGACGCGGGCGGCGGAGGCCGTCGCCGCGCGCGTCCCGATCCGCTTCCGCGCGGCCGTGCGGGCCCCCGGCCGCAGCGAGCCCACGCTGCTCCGGAGCGGGCTCCTCACGCCCTACACGCTCGAGACCATCGCCGCCGACGTCTACCGCGCGGGCGCCGGCGCGCGTCTCGAAGTGCAGGTGGGCGAGGACGCGACCGAGGAGCGGCTGGCGGCGGTCCGCCGCCGGCTGGCGTGGCTCGCGGGGCGCGCGGTGAGCGTGCAGGTCGAGCGGGCCGCCTGAACCCGACGGGGCGGTGGCGCGCGGCCGTTGACACCGCGCGTACGCGCCCGCTACGGTGACGGTGCCGTCGGCGATGGGGTTCGCCGTATAACCGCCCAGCGGGGCTGATGACTCCTACCGGAACCAATCGAGGTAGGAGCCGTGCGCCGCGAGCCGACCACCCCCGCCACCGCCCCCGACGTCCCGCTCCGCTCGCTCGCGGAGCTCGCGGCCGAGATGGGGCTCGTCGACGTCGCCGCCGACGCGCGCGGCATCGCCGACCGGCTGGCGGCCGGTCGCGTGTACGTGGCCTGCGTCGGGCAATTCAAGCGCGGGAAGTCGACGCTGCTCAACGCGCTCGTCGGCGTCGAGGTGCTTCCGACCGGGGTGGCGCCGGTGACGTCGGCGATCGTGGTCGTCCGTCACGCGTCGCAGCCCCGTGCCGCCGTCCGCTATCTCGACGGGACGTCCGAGGCCGTGGCCGTCGGCGAGATCGCCGGCTACGTCACCGAGGATCGCAACCCCGGGAACGCGAAGCGGGTGGCGGCGGTGGAGGTGGGAGTCCCGAGCCCGCTCCTGGCGTCGGGTCTGTGCCTGGTCGACACGCCGGGCGTCGCGTCGGTCTTCACGAGCGGGACGGCGGTCACGCGGGCCTTCGTCCCGCAGATCGACGCCGCCATCGTGCTGCTCGGCGCTGATCCTCCCGTGTCCGCCGACGAGGTGGGCCTCGTCGAGGCGATCGCGCACGAGACCCGCGAGCTGATCTTCGTCGTCGGGAAGGCCGACCGGACGTCCGAGCTGGAGCGCGCCGAGGCGTGCCGGTTCGCGGAGCGGGTATTGTCCGACCGCCTCGGGCG
>Ga0335069_10012374_pt1 | contig 12007 bp, 9 predicted proteins | sample Lox_Sample_11_FD_206714 | JGI IMG/M metagenome (GOLD analysis project Ga0335069, IMG submission 206714) | Soil microbial communities from Loxahatchee National Wildlife Refuge, Florida, United States - Lox_Sample_1.1 | ecosystem: Environmental > Terrestrial > Soil > Wetlands | place: USA: Florida...
CCCGCCGGCAACTCGGCCCGCAAGGCCACTAGCCGCTCGATGGCGTCGAGCGAGACCATGCACTGCAGCTTGAACGGTGGATAGGCGAGCGAGGCGAGGTTCTCTACCCTGGGCTCCACCTCGATGATGGCCGCCTCGCTCGTCACCGGGCCGTCGAGCTCGGGAACACTCCAGTGCTCGAGGTCCCACCACCCTACGCTGATGTGCAACTCGCGCGCTCGGCGCACGACCCACCGCGCCGGTTCCAGCTCCATCCGACGGCTACCCAGGACCTCCGCCGGAGGCGAGCGGCCGAGGCGGCAGAGCAGCGCCCCGGAGAACGCGACCGCATGACCCTCGATCCCAATCTGTCGGGCTACGGGCCTGAGCCCTCCCGGCCCCCGTGCTGAGGCCAGGGCCACCTGGACACCCGCCCCGACTGCCTCCTGAATGGAGCTCCGTACACGTTCCGTGACACGGTGCCGGCTGTCAAGGAGCGTACCGTCGACGTCCAGTACTAGCAAGCGGATGCGTAGCCCGCCTTTCGTCGCACTCATGGTTCACGTCGCCTCTCGGCTCACGGCCCCCGCTCGTAGGCCTTCCATGCCGACATCAACCGCCGATGCAGACCTGTAGGCCGTAGCGGGAAAGGGCAGCCTTTACCTGGGCCACCTTCTCCTCGCTGTTGTGCAGGGTTTGGTCGTACGCGAACACTTTGCCAACCTGCACACTCTTCGAGGCACCCATGGAATGGTAGAGCATGACATCGATGCGCTTCACCGCGGGGAGCCTGCGTGCCACGAAGGTACCAAGTGCCTCGACGTTGGCGAGGTCGTCGTTGTATTGGGGGATCAGCGGAAAGCGGACGATCATCTCGCGCGCGACTTTGGCGGCAGCCTCCGCGTTTTCGAGGACAAGCGTGTTACCTGCGCCGGTCCGCGCCTTGTGCGCCACGGAGTCCATGTGTTTGATGTCGAAGAGGAGTAGGTCGACGTGCCGCAGGATCCGCTCGAGGGCGGACCAGGGAGTGACGCCGCAGGTCTCGATGGCGGTGTGGATCCCCTCCTCCTTGCAGGCCCGGAGGATGCGCTCGCAGAATGCCGGCTGCATCGTGGCCTCGCCGCCACCCACCGTCACACCGCCACCGGAGTTCTTGAAGAAGACCCGGTCGCGCCGAGCGACCCCCATCACCTCCTCGACCGTCATGCGCTTCCCGACGACCGAGCGGGCACCGTAGGGGCAGGCGGGGACGCACTTCATGCAGCGGAGGCAATCCTCCCGCGGGATCGCGTGCATGGCCTGGAACTTCTCGCCGTGCGGGCAGTGCTCCACACACCGGAAGCACAGCTCGCACTTCTCCTCCAGGAAACGGAGCTCGGGCCTGGGGTCCTGCGACTCCGGGTTGGCGCACCACTCGCAGCGGAGGGGACAGCCCTTCAGGAAGATGAGCGTCCGGATCCCGTGGCCGTCATTGAGGCTGAACCGCTGGATGTCGAACACCAAGCCCGAGTGCCCCGCCTTGCCGAGCTCCGGGCTGGCCTCCCGCTGCTCCGGAGTCGTGGTCGTCTCGGGCACGCAGCTGCTCACATCCGGTGTTCGGTGCGCCGCATGTACTCGTCCTGCTGGGCCTTGGCGAGCTGCACGAAGTAGGCAGTCAGCCCGCCCAATCTGACCCGCAGAGACACATACTTCTCCGGCTCCTTCTGCGCGCGCTTGAGCGTCTCCAGGTCGACCTTGGTGATGGTCATGATGTTGGAGCCCAGGTCGATGAACGATCGGATGAAGGCGAGCATGATAGCCCGGCTCTGCTGTAACTCCTCCTTGTCGAAACTGACGCGTAGGTCGATGGGACAACCGCTGTTCAGCCTGGACAGGTCGAACTTAGCGGCGGAGAGGAGCACGGCCGTCGGCCCCTCCTTGTCGCGTCCCACGGCGGGCGAGAAGTTGCTGGAGAAGGCCTCGTGGGCGACCCGGCCATCGAACGACGCCCACGCGTTGTGCCCGAAGCGCGGGTAGTTCTCGAAGGTGGCCGCTCCGGCACTCACCTGCAGCCAATCGACTTTGCGGTTCCAGTAATCAGCGTGATCGCAGAAGTCGCCCAGAAATTGGGTGAGCACGGCGTCCGCCTCATCGGAGTCATTCCCGTACTTGGGCACCTTCTCCAGGCAGGCCTGGCGCAGATCCTCGTAGCCTTCCCAGTTGGCCTTGAGCGCCCGGATCGCCTCCTTCAGGGAGACCCGCCTGTCCTCGTAGACGAGCTTCTTGAACGCAAGGAGGGAGTCGATGCAGTGGGAGAGACCAGTGATGAACAAGGAGTAGATGCGATAGCGGGCGCCACGGTCGGTCAGGTCCCGCCCATTCTCCACGCAGTCCCTCATGAACGCCGAAAGGTAGGGCTCCGGGGCGATGCGCTCCATGCGATCGTAGTACGCAATCTTGTTCTTGAGGGCCGTATCGATCTTGTGCCGCACCTGCTTCATGAAGGCTTGGTAGAACTCCTCGTAGGTCGTGAGTGTGCTGGTCACGTCGCCCAGGTCGAGGCCGACCTGACGGCCGCTGGCCATGGAGGTGCCGTTATTGAGCAGCGCCTCCATGCACGGCATGACCTCGATGTGCCCGTAGGTGTACTCGGTCTTGCCGTAGATCAGCACCTCCCAGCAGCCGTCGCTAGAGTAGTCGAGCGCGTCCTCGGTCGGTATGTGGAGCCGCTCACGCAGCCCCTTGATGATCGTGTCGTCGTTGAAGAGAACGGGCTGGGCGCCTCCGTTGCATAGCTCGCCGCTGATGAACTCGAGCCACTCCTTGGGCGAGTCCTTGTGGATACGCGCGCTAATCATGGGTGACACGAACTCGAGCTTGTTGATGATCTGAATGAAGAGGTAGCTCAGCTCGTTGGTCGCGTCCTTGCCATCGGGGCCGAAGCCACCGACGGTAGCGCTCTGCAGCCAGTGGTTGGCCGACTGGCCGAAGGTGTACTCTGCGTCGTTCTCCATGTCGAAGCGAGTGGTGACCTCTTCGGGGCTGCCGCCCTGCGACCAGTCACCCACAGTCAGGTGGTTCTCGTGGTGTTCGCGCCGGAACTGCACTCGCTCGTTGAACTTCACAAGGAACGAGGCGATCATGTCCTTGGCCTGGTCGCGGGTGATAACACCCTTGCGAATATCCGCCTCGTAGTAGGGCCAGAGGTACTGATCGATCCGGCCCAGCGGGGTGTAGGTGAGCGTGCTGTGCAGAAGCATGTGCACGAACCACACGCTCTGCAGCGCTTCCTGGAAGGACTCCGCGGGCTGGGCGGGCACTTTGCGGCAGACGGCTCGGATCTGCGCCAACTCCCGCCGGCGCTCCTCGGAGGGCTCTGTCTCGATCAACTTCCCGAGGAGTTGAACGTAGCGTCGCGGCACTTCCGTGGCCGCGACCAGCGTGTGGCGCACGGCCTCGTAGAACTCGACGGTCTTCTGGCTCAGCGAGTTCCGGCGGTCAAGTCGCGCGTCGATCTCGGCGATCACGCCCTGGTACCCCTTGCTCAATACGTCGGGGTAGTAGGGCATGTGGTGGCCCCATACTGACTTGCGGCTCAGCGCGTAGCGGGCGGCCTCGGCGGCTTCCTCGTCGGTCTCGTAGCGGGGGAAGGTGTGACCGTAGCCGACCGAGGACATGGTGGCCATGCCCACGATGAGTTCGTTCGGCTTCACCTCGATGGGCATCTCCCGGCAGACCTTTTCGAGGGCCATCGCCTTGCGCATGATGAGCGGTTTCGCCGCGACACCGGGCGCGTCGAGGATCGTTAGGTCGTCTCCCCACCACTCCTTCTTGACAAAAAAGCTCGCGAAAGCCTGTTGCTTCAAGGTCTCGATTCGGCTCATGCGTTCGTCTCCGAGGGCGATCGGCACCGACCTGCCCGCTCTATGCCGCTCAGGGATCCCTAGCCTACCTCGCCCAGGGCCACCGCACGCGCGGCGCCCCGGGCGAGCAACAATCGTCACATCATCTTGCAATCATACTTCGCGCACTTCTCCTTCGCATTCGACGGATAGATCTCGTCCGTCCCCAGCGTGACCTTCTTCGGCGGCTTCTCGCCCTTCACTAGGATCCGGTACGCCCAGTCCACGCCTTCTGCGCCACCCGTCGGGTACACGAAGCTCGCGCCCAACCGGCCCTGAATGACGCTCGCGATCCCGCCCGTCGGGTCCGGCAGCCCGTCGATTCCCAGGAACACCATCTTCTTCACATCCAGGCCCGCGTTCTTCGCGGCGATGTACGCACCCTCCGCCGAATCGTCGTTGTGGCCATAGACCACGTCGATATCCTTGTGCGCCTGGAACACCGAGGCCGCGGCCGGCAGCGCCTTCTCCTTCTGCCACTCGCTCGTGACGCTCGCCACGATCTTCGCCGACCCGTTCTTCGCCAGCCCCTCGCGGAACCCGCTGGCACGGTCCTGCGCTGGCGGCGACCCCGACAAGCCAGTGATTTCGAAGATATTGCACGGGTTCTTCTTCTGGTCTGCGCACCACTTTGCCACGAACTCACCGGCCTTCACGCCGATGAGCTTGTTGTCTCCGCCGATGAACATCGTGTATGCGTCCCCCAGCACCGCACGATCCAGTACGATTACCGGGATGCCCGCGTCGTACACCTTCTTCACCACCGCCGTCAGCGGTGCCGCCTCGTTCGGCGAGATGATCAGCAGGTCGACCTTCTGCTGCAGCAGGTTTTCCACGTCCGCGACCTGCTTCGAGTTATCGTTCTGCCCGTTTGTAATGATCAGCTTCAACTCAGGGTGCTTCTTCACTTCCGCTGTGATCTGGTTGTTCATCGCCACACGCCACGGGTGGTCGAACCCGAGTTGTGAGAATCCGATCACATACTCCTTCGCGCCCGCCGCGAAGGGAATCGCGCTCAACACCAACAACGCCGGGACGAAGTTCAGGGTACGCTTCATGTCTCTCTCTCCCTCCGTTGTGTTGCTTCTTATCGCTCCTCCACGACCAATCCCCACGCTCGCGGGGGCCTTGCTTTGCAATTCCCTTTCCCCCCCCCGCGTCACGACCGGCGCTGCAAGCGCTGCAGCGCAACCGCACCGACGATCAGCGCACCCTTGACGAGTAACTGAACGTCCGAATTGATGTTGTTGAGGTTGAGGCTGTTGTCGATGAGGCCGAGCATCCAGGCCCCGGCGATCGAGCCCGGGACGCTGCCGATCCCGCCCTGCAGTGAGGTCCCACCGATCACCACGGCGGCGATGGCGTTGAGCTCGTAGGTTACGCCATCGTTAGGCGCGCCCTGGTTGAGCTGTATGCCGTGGATGATCGCGGCAAGCGCGGTCAACACGCCGCAGGCGGTGAACACGACCACGCGAGTGACCTCGACCCGGACGCCCGACAGGCGCGAGGCGGTCGCATTACCGCCGATGGCATAGACGTGACGGCCGAAGGGCGTAAAGCGGAGAAGCAGCCCGGTGATTGCGGCTACGATGAGCATGATCAGGGCCGGCACCGGGATGAAGGAGACCTTCTGCGCGAAGAAGAACGCGCTCTCCGGCGCGGCGCCGCCGAGCGACTTGGGTAGGAGCGGGATGGCCAGGCCGCCGAACACCACCCGCACCAGCCCGCGTGCGAACGTCATCATAGCCAGCGTCGCTACGAAGGACGGGATCCGCAACCCGGCCACCACGACGCCGTTGACCGAGCCGATGACCGCCCCCACCAACAGGGCTAGGACGATGGTCGGCCCGGTGCCAAAGCCGGCCCGGGCCAGGAGGTGCGCGGTCAAGGTCGCCACGAGCGCCAGTAGCGAGCCCACCGAGAGGTCGATCTCGCCGATGAGGATGACCATGGTCATCCCTACCGCAATGATCCCGGTCTCCGCCACGTAGCGGAGCACGTTCATCTGGTTGGTGACGTCGAGGAAGAGGTTGACCCCGTTCTTGGTCGGCGAGAATACCGAGCCAATGACGAGCACGATGACCAGCCCCAGGTAGCCCTGGAACCGGAGCGCAGTGTCGAGGAGGCGTCCTGTCCTCCTCGCTTGCGCGGCCGGGAGGGCGATCGACGGACTGGTCATGGACGATTCCCTTTGCCGCTGGTGACGACGGCCTCGACCTGCAACGCCTCTTTCTCATGGAAGTGCGACAGGTGGGTAAAACGGGTCGCGTAGTCCAGGATGCGCTCCTGGGTGGCGGCGTCTCGCTGCACCTCTCCGCTCACCCGCCCTTCGCACATCACGTAGATCCGATCGCAAAGGGCGAGCAGCTCCGGCATATCGCTAGAGGCCATGAGCACCGCGACCCCGCGCTGCGCCAAGCCGTCGATGAGACCATAGATCTCCGCCTTGGCGCCGACATCGATGCCCTGAGTCGGCTCGTCCAGAAGCAGGATCCGTGTGTCGAGGAGGAGGAACTTGGCTAGGGCTACCTTCTGCTGGTTGCCGCCGGACAGCGAGGCCGCCGGCGTCTGGAGCCCGGGGGTCTTGATGCGGAGCTCCTGGACCATGCCCCGCACGTGCTTCGCCTCCTCGCGGAGCCGCAACAGTGGCCCAAACCGGAATCGGTGCAGTGCAGCCAGGCTGGCGTTCTCCCCGACGGAGCGCACCAGCACCAGACTTTGGCCCTTGCGATCCTCGGTCACGAAGCTCACGCCGGCGCGAATGGCTCGCCGCGGCGAGGAGAAGCGCCTCTCCTTTCCGCCGAGACGAATGGCCCCGCTCACGCGGTTCAGGTTGGGGACACCAAAGATCGCCTCCAGCAGCTCGGTCCGACCCGAGCCGAGTAGGCCGCCCAGCCCGACAATCTCCCCGGCCCTGACCGAGAGCGTCGCCTCCTGGAGCGCACGCCGGCCAGGGACACCGGCCACCGACAGCTTCTCCACCTCGAGCATCGGCGCACCAGGCTCGCGACGGCTGGTGGGGTACAGATCCCGGAGCTCGCGACCGACCATCATCTTGATTACTGTCTCCCGCGTCACCTCACCGACAGGGCGGGTCCCGATGAGCTTGCCGTCCCTCAGAACCGTGACCCGGTCGGCGATGCCGAAGATCTCGTCGATCCGGTGGGAGATGTAGACGATACCCATCCCGCTTGCGCGAAGCCGCCGAACGACCTCGAAGAGCTGTGACACCTCCTCGGTGTTGAGCGCGGTCGTCGGTTCGTCCATAACCAAGATCTGCGCTTGCAGGCTCATGGCCTTGGCGATCTCCAGCAGCTGCCGCTCAGCCACGCGCAGCTCTCGCACCTTGCGGTTCGGGTCGAGCTCGAGGCCTAGCCGATCCAGCCAGCGCGCCGTCTCGCCGCGCATGGCGGGCTCGTCGACACTGCCGATACGCGTCCGCCGTTCCCTCCCGAGGAAGAAGTTCTCGAAGGCGCGCAGTTCAGGGACTTGGTTCAGCTCCTGGTGGATGATGGCGATCCCGTGCCGCTGTGCGGAGCGCGGATCGGCGATGAGCACCTGTTTCCCAGCGAGTCGGATCTCACCTTTGTCGAGGTGGTAGACCCCCGACAGGATCTTCATCAATGTACTCTTGCCCGCCCCGTTCTCACCCATCATCGCGTGGACTTCGCCCGGTCGAACCTCGAAGTCCACACCGTCGAGCGCGAGCACGCCAGGGAAGCGCTTGGAGATGCCCCGCATCGTGAGGATCGGCTCGGCACCGGCCGGCCCCGATCCAGGCGGAAGAGCGCCAGCGGAATTGCTATCCGCGCCGCGCCAGTTGGCTGCGGACTCATGCGTGGCCATCACCGTCCTCCCGGAGCCACCGCACGCTAGCCCATATGCAACGTTGGAGTTACCCACAGGGCTGAAGAAAGGGGGGACAAAAGTGAATTCCCACAGGGCTGAAGAAAAGGTGGACGAGAATGAACCGCCGCCGCGTTCCCGTCTTGAGACACGCGGAGCTTCTGGCCTTCCGGCAAACGTGCGTGAAGGGGACGGAGTAGGCCATGGGTTCCCGGGACGTCCGGTCGCGGCTGTGGCAGGTGTGGCTCGCGACAACTCATCCTGCGGGTAACTGTTGACGAATCTGCCAAATGCCGAGGATCCTCGGCCGGCATGGTCCGACTCCTCAGCGCGCTCCTACGCGTTCTCGGTTCCTCGGCTCTGCGCTTCGCACTCGGCGTGACCTGGTGCTCGAGAAACAGGCACTCCGTCAGCACAGCGCCCACCCTCGCCTCCCCTTGACAGAGCTGCATGTGTGAGACATATTTTAATACGCTACGGCTTGAAATGGATAGGAGAGCGACGTGGCCTCCATCGGACGGAAGAAGGGACCGGAAGGGAACTGGCGGCAGTGGGAATGGCTGCCCCCGAGGGCAAGCGCCGGTGATTCGTGACGCTTTTGCCCGCAGCGACCGGGTTTATGGACGCTTCGATCGCTCCGACCCGCGGAGGTATCGGAATGGCACCGCATGCCGAACAGAAGCCCGCAGAGAACCTGTGGGACAGTCTGGACGTAGCTCGTTACCTCAAGGTCAGTCGGTCCATGGTCTACAAGCTCGGGCAGACGGGGGAACTGCCGAGCCTGCCCATCGGGGCCTGCATGCGGTTCGACCCAGCGATCGTCCGTGAGTTCGCTCACGCCGAGGTGCGCGGCCGCCCTGGTGGCGGTATCGTCCGCTTGGCACTGAGTTCCCGCCGGCCGGCGCGGACTCCGGGAACTGACAACCGCTAGGCCCCAATGGGTTCCGAGTACCTTCGCGACGATCGTTGGGTGGTGAGCTGGAGGGACGCCACCGGCCGGTGGCGCGAAAAGCGCACCACCTGTCGCACCAAGGCTGAAGCGCGTCGGATGCGCGAGGACCTCGAGCGCCAAGCGGAACGCCAGGCGATGGGACTCGAGCCGCTTATCGCGAACCGCGGGTGTTGCACCTTCGGCGAGCTCATGGACTGGTGGTGGAGCCGACATGGCAACCGGCTCAAGAGTCCTGCCGTGCTCCCCTTCCTCGAGAAGCACCTCCGCGATGAGCTCGCTCATGTCCCCCTCCTCCAGGTGACGACCGAGCGCTTCGACAGGCTACTCTCGGAGAAGGAAGAGGAGCTTGCACCCAAGTCGCTGAACCACCTCCGGGCCTTCGCGCATCGGATGTTCGCTCTCGCCTCCGTCCCGGGAGTCGGCCTTTGGTCAGGCCCGAACCCCATCGCCGCGGTACCGCGGCGGCGCGTCCCGAAGCGGCTCGTCGAGTACCTCCGCTGGCACGAGGTTCCACTGGTGCTCGGCGAGCTCCGGACCCCCTGGCGCTGGATCGTCGCCGTGGCCGTGTATACGGGCCTTCGCAAGGGCGAGATCTTCGGGCTCGAGAGGCAGGATGTGGACTTCGCCTCCGGCGAGCTGCGTGTTCGCCGCAGCTGGGACTCGGACACGGTGAAGGACAGGGAGGCGGTCGTCCTCCCCATCGCGCGCGGGCTTCGCCCGCACCTCAAGGAGGCGCTCGGGGCGAGCACTCGTGGGACGCTGCTCTTCTCGCGAGCGAACGGATCGATGTACCCGAGGGACGTTGCTTCCGACGATCGGCTCCGGAGAGCCATGGCGCGCGCCGGGATCGTCCTGGGGTACGAGCACCGTTGCCGCCGCAAGGGTTGCGGCTACCGCGCGATGATGGCCAGTTCCGACGCTGGCGCTTGCCCGCGCTGCGGGTTCATGCTCTGGGCGAAGCCGATCCCGCGGCACGTCCGCTTCCACGATCTGCGCCATTATCCCGCCTGTCGGATTATCCCGCGTCGGTTCACAGAGTACCGTGCCCACGGGCGTTAGCGTTCGAGCGCCGTTGGCTGACGCGGGATAATCCTGGTTGGGTCTCCTCCACCCGGCGTGCCGCCGGACGAGGAGGAGACTCCGTGCTCAACGAATTTTTCGTGGTCCCCGCTGCCGCGCAGCGGTTGCGACTCTCGTTGTTCGGCGGGCATCTCGACGCATTCTGCTCCGTCCTGGCCGATCGCGGATATGCGCGTCGCACGGTCCGGGAGAAGCTGTGGACTGTTGCTGGCCTGGCGCGGTGGTTGACGAAGCAGCAGCTATCCATCGCCGACCTGGACGAGCGGCGCGTAGACGAGTTCCTTCGGGTGGCGCGCTGGCGTCGGCGGTCGGCCCACCAAACAGCGCAGTGCCTGCTAGAGCACCTCCGCGCTGCAGGCATCGTCCCACCACCCTTGCCGGTCCTTGATCCATCACCGGCCGTAGCGCTGCTGGGGAGCTATCAAACGTATCTGCGCCGGGAGCGCGGCCTGGCTGAGCGCACCATCTCGGCGCATGTGCTTGTCGCACGCGAGTTCGTCGTCGAGCGCCTACCCGGTGATCCCGTACGACCTGAGCTTCTTCGTTCTGGAGACGTTCGGGACTTCCTGCTGGCGCGAGCTCGTGCGTCGACTCGCGCGCAGTACGTGGGCACCGCCTTGCGTTCATTTCTGCGGTTCCTGTTTCTGCGTGGCGAGATCGCGACAGACCTGGCCTTGGCCGTCCCGCGAGTGCACCGGTGGCGTCTGTCCAGCGTGCCGCGACATATCCCGGCGAGAGACGTGGAGCGAGTGCTCCGAGCCTGCGATCGTAGGTCAGCGATTGGGCGGCGGGACTACGCCGTCCTCTTGCTTCTCGCCCGACTGGGCATGCGTGCTGGCGAGGTCGTCGCCCTCGAGCTCGGCGATCTCCGCTGGAGGGAGGGGGAAATCCTCGTTCGCGGGAAGGGCCTGATCCGCGATCGCCTTCCCATGCTGCCGGATGTGGGCGACGCGCTCGCGCGCTACCTGCGGAGGGATCGTCCGCAGGCCAGTTCTCGAAGGGTCTTTCTCCGCAGCCGTGCGCCGGTTTGGGGGTTCGGTGGTCCCGCCACCGTCTCGACGATCGTGGCGAGAGCGCTCGCCAGGGCCGGCCTCGCGTCATCGCCGATGCACGGCGCGCACCTGCTTCGTCACAGCCTGGCGACTGCCATGGTCCGGCGGGGCGCGTCCCTGACCGAGATCGGAGAGGTGCTCCGCCACCGCTCCCCAAACACCACGGAGATCTACGCCAAGCTCGACTTCGAGGCCTTGCGGGACGTCGCGATGCCCTGGCCCACGGGGAGGGAGTCACGATGACACCGTTCCGGAAATCTCTCGAGGAATACCTCTCATTACGACGTGGGCTCGGATCAGATCTCTACGCAGCTGGAGCTCGCCTGCAACGGTTCGTCGAGTTCCTCGAGCGGGAGGGGGCATCCGTCATCACCGCCGATCTCGCACTGCGCTGGGCGACGGAAACGACCGGCGCTACCTCCGCCACATGGGCACAACGGCTGGGCGACGCGCGCTGTTTCGCAGCCTGGCTGAGCGCCACCGATCTACGGACCGAAGTCCCGTCTCGCGAGCTCCTCCCCCACCGCTATCGCCGACGACCGCCGTACATCTACCGTGACGATGAGCTCGAGCGGATCGTTCGCGAGGCCGCGCGGCTCACGTCGACCGTAGGGGTGCGGGCGCTCACATATTCCACACTCTTCGGTTTGCTCGCAGCGACGGGTCTGCGGCTCAGCGAGGCGCTCGCTCTCGACCGCGACGACGTCGACCTCCATGCCGGGATCCTCAGGATTCGACACGGGAAGTTCGGCAAGGCGCGCTTCGTGCCGCTCCACGACACGGCGTGCGAGGCGCTGCGACGCTACGCGCGGCAGAGGGACAGCCTTGTTCCTCGCCCTTCGAGTGCAGCGTTTCTTGTTTCTGAGCGGGGCCTTCGCATCACGTGCTGGAGTGCCGAGTACAACTTTGCGCTCGTATCACGTGCTGTCGGCCTGCGCCTCCCCGCGGGCGGGTACAAACATGGCCGAGGACCACGCCTCCACGACATGCGTCACCGTCTCGCCGCGCGGACGCTGGTGCGCTGGTACCGCGAAGGGCGCGACGTCGACCGTGAGCTCCCCAAGCTCGCCACGTACCTGGGGCACGCTCACGTCTCCGAACGTGGCATCGGTGCACCCCTAATTCAGCACTCTACGGTGGGAATGAGGATGAGGCTCTGCTGCTTGCCGACGGTGGGTTGACGGTCGACTGGTTGGCCGCTTCCGCCTGCGCGAGCC
>Ga0335069_10012375_pt1 | contig 12007 bp, 10 predicted proteins | sample Lox_Sample_11_FD_206714 | JGI IMG/M metagenome (GOLD analysis project Ga0335069, IMG submission 206714) | Soil microbial communities from Loxahatchee National Wildlife Refuge, Florida, United States - Lox_Sample_1.1 | ecosystem: Environmental > Terrestrial > Soil > Wetlands | place: USA...
CGTGCCGACCAACCGGCCGATGATCCGCAAGGATCTCCAGGACGTCGTCTTCAAGACCAAGCGCGAGAAGTTCGGCGCGGTGATCGAGGAGATCGAGGAGCGACACCAGCGCGGCCAGCCCGTGCTGGTCGGCACGATCTCGATCGAGACCTCGGAGATGCTCTCGGGACGCCTCAAGAAGCACGGCATCCGACACAACGTGCTGAACGCGAAGCAGCACGAGCGCGAGGCGGAGATCGTCGCGCAGGCCGGCCGCAAGGGTGCCGTCACGATCTCGACCAACATGGCGGGCCGCGGCACCGACATCGTGCTCGGCGGCAACGCCGAGATGCTCGCGCAGGGCAAGTGCGGCGGGGACAAGGCGCACCCCGAGTACCCCGTGTGGCTCTCGCGCTTCGAGCAGGAGTGCGGCGCCGAGCGCGCGGAGGTCGTCGCGGCCGGCGGACTCCACATCATCGGCACCGAGCGCCACGAGAGCCGGCGCGTAGACAACCAGCTCCGCGGCCGCGCCGGCCGTCAGGGGGATCCGGGCTCCAGCCAGTTCTTCCTGTCGCTGGAAGACGACCTGCTGCGCATCTTCGAGTCCGATCGGGTGAAGCTCTGGTGGGATCGCGTCGGCGTCGAGGAGGGCGAGGCGATCGAGAACCGGCTGCTGACGCGCGTGATCGAGAACGCGCAGAAGAAGGTCGAGGCGCGCAACTTCGACATCCGCAAGCACCTGCTCGACTACGACAACGTGATGAACCACCAGCGCCAGGCCTTCTACAACCGGCGCCGTGAGGCGCTCGCGCGCGAGGACGTGCACAACGAGGTCCTCGACATGACCGAGGGCCAGATCGTCGCGCTGCTCGACCTGCACTGGCCCGAGAAGGGACACCCCGACGAGGAGTCGCTCGGCAATCTCGCCAAGGCGCTGACCGCGCAGTTCGGCGTGCCCTTCGACCCGGCCGCGCCGCCCTTCGACGCCGCCGACCGCACCGACCGCGACTCGTTCGGCCGCGCGCTGCTCGACCGCGTCAACGAGGAGCTCGAGTCGAAGAAGAAGTCCTGCGACGCGCTCGCGGAGCAGCACGCCGACGAGGGCTACCCGAGCTTCTCGGAATGCGAGCGCAGCATCCTGCTCCAGATCCTGGACACGCAGTGGAAGGATCACTTGCACTCGATGGACGGGCTGCGCGAGGGCATCGGGATGCGCGCCTACGGGCAGCGCGACCCGAAGCTCGAGTACCAGCGCGAGGGCTACACGCTGTTCGAGGAGATGAACGCGCGCATCGACGCGCAGGCCCTCGAGCTCATCTTCAAGTTCGCGCTGCCGACTCCGCGCGCCGCTGCGCCTCCGCCGCGGCCGTCGCCGCCGCCGTCTCCGCTGCGCGCCGCCGCCGCGGTGCCGCCCGGCGCCGGGCCTCTCGCGAATCCGCAAGGGCGAAGACCGGGGCCGGCCGCGGCGTCGCCCGCCTCGAAGCCCGCCGCGGGCGCCAAGGTCGGACGCAACGACCCGTGTCCGTGCGGCAGCGGCAAGAAGCACAAGAAGTGCTGCGGAGCGGGGTAGCGGGGCGTTGGTCGCTCCGACGCTCGAGGTCGCCGGCTTCCGGTCCGCCGGCGTGCGCTGCGGCATCAAGAAGCAGGGGCTCGATCTCGCGCTGATCGCGGCCGACGCGCCGGTGCCGGCGGCGGGCGTCTTCACGCGGTCGACCGTGGTGGGCGCGCCGGTCGAGTGGTCGCGGCGCGCGCTGCGCGCGGGGCGCGTGCGCGCGATCGTCGCGAACAGCGGCTGCTCGAACGTCGCGATGGGCGAGCGGGGCCGGCGCGACGCGGCGGCGATGGCGGCGCAGGCCGCGCGCTCGCTCGGCGCGCGTCCGGAGGAAGTGCTCGTCGCGTCGACCGGCGTGATCGGCGCGCCGCTCCCGCTCGCGAAGATCCGGCGCGGCACGCGGGATGCGGCGCGCACGCTCGCGGCGGGCGGACTGCGCGACGCTGCGCGCGCGATCATGACCACCGACACGGTGCCGAAGTGGGCGGAGGCGTCGGCGCGCGTCGGCAGCGGGCGCGTGAGCATCGCCGGGATCGCGAAGGGATCGGGCATGGTCGCGCCCGATCTCGCCACGATGTTCGGCTTCCTGCTGACCGACGCCGCCGCGACGCCCGCGTTCCTGCGCGCGGCGCTGCGCGAGGTCGCGGACGAGACCTTCAATTGCGTGAGCGTCGATGGCGAGTGCTCGACGAGCGACACGGTGGTGGTGCTCGCGAGCGGACGCGCGGAGAACCCGGTGCTGCGCGACCGCGCGAGCCGCGGCGCAGCAGCCTTCGTCGGCGCGCTGCGCGAGGCGTCGGGCGAGCTTGCCCGCGCGCTCGCGCGGGACGGCGAGGGCGCGACGAAGCTCGTCGACGTGGTCGTGCGCGGCGCACGCAGCGAGGGCGAGGCGCGGCTCGCGTCGCGCCGCATCGCCGACTCGATGCTGGTCAAGACGGCGCTGTTCGGCCGCGATCCGAACTGGGGCCGCATCCTCCAGACGATCGGTGCCGGCCGCGTCGCGATCCGGCTGGCCCGCGCGCGCGTGCGGCTCGCCGGAATCACCGTCTTCCGCGACGGCGCCTCCGCCGGGCCGGGTGCGCGGCGGCGCGCGGCGGCGCGGCTGGCGGAGCCGGAGGTCGCGATCGAGGTCGAGCTCGGCGCCGGACGCAGCCAGGCTCGCATGTGGACCTGCGACCTCAGCACGGACTACGTGCGGATCAACGCCGAATACACGACTTGAGGGTCGACGGACCGCGAGGTCGGGGCGCAGGGGCTTTCCCGACGCGCGCGTGATTGCTAACCCTCTGCGAAATCACACGTTCCGGGACCGCCCCTGCGGTGCCCGAGCGGGGCGCGTCGGCGCCGCCGCGCGGGTCGGGGAAGACGGGTCACGACCCGCACACGGACCGGAGCGGAGGCACAACCGCGAAGGAGCGACGAGATGTCCGAGCCGATGGCTCCTGCCACGGCGCTGCAGCCGCCTCACGCCGCTGCGCCCCACGAGCAGACCCCTCTCACCGTGCGCGACCTCTTCGAGGCGGGCGTGCACTTCGGTCACCAGACGCGGCGCTGGAACCCGCGCATGAAGCCGTTCCTGTTCGGCGAGCGCAACGGCGTCCACATCGTGGACCTCGACCAGACCTTGCCGCGGCTCGAGGGCGCGCTCGAGTTCCTGCGCCGGACGGTGACCGCCGGCGGCAAGGTGCTCTTCGTCGGCACCAAGCGGCAGGCGCAAGCCCCGATCCAGGATGAGGCGCAGCGCGCGGGTCAGTTCTACGTGAACCGCCGCTGGCTCGGCGGCATGCTCACGAACTTCAAGACCGTGCGGAAGTCGATCGAGCGCTTCAAGGAGCTGCTCGAGCAGGTCGGCGACGAGCAGCGCGCGTCCGAGCTCTCGAAGAAGGATCTCTCGCGCGTCAACCGCTGGATCGAGAAGTACCGGAAGTCACTCGACGGCATCAAGGAGATGACGCGGCTGCCGGACGCGCTCTTCGTGATCGACGTCGGCTGCGAGGCCATCGCGATCAAGGAGGCGAATCGGCTCGGCATCCCGATCGTCGGCGTGGTCGACAGCAACTGCGACCCCGATTCGATCGACTACGTGGTGCCCGGCAACGACGACTCGCTGCGCGCGATCCAGCTCTACTGCGCGCGCGTCGCCGACGCCTGCATCGAGGGCTCGATGCTCTACAACGAGCGCGTGCAGGCGGAGGTCGCGGAGGAAGAGCGGGCGCGCGCGGCAGGGCCGGCGCCCGAGCGCGCGGCCACGGGCAAGGTGGTCGTGGAGATCACGCAGCAGCCGCGGCGCGGCCGCGGCACGCACTCGGCGGGTGGTCCGGGCGGGCGCGGCAAGCCGCGCGAGGAGGCCGCCGAGCCGGAGCCGGCGAGCGAGGCGCCCGCCGCGGGCGAGTAGGCGAGGGACCGCGCGCGGTGTTCCGCGCGCGCCCGCGGTGCAACTCCAGTCGGAAGGGAAGACATGGCCGAGATCTCGGCGAAAGTGGTGAAGGATCTGCGCGAGCGCACCGGCGCCGGCATGATGGACTGCAAGCGCGCGCTCGCCGACGCGAGCGGCGACCTCGAGAAGGCGAGCGTGCTGCTGCGCGAGCGCGGTCTCGCGAAGGCCGGCAAGCGCGAGGGTCGCGCCACCAGCGAGGGCCTGATCGCGATCGCGCTCGGGGGTCGGAGCGGCGGCATGGTGGAGCTCGGCTGCGAGACCGACTTCGTCGCGCGCACCGACGACTTCGGGGGCCTGGCGCAGGGCCTCGCCTGCGCGGTCGCGCGCGACGCGCGCCTCATCGGCGTCGCGGAGCTCGAGGGCGCGGAGATCGACGGCGTGAAGGCGACGGAGCGCATCAAGAGCGCGATCGCGAAGCTCGGCGAGAACGTGGTGCTGAAGCGCGTGGGGCGGCTGTCCGTCGCGTCCGGGCTCGTCGGCGGCTACGTGCACGCCGGCGGCAAGCTCGGCGTGCTGGTCGCGCTGAAGAGCGCGGCGCCCGGACCGCAGCTCGAGACGCTCGCGAAGGACGTGTCGATGCACGTGGCCGCGGCGGACCCGTCGCCGGTCGCGGTGACGCGCGAGGGCGTGCCGGCGGAGCTCCTCGCCAAGGAGCGCGAGATCTACCGCAAGCAGGCCCTCCAGGAGGGCAAGCCCGAGAAGGTCGTGGACCGCATCGTCGAGGGGAAGCTCGCGAAGTTCCTGTCGGACGTGTGTCTGGTCGATCAGGCCTACGTGAAGGACCCCGACAAGACGGTCGGCGAGCTGCTGTCCGAGGCCGGCGGCGCGGCGGTCGAGGCCTTCCTGCGCTTCCGCCTGGGTCAGACGGAGGAGGCGAGCGGCGCGTGAAGGCGGCCTACCGCAGGGTCCTCGTCAAGCTCTCCGGAGAGCAGCTCGCCGGACCCGGCGGCTTCGGCATCAGCCCCACCGTGATCCAGGCAATGGCGCGCGAGCTGCGCGCCGTGCACGAGCTCGGCGTCCAGGTCTGCGTCGTGATCGGCGGCGGCAACGTGATCCGCGGCATCCACGCGGCCGCCGAGGGCATGGACCGCACCAGCGCCGACTACATGGGGATGCTGGCCTCGGTGATCAACTCGCTCGCTCTCCAGGACGCGCTCGAGAAGGAAGGACTCGTGACGCGGGTGCAGACCGCGCTCGACATCCGCTCGGTCGCCGAGCCCTACATCCGTCGCCGCGCGGTGCGTCACCTCGAGAAGAACCGGCTCGTCGTCTTCGCCGGCGGCACCGGCAACCCGTACTTCTCGACCGACACCGCGGCCGCGCTGCGCGCCGCCGAGATCGATGCCGAGGTCATCCTGATGGGCAAGAGCGGCGTCGACGGTGTCTACAGCGCCGACCCGAAGCTCGATCCGAGCGCCACGCGCTACGCGCGCGTCAGCTTCGACGAGGCGCTCCAGAAGAATCTGCGGGTGATGGACCAGACCGCCATCGCCCTGTGCCGGGAGAATCGGCTCCCCATCATCGTGTTCGACATGAGCGTGCCCGGGATCCTGCGCCGCATCGCGGCCGGGGAGGAGCTCGGCACGCGCGTCGGGGGGTAGTGAGTGATGGCGGACGGCGATGCCGCAATGGTCTTCGACGAGGCGAAGGGCGCGATGGAGAAGTCGCTCAAGAGCCTGCGCCAGGAGCTCCAGAAGGTGCGGACCGGCCGCGCGAGCACGGCGCTCCTCGACGGAATCCAGGTCGACTACTACGGCACGCCGACTCCGCTGAACCAGCTCGCGAACCTCTCGTCGCCCGACCCGCGCCTGATCGTGATCTCGCCCTACGACAAGGGCGCGATGAGCGGCATCGAGAAGGCGATCCTCACCTCCGACCTCGGCCTGACACCGTCGAACGACGGCAAGGTGGTGCGCATCCCGATCCCGCCGCTGACGGAGCAGCGCCGCAAGGAGCTCGTCAAGCACGTGCACCGGCTCGCCGAGGATCACAAGGTCGGCGTGCGCGAGGCGCGCCGCGACGCGCTCGCGATGCTGAAGGACCTCGAGGGCGAGGGCGCGATCCCGGCCGACGACCGGCGTCGCGAGGAGAAGCGCATCCAGACGTTGACGGACGACTACACGAAGAAGATCGAGGAGACGTCCGCGCAGAAGGAGCAGGAGATCCTGCAGGTTTGAGCGCAGCCATGGCCGAGGACACGGAGACGGCGCCGCGCCACGTCGCCATCATCATGGATGGCAATGGGCGCTGGGCGGAGCGGCGCGGGATGTCGCGCATCGAGGGCCACCGCGAGGGCCTCGAGGCCGTGCGCGAGGTGGTGCGCGCGGCCGGCGACCTCGGCATCGAGGTGCTGACGCTCTACGCCTTCTCGCTCGAGAACTGGAACCGCCCGCAGGCCGAGGTCGCGGAGCTGATGCGGCTGCTCGAGCACTACCTCGAGATCGAGCTGCCCGAGGTGATCCGTAACGACATCGAGGTGCGCGCGATCGGCCGGCTCGACCGCCTGCCGCCGTCGGTGCGCCGGCGGGTCGACGAGGCGATCTCGAAGAGCCGCGGCGGTCGCGCGATGAAGCTCGTGTTCGCGCTCTCGTACGGCGGCCGTGCGGAGATCGTGGACGCCGCCCGCAAGCTGCTACGCGACGCCGAGCGCGGGCTCGTCGATCCCGAGGCGATCGACGAGAAGACGTTCGGCGCCTACCTCTACGATCCCGAGCTGCCCGATCCCGACCTGCTGATCCGCACGGGCGCGGAGTCGCGCGTCTCGAACTTCCTGCTCTGGCAGATCGCCTACACCGAGCTGTTCACGACCGACGTGATGTGGCCGGACTTCCGCGCCGAGCACCTGCGTCTCGCGCTGCGCGACTACCGCGCGCGCGAGCGGCGCTTCGGGCTGACGAGCGCGCAGGTGCGGGGCGGCGGGGCGACCTCGTGAAGCGGATCGCCGTGCTCGGCAGCACGGGAAGCGTCGGCGAGCAGACGCTGGCGGTTGCCGAGGCCTTTCCGGAGCGCTACCGCGTGGTGTCGCTCGCCGCGCGCCGCAACGCGGAGAAGCTCGCGGAGCAGGTGCGGCGCTGCCGGCCCGCGCGCGTCGCGCTGATGGAGCCGGCCGCGGCCCGCGAGCTGCGCGAGCGACTCGGCGACCACCCGGTCGAGATCCTCACCGGTCCGGCCGGACTCGCCGCCGCCGCCTCCTGCGACGCCGATCTGTGCGTCGCGGCGATCGTCGGGGCCGCGGGCCTCGAGCCGACCCTGGCCGCGCTGCGCGCCGGCATGGACGTCGCGCTCGCGAACAAGGAGGCGCTCGTGATGGCGGGCGCGCTGGTGCTGCGCGAGCTGCGCGCCCGCGGTCGCTCGCTGCTGCCGGTCGACAGCGAGCACAGCGCGATCTTCCAGGCGCTCGCGGGCGCGCCGCGCGCGCGCGTGCGCCGGCTGATCCTCACCGCGTCCGGCGGTCCCTTCCGGAGCTGGCCCGCCGAGCGCATCGCGCGCGCGACCGTCGAGGAGGCGCTGCGCCACCCGAACTGGGAGATGGGGCCGAAGATCACGATCGATTCGGCGACTCTGATGAACAAGGGCCTCGAGGTGATCGAGGCGCGCTGGCTCTTCGACATGCCGCCGGAGCGGATCGAGGTGGTGGTGCATCCGGAGTCGATCGTCCACTCGGCGGTCGAGTTCGTCGACTCGTCGGTGATCGCGCAGCTCGGGCTCCCCGACATGCGCGTGCCGATCGCCGTCGCGCTGGCGCACCCGGAGCGGCTTGAGCTCGACCTGCCGCGCCTCGATCTGACCGCGCTCGGCGCGCTGCACTTCGAGACCCCCGACACGAAGCGCTTCCCCTGCCTCGCGCACGCGTTCGCGGCGGCCTCCGCCGACGAGCTCGCGCCCGCGGTGCTGAACGCCGCGAACGAGGTGGCGGTCGAGGCCTTCCTGGCGCGCCGCGTCGCGTTTCCCGCGATCGCCGCGGCGGTCGAGTCGGTGCTCGACTCGCACTTCGCGCACGGCGCCGGGGCGCTGCGCGATCTTCCCGACGTGCTGGAGGCGGACGGCTGGGCCCGGGAGCGGGCGCGCGAGTGGCTGGCCGCGTGCCAGGGAGGTCCGGCATGAATTTCGTGCAGAGCGGATTCGAATTCGTCTTCGCCTTCGTGCTGCTGCTCTCGATCCTGATCTTCGTGCACGAGCTCGGACACTTCCTGGTGGCGCGCGCCTGCGGCGTGCGCGTGCTGAAGTTCTCGATCGGATTCGGGCCGCCGATCCGGATCGGCCGCTTCGAGCTCGCGTGGCATCGCGGCGGAACGGACTACGTGATCGCGTGGTTCCCGCTCGGCGGCTTCGTGAAGATGCTCGGCGAGAACCCCGACGAGATCGACGATCCCGAGGCGCTCGCGCATCCCGACGAGGCGCTCGGCGCCAAGACGCTCTGGCAGAAGCTGGCGATCGTCTTCGCCGGCCCCGTGATGAACCTGCTGCTGCCCGTGCTGGTCTTCCTGGTGACGCTCGCGATCGGCGTGCCGCGACCGGAGGCCGTGATCGGCAGCGTCGAGCCAGACTCGCCGGCCGCGCGCGCGGGGCTCGCGCCCGGCGACCGCGTGACCGCCGTCGAGGGCGAGCCGATCGCGTGGTGGGGCGACTTCGACGACGCCGTGCGCGATCACCCGGGGCGCGACCTGCACGTGCGGGTCCTGCGCGGAGGCGCGGAGCGCGACATCGCGCTGCCGGTGCTGCAGCGCACGAGCTTCGACGAGCTCGGCCAGCCGGTCGAGGCGGGCTGGGTCGGCGCGGGCTTCCGGCGCATCGCGTCGATGCTCGGCGTTCCGAGCGCGGCGTCTCCGGCGTTCGCGGCGGGCCTGCGCTCGGGCGACGTCGTGAAGTCCGTGGACGGCAAGCCGGTCGAGAGCTGGGAAGAGCTGGCCTCGGCCTACGCCGGCGCGGTTCAGGGACCGGTGCGCTTCGAGGTCGAGCGCGCGAAGCCCGGCGCCGAGGCGGCACCCGACGCAAAGCCCGAGCCGGTCGTGGCGGAGGTTCCGGCGCGGGGGGATCTCGCGCGGCTCGGCATCGTGCCGGCCAACGTGCTCGTCGATCGGGTCGAGCCCGATTCGCCGGCCGCGCAGGCAGGCATCCAATCGGGCGACCTGATCCTCGCGGTCGACGGCGCGCCGCTCGGCTCGTTCTCGACCTTCGCGGAGACGGTGCGCGCGAGCAAAGGCCGGCCGCTCGAGCTCCAGATCGCGCGCGACGGCGAGACGCGCACGCTGCGGCTCGCGCCGGCGATGGCCAACGTGGACGTCGGCCTCGGGGTCGAGGAGCCGCGCTATCGCGTCGGCATCGGCGCGCGTGCCGCGACGCTCCAGGGCGCGCTGGGCACCGACGTCGAGCGCAATCCACTCGTCGCGCTGCCGCGTGCGGTCGGGATGACGGTCGACTTCACGCAGAGCTTCCTGCGCGGCCTCGGCATGATCGTGACCGGGCAGGTGTCGCGGAACCAGATCGCGGGTCCGATCGGCATCGCCGAGATCGCGGGCAACGCGATGCACCAGGGCTGGGAGGCTTACCTCACGATCATGGTCGTGATCAGCATCAACCTCGGCATCCTGAATCTACTCCCGATCCCGATCCTCGATGGCGGCCAGGCGCTGCTCTTCCTGGTCGAGGCGATGCGGCGTGGGCCGCTCTCGCTGCGCACGCGCGAGATCGCGCAGCAGGTCGGATTCACCGTGCTGATCCTGATCATGGGCCTCGCCTTCTGGAACGACCTGTCGCGCCAGTGGATGCGCCTGCTCGACTGGCTCAACACGCACGGTCCTTCCTGATGGGAGCGCGGCCGGATGCCGCGCCGCTCCTGCTGGCGATCGAGAGCGCGGTGCGCCCCGGTGTCGCGCTGCTGCGCGGCGACGACGCGTGCTCGCGGCGCGAGTGCGCGCATCCGGCCGCGGAGACCCTGCTGCCGGGCATCGCCGAGCTGCTGGCCGAGGCCGGCGTCTCGGTCGCGGACGTCGATGCCTTCGCGATCTCGATCGGGCCGGGCTCCTTCACGGGGCTGCGCGTGGGGCTCTCGACCTTGAAGGGGCTCGCGTTCGGCTCGGGGCGTCTTGCCGTCGCGGTGCCGACGCTCGCCGCGCTCGCCGAGGACGCGCCGCCGGGCGAGGGCGGGATCGTCGCCGCACTCGACGCGCGCCGCGGCGAGGTCTACGCGGCGGCCTTCGATCCAAAGAGCGGGTGCGCGCTCGCGTGGCTGCCCGAGGGTGTGTATCGCGCGGCGGCGCTCGCCGACGCGTTGCGGCTTCCCTGCCGGGTGGTCGGCGAGGGCGCGGCGATCGCGGCCGAGGCGCTGCGCGCGCGCGGCGCGGGCGTCTCGCTGCATCCCGAGTGCGCACCCCATGCGGAAGCGGTCGGGCGGCTGGGGCGCCGTCTGCTCGCACGAGGCGAGGGCGCGGACCCCGCGTCGCTCGTGCCTCGCTATCTGCGCCGCGCGGAGGCGGAGGCGCGCCGAACCGGAGTGCGCGTGGAGCCGGGCGCGGAGGACGGGACAGGGCGATGACAGACCGCCGATGCGCCGGCTGGCCCCGAGATCGCTCGACCCGGGCCTGGACTTCTGATCTTCGCTCGCCTTCGGCTCGCTGCGCGCGGCTTCGCCGCTTGCTTTGACACCCCGGAACCCGTTGCGTAATGTGGCCCGACGCCCGGCGGCGGCAGGCCAGACCCCGCGCAGACCCGCGCTTCGGACCTGACGAACGCGCGACGTGCGAATCCGCGCGGGCCCACGTCGTCGAGGATTCCATGGCGCTGCGCATCTACTACGACAAGGACGCGGACCTCGGGCGGCTCGAGGGCAAGACCGTCGCCGTGATGGGCTACGGCAGCCAGGGCCACGCGCACGCGCAGAACCTCCGCAGCTCCGGCGTCGACGTCGTGGTCGGTCTTCGCAAGGACTCGCCGTCCTGGGCCAAAGCGGAGGCGGCGGGCCTGCGGGTGCTCCAGCCGGCCGAGGCGGCGCGCGAAGCGGACATCGTGATGATGACGCTCCCCGACGAGTCGATGGGCGCGATCTACCGCGAGCACGTCGAGCCGAATCTGAAGCCCGGCGACTACCTCGCGGTCGCACACGGCTTCAACATCCACTTCGGCGTGATCCGGCCGCCGGCCGACGTGAACGTCTTCATGGTCGCGCCGAAGGGGCCCGGCCACACGGTGCGCGCGCACTACGAGCAGGGGCGCGGCGTGCCGTCGCTGGTGGCGGTGCATCAGGATCCGTCGGGCGACGCGCTACAGATCGCGCTCGCCTACGCCAAGGGGATCGGCGCCGGCCGCGCCGGCATCATCGAGACGAGCTTCCGCGAGGAGACCGAGACGGATCTCTTCGGCGAGCAGACGGTGCTCTGCGGCGGGCTCACAGCGCTGATGCAGGCCGGCTACGAGACCCTGGTCGAGGCCGGCTACGCGCCCGAGATGGCGTACTTCGAGACGATCCACGAGGTCAAGCTGATCGTCGATCTGATCTACGAAGGCGGCGTCGCCAACATGCGCTACTCGGTGTCGAACACGGCCGAGTACGGCGATCTCACGCGCGGCCCGCGCGTGATCGACGCAGGCGTGCGAGCGCGCATGCGCGAGATCCTCGACGAGATCCAGAGCGGTCGCTTCGCGAAGGAGTTCATCCTCGAGAACCAGGCCGGCGCCCTCTCGTTCCAGGCGCTGCGCAAGCGCGGCGCCGCGCACCCGATGGAGGAGGTCGGCGCCCGGCTCCGGGAGCTGATGCCCTGGCTCAAGGAGAACCGGCTGGTCGACCGCTCGAAGAATTGATGGACCCGGCGGACGACGGCAGCGCGCAGGACGGACTGCTCTCCCGGCGAGAGCCGCGACGCGGGCGCCGACGCCGCTCGAGCGGTGAGCCGCCGCGCGGTCTGTACCTGCTGCCCCACGTGATCACCAGCGCGAACCTCTTCTTCGGGTTCTACGCGATCGTGCAGAGCTTCCAGGTCGACGTCGTGGGCAGCGCCGACCGCGCCGCGCTCGGCATCGTGCTCGCGGCGGTCTGCGACGCG
>Ga0335069_10012376_pt1 | contig 12007 bp, 10 predicted proteins | sample Lox_Sample_11_FD_206714 | JGI IMG/M metagenome (GOLD analysis project Ga0335069, IMG submission 206714) | Soil microbial communities from Loxahatchee National Wildlife Refuge, Florida, United States - Lox_Sample_1.1 | ecosystem: Environmental > Terrestrial > Soil > Wetlands | place: USA...
GCGCAGCAGGGCGCGGAGCTGCGCGCCGAAGGCAAACCACGAGACCGGCGTGCCGCGGGCCACGGATTCGCCGAGAATCACGACCCGCAGCGTGCCCGCCGGCTTCCTCGTCGCGAGGCCGTAGCTGAGCGGCCGGCGGTCAAAGCTCTCCGGCAGGAACAGCCCGGTGAACTGCTCGTTCGTCCGCACATAGCCGGGCCGGTCATCCGGCACAAAAAACGTGGCGGGCCTTCCGTAGCCGGCGAGCCGCAGCCCGGCCTCCAGCGCGAGCACCAGGACGAGCGGGACCCCCACTGCGGCCAGCCCGCGGTAGACCCAGGTCTTCGCCCGTCCCGGCGAGGGCGGTCCGACCGGCGGGCGGGGGGGCGGATTTTCTGAGCTCACGGTTCGGGCGGATGCTGGCGCGGGCGTTGAAGACCTGTCAACGAAGTGCGGTGCGCAACCCGCGGCCCCGCGCGGCGGACACCGTCAGGCGGAAACCCGATTCTGCCGCGCAGTGATCGTGGCGTAGAGCATCGCCCAGAAGCAAAGCACGACGTTGAACAGGGGCACCTGGAGCGCGGACGGCAGGGCGAAGACGCAGCAGACCACCGGGACCCAAAGGCACCAGACGGCCAGCAGCGCCGGCACGACGCTGCGCGCGTACCACCGCCCGCGGCGGAGATCCTCCACCACCGGTCCCCAGCGAAAGCCGGCATCCTTCCACGCAAACAGGAGGTTGCCGACCGGGGTGGTGTAGAGCGGATTGTAGCCGAACTGGTCCAGCAGCACCTTCCCGGCCACGATGAGCGGTCGCTGTTCGTGGCCGACCACGGCGCCGAGGATGCGGTACCACAAGTCGACCTCCGCCCCCTTCCACGCCCAGAACAGGCAGAAGAATGCAAGCTGCCGCCAGGGCCGCGGGCGGCGCATGTCGGGCCGGCATTGGAAGTAGATGAAGGGAATGAGCCCGCCGCAGAGCGCGCTGGCGACGGCGGAGAAGAGGTAGCCGCCCTGGATCTTCCACGCCGCCAGCCGCTCGAACTCGGGCTGCGCCGCCGGCACGAAATAGTAAGTCAGGACGAGGCCCGCGGCCGCGGCCTGCAGGAAAAGGCCCGGGCGGGCGAGCGCGCGGGCGCTGTCCCAGCCCTGGCGCCAGGGAGCGGTGCTGCGCGGTTCGGCGGACATAAGTCCATCGACGAAACAAGGTCTGGCGCCCGCGGCAACGGATTTTGCCTTGCCGGTGCTTCCGCGGCGTCGAATTCCCGCCGGGGAGCCGGGGCAAACTGTGGCCCATCGTCCGATCGGCGATTCCTCAATTTCGCTGTGTGGGGGTGCCCACCTCCCGCATCGGCAATTATCTCGCCGGGGTGAGGGCACCCCGCCCACAAAACAACAGCCCAGGCCCTGGCTCCAGGGCCTCCGGGTAATTGCTCGCGAGCCGGTCCGTGGCCGGAGCGTCGTCGATCAGGCCGGGGCGGCGTCGAGCGCCTGGAGCAGTTCCGCGCGCGTCACGGTGGCGGTTCCGAGCTTGGTGACGACGATGCCGGCGGCGGCGTTGGCGATGTGCACCGCCTCCTCCGGGTCGACGCCGGCGGCCAGGGCGGCGGTCAGCGTCGAAATCACGGTGTCGCCGGCGCCGGACACGTCGGCCACCTGGTGCACGACGGTCGGAAAATGCCGCGTGGCGCCCTGGCGCGGACAGAGCAGCATGCCTTTCTCGCCCATCGTCATCACGAGGAAGCGCGGATTGTGGCGCGCGAGCACGGCCGCGGCGATCTCCTCGGCGGCGGGCCCCTTGCGGCCGAAGGCGGTGAGACCGGAAAGCTGCAGGCTCTCGCCGTAGTTGGGCGTCAGCAGGTCGAGCCCGCCGATCTCGAGCGGGCGGATCGGCTTGGGGTCAAGGGCGACGAAGGTCTGGCGGGTGGCGCGGACCTCCCGGAGCGTGTCGATCACCTGCTGGCTGATGACCCCCTTGGCGTAATCGGAGAGGATCACCGCGTGATGGCGCGCGGCCTTTTCCGCCAGGAGTCCCAGCAGCCCGGCGTCAGCGAGCGCATAGGCCTCGGGCGCCTCCTCCTTGTCCAGGCGGCACAGCTGCTGGCGCTGGGCGATGATGCGCGTCTTGGTGATCGTCGGCGTGGCGCGGCGCGTCAGCCGCGGATCGAAGGCGATTTTCTGCTGCTGGAGCAGCGCCTGGAGCTCGACGCCCGAAGCGTCGTGGCCCACCACGCCGACGAGCTCGCAGCGCACGCCGAGCGCGGCGAGGTTGTGGGCGACGTTGGCCGCGCCGCCGGCCGTGTGGGTCTCGCGGGCGATCTCGACCACCGGGACCGGGGCCTCCGGGGAGATGCGGCGGATGTCGCCCCAGAGATAGCGGTCGAGCATGACGTCGCCGACGACGAGGACCGACAGGCGGTCGAGAAAATCGAGGGAACGGGCCATGGGCAAGGAGGGAGGGGGGAGCGGCGGCGGAATTCAGGTTCCGGCCTCAAGGAGGGTGAGCCAGGAATGGAGAACGAACGTGTGCACTTCCTGGATGCGGGCGGTGACCTGGCTGGGGACGATGATCTCGTAATCCGCCCGCCCCCGCGCCGGGCCGCCGTCCTTGCCGAGCACGGCGATGGTGCGCAGTCCGCGCTGTTTCGCGGCTTCGAGCGCCAGCAGGATGTTGGGCGACTTGCCGCTGGTGGTGAAGACAACCAGCACGTCGCCCGGCCGCCCGAGACCCTCCACCTGCCGGGAAAACACCCGGTCGAAGCCGTAATCGTTGCCGATGCAGGTGAGCAGCGTGGGGTCGGCGCAGAGTGCGATGGCGGGCAGGGAAGGGCGGTCGCGATCGAAGCGGCCGACGAGTTCCTCCGCGAGGTGCAGCGCGTCGGCGGCGCTCCCGCCATTGCCGGCGGTGAGCAGCTTGTGGCCGGCCAGGACGGCCCGGCGGATTTCGGCGCCGGCCGCTTCCACGATGGGCAGGAGCGGTCGGAACCGCTCGAGCGTGGCGACGAGGTCGCTGAGATGCGATTCGATCATAGTCGGGTCTCCGGGGGCAGGGCGCGCTGCAGGTGCGCCACGTAATCCGCCACGCCTTCGCCGACCGGCGTCGGCCGGCACGGCACGCCGGCGCGGGCGAGCTTCCGCATGGTGGCCTCGGTGAAATACTGGTATTTGCCCTGCAGGTCGTCCGGCATCGGGATGTAGTCGATGCGCGGCGGACGTCCGAGCGCGGCAAACAGCGCTTCGATCAGCTCGCGGAAGGAGCGCGCCCGGCCGGTGCCGAGGTTGAACAGGCCCGACACGGCGGGGCGATCGCCCAGCGCCAGCATGACGTCGGTCACGTCCCGGACGTAGATGAAATCCCGGAGCTGGCCGCCGTCGGCATAGTCCGGCCGATGCGACTTGAAGAGGCGGACGGCGCCGTGCTGGCGGATCTGGTTCCAGCCGTGGAAGACCATCGAGGCCATGCGTCCCTTGTGGCCTTCGCCCGGACCGTAAACGTTGAAGAATTTCAGGCCGACGGTCTGCCGCGGGCGGGGGCGGCCGGTCCGGACCTGCGCCTCGACCCAGAGATCGAAATCGTGCTTGGACTTGCCATAGAGGTTGAGCGGCTGCAGGCGCTCGAGCGGGAGCTCGTCGTCGAAGCCGGCGTGACCGTCGCCATAGGTGGCGGCGCTGGAGGCGTAGATCAGCCGGCGGCTCCGGGCGGCGCACCACTCCCAGACCCGCTGCGAGTACCCCAGGTTGTTCTCGGCGAGGAAGGCCCAGTTGGTCTCCGTCGTCGAGCTGCAGGCGCCCAGGTGGTAGATCAATTCCGGTTCGACCCGGCCGGACGCCAGCGCCTCGAGAAACTGGTGGTGGGTGAGGAAGGGCACCTGGGGAGCCACCGCCAGGTTGGCCGCCTTGTCCGCGGGCACGGGGTGGTCGACCGCCAGGAGCTCGCCCGCGGGATGCCGCGCCGCCAGTTCGCCCAGCAGGCGGCTGCCGATGAAGCCGGCGGCACCGGTGACGACAATTTGGGGATTGGGCATGCGAGGGGAACGACGCGCCGCGCCGGCGATTCCGTGAATAGGGGGTGACTCCGGCTAGTCAATGCCACGCGGAAGCGTTCGCGCGCTGGCCCGGGCGGAGCCGGCGCGCCGATCCAACCAGCGGGATTGCTTCGACGTCCGATCCGCGGGCTGCGCGCAATGACAAGTTGGGAAACGACCCCGGCGCACGGCCTCTTGCCTTCGGGCCGGGACCGGCCAAGCGTTTGGCGTCGGGTCTCGGTCGGAGCCCCCATCGACGCCCCTCGCCGCCCAACCGCCATGAAATCCGCCAACGGCAAGCGCGCGCTTTCCGCGAAGCAGCGCGACGATCTCTTGCAGACCCTGCAGGTTCGATTCGCCGCCAACCGGAAACGTCACCCGGGCCTGGAATGGTCCCGGGTCGCGGCGCGGCTGGAGGCTGGGGCCGGCAAGCTTTGGTCGCTCGCGGAGATGGAGCGAACCGGCGGCGAACCGGATGTCGTCGGGCAGGACCCGACGACCGGCGAATTCATCTTTGTGGACTGTTCGCCGCAGAGTCCGGCCGGCCGCACGAGCCTGTGCTACGACCGGGAGGCGCTGGATTCGCGGAAGGAATTCAAGCCGAAGAACAGCGTCCTGGACCTCGCGGCCGCCCTGGGCGTCGAACTCCTGACCGAGGGGCAATATCACGAGCTCCAGCGCCTCGGGGAATTCGACACGAAATCCTCAAGCTGGCTGCAGACGCCGGCGGAGATCCGCCGGCTCGGCGGGGCGCTCTTCGGCGACCGGCGCTTCGGCCGGGTTTTCATCTATCACAACGGCGCGCAGTCCTATTACAGCGGCCGCGGGTTCCGCGGGTCATTGAAGGTCTAGCCGGCGGTCCGGCGGCCCGGGCTTCGATCGCGCCGGCCGGCGCCCGCGGCTTCCGGCGATCATTTTCCCGATGGTGATTTTGTGCTTGCTTAATTAAGTATATGCTTAAATAAAAGGGGCCATGCAAAGCCTGCTTGCCCTGGCCGATCCGACGCGCCGCCGCATCGTCGAGTTGCTGGCGGAGCGCGAGCGCCGGGCCGGCGAGCTGGTGGAGGAGTTCGACCTGAGCGCCCCGGCGATTTCGCAGCATCTGAAGGTGCTGCGCGAGGCCGGCCTGATCACGACGCGGGCCGAGGGCCAGGCGCGCATCCAGGCGCTCAACCCGGCGGGGCTCGACGAGCTGGATGGGTGGCTGAGCCGCACGCGCGCGTTCTGGAGCCGCCGGCTTGATGGGCTGGCTCGCGAGCTTCGCGCCGAGGACGAGCGGGCGGCGAAAGCGAGGAAGCGAAAGCCGGGAGCCCGCGGGCGGGCGAACCGGAAGCCTTGATCCACGAACTTATGCCGAAGCCAAACGACCAACCCGGAAAGATCACCCTGCCAGGCGAAGTGCGGCTCATCCGGACGCTGCCCGGTCCGATCGAGCGCGTCTGGGACTATCTCGTCGACGCCGAGAAGCGCGCCCGCTGGTTTGCGGGCGGCCCGATGGAGCCGAGGCCGGGCGGCCAGGTGGAGCTGTTTTTCTGCCACAAGAACATCGCCCCCCACGAGACGCCGCCGGAAAAGCACAAGCACGTCCAGGACCCCGGTTTCAAGATGGCGGCGACGGTGCTGCGCTGGGAGCCGCCGCACGTGCTGAGCTACACCTTTGACGACGAGTCCGAGGTCACGTTCGAGCTCTCGCCCCAGGGGAAGACCGTGCAGCTCGTGCTGACCCACCGCAGCCGCGGCACCGACCTGCCGTTCCTGACCGGCTATGCGAGCGGCTGGCACACGCACCTCGCCCAGCTCATCGCCCTGCTCGAGGAGGCGCCCCGTCCGCCGTTCTGGCCGATGCACGCGCAGCTCAAGGACGAATACGACAAAATCCGCGCCGCCGCCGACAAGCCTCAGGGCACGAACTGAAACGCGAAGAGTTTGGCGTCGCGCAACTCAAACAGCACCTGCACCGGCTGGCCGGCGTGCGGGCCAACGTGCCTTTGGTGTTTCCAGGAGACAATTTGGTGGGTCGAGTCGGACTGGATGGGATCGCAGTCGTCCAGGCCGAAACCGGGCAGGGGACGGCCGTGTTCGTCGAGCAGGGCGACCCGCACGCTCAGTTGGGCGGCGACATTCAGCTCGAGACGCCGTCCCGCGTAGGTCAGAACGCGGGTGACCACGGTGCCGGCCGCGGCGCCGGCGTCGAGGGAGACGAAACCGTCAAGGCGCTGGGTGAGTCGCAGGAGCGTATCGAAGCTCGAGCCGTCGTGCTCGGCGCCCCCAAAAAGCGCGCCGCCATGCTCCGTGAAGCGGACGGTGCCGTATTGCCAGATCTCGTCACCGCGCGCGACCAGTCCTCCCTCCATCAGCGACTCCAGCACCGTGCGCCCCTGGAGGTTCCAGCCGGAGGCCAGGTAGAACGGCGACTCGTAGTGGCGCCAGTGCTCGCCGTCGCGACTCACCGTCATGAAGCTGCCCGGCCGGAGGTTCTTGTCGCCCAGGTAGCGCCACGGAAAGGCGAGATAGACGTCCGGAGCCAGCGAGTACTTAAGCGCTTTCATCCGGTAAACCTCGCCCCCGGTGTCGATGAGGGGAAGTTCGCCGCTGGAAGGCTTGGGCAGCGGCCAGGTGGGCTCGCCCCCCGTGAGGTGCCAGGCCGGGGTTTCGACCGGCGTGATGGGCCAAGGCTTCATCACCTCCACCGTCTTCGCGCGCACGATACCCCGGAGGACGGCGGGGTTCGCGACGTTGGCCAGGGAACGCAGGTAGGCCCGGTAGACCCCGGCCTGGTCGTCCCAGAAGATGTCGCAGCTGCCGTCGGGGTCGAAGGGAAACGCGCAGGACTCGTTGCGCTGCCAGTGAGTGCCGTCGGGCGAGGTTAGGACATAGAAACCCCGCGTCATCAGCCATGCCAGCATCTTGTAGCGGCGCTCAGGGGGCTCGGCCGGATTCGGGTCCCTGATGACCGTGCCCTGCATCGCATTGCGCAGGACGATATTGTTGCGGGTCGAGCCATTCCACATCCGCAGCCCCAGCTCCGGCTTCTCCCAGTGCAGGCCATCGCGGGACGACGCAAGACAGACCGCAGTGTCCTTGCCTCCGAACATGCCGTTGTTGCCGTAGAGCATGGCGATCCGGTCGCCATCGTCCCAGACCGAAAAGACGTCGGGAATGGACGCCCCCATTCGCGGCGACGAGTCCCACGGCTTCGTGGTGCGGAAATCGGTTGCATCAATCTGCCGGGGTTTATTGGGCGTGAACCGCACATTTTCGTCCATCCGGGAGACGAGCGCGTCATCGATGAACAGATGCCGGCGCGAACCTAGCGCCACCGGCCGGTCGGACGCCGGCGAAGCGAACAGCAACGGCGGGCCATCGGGCTGCGCCGTCGGCGGCGGGCGCGGACCGTAATTGCGGGAGAAACTCTCGGGCGGGCGGAAGTCGTTCGCGTAACGCACGCAGTCAGACAGGCGGAATTCGTCCAGCGCGCCGACCAGGTCCTGGGTGCCGTCCGCCGCGTGGCCGAGCGTCAGCGAAACCAACCCCCCCATCAGCGGCAGGAAACCCCCGCGGGGGCAGGGGCTGCAGGCGGCCGTCGAGAAAGTGCCGCATCTGGTGTTCGGCTACGGCATAAGTGAACGCGAGATGATGCCATTGTCCGTCGGCGAGCCGCGCGCGGTCGGTGGGAATTTCAAGTCTTTGGTTCCAATTCACACCGCGGCCGTTGGGATTATGGGCCTCGCCGCGCAGCAGAAAACGCGTCCGCCCGGAGTCCAACACCAGCGCATTGAAGCCGGTGGCGCAGGAGCGGAACCGCCGGTCATGAAAATCCTGGTTGCGTACCTCCCAGATCACGCCCGGACCGGTCTGCTCGTCGTCCGCCTTGAACCAGAACTCCAGGGTGTAGTCGAGGTAACCGAGGTTGCAGATCTCGGGCACCTCGTCGCCGCGGTCGTTCATGCGGGTGGTCCCAAATTCCGTGAGCGTGCCCTCGGCCCAGTTTACGCCGGCACCCTCCCCCAGCGGCAGGAAAAGTGCTCGGCCGTAGCGCCCCGGCAACAGACCTCGCCGTCCTTCCCGCACGCTCGCCGGCAGCGGCTTGGCCCGGCCGGTCGCCAGCCGCAGATCGAGCTGGAGCGGTCCGGCGTCGGTGAGCGTGACGTTGAAAGACGGCGGCTCGTCAAAGAGCCAGAGCGCGACGGTGTGCTCGTCCACGCCGGGAATCTGCGGGGTGGCCTCCGCGGAGACCGCCGGTCCGCCCGCCAGCGCCAGGGAGAGCAAGGCGAATGAGCGAACGGGCCAGGGTCTGATCGGACGGTGGCGTTTCATCGAGGGCGAGCGTTGATGCGGAACCCGGCGCGATCCCGGACGTCAGGACCGGCGGGATCTCCTCGCACGGAATGGCTGCAGGAAAAGGCCGCCTTCCCCGTTCAATCCCGTCTTGCCGTTCGGCCCTCCTGGGCGGAGCATCGGGGCGGCGGCGGATCGGATCGTTGAACGCCAGCCGGCACGGACCCCCGCCAAGAGCAGTTTCCGATGAATCTCCGAACTGAAAATTCCAGCCGGGGCCCGATCCGCGCGGCTGCCGTGGCACTGGCCTTCGGCGCTGCGGCCCTGCGCGCGGTCGGCGCGCCGCCCGCGGATGCGGCGAGTCAGACCGCGAACGAAATGGTCCTCGTTCTGGGCGGCGAGCGGGTGGTGGGCACGTCGCCTGAGGAACGGATCGCGCTGGCGCGCCGGTTTGGCTGCGATCCGACCTGGCTGAACGACGACCAGGAAAAGCACGCCGTGAAGTTGCCTCCCTTCTGGATTGACCGTCACCCCGTCACGAACGCGCAATATGCGGCGTTCATCGCCGCAACGGGAGCCAGGGCGCCGTGGGCCAACGGGGCCTATGTGACCGGTACGGCCGACCAGCCAGTTGCCGACGTCACCTTTTTCGAGGCCGCGGCCTACGCCGCCTGGGCGGGGAAGCGCCTGCCCACGGCTGAGGAATGGGAGGTCGCGGCGCAAGCGCGCAACCCGGACCTGTTCCCTTGGGGCGACGACTGGCCCGGGCTGGTGCGGCCCCACCCACCGGACGCGATTCCCGACTGGCGGCGGCCCTGGACTGACCCCGTGGGAACCGGCCGGCACGGCCGCAGCGCGGCCGGGATGGAAGACTTCATCCAGCAGGTGTGCGAATGGACCAACACCACGATGCCGCACCACGGCACGACGTTCGCCGTCGTCAAAGGGACGAGCTGGCTGAACGAGGATGCCATCAACTTCCGCAGCGCCGCCAGCTCGTGGGCCCTGGGTCTTTTCTCGACTCCGTGGATCGGATTTCGGTGTGCCTTGGACGGGGGCCAGACCGAGTTCTCCCGGCCAAAGGGCGGCGGACCCCGCATCGGCCCGGCAGAGCAAGTGATGCCGGGAGCCGCTTCCGGCGAGAATGGCGGCGGAGTCAGGATCTGCCGATTGGGTGACGTTCCACCGGACATCGGCGTGCGCCTTCTCGACTGGACCCGGACGTTTCTCGGACGTGATCGCCATGTCCCGATACCGCAGTCGCGGGGATTTCTGTTGTACACCCGGGAGTGTGGTCCATGGCCGGTCGGCCTGTTCCTGTCCGAGGCGCTTTCCTGGAACAAGACGGACAAGATGCACGGCAGCCAGGACACCGACCCCATTTTGCATGAGGAACCCGCGGCTGCCGGCCGGTCGGCCTACAGCCTGCATTTCCCGGAGATCGATGTCACGTACGAGTTTGTCCCCGGCGACGATCATGTCGATTTGGTGACAACGGTCGTCAACCGGACCGACCGGGACGGCGAATTCAGCACGACCTCGTGCTACAGCCTGACCAATCATCCGTTCTTCTATGACTGCGAGATGGTCCGGACCTACGTCTTCACCCGTGACGCCGGCTTTGTGCCCCTGCGGCAGATCCCGCGTCCCGGTGACTGCATCCGGTGGATCCAGCCGTCGGACACCTCGCGGTACGGCGGCTGCGGCACGCCGGTCGCCATGGCGGTCGTTTCGCGCGATGGCCGGTGGGTCTTTGCCTCGGTCCGTTACGAACCCGGCGATGCCGGCGAGGCCCGGGGCAACACCTGGCTGAATTGCCTGCACACGGAAGCGCCGATAACAGTCGGCGCGCAAAAGGCGCGCACCACCCGCCAGCGGCTTTATTTCTTCCGCGGTGACCTCAAGCAATTTCAAGCGGTGCTGCTCCGGGACCCGGCCCCGCTGTAATCGCGAGCGGAAGGGCGCGCCGCGCCGGAAGACGGCGCCGGCCTCCGCCAGGGGAAGCGGCTTCGCGGGGCCGGAACCTCCCGCGTGGCGGGTGTCGAATCGTGTTGGACGTGGCGCCGGCGGTCGGACAAGATGGCGGGCACCCGTCAATTCCCGTGAAACTCCCTCCTTGGCTTAACTTTGGGCGGCGCGTCCTGTGCGTGGCGTGGGCGCTGCCGGTCGCCGCCGTCCTCGCCGACGCTCCACCCGCGGCGCCGGCCGACGCCAATGTCATCGTTTCGAAGACGCCGATGCGCCTCGTGGCGGAAAACGGCGAGGTGCTGCACAGCCAGCTCGTGGTCGCCCAGGAGGTCATCGGCGCCGAAGCCGGCGGCTCGCTGGTCTACACGATCACGGCCGAGCCGACCTTCGGCCGGGTGGGGCTGGCCGGGGCGGAGGACGAGGACATCTTCAAGAACAAGACCGCCCATGTCGGGTATTTCGCCTACCGGCCGAACGACGGCTACGTCGGCGAAGACGCGTTTGCCTACACCGTGCGGAACGAGGTCACCGGTCTCGTCTTCGCAAACCGGGTGGTGATCGACGACAAGCCCCCGCCGCCGGTTGTCCTCGACGCGTTCGTCGTCAAGGCGAAGCACGAGCGCGCGATGGCCGCGCATCCGGTGGAGCTCATGACCCGGCCCAACCTTGCGGTCACGAAAAAGCTACCGAGTCACGAGGAGTTCATGACTCCCGAGGAGCGCGCCGCCGTCGCCAACCCGAAGGTGGCGTTTGCCCTTGATGACAAGGCCAGGCCGCAAAGCGGAACGGCCCGGCTCGAGCGCGACACCGGCCAGCTCACCTACGAGCCCAACCCGGGCTTCATCGGCAAGGACCAGTTCAAGTATTACACGTTTGACGAAAACAACTCCGCGCTGGGCTTCGAGAACGACGTCCTTGTCACGGTCGAGCCGATCCGCGACCTGAAGCACCTGTCGGTCGACCGCTCCAAGAACCGCGAGGTCGACCTGGTGTTCGTCATCAACAACTCGCCCTCGATGGCGCCGCACCAGGCGCGCATTGCCGAGAACCTGCGCCGGTTCCGGCAGCTGTTCGACGAGCGCAAGCTGGACTATCGCATCGGGGTCCTGACGACCGATTTCGTCAACGCCGACCGCGCGGCCGGCGAACGCGACTATTTCAAGCAGGTGCGCTCGGTGCAGGTCGACCGCGAGGGCCAGCCGGTGCTCGACAGCCGCCAGCGGCCGAAAGCGGTGACCAAGCGCGTCGCGAGCAACGGCAACCTCGTCACGCTGCCGGTGATGGACCAGCCGTGGGTCACGCCGCAGACGCCCGACGGCGTCTTTGCGGAGCTGGTCAAGGTCGGCACCAACGGCGACAGCAACCGGACCGCCTTCACCGCCGTGTACAACTTTGTCGCGCGCTATTCCAACAAGCAGCACACGATGCTGCGGCCGGAGGCCACCACGATCGTGGTCTTCTTCATGGACGAGGAAGAGACCCGGATGGCGGTGTGGAAGGAGCCCGCGAAAGCACCCGGGAGCGGCACCCGCGAGGCCGAGTGGATCGAGAACGGGAAGCTGCCCGACCTCCTGAAGGAATACAATGCCCGCCACCCGGAAAATCGCCAGACGCTGGACGGCTACATCAATTACTGGGTGCTGCGGCCGTTCATCATCGTCAAGGGCAACAAGCGCGGGAAGATCGAGATGGACGCGGTCGTGTCACCGACCAACGTCTCCCACCGGCGCGCGGCGGAGCTGACTGGCGGCACAGTG
>Ga0335069_10012377_pt1 | contig 12007 bp, 9 predicted proteins | sample Lox_Sample_11_FD_206714 | JGI IMG/M metagenome (GOLD analysis project Ga0335069, IMG submission 206714) | Soil microbial communities from Loxahatchee National Wildlife Refuge, Florida, United States - Lox_Sample_1.1 | ecosystem: Environmental > Terrestrial > Soil > Wetlands | place: USA: Florida...
ATGCTGCAGAAATCGGTTGAGCTTCAATCCATGGCCGCTGAATTGAGGAGAGCACATGGTAAGGCCCGATGAGCGCTGGTGGGCGCGCCCTCAGATCTGGGTCGAGATCTTCGCGACCCTGAATATCGGATTCCTAGCATTCGACATCTTTTTGGCGCATTCGGTGAATGAGTTCCGCAATCACGCGGAGTACATTCCATTCTTTTTCTCTGCTACTGCCCCGATTATTTTGGTGATCGCACTGGCCCTGCGCTATCGTCGGCCGGGTCTCTGGAAATATTTGGGGCTCATAATAGGAGCCGCCGCCCTCATTGTCGGATGCGCCGGGGTGGTCCTCCATCTTGAAAGCCGCTTTTTCTACGAGCGAACCATCCGCAGCTTGACCTATTCCGCTCCCTTTGCGGCGCCACTGGCTTACGCAGGATTGGGCCTTCTTCTCATCATGAACAGGCTGGTTGATCCTGAAAGCATGGAGTGGGCGCAGTGGGTATTGTTTCTGACAATGGGAGGATTTGTCGGCAACTTCATCTTTAGTCTTGCCGATCACGCAGGAAATGGATTCTTCAATCCCTTCGAATGGGTGCCTGTGATCGCCAGCGCGGTCGCAATCGGTTTCCTCACCGTGCCTCTCCTCAGCCGCATTTCGCGCCAGTACATCGATCTCTGCGCCGCAGTACTAGTGTTGGAAGCCGGCGTTGGGCTTTGGGGATTTGTGCTGCACGCGGCCGGGAACTTGCGAGGGCCTTCGATTCACGCGTTTGACAACTTCATTTACGGAGCGCCACCCATGGCTCCGCTGCTGTTTCCGAATCTGATGCTGCTGGGAATTATTGCGCTTTGGCAACTTCGATTGACGAACAGCTAGTCGGCTGCCCTTATAAACTATTCAGGCAATCCCATGTGCCGCATCAGGTCCGCATAGCGAGGATCGGTGCGGAACGGATCCAGCGTGGGATAGCGAATGCAGAGGATCAATTCAATTTCCTGCTCTGCAAAAGCCTTATTCAGATATTCAAATACCTTATCCTTATCGCCCGTGGGCGCGGTTACCAGTGCCATCCACATCATCGTTTCGGGTCGGTCCGCGAATTGTGCCTGGCCCACTTCCCGGTATCCTTTGGCATCGAGACTGAATGATCCCGGAACCCCAAATAATTTCTGGAGCTCGGGCACCGCATGCGCGAAATCACCGTTCGCTGCATAGTACTGGGAGAATTTGAAGTGCGTCGGCTGGAAATGCGGATCGCTCTGCGAGATCCTTTGGAATGCTGCCAGCGCTTCCGGATACCGGTGCGCATTCATTAGCATGGTCGCCTGATTCAGGTTCATAATTGGCGAGAGTGGATCCATCGAAAGCGCAATCTTGTATTGCTCGAACGCGTCGTCGAAACGCTTCAACGGTAACAGCAGCGTAAACGCGTAGAAGTAATGCGCCGTTGCATTGTTCGGATTCAGTTCGATAGCTTTCTTGAACTCATTCTCCGCCTCGCTCCATTTGTAGGAAAAAGTTAGTGCGTCGGCCCGCGCCAGATGCGACTCCGGCAGAGAGTCATCCAGTTCGATTGCCCTACGCGTAGCCTGATCGGCTAACAAACTCGCCTGACGCGATGTAACGCCGGCGTTGTAGCTAGGGATCACGTTGTAGGTCTCGGCCAATCCGGCATAGGCAAGCGCATAATTCGGATCCGCCGCTATGGCTTGCTGGAATAGATCGATGCTCTTCTTCAGACCTTCCGGTGTACGCCCATACCAGAGCTGACGGCCTTCCAGGTACAACCGGTACGCCTCCGCATTCGTTGTGCCAGCATTGCCCAGATGCTTCGTTTCGCCACCGGGCTCGAACTTCAATCTTTTAGCGACATCGCGCGCAATATCGCTCTGCACCTCGGTGATATCCGACACCTTGCGCACGTAGTGCGCACCCCATAGCTCCGATCCGTCAGATGTATTGACCAGATCCGCTTGCACACTTACTTCATTCCCATGTTGCGCCAACCGTCCCATCAGGAGCGCGCTGACCTGTAGCGCCTGACCAATCTTCTGCGGATCCTCCTGGTTGCTCTTGAAGCGGAACGCCGTGCTTCTCGCCATCACTTTGAGTTGAGGCAGCTGGGAGAGCGCGTCGATCAGGCTTTCAGTCAGCCCATCACTGAGATAATCATTGTTGGCATCCCCAGTTGCATTCACAAACGGCAACACAGCAATCGAGTCGATCTTCGCAGCCTTCACCTTGCTGCGAATGAAGTACCCAACTACGAGACCTGCCGCTAGCACAATCAGTGCTACAACCCCGATCGCGATGAATCTGCGCATCCCCGTCGCCGCCGTGTCGCCAGCAGATGCTGACGACACAGAAGAACTGACCGCAGATACGCGTCCAGAGTCCAGATCCCGCTTCAACCGAGCCAGATCCGTGCGCATCTCAGCCGCGCTCTGATAGCGCAGATTGCGGTCTTTTTCCAATGCCTTATTGATGATGCGTTCGAGCTCGGGCGCCACGTCTGGATTCAGTCGCAGTGCGGGCGCTGGCGTTGCATCGAGAATCGATTTGAATATCTCCGCAGTGCTCTCGCCCCGAAATGGCAATGCTCCAGTGGCCATTTCGTATAGAACCGCACCGAAGGAGAACAAATCGCTTCGGGCATCCAGTTCCTTAGCTCGCGCCTGCTCGGGCGACATGTATGCGACGGTTCCGATTGTGGATCCTGGACTCGTCAACTCATTTGCATCCATGCTGCGCGTCATCGTGTTGTCCGAAAGACTGCCTGGGCGCGCAGCATCCACTTTGGCCAACCCGAAATCCAGAACCTTTGCGTGGTCTCTCTCAGTAACAAAAATGTTCGCCGGCTTGATGTCACGATGCACAATCCCCTTGCTGTGTGCCGCATCGAGCGCATCGGCAACCTCGATTGCTAGGGCAACTAATATGTCGTTGTCCATCGGATGCGATGCGATGCGGTGTTTGAGGGTCGTGCCATCGAGAAACTCCATGGCGATAAACGATCGCTCATCTGCCTTGCCGATCTCGTAAATCGTGCAAATGTTCGGATGGTTTAATGCAGACGCTGCTTTTGCTTCGCGGCGGAAGCGTTCCAGGGCTTGCGGATCTCTTGCAAGGTCGTCGGGCAGAAACTTCAAAGCCACAAACCGCCCCAACTCAATGTCTTCGGCTTTGTAAACGACACCCATCCCGCCCCCGCCCAGCTTTTCGAGAACGCGGTAATGAGAGATGGTCTGTCCGATCATGGTTGATCGAGAGAAATGTAATCGGACATGTTAGGGTGCATATGCAGGCAAGTCAACGTTTCAAGTTGGAGAAGAGCCTGCAGTCTCAACCAAGCACCGGCAGAGCGAACTTCGTCTAAACTTTTCAAAGAACAATTCGGCCGGAGGATTTCTTGCCATCGATTCGAGCCATTTTCTGTGACGTCGGCGGGGTTCTACTAACCAACGCCTGGGACCACACTCAGCGGACGCAAGCCCTGGATCGTTTCCAGCTTGATGCAAAAGAGTTCCACGATCGTCACGAGATGGTGGTGTCTTCGTTCGAGCGCGGCAAAATCACGCTTGACGAGTATCTCGACCGAACCGTCTTCTACCGCCAGCGACCGTTTACGATCAAGAATTTTCGGGAGTATATGATCTCCCTTTCGCAGCCACTTCCCGGGATGCTGGAGTTCGCCAAATCTTTGGCGGAGTCCGGGAAATATCTAATGGGAACTATCAACAACGAATCTCGCGAGTTGAACTACTACAGAATGGATAAATTTCGCTTGCGAAACACTTTTAGTCTCTTCTTCAGTTCATGCTTCGTCGGACTTCGTAAGCCCGAGCGCGATATCTACCGCCTCGCGCTTGAGACAACTCAGATCCCTGCGGAAGAATGCTGCTTCGTCGACGATCGCTCGATCAATGTCGAAGCGGCAGCACAAATGGGAATGCAGGCCATCGAAATGCAAACGCTCGATCAAATAAGGATCGACTTGGGAAAGTTGGGCGTCAGGGCTTGAACTAAGACACCAAATAGTTGACGACTGCGAGATGACTTCAAGGTCTTATTGCTGAGGTCGCTGAGAAATGCCGCCGAGATCGCGGAGCAGAGTCAACAACACAGGGTCTTCGAACGTGAACTTCACTTACGGGCCGGACTCGTCTTCACGCCAGTACTCGCGGGCACATCCGATTCCAGCATCCCTAACGTGAGATCGCTCGACCAGCAATCCGCCGCCACCCTCCACTCGCCATTGGCTTGCTTCTGCAGGACCCACAGATATTTGCCGCGCTCCTCGCGCCTCTTCCCTGTCGAGCTCGGAATCAGTGCTTTAAAGCGGCCGCCCTCATAAGCCATGTCCCCAGCAACATCGACCCGTAGCGGCTCGATCTCGACTTCGCCAAGCCCCGCATCGAGCGCGCTGAAGAAAAACTCGCGTACGGCCGCCGCCCCACGAATTGGCGGATAGTTCGATCTCATCACAAGGGAATCCGGCAAATACAACTCCAGCAAGTCATCAAGATGTTTCGTATTGCATGCGAGAACCCACTCGTGTGTGATCGCCCTGACGGCGGCTTCGGAGCGGTTCAGGTCGCCTCGCAGCGCCATCGTCGTCGAACGAATCTTTTCTTCGCGCGCAGGGTCACGCATCGGTTCTGCCGTGCGCGGAGATGCCCCGTCTTGAGTTCCTTGAAAATAATGATGGTGATAGTGGTGATGGTAATGGTGAGTCTCGTTACCCGTGGGATGCGTCGTCGCCGGCCGATTAACCGGGTCCGCATACGGATCTGGTGCAAGAAAGGCTGGCGTGTGCATCTGCGGCGATTGAACTCGTGGGCTGGAGACCTTCTCCCCCGCCCCCAGCGCGCTTCCGCACGAGCCGCAGAACTTGTTTCCCTCGCGGTTGCGGTAGCCACAGGTCTTGCAGGCAACGCCAGTGGAATCACCTGCAAGGTCGCGTGCTAGACCTTTGACCGCGTCTTCCGCATCTTGCTCCGCAGCGAACTTCTGCGCCGCGTCCATCGCAGCCGCGATCGGGTCAGAACCGTCTGGCTGACTCAGCTTGCCTTCTTTCAAGCTGCGGAAGAATTCGTCGAGATCCGAATTGCCTGTGGAGGACTCCGCCGGTTGCACCGGCAGACTCGGTTTTTTATCGCCTTTGTTTGGCACTAATGGAATACCCGCTAGAGGAATTCTAGCTCAGCAGCAGACGCTACCGTCCGGAAAAGACGATCTTGCCCTCTGTCTCTGTTGGTACGCCGTTGCAGGTGGCGGGACGATATCTCCACGTGCGCACCGTTTGTAATACGCGCCGGTCACCGGCTATTCCCGCACTCTCCAAAATGAGCGGACTGTGCACTCGACCATCAGTGCCAATGATGAAGCTCACTTTGACGGTCCGGCCGTCTGCGTTTGAGGTAACTAGCGGATTCGGTGTCGTGAGCGCTTCAGGCGGCTGAACGTTCGCGCAAGCCGGCCGCGAACTGACGTGCGGGACATCAAGGTACTGCGACGCGCGGCGCAGAGTGCGCGATACCTGATTTTCGCGCTGCTGCAACGCGGTTGTATTTTGCAACACTGAAGATGAGGTGCGCGCTGACACTGCTTGCCAGCTTATCAGTACCAAGACTGCACACCACTTGCACCGGAACATGGAGTTCGCCCCAGGTCTGAGAAAGTAAAGCCCCATAAACGCCAATTAAAGTAAGGCGGAAGAACTATTTTGTCAACAATAACTTACAGGTATTCTCTAAGGTATGACATATTGCAGGGATCTTTCCTCCTGAGAAGGCTATTCCGCCCGACTCAAAGTGATCAGAGTAATCTCCGGAGGGCAATTAAATCGCACCGCGATTCGCACTGTTCCAATTCCTGCATTGGTGTACAAGGTCAGCTTTCCGATCTTGTAGAGACCCCAAACGTATTTCTTCGCCAAATCAGGCAGAAACAATGGTGGCACAAACGGAAATCTCACCTGTCCTGCGTGAGAATGGCCCGAGAGCTGAAGGTCCACCGGGTACTTCGTGACTTCATCCGCGTAATCGGGCTCGTGTGCGAGAAGGACTGTCGCTTCATCCGAAGGAACGCCGTGCAATCCCGATTCGAGATCGGGCCTGCCCTCCAATACATCATCCACTCCGGTAAGCCAGAATCGACTCCCATCTTTTTCCACCGGAATCGACCGATTCGTCAGGAACTGAATCCCCTTTGCCATGAGAGCGCTGCTGACGTGACTTGCATCGGTCGCCAAGTCATGGTTTCCGAGCACGGCCCACAAACCGTACGGCGCTTTCAGCCCGAAGAGAAGGTCGGCACAGGGCTCTGCGGCTAAGGCGCCCTGAGCCGGATCGCCCACGGCCGGCTCTGTGACGAAATCTCCCGTTAGCGCAATCAAGTCGGGACGCAGGGAATTAACGGTGTCGATGGAGCTTCGAATCGGATGAACTGAAAAAACTGCATCATAGTGGAAGTCACTCAGCACCGCGATGGTGAAGCCGTTCATCCGAGCAGGCCAGCGCGTCAGGGCAATCTTTTTGCGAATCACCCGTGGGATGTTCGGCTCAATCAGGAAGGCATCGGCGCCCAGAGCTCCTACGACGCCAGCCCCACCCAACTGGAAGAATTTTCGCCTGCTGATGGGAGAAAGAGACAATCGCTTTGGCGCTTGCACTGCAGACTTACAGGACTGTATCCCCACTCTTCAGCATACGCGAGGCACGGAACTCTGTCAGGGTAACTAGAAGCTGAACGTCGCCTGCAGATCGATGCGTCGAACCGCAGCACCAGTCGAGAATGGTCCTCCCTGCAGACCATTCGGGACGTCGAAGTAAGAAGAGCCAAGAACTCCGCTGGGATTCCCAAGATTCACTTTGTTGAAGACGTTCCGCACGTTTGCGCCCAGCGTGAGATTGTAGCGGCGGTCAGAACTCGGCCCGCTCATCTGAGGCCCTCCTCCGTAGAGGGGTCCACCATGGTGGCGGCCACCACCGCCCCCGCCCACTCCCCCCGGATTTGAGCCAGAGCCCTTTGTCTTCGGGCCGAAGCCAATTGTCTTTGTGAAACGCAGGTTCAGTGAAACGTGAGCCGGACCCTCGGCATAGTTTATGGGGACCAACGGCGCACCTGCTGCTACTCCCGCAGCGTCAAAGGTTCCGAGCGGCGTACACCAGTTGGAGGACCCAGGCGAGTTCACGCTCGTTGCGCAAGCCGCATGCGACACGAATCCGGGACGATCGTTAAAAATGGAATCCCCATTTACATCGTTTGGCGCTGTGATGTTAAACGGCCCTCCGCTGCTTGCGACCAGGAATGGGCTCAGCCGCATCATGAACGGCAGCGAGAGACTGCCCATGACGAATAACCGATGACGATAATCAAATGATGCTCGCCCGTAGTCCTGGCTAAGGTTGTATGAATTGGAGGCAAAGTTCGAAACCCCCGAAGCATTGCTGTTCGCGTAGTTCAGTGTGTAGTAGCCAAAGAATTGTAACTTCGATCCCAAGCGGACGTTGCTGTTGGCAATCAGCTGATTCTGTCGGAACACGGCCTCGGATGTGTACTCGTAGACGTTTCCTCGTGTGGGATCTGGACGGACCGTCCTCCCCGGCAACGGAGCATTCGCGTTAATCGTGACAAACTGGTCGAATCCACGCGAGTTGAGATACGTGACGGACAAGGTCGCTGATTTGGTAAGCTGCCGCTCGACACTAACCGCCGTCTGCAACGTGTAGGGCGAATGCAGTCTCGGACTCACCTCATAAACCGTCGGAATGGATACTGCCCCGACTAGAGAACAATTCGCTGCCACTGGAAAACACGTTGGATTGTTGATTACATATTGTTGCTGGACCACGCCGTTCACCCGTTCCACATGCAAAATCTGCTCTGCCTGAAAGCGGTCATAAAACATGCCGAAGCCGCCGCGAATGATGGCTTTCGGAGCTGCGTTCCTGCCTCCGACTCCCCACGCGAAACCGAAGCGTGGCGCCCAGTCGCCGCGATCGTGAATATATCCTTGCGTCTCAAACCGAAGTCCCGTGCTCAACGTTATATTCGGACGCAAGCGCCAATCGTCTTGTACGTAGAGGCCCGCGTCGTAGCTGTTGATTTCGGTCTCAGGAACGCCAGTAATGATGGACAACTGCGTCGCGTAAGGAGTTCCGCCGTTTCGCAGTTGGGACTGAGCATAAAAGTACGAAACCGGACATGGGCTCGACAAGGGCACAAAGTTCGGATCACCCGGTGTATGGCAGTTGAGATCTGTTCGGTCGTCCGAACTGCTCCCTAAGGACGAAAACGTAAACGTTCCATTGAAGCTGGAAGTGGAATAGTTTGCATCGCGAAATGCTCGTACTCTGGCGCCAAATTTCAGCGTGTGGTTGCCGTGGATGAGCGAGGTATAGTTCTGAAACTCATAGTTGTCGGTGTGATCGATAATCGATTGCTGATTGTTACCCCCGCCGCCAAACGCCCCGCGCACATTGATTGTCGGATCGCTGCTAATGGCATTCTGCGTGTCACGTTCTCTCAAATACTGAAAGCGGGTCTCATTGACAATGTTCGATCCGTATATTTGGGTATCGCCAATCTGAAATGTGTGCTCGTCTGATGTTTCGTTGTAGCCTTGCGAGGCCAGGTTGAACTGTCCCACGCCATCGTTATCCTGCGTGTCGCGGAAAAACTGATAGCGGGCCGTCAGCGTGTTGTTTTTCGAGATCGCATAATCAAGGCGCGGACTGATGTTGGTTCTTCCGCGCGGATTAGAAACGTTCTGGATCGTGGTGGCCTGATTCAGGTCCTCGTCCAATACCGACGCGTGTACGATCGCGAGGTCGTTGATGTTACGACGTTCCACATTTACAAAAAAGGATGCCGACTTCCCCACTGGTCCGCCAACATTGCCGCTGTATTGCGTGGAGTGATAGGAAGGAACGTCTTGGCCAGCGAAGGGGTTATTTGAATTAAAAGCCGAACTGTTCCCCATGACGAAAAACTGCCCGTGAAATTTATCCGTTCCGGGCTTAGTGAAGATTTCTATCCGCCCATATCCCAGTTTGTCGAACTCGGAAGAAAAAGGATTCTGGTTGATCCGAATCTCGCGAATCGACGACTTCGGCGGAAGCTGTCCCGCGGTAAATCCATCGATGTACATCTGCCCGCCATTTGGACCCGCCGAAGGACCTGCAAGAGCCTGCAGATCTGACTCCAACTCATCGGGATCATCCGGCAGTGCTTCCAATTCTTTCCCTGAAATCGTGATTGCGCCCGCGTTGTTGGTCGGATTGACATCAATCGTGGGCGCATTTTCCGATACTTGCACCTTCTGCGTTTCCACCTCGATGTTGAGGGCAATATTGAGACGCAACGGTTGGTCCGCGACAGCAACGCTATTGTTTTCGTACAAAGTGAATCCGCTTGCAGAAACTGTAAGCGAGTACTTCCCGGGGGCGAGGCTCTTGAACTCGTACATGCCTTGGCCATTACTCTGCGTCACGATCGGCGCACCGCTTGCCGGCGTCATGATTACGCTCGCGCCCGGAATGGCGGCTCCTGAGGGATCTGTCACCTGTCCATGCAGCGCAGCCGCAGCCGTCTGTGCACGTAAGAAAGTCGAACCTCCAAGGGCGACCGCCATCGCCAAAATACAGATCAACTTCTGAACCTTCATGATCTCTTCCGTCCCTATGAATGCCGAACAGCGCTGAATTCCGTAAGCTATTGCGAGGCGTCGCCACCCGCAGGAGCTCCACCCAAACTCCACGGTGTCAGCATCATGGCTTGGCCCGCGTTTGGCGCAGCCTGCAAAATCGGCTCAACGCCACTCAACAATGTGATGGCGGTATGAGCACTCGATGGAGTTCCCTCTGTCGCGAGGACGATCACCGCATCTCCTTTTTGCAGGTTCAAGTCTGCCAGACTCGACGACGGCAACCGGCTAAGAACTCTTTGCAAGTCTGGAGATCCGTTACGTCGGCCACTCCCCGTCTCTCCGCTTTCGCCGCTCCCTGCGGGTGTAGATCCAGCCTGACCAGCCCCTGGAGACGCTGTTCGGGGCCTTTGTCCTCCACCCTGCATCCCCGCGGGCATTGATCCCTTTAATCGCATCGCAAACATTTGCGCCATTTCGGCAGGAATTTTATGAACCTGCGAATCGGCAGTGACCTTCACTTCTACTGTCTTCTTGGTTGCTAAATCCTGAACGGTAAGGGTGCCCGCACTTGCGTCAACAGATTTCACGGTTGCTGCAAACTGCGGAAAATTTCCAGCAAAAATCTCCTCGGCGGTAATTTCAGTTCCGTCCGCATTCCGGCTTCCGCGAGCCCGCAACTGATCGCCCGGCTGAATCTCCTTCAGCGAGCTTTTCTTCGCATCTTCGGGCTTTGGGGAATCTGCTGCATACCGATAAACAACGGTACTGGGGCCAGTGTGCACAACCAGAGTCTTCTGCCCCGACAAGCCGGGAACCGCCAAATTCACATTGCCGGCCGCAGCATCAATGGACTCGACTCGCCCGCCAACTCCCCGCTTCTGCCAATCCTGCTTGATCTGATCACTCACCGCGGCAACCGCGGCCTTGGTGATCACGATGACTTCAAGCGCGTTGAAGGACGTTCCATCCTGGGATGCAGTACCACGCACACGAACCGTATCGCCTGCCTGAATGTCCTGAACTTGAATGGGCGCGGCGTTCTTCAGATCCTTTTCGCCGGGTGCGAGGCGAAGCACGCGCGCTGTAGGTGCTACCGTGACTGCCACATCCGGGCCCGCACTCAGTGCCAGGGTCAACATACTTCCCGAGACCGACTTCACCGTTCCGATTCGTTTGGCGATCGTTGACGATGTGGTTTCGGGTGTCTGGGCCGCGATCCCCTCTGCCCATACAAGCAAACCTAAGAGCACAAAGACTGGAATTTTCCTGACCATACCCTTAACTCTACTTTACCGTGTCCGATGCACTGCAAGTGCATGATTTACAAAGTTTTACCTAGCAGGAAGGTTACCTACAAGCCGAATGGTTATGGTAAGGCGGCGCACCCAGACAGCTAATAGACGACCTCGGCTATGCCAGCTACGATTTTTCTTACTCTCGAGTCGAGCCAATCCCGGGATGCTGGTTACTTCGCGAATCGTCGTGTCTTTCCTCCTGCTCTTGACCGTACCGTTGGCGTTGCTGGGTCAAGGTCTGCCGCAGCAATCGGGAGGGGCGATTCTTCACTCGGATGGGGGCGTTTGGATCAATGGCTACGAAGCTCACGACTCGACCGCGGTATTCCCCGGAGACCTCGTCGAGACCAAGCCGGGATCCTCTGCTCACCTGAGCCTCGAAGGATCGACTGTTCTTCTCGCCCCGGAGTCTGTCGGAAAGTTCCAAAGCGATTTCTTCGAACTGGATCACGGAGTTGTGTCAGTCGTTACAAACAATAGTTTCAAGGTGCATGTGAACTGTATTCACGTGATACCGGTCGCGAATGAGTGGACCGAATATATCGTCAGCGATCTCAGCGGAACCGCTCAGGTAAATGCGCGAAAGAAGGACGTAAACGTTGAGCATGAACAGAAATTAGGAAGGCCCACAGCGGCAGGGGACACATCCGAACGCGCCTCTGTCCACGAGGGAGAAGAAAAGGATTATGAGGAAACCGAGATCTGTGGCGCGCCGCCCTTTCCCAACGGTGCCGGGAGTGGGCTCAGCCCGAAATGGATTGCAGTCGGCGCTGCGGGGGGCGGTGGAATTCTGGTCTGCCTGGTCATCCACTGCTTTGGAGGAGGGGGTGGCGGGGACAAGAACCCAGACATGAGTCCGGACAGGCCATCGAGGTGAGCACTGCCGTCAAGGCATCACCGACAAGACTCACTCGCTCGCTTCCTTGCGCGAAGGGAAATCCAAACACAAGCTGCTGTAGTTTATTTCGCTTTTCAGTTCTTCTCGTCTCCTCCGGCTTCAAGACTAGAGATTCTCTCTGGGCGCAGCAGTGGAAACAAGATTACATCGCGGATGGTGTGCTGATCGGTGAT
>Ga0335069_10012379_pt1 | contig 12003 bp, 13 predicted proteins | sample Lox_Sample_11_FD_206714 | JGI IMG/M metagenome (GOLD analysis project Ga0335069, IMG submission 206714) | Soil microbial communities from Loxahatchee National Wildlife Refuge, Florida, United States - Lox_Sample_1.1 | ecosystem: Environmental > Terrestrial > Soil > Wetlands | place: USA...
AGCCGGTATACCAACGGCGGTTTCTTGCTCTGTTAATAATTCATCAGTTTGATTAAGATCGTAATTTTTCACTATGGTAAACAACTGGGATGTAATTTGTTTCACAAAGTCAGCTAAAACCCAAATTAACTTAAAAAGATAGCTTGAATTATCAAACCGTCTTGCCGTTAGTTTGCCGGGCGGTAAATGAGCCGCTAAATATGACTGCGATTGATCATCTGTAAGGGGGTTAAATAAAGTAATAGTTTTTTTTATACCCATAAAAAACTTCCATTTGTTGGTATGTAACCGCTTTGATAAGTCACATCGGTTGACGGTGTTACCAGTGTATAATTATTCTGTAATATTATACCAGTTATAGGGTCTTGAACTTGAGTTAAAAAATTATTAATAGTTTGTAATTTTATTGTACTTGTCGTTGATGCCATTATTGTATTTTCAATCCAAAATTGAACTAATTGATCTTTAATAGCGTTTTGCATTGTGATCGATGCTACTCCGGTAATTCTAAAATTGACTGCCGTAAGGTTTGGAGCCATAACATACAATTGACTTACCGGAAGATGTGCCCCCCAAAGCCCATCAGATAGAATTTGATTTTTTGTAGTAGTCAATAGCGAAGCTGAAGGTTGAATGCTTAAATCATTATCTCTGACTACATAAATACAAGTTTCATTCGGAGCCGGAACATAGCCCGGAACTCCCTGACTGCCTGTTCCCCCACCGTTGTTAGTATTAACCGCACGAATCACAAAAACCCTAGTATTACCAGGAATTTTTTTTGCCGACCAAGTGAGTTGAGGAATATTACCAAGACCCGGAACCAATGAATGCGCTTGCATTACTCGTGCTCTGTAAGTTTCAATATCTTCAATATCGCTTCCATTTCCTAATCCAGCGACCCCTACATAAGCCGTAGTATTTGCACCTGTTAAATTGATTGATAATGCTGTGCCAGCTAAAGCATTTCCGTTATACCCTCCGACTACGGCAAGTAAATTTAAAAGAGCATAATTTGATGAATAAGTACCGGTATCTGAAATATAAGAACCGGCTGTTATTGAATATGAAAACGTGTATGCGGTTAAAGCAGTAATAGTATAATCTCCATTGAAAGCGCTTTGAGAACACCCTGAAATAGTAACCGTTAATCCGGTTGAAAGCGTATGTGGCAATAAAGTCGTTGCCGTTACGGTTCCGCCCGCATAAGTTGCCGTAAATGTTCCGGAAAATGCAGTTATATAAGAATCTTGCAAGGTGTTGTAAACAACACTCCCGTAGTTTAATTGAGTTCCTTCAGGAATCAATGTGGTTAAAGTTCCACCGACAGCCGCTTGACCGGTTGATTGAACAGCCGCTAATTGAATAGTATTGTCATACGAACCGTGCAATGAAAGGAAATCATCATCGGCAGTTTGAGGAAGTGCCTGATTAACAACGTCCTGAATCCCGTCCTGAAGAGCATAACCGACAGCGGCGCTTGATTTTGAATTTGCCAATAAAAAAGACGCTAGTTTATTAGGGTCAATTCCCGGAAGTTTAATAATGGCTTTTCCTACTGCTAAATTCATAAAATCTGATAGTTTTTTACCGATCAAAGGCATATTAACTCCCTAAAGCCTTCCATAATAAAGTATATTGATTGTCCGGTGAACCATCTGCAATTATTGTCATTGCGATAGAATTTCCAGTAACCGCAGCATCCACTTTCTTTGCGTATTTATTATTTACAAAATATTTCATCGCTTCTTTTGCATACCCTGCTACTTCGTTCATTTCCGTCTGAGTATTCCGAGCCTGAGCCTTTAAATATAATAACGATCCAACTTCATAATTATTTTGTTTTGTAACAATATCGCAAATCCAGCCCTGACGCGCACGTGGATTTTGAACTTGCTGTTTAGATGACCGTCTGTCTAAAAATACCTGCATTAAAATAGCAGTATCAAAACCTTCTACACCGGCAAAATCTTTATTATCAGAATCTAGGACAATATCAAAAAACCCGTGGTTGTCTTGTACAAATTTGTAATCTGTTTTATTTCCCATATTTTAATCCTTCAATAATGCGTCATTTTGAGAAATCGCGGCCGTTATTATTGGAGTATCAACCGCAGCGCCATTATATACCGCCGCCCCACCCGTAACTGTCCAAGTACCCGTAACAAGGTTTTTAATTACATTCATAGTGGATTTTAAATAGGTGTGTAATGTCGCATTTTCATTAAATACTCTGATTAAATCGTCATTAGTCATATAAACTCGCGCTTTTTGAGTCGGAACACCTAAAGCAACCTCTCCGGGTTCTAAAACATCGCGGTTGTTCATATCGGATTCAAGACCTATCCACGCGTTTTCTTCTCCCTCTTTATTAAAAATAAGAACAGCAATATCATTAGATACCGGTGGTTTAATATGCATTCCATAAGGGACAAATTTTAAATAATTTTGTTTTTTATTTAAATATTGCGCCGTACCGAAAACTACATCTATATTTTCGACAAGACTAGCAAATTTAATGAGTGCCTTGATTTTTTGCAACATTGCAAACATTAATGTTTTCCTCCACTTGTTTGTTTTATTTCAGAACTTTTTGATTTTTGTGGTTTTTTAAGCGAAAGAGTGGGTGTTACCGCTTTTGTATAATTATCTGTTAGTGTCAATTGCCCATTATCGTAAGATACCGATATTCCATACGCTTGAGGGGAACATAAAATCATTTTTGTGGTTTCTCCATCATTTCCCTGATGCCAAGTTACTTCTTTTATAAGCATTAATCCAAACACAATGCGGTCATCGTCCCAAACTTCGACCAAATTTCCAATATCCCATAGTTGGCCGTTTGCTGAAAATCCTTGAACTGTACATTCATAATTAATACTTCTACCGCGCCTTAAATTCATTTCTTCTTGAGCGCGTGCTTTGCAAGCTTCGTTCCCGCCAAGTTTTTCTTGAAGAACTTCGTATATCCTAGTGGGTCTTATTTCACTATCAATTGCTTCACCTACACTGTTTTGAAATCCAGAACTTCCGGGATGTCCCCACATATCCGGACCATTGCTTAATATTTCTGCCGTAGAATGAAAAATATACTTATAATAAAGACCTGAATAATCTATTTTTAAATGAGCATCTTTAACATTATTTGAATTTCCGTCTTTTTGATTTATTAAACAGGTTTTAAGTTTAGTATTTAATGGAAAAATAATAACATTTCCTTGTCCTTCTGTAGAAAGAATTGCATTACACAATCTTCCGTAATCCATCAGAAAATCACCGGCTTTTTGTCCATATTGAGCGGTAACTATTGCGCCGGTTCCAGGAAATTTTAATTCTTTTTCGTCATAAACATATATAGTATTTAATCCTAAACCTTTAATTATATCTTTTATAAGATCAGAATATTTTATATACAATTTACCTTCTGCGGGCAAACCGGTAATAAAACTTGCTGGCACTGTTGAGTCAATAATATCCTGAACATTGTCTCTTATTTTATAACCAATGTCGTGAGTGTTTGGGTTAATATGATCATCGTAACTTTCACAATATCCGGTTAACACTTTAAATTGATTATCAAGTTGTATTTCAATCAAACTGTTTATTTTAATATCAGGGCTTTTGTTATAAGCCTCTGATACTGCTATTTGACCACCTCCGGCCCAATTATCTAATGATCTTGTTATGTCCACTTGCATAAACAAATCATAAGGTTGAGAATCTACAAATATTTTTACCATTATACCACCACCGTAATAGGATATCCAGGTTGAAAAGCGTGTGCGGGATGGCTTTTATTGAGCGATATTAAAATGTTTTTATAAGTATCTAAATCATCTTCATTCTTTATAAATTCCCCATAAAGTTGATACGCCAATAAAGTGGCCGGTAAAATCTTTTCTATCTGTATTGTGGTTGTTTGATATGTTGTATTGCTTTGAAGTTCGCTGTTTAACACCGCTAGCGTAGCGTTTTTCATCGCTTCTAAATCCGATTTTACAATATTAATTAATACTCCTGTAGTATCATTATCTATCAGTAAAGTATATCTATCATCTATAAGATTGATCATATTTGTTAACTGATTGACTGTAAGGTAATTATTCAATACCGCTTGAAGCATCATATTAATTAAGGCCCACAAACGTATAGCATTTATCAAAACAAGACGATTATTATTCCTATCAATCTGCTCTGACGTTATTTCAGGCCATAGCGGAATATTTACTGAAGGTGTTGCGTTTAATGTTTGAATATTATTAGTAATTTCATAAATATTAACTGCAAAATTAAATCCTGTAAAAGTAAGGCTTTGATAACCGTTAAATGCGGGTTGCGTAACTGACGGCGTGTAAAGTTTAGTAACTGTATTGTTTGGAACTAAAGACGTAATTGCCCCAAATTGAGAATAAACTTGATTTAAAAAACCTGAAGGAACCCCAAATAATATATCAGCAATTGAAACGGGATCAGAAACGGCAGATGACAATCGATCTATTGTTAATTTTCCTAAAGATAAAAACCCACCAGTTGTTTGAATTATTTGATTAATAACTTGCTTCATATCGCTTTGTGCTACCAATAAATTATTAAGGGTTTTAGGTGCTTTTAAAGTAGTTGAAAATGTTTTAGAAATATTTGCAAATCCAGTAATTGCAGACGAAAACACATTTTCTATAGACGGTGGCGCATTTGTAGGGGATGGTTGCGGAGTTGTTGAAGTAAATCGGACTGTCATTACAATATTTGTTAATAGCGAATAATCGTGATTTCCAGTTGTCGGCATTGCGACCATTGAAGGAAAAACTCCAAAAGTAGGTAAAATTAAAACTCCCGGATCAGAATCTTCAATTGCAACCCAAAAAGAATCAAAGTCATCTTTAAAAGTCGGTCCGAAAAACACAATATCAACCGTAAAATCATCAGGCGGTAAACCCATATCTTCTGCATACTGAACATTACTTTTCGGATATCTATGAAGTATTCTTTCCCTACCACAATTTTCAATTGATTCTTTTGTAACAAATATAGATACGCCTTTATAAGACGCTGATAATTGCCCTGCTAATCCGCTAATCATTATGGAACTCCAAAAGAATACTGAGCATTATATCCCAGATTACCGGGTTTTTTATAAGGTGCTACTTTCATTCCGTTTTCAGTGTAAACACTTATATTTTGTTTAGAATTAATATTTACCGGTGCTTGTTTTACTATCGGCGTTGTTGTGGTTGTTGTCATAACTGTCGAGCCTTTTGTAAGGCCTAGAAAATCAGTAACCGGTTTAATAATTTTCAGTACTGCATCTATTTCTTTTCCAATAAAAACCGATATGTCTTTCCAGTTTTTGATTATTAACAAGGGAATTGTAACAAAAGGCATAAATATTAAACCCAAAGTTCTTATAAGCGGATTGTTAAGCAGACTCATTATAAAATTCCATATTCCGACAAAAAACTTTTTAACACTATCTATTGCCTTATTAACCCACGCAATAATTCCATTCCATATTTCATTCCAATGCGTTGCTAAATATCCGATTGCGATTATAAGCAAAGTTATACCGGCAACAATAAGCACAAAAGGATTTGCGGCCAAAATAACATTTATAAGAACAAAAGCAATAGCCAAAGCGGCCAAAAGTCGTAAAAGAAACGGAAAACGGGTATTTATCGCTTGCAAACCAGCTATAAAATATGTGAATCCGTTTGATACGGTTTCTATTATCGGACCTATATATTCAAACGCTTTATCCAATAGGGGCATTACTTTTAACGCAAGCTCTTCTATTTGTATAATAATCGGTGAAATTTTACTGCCTATTTTTTCTTGGAATTCTTCCATTTGTTTTTCAATAAAAAGTCTTTTACCGGTTCCGGTTCCCATCTCGGCTTCCATTGCGCCTTTTACACCGGGAGCATTTGCTATTTTATTAAATAAAAATGCACGAGCCGCTACTTCATTATTAGTTTTTTTGTATTGTTCCATTAATTTAACATCAGAATTAGTAAAAGCAATATGATATTGTCTAAGCATTCTGTCTGCATTTTTAAATGGGTCTTGCAAAACACGCCCTAACATATTTGAAGCTTGTGCAAGATCGGTTCCTTTGGCAAATTTATTTATTGAAAATGCCATATTTTGAGCGGCTACCGACACTTTATCAATTCCAAAAACCCCGACAGCCGAATATTTCACTAAAGAACCGAATGAGTTTGCTATAATGTCGGATTTTGTAAATAAACTGTTTTTACCCAACTTTTCGGCACTTTTCTGCAGTTCTTCAAAAGTGGGTCTCCCAGTTCCTTCTAAGTTTTTTAGAGTTTGCTTTAGTTGTGCCGCACCTAATTCTGCCTTTTCAAAGGCCTCTAATGACTTTTTTCCAAATTCAAACGCTTTTGATGCAATAGTTTCTAGCGATCCGGCGGTTAGAATAGCTCCAACTGCTTTTCCAAATAAACCGGTTTTATGACTTGATTCTTCCATTTTAACACCGGCTCTTGATGCGAAAGATTCAAACATACCGGTTTTTTTTGACATATGATCAATGACTTCGCTATAGCGGTCGATTATTGAGTACACAAACGAAATTGCTTTATTTTCCGCCATTAAGTTCCTCGTTTATTTTTTCAAGCTCTTCATTGACTATTTTCTTCATTGCGAACGGCATATTTAACGCTTCTTTCCAATCTATGCTTATTGAGTAGCTTATTCTAACAGCGTCCCGTTCCCGGCTGTAGCTACGTTCCCAGGTTTCGCCTTTTCCTTCGCTAAATACGATTTTTCCAGTCTGTAGACTGGTTTGACGAAAAAACTTATATAACCGTACATTATGCGGAGTTTGTCAGTAGGGTCTATGGTATTCCAGGTTACATGGGTCATCGGCAAATCACCTTCAATGCGAATAAGACCAGCATCAAGCAAATCAAGCCACAAAGCGAGAAGCTCAGATACTTTAATTTCTTTATTCATTGAAAACATAATTTCAAGACTGCTTGCGTTTTCCTCGACCTCTTCCAAAGTGGGATTATCATTTTCCTCATAGGAATTTATTTTCGATAATTCATCATCAAAATCAGATGTCGTAGGTTCTTTATTTTTTCTTCTGCTCTGGATGTCTGTCATTGCGATGCGAAACATTTGCTCAATATCGAAAGCGATACCGTCAGTTTCGCTGTTATATTCCCGACAGATTATTTCAGTAGCATCGGAATAATTACCGCCCTTTGCCATTTTATAGGGTTTTATGGTTTTTAATACTAAAATTCCTTGTTTGCGTGATGTAATCATTTATAAACTCCTGTTATAAAGACAAGCCCGGAATAACCGGGCATTTTTATTATAGAACTCATATTTCGGCAAGAGGGTCGCCTGAAAATTCTATCTTCGTCCACCCATCGGCCGAAGCGTCGAACTCAGGATCGTTGATCATTGACATATTCGTTCCGACAACTGGTTTCATTCCTGCCTGAGTCGCAAGGCAAACATTAGCTCCAATGTTATCCTTCCATCCAGATGCGGAAGTTCTGTTTGCGTCAGTTACTGCAATTTCAAACATAAACTTTGATACTTTAGTTGCAACATCTTCAGTATGAATTGACTGTACCGAACCGCCACCCCCGGAAACTGCGCGAACTTTTATTTCACCTTTTCCGGGAGTGAATTTAAAGCTATTTGGCTTAATCATCACTAACGCGTTGTTTATGGTTATCTGAGGATTTGAAAACCCTCTGTTACTCTGTAATGCCATATTATGCTCCTACTGTAAAGTTTAACTGGAATGTTATATTAATACTTCTAATCTGAGTTACTATTGTCAATTTACCAGATGCGGTTATAATACCAGTAGCGTAATTAGCTGTAATTGATAAATTGTTTGCAAAATATTGTTCCGCTGTTTTTCCTGCGGCTGTAAGGCAGTAATCCGGGCCGCTTAACAGTTTGTTAATTCTCTGAAATTCTCCAGTAATCTGAGCTACATTGGTCATTGCGCGACCGGCGACAAGATCACCGGAAGTCAATCTAAATTGTGCGTAATCAGCCTTGAGCGTGTTATAGAAAATGTCTAAACACATATAACCAGTTCGAATATAATTAAGATAAGCAAAAGATGTATCCGATTGACCTTGAGCATTGAACTTATAAGTCGTAACGGTTTCTGCCAAAACCATAGACGAAGCACTTTCGTTGACTCCGATAACTGTATATCCATCCGTGACGGCTGAAGACTGTTCAGTCGATGTAAATAATAAATTAGGATCGGTTATAGAAGTCTTGGCAAGCGGAGTCATTGCGTAGTTAAGAGAAGCCAGTCCGGGACCGCCAACAGCATCCAGAGGAGCGGATACCGTTACATACGATCCGATAGGTACGTCAGGAGTCATTCTGAGAGCTTCAATAGCCGCTATTTCTGCCGTTCTCCAATCAGGCGGTGTCATAATAGCCGAAACGCCTGTATTCTGTTTGTTTCCAAAGAACACAAGATTTTGATTATTTACCGGCGTAACACCGTTCAAAGCCGTGTGAATATTGGTCTCGGTATCATCATAACCTATAAATCCTTCTCCCTGCAATAAAGCGTTGTTAATAACGTTTCGAGGAGTCAGGAAACTGGTCAGGGCAGTATAACTTGTCTGCCAAGGCCATAAAATGGTCTGGAAACGTTTATTTCCGCAATTTGCAAAAATATTTGTCAGTGTGGGGTCAACCGAACCGCCTGAAAACTGACCTGATGCAACCGTCAAACCAGCAGGAACTCCGCTTACTGATATTCCGTACTTATTGCCGAGCGTTCCGGTGTCCGTTGCGGTATAGGTAATCGTTCCGCTGTTATTAACGGCTGTCATCGGCTGGCCAGTCATAGTATTAAAAGCCGCTAAAATATTGTTTGCCACAGTCAAATAAGTATCACCGATTGTAACAGCAACCTGTACGGTATAAAGCAATGCATCACCATAAATAATACTTATGGTTCCGGCCTCCGTAGCCGTTCCTGTTATTGCCTGTGCGAATGTTGCCGCCACGGAAGAAACACCGGACGATAAACCGACCGCCCAAAGTGAAACCCAGCCACCGGCAATACTCAGAAATCTATTTATCCGGTTTGTCAAATCTGAGTTTGAACCGAAATAAGTATTTATCTGAGTTTGACTTAAATTCTGGACTTCCTGAATAGGAGTTCCGCTTACTGCGGTTCCGGTACTTCCAATTTGTCCACATATAAGAACACGCCAGGGATTAGGACCAATTAAACCCGATGCGGCCAAAAGCTGTTCGCTTATGTATGGCAGAGAAGTTGTAGCCATATAATACTCTCCTTTAGTTTATTACTTTAAGTTTTTGTTTTGGTTTCTCTTCTGTTTTAACTTCCGGAATAAATTGAACCGCTTTATTTTCCGGCGCGGCCTGTACGGCTTTAAATTCAAAATACGGCTCTATGCAGCCTTCTCTTCTTTTCTCTTCGATATTGCAGATGTTTATAATCTGATTTTCATCGATGATCGCACCGACCGGAAACTGACCGGCTGCAAAATATTTTAAAACTTTGAATTTCATTCATTGCCTCCAATATCTAAATTAAAATTACTTCCGGTATCGGAAGGCGGTAAAAATGACTGATTAAATCCTTCCAGATTGACCGATGTAATGTATTTCGAGCTGAATATGTCATCATTGTCTAATTCGTAGACATATTCAAAAGTGTAACCGTGCCCGTAATAAGCCCGGTTGTAAACTAAAGCAGAATGCCCTTTAAGCACTGTTGTATAATTGCTGTTTAGCGTTGGGTCAAAACTAACTCCGCTCATTATATGAATCATTGCTAAAAGTAAGTCAGACCAGCATAATTGTACGGCATTAGAACCTCCAATATCGTCTTTTGTAGGAATAATAACATCCAGGGAAAACAAATTGATCATTGATAACCTTTGCTGAGTTCCCGCTGAGTTTTTGGCAGTCGCATCATCTGGGACGTTGACAGATTTTGACAACCGGCAATCTTCCATAACCAAAAAAAGCCAGTTATTATCAGGCGGTTCTTTTGTATACATTTCCTGAACTGTCTTGAAATCCCGAACCCAGGTTATACGATTTTTTAAAGAGACTGATAGCTGGGGGACCAAACCGGCTTCCATATATATTGAGTCTGTTAAAGTTATGGTAATATTGTCTTTATCAACCACAGTAACCGGCCATATTCCATCTATTCCAATTTCAAGCGATTGCTGCATTACTTCATTTCCGGTCAATGTCGGTAAAGTTGGATAAGCAATATCGAAATGGTATCTATCGGGAATATAAAGTTCAGTCCATTGACTATTTAGTCCAGCATCGGCAAATCCAGATAGATTAATAAAAGCAGTATAACCAACGGTAATGTCGTGCGGAGCCGCTACGGTAAAGCGTAGGATGTTTGTTGTGGTGTCCGATGCGGTATATTGACTTACCGCTGTAATGGGGTTGTTTATAAGACTTCCAAATACTGTTATTTGATTGCCATTTTTAAGCCTGTGCCCCGGAATGTTTATAGACAATTTTTGCGGTGAACCGGCGACTATTGAAGCCGATTCGGGTGTAACAATAGTTGAAAACAATGAAGTCACGCGCGGTAAATACTTATGAAGTTGGGTAACAATGTCAACCGGGCTAAATGCCATTACATTTCCTCGCTTATTATTTGTAATTTAGCGTGTAATTCAGGCGATTTTCGCACATTTGTTATAACGAAATACGGCCTTGCATCCATTTTTGAAGTACCCTCTTCCAAAAAATACGGATATGGTTTATCCGGGTCAATATCGCTATAAACAGTCAGCCTTGAAGGTGTCCGTTTATACTGAAAGCTATTCATTAGCCTTCCGCTTCTGTTTGCTGGCGGTTCACCCGGTGCGCTAGCCGTGTGCGATTGACCTTTATAATAATAAACCCGCCCCGATCTTGACCCGGTATAAATAACCTTAGCTAATTCCTGTCTTACTTCTTCGCCGTATTGCATTAACGCTTCGTTTATGTGCTTTATGTGCGCTCGTTTTAAGTTAGTACCTTTAATCTGTTCTATGTATTTCCGACTTTTACGGTCAAGCGTTACTGAAAAATCCATTTACATCTCCGAAGCCGGTATAAGTGCATCAAGAGAAGTTTCACGCAAAAATAACCGAAGAAACCGGGATTGACTCATATAATTTTCCTGAGTATTCAGTTTATAATACCTGTCTGGCGCGTCCCAGTATTCAACTTTAACAAAACAGCTATTAGTGCCTAATGCCTCAATTGTAGGGTCGTAAGTAACCCATCCTATATGTGAGGGTCTATCGTCAATATTAACTCCGTCAAATACCGCCTGAGGACTTACCGGCACTGTCTGTCCCATTATAGTAAAAAGAAGTTCAAAAGCAAAAGCCGGTAAAGGCGAATCTAACGTTGTGCCTTGTAAAGTTCTATCATAAATATAAAAACATTGTTTCATACTCCCGCGCGCGATAACACCCTGATCTAAAACTTCTTGTTTATAATTTGACCTTGCTTTAATCATTCAAGCACCGTCCTGCCGACTGAATACTCAGAATCAAGCATACTGCGTGTGCTTGCGGGTATATGTGAAACATCGTAAGCATCCATCAGAACATCACCACGGTTAAGATAAGAAGCCGAAACTATTTCCTTTATGGCTATTATCAAACTTTCAGGTATATCATTCACATCGTTTGGTACGGTTGTATAAGTTCCGGTTGCCACAGGCAAATTTAATCCGGCTGATAATTGGTAAGTAAAACTTGTCAGCGAGGTTTGAGTAATATCATAAGTTCCATTATATAGGGTTGCCGATACTCCCGTACCGGATATTGTTACTTGATCGTTAACCGGTATGTTTGCTTTCGAGATAGTTGCCGTGACTAACCCGGTTGTGTTGTTATAACTTAACGAAACATTTCCAGACTGAATATAGTCGTATCCACAGCTAAAAGTAACCCGCATTTTATAGCCATTCGTCCTCGATTGATCATA
>Ga0335069_10012381_pt1 | contig 12001 bp, 8 predicted proteins | sample Lox_Sample_11_FD_206714 | JGI IMG/M metagenome (GOLD analysis project Ga0335069, IMG submission 206714) | Soil microbial communities from Loxahatchee National Wildlife Refuge, Florida, United States - Lox_Sample_1.1 | ecosystem: Environmental > Terrestrial > Soil > Wetlands | place: USA: Florida...
GCTCTGCGGCGCCAACACCGACTGGAACTACGTCCTCTACCTCGGCGTCATCCTCGGCGTGCTGGTGCTCGCGGCGTACTTCCTCCCGCCCCGCTGGTTCGGCAAGATCCCGCCGCGTCGCTTCGGGCAATGGGCGATGCTGGCCGCCGGCATCGGCGCCGTCTCGGTCGTGGCCTGGTTCTGGTACTTCCACCAGATCCACGCGCTCGAGAACCTGCTCTCCTCGGACGCGAAGCGCTCGCGCGGGTCGGAGATCCCGGTCGACATCGTGCTCGACTCGCGGAGCTGGTGGATCGACGTGACTTTCACGTCGCTGGCGATCCTCGTCGGGAAGATCGCCCTGCCCTTGTTCCTCATCCGGTTCGTGTTCGGGCGAAAGCTGCTCGAGGTCTTCCCGCTGGCCATCTTCACGATGGCCGCGGTCACGTACCTGAAGTTCAAGAACGGCGCCGACGTGCACATCTACTGGCCGTTCGCGTTCGGCGCGTACTTCGCGCTGTCGCTGGGCGTCCTGGCCAAGTCGACGGTCGCCGTCGTCCAGTGGATCCTCGCGCGCTTCAAGCGGCCAGACAGGCGCGAGTTCGTGCCGCTGGGCGGGCTGGTCCTCTTCGCCCTCGTTCCTTTCGCCATCCTCCCCGACGGCGTCGACGGCTTGCGCTACGGGAAGGAGACCGGCGGACGCTTCGACGAGAAGGGGTCGCGCGCCTTCCGCGACGTGGACAAGGCGCAGGCGCTCGAGTGGATGGGCTCGCGCATGCAGAACGACCGCATCGTGGGCCTGCACAACGAGATGAAGACGACGTGGGCCAACGACTGGGCGCTGCACCACAGGACCCGCAGCGAGCCGGAGCCGTTCAAGGACGCCCCGCCGGAGCAGCGCTACTCGATCTCCGACCTGCGCTTCATCGGCTCGGGGCAGATGAAGAATCTCGCCAACTCCTTCAAGCTGCTCGTCGTCGACGACTGGGTCATGGCGGACCGCGAGGCGCCCAAGGGGGCGCTCGAGGCGTACGTCTTCGACGAGCGCCAGCCCAAGTGGTGGGAGTGGTACTTCCAGTTCGGCACCGAGCCGGTGCGCACCATCCGCTACGACGCGTGGGCCACGTGGGAGCTGCGCGACGCGCTGGGACAGCAGCCGAACCCGTATCCGACGGAGATGCCCGAGACGCTCGAGCAACTTCGCATCGCGCACAACATCGCGGTCGTGAAGGGGGACACGGACATGGCCGCCGGCCTCGAGCAGAGGATCATCCGCCAGCTCGACACGCACGCCGCCTCCGCCTTCGACGACGGCACGCGCCTGCTCGGGCAGAAGTACGAGGCGGGCGTTTCGAAAGAGCTCACGGTGATGTTCCGCGCCGCGGGCGCGGGGCACGACGACTTCGAGTTCGCGCTCGACTCGAAGGTCGAGAAGAGGAAGCCCCTGTCGCTCGTCGCGCCGGATCCGAGGATCGAGCAGGGCGGCGCGCCGTTCCGCGTCCCGCCCACTCTGTGGCGAACCGGTTTCTTTTACGCAGAGCATTGCGTGATCCACAAGCGGCCGGGCAGAGAGCACTTCCAGGGGCGCTTCGAACCGCTGGAAAGGGGCAAGCCCGTGCCGAAGCTGGTGGGCGCGCCCGGCGAAGTGCAGCTGCTGGATCTGGACTAGGCTGGTGCCCTCGGTGAGCTGGGCGGCCAAGAAGGTGCTCGTGACCGGCGCCGGTGGCTTCATCGGAAGTCACCTGTGCGAGGCCCTCGTGGATGCCGGCGCGCGCGTGACGGCCCTCATCCGCTACTCGAGTCGCAGCGACTGGGGGAACCTGGAGCATCTGCCCCAGGAGAAGAGGGTCGGCCTCGAGGTGGTGCCCGGCAACGTGGAGGACCCTCACTTCGTGCTCCGGGCCTTGGATGGGCACGACGTGGTCTTCCACCTCGCGGCGCTCATCACGATCCCGCACAGCTACGTCGCGCCGAGTAGCTACCCGCGTACCAACGTCGAGGGGACGCTCAACGTCCTCGAGGCCGCGCGCTTCCACGGGACGCCTCGCGTGATCCACACGTCGACCTCGGAGACGTACGGCACGGCGCAGTACACGCCGATGGACGAGAAGCATCCGCTCCAGGCGCAGTCTCCGTACGCCGCGTCGAAGATCGGAGGGGACAAGCTTGCCGAGAGCTACTGGAGGGCGTTCGGCGTCCCGGTCGCGACGCTTCGACCATTCAACGCCTACGGGCCAAGACAATCGGCCCGCGGCGTCATCCCGTCGATCGTCAGTCAGGCAATGTTCGGGAGCGAGGTCCGCCTGGGTAACCTTCAACCGGTTCGCGACATGACTTACGTGAGCGACACAGTCGCGGCATTCATGGCCATTGCGACGTGCGACGCGGCCATCGGTGACGTCGTCAATGTGGGCAGCGGCAGTGGCATCTCGATCGCCGACCTGGCTCGGACCATCCTCGCGCTCCTCGGCAAGCAGCTTCCCGTCGTCGTCGACGAGGAGCGCGTCCGGCCGCACTCGAGCGAGGTCCACGAGCTCGTGTGTGACAGCCGCAAGGCCGCGCGGCTGTTCGGTTGGTCGCCGACCGTGAAGCTCGAGGACGGACTCGCGCGCACGATCGAATTCGTGCGTGCGCACCCGGATCTCTTCAAGCCGGGCGTCTACGCCCGCTGAAGACGCTCAGTTCGTAGCGACGCCCGAGCGACGTTCGAAGATGCCGTCCAGCACCGCAGCATGAGGCCCATCTCGCTTCACCGCTACGTCCATGGTCGCGTGCAACGCCCCACGCGGGAACAGCCGGTATTCCCCCTTGAACGTCGGGTCCTGCAGCATGGCCTCGAGCATCTCCCTGTAGTCCGGATGCGGGAGATAGATGAGATCCGGCTTGTTGGCCGCGAAGAAGCGGGCTGGGCGAAGCCCATGAAAGGCAACCTCGGTGTCGTTGAGGCCCGCCAGATCGATGACCCTCTTCTCGGCGTTCATGATGCCGGTGAACCCGACCTCCGTCGTTGCGATCGTGACGTCGTCAGGCAAGGTTGCGACCTTGTCGAGGCACACGACGTACCCCGAGAAGTAGCTCTCGGCATAGACGCGCTCGACCGACTCTGCCCACCGGAACCGGGGCGGCCAGTTCTCGTACAGGCGGCCCCTCATGAGAACCACCGTGAGCGCGGCGACGGCAAGCGCGACCACAACGTGTCCGCGTCGAAGGCGTCGCGCAGACGCGCCAGAGTCCCCGAGACGCCGGTTCGGTGCGAACAGCGCGATGGCGCGCACGGACAGGTAGAGAAAGACCGGGACCGAGGGTACGTAGAAGCGCGAGTCATACGGCACAATCTGGAGAACGAAGAATCTGTAGTAGGCGAGGTACGCCCAGGCCGCTCCGAGCAGTGCTACGTCGGCCATGCAGGTCCAGTCACGTCTGCGGCGGAGCCGTGCTGCAACGCCGGCAAGGGACAGGATCATCGGCCCAGCGAGGGCCCGGACGAAGGGACCCCATTCCTTCGCCGGAGTCTCCGCGTATTTGCGGTAGATCTCCGGACCGTACAGGTGCGTTCCTTTGGCATAGAACGGCAGCGGGACAGCAGAGCCGAAGTAGAGCGCGCAGGCGCCAGCGGTGAGCCCCACCACAACGAGGCTCGTCGCTGCACCTCCGATCCGCCACCTCAGCGAGAGGCTCGGCGAGTCGGGTCGGACGAAAGTGAGAAGCAGGACGACCGGCAACGTGAAGAGCAGAAGATCGGGCCGCGCAAGCTGCGCGAACGTGTGGATGAGAAGCAGGACGATCAAGGTCGCCCGCCGGGGACGCTGCACGTACCGCGCGAGGGTCGCGAGAAACGTCGTCAGGTACGCCAGCACGAAGACCGTATCCATGCCCGAGACGAAGTGTCGAACGAGCCGGTCGCGCGCGAACCAGCAGAACACCAGGAACAGCACGACGATGCTCGAACGCAGCCACCGGGCGTTACGGCGAAGGGCCACGCGGATCATGTCGATCGAGAGGACCATCCATCCCAGGCCGCTGAGTGCGCTCGCGAGCAGCGCGAGTTGCACGGGGCCGGTCCAGGCGCGTGCGATGGCGCGCACCCCCATGACCACGAGGAGGTACGAGGTCGACGTGAGCCCGTACGCGTGGGGACCGCCGGGGTTCCAGGAGATCCCGTAGCCGTGGGACACGTTCATCGCGTAGCGCTGCCACATGAGCGCATCGTCGCGAACCGAGGAGGGGACCAGCAGCGGCAGGACGTAGGCCGCGAGCTGAACGGCCGTGAACGCCGCGGCTGCGGCGAGCATGCCTGTGGCTACGAAACGGGTCGGCACGGCGGAGCGGAGGATATCGCGCTCCGATGATTAACCGCTTCGGCGCGATCCTGCGAGAGGGACGGAACGATCCGCGCATCAAGCTGAGCGCGGGGATCGCGAGCACGACCGTCGCCGTGTCCGTGGTCGCCTGGCAGGTCTCGCCGTATCTGCGCCTCGCGCCAGAGGCGCTCGCCCGCGCCGGCTTGCTGCGCGACGACGCCTTCTTCTACTCGGCGCTCGTCGAGAACCACGCGCATTACGGGTTCTTCACACTCGACGGCGAGATGCCGACGAACGGCTTTCAGCCGCTCTGGATGCTGGTGCTCATGGCGGTGCATGCGATCACCGGTGTAGCGGCCCTGCGACTGCTGCCGCTGGCCACCTATTTCACCTACCTGGCTCTCACGGGCCTCGCGTCGTGGTTCGCCTACGGAAGCGACCTCCTGCGTGGCCTGCCACGCGTCGCGCTGGTCGCGGTGCTCGTTCTCGCGAACGCACGGTTCCAGGGGAGCGTCGTCACCGGTCTGGAGACCCCGCTCACTCTTCTCGTGATTCTCGTTTGGGCGGTCGCCATCGATCGGTCCGACGCCGGACCCATCGAGACCGGGACGAGGCGAGTCGCGAGACTCGGCGGGCTGGGGGCGCTCGCAGGCGCTTGCTTCCTCGCGCGCACCGACCTGCTCTGGGTGCCCCTCGTCACCATCGGATGGTGGGTGTGGCGCCACCGGCGCGACTGGCGTGGCACCGTGGCCGTTGCCGCCGGCGCCGCATGCCTCGTCTTGCCATACCTCGTCTGGAACTTCGTCACGCAGGGGGCGCTGATGCCCGTGAGCGGCAGGGTGAAGGTTCATCTGATGAACCAGTGGTTTTCCACCCCGCAGGCGTACTGGAACAGCGTCGAGTGGCGCGGACTCTTCACCATGTTCGAGAAGTGGCTCCCGGCGCTGTCGCCGTCGGCCGTGGTTCCCACGGTCATCGCCCTCCTCGCGGGCACCTTCGTTGCGTGCCTTCTACCTTGGACCGGGAGAGCGCTGCCGCTTTCGCTGCGATTGTCGGGCGTGATCGTGGGACTCCATGCCGCCACGATGTACGCCGCATATCGCGAGCTCCGCCCGTACACCGAGTACTACTTCGCTCCCGAAATGCTCGTGTGCGTGCTGATCCTCGCCCACTTCATCGCGCGAGTCCGCTGGCCGGTCGCCGCCGCTGCGATCGTCGTCGTCATCTGCGCGGCAAGCTCCTCGCAGGCGCATGCGACGACGGTCCGCACGAATCCTTACTGGGAGACACGCGTCGACACGATTCACCAGCTCGATGCGCTCGCGGCCACCGATGATCGAGTCGGCGCATTCTGGCCAGGTGCGGTGGCGGCGCTCACCGGGCGTCCCGTGACGCCGCTCGATGGCGTCATCGGCTCGATGGCCTACCTGCGTGACACGATCGTGCCCGGTCGCGAGATGGAATACGCGTCGGCGCACGGCATCCGATGGATCTTCGTTCACGCCGAGCCGCGCGACCTGACCGCCTCGCGACCGCCGGCGACCCCGATGTGGGATTCGCTGGGGCTGCGCCGGCTGTGGGACTGGCGCGACAGGCTCCGCGTGGCGTATTCGAAAGGAGGCTGGACCATCGTGGAGCTGCTTCCGGCTCGCGATCGTTCGTGAGGGGACCAGGCGCGCCAACCTCCGGCACCGAAGAGTAGAGCGACGGTGCGCGGGGCGCGCGCTGCGATCTCGCAGATCGCCGAGCGCATCGCGTGCTCGACCGTGCGCCGCTCCGGATCGGTCAGTCGCGCCATGGCCCACGCGTGCACGGCCCACGCGAGCTCGGCGTGCCTGCACTCGTCTGCGCCGATCGACTGCATCGCTCGACGTAGAGCCGGATCCACCGACGTTCGGGCCTCCAGCAGGCCCTGCACCGCGCCGTAGGTCTCGCGCACGCATCCCTCGACGGCATTCTCGAGAGCGATCTGGAAGAGCGGGCGCTCGCGAGCCAGGGCCGGTGCCTCCGGATGGCGAGGGAGACCGCCCCGTTCGCGAGCCAGGCGCGACATCATCGCCGTGTGCCTCGCCTCATCGCGACGAGCGCGCCGCGCATCGCGAAGTAGCGCGGGTGGGGCGCGATGGAATCGGAGCTCATGCTCGAGTCGGTCGAAGGCGTACACGCTGACGGCCTCGAGATACGCACGCGCGGCGAGGCGCTCCCCTGCCCCCTGCGCGCGCTTCGGAGCACCGTACCCTTCGGTGAGACGGCCGGTGCAATTCGCTTCGCATTGCACGGTCAGCGTCTGGGGACTGGTGGGACATTGCAGCGACCTGGTCGCCCCGTCCTCGGGAGCGGCACCTGCGTCGGGGTTCAACGCCTCCACCTGCGTCACGAAGGACGCGGGCAGCACGCACTCGTTGTAGTAGGGGTTGCCGCAGAGCTGCTGGCAGGAGGGAAGGTAGTTCGTCGCCTCGATGCCGCTGGGGGCTCCTCCAAGGAACAAGCACGCCTGTGACGCGGTGATCGTGCGCGTGATCGCCTGCGGGGCGCAGGAGCACTCGTCGCAGGAGTCGAAGCCCGCGTCCTCCGCACCTCCGTGCGCCGCCCCGCCACACGCCGCCGCCGACGCGAGTGCCGCAGCGACGTGCACCAGCCTGCGGGTGAGCCTCATCCACGTGACATTACGCTGCGAAACCGGGTGCGCAATCGAGGATAGGCGTCGACCCCGGCTGGGTTCGTCCACCCAACACCCCGGAACGCAGGCGCTGTGTGCGAGACTCCGGCGCGGTGCTCCTAGCCATCCTTCTCAGTGCCATCGTCGGATGGGCCGCGCTCTCGGTCGCGGTGAGGGCGCGTCTCGACGGGCGAGCCGAGACGCTCGCCGCGACGTTGGTGCTCGCAAGCGCGTTCGTGATTGGCCCGATCTACCTGCTCGGCGTGCCCGGCGTCCTGACGCGAGGAACGATGTCCGTGCTCGTCCTCGTCGTGTCAGCTTCCGCGTGGGCGCTGTCGACCGTGCGAGTGGGCATCGCCGAGCAAGCGCGCGCGACTGCGCGCGCGGCCTTGGACGTGCTTCGTCTACCGCGCGAAGCGCTGGCCGAATGCTGGCGCGCGCGGAGCGTCGTCTTCGTCTGTCTCGCCGCGTGCCTCTTCTTCTTCGTGTGGAATCTGCTGGCAGCCTGGCTGGCGACGTCGTGGAGGGAGTGGGACGCGCTCTGGTACCACGAGTCGATCGTCGGGTTCACGATACAGAACCACGGGTTTGCCCCCGTCGACCTCCCGTGGGGCGGGATGCAGAAGATCAACGGCTACCCGCGCGCGGCGGAGATGCTCTCGCTCTGGTTCGCGATGTACGCCGGGCGCCCCCTCGTCGATCTACCCAACGTGCTCCTCATGCCGGCGCTCTTTGCGTCCGTGTACGCGATGGCGCGGCGGCTCACGGGCGACCGCATTGCCTCGTGCGGATGGGCCGCTGTCGCGACGACGATCCCGGCCTACCTCGAGCTCCTGCAGTCCACCTACGTGGACCCGGCGCTTGCCACGTTCGTCGCTGCCGGTGCCATGTTCATGCTGCGCTCGCCACCTCGCGCACGTGAGGCCCTCATCGGCGCAGCGGCCCTGGCGATCGCGGCGAACGTGAAGGTGTCCGGTGTGTTCCCGGTGGTGGCTCTCGCCCTGGTTGGAGCCGGGCGGCTCTTGATGCAACCAGGTCGGCGCAGACCGGTCCTGCTCGCGATTGCCGCAGGGGCCGCGATGATCGTCGGCCTCTCGGCGGCCACGTACCTCCGCAACCTGCGCCTCTACCACAACCCAGTTTGGCCCGATCTGAAGGTGCACGTACCGCCCTTGGGAATCGATTGGCCTGGCAATGCTCCGATCGGCGACGTCCGGTCCGACAGCCACTCGGCGCCCGGGGTCACGAAGAACGCGCCGTTGCTCGAGCTGATCGCAGATCTCTATTTGCCGCCCGGCCGGCTCACGGACGACGAACGCAAGTACACGCACCTCTACGGCCTGGGAGTCCCCTGGGTGCTCTTCCCCGCCGCCGCGCTCGTGTTCGCACGTCTGCTCATCGAGACCTTCCGCGGCCTCCCTGCTCCCGAGACGACCGAGCGTCGCCGCCTCGTGGAGGTCGTGCTCCTCCTCGTCACTGCCGGCGTCACCCTGGTCACGTCGACCAACCGCTCCACGCCCCGCTACCACCTTGCCACGATCGCCCTCTGGGTTCCGGCAGTCGCGTGGAGCGTCGGTCGCAGGCGAGCCCTCCAAGAGGCGCTCGCCTTCGCCGCGACGATAGGGTCGCTCGCGATCACGGGCTACGAGCTCCCTGCCTGGCGCGGTTTCCCTTCGTCCGTTCCGAGGCTCGTTGCACTCTGGCGACTCGATCCGACCGAGCGGCAGCTTGCGGCCGATCTGGGCGGCCCGGTGTTCCACGACACGGGTCGGGCGCGCGAGACGGAGCTCGTCGCCGGCGCCACCGTCGTGAGTGACGACTTTGCGTTCCCGTCGATCCTCTGGAACGACGACTACTCCAACCGGGTTGTCTACGTCAGGCCTGGCACCGACCTGGTCGCCGCGGCCGATCGGCTAGGGGCTCGCTGGATATACGCCCACGAGGAGAAGGGGATTCGACAGCTGCGCGCCTCGAGCGGATGGCGAGAGCTCGGACCACTCTATATCCAGGGCTGGGGAAGAGCTTTCCGGCGCGAGGACTGAGTCAGGGCTGCGGGACCTGCGGCCGATCGCATACCCTGCGAGGGCCATGCGCGTCCTCGTGGGAACCAGCGGCTACTCGTACAAGGAGTGGAAGGGCCCCTTCTACCCGAAGGACCTCGCGGCCGGCCGCTTCCTCCCCTACTACGCGGAGCGCCTGCCGACGGTCGAGATCAACAACACGTTCTACCGGATGCCGACCCCGAAGCTCGTCGAGGGCTGGGCGGCGGAGGTGCCCGAGTCGTTCGCGATGGCCTGCAAGGCGCCGCAGCGGATCACGCACATCAAGAAGCTCCTCGACGCGAAGGACCCGACCGACGTCTTCGTGCGCACGGTGAGCGCGCTCGGGCCCCGACTGGGCCCGTTGCTCTTCCAGCTCCCGCCGTTCCTCAAGAAGGACGCGGCGCGCCTCGGCGCGTTCCTCGACGCGGCCCCGAAGGGGCCTCGCTACGCCTTCGAGTTCCGTCACGCGTCCTGGTTCGACGACGAGGTCTGGTCCATCCTGCGCGCGCACGGCGCGTCCCTCTGCGTGGCGGAGGGCGAGTCGCTCGAGACACCGCTCGTGGCGACGGCCGACTGGGGCTACGTGCGCCTGCGCAAGGACGAGTACCCCGACGCGCTCGTGGACGAGTGGGCCGCGAAGATCAAGGCGCAGCCGTGGAAGGAAGCCTTCGTCTACATCAAGCACGACGAGGGCGACGCCCCCTCGGTGGCAAGACGCCTCACCGCCGCCATCGGCTGAGACCTGTCCCGGGCCACCCCTCGATCTGTCCGGGACTAGCGGCCGAAGCAGATTCGCGCGTAGCTCGTCGCCGCGACCGTCGCGAGGCTGCCCGCCACGAGCGTCGCGACCATGCTGAAGGGCTGCATCGCGAGCGCCACCACAGGCGCAACGAGGAGCGCGGTCAGCGCCAGGGCAAGCAGCAGCGTGGCCGCACGCTTGGTGGACGGCAGAGACGTTGCCCCCGGCGTCTCCGGAGATTCCCGATACGGCGCAACAAGGGGCACCCACTGAGTGTATGCTGCGCGCCGTGTCGACGCCTGACTCGTCCGCTGCGGCTGAAAAACCGGCATTTCTTCCCAAGTCTGTCACGCACTTCGGGCTGAACTCGATCGCCTTCGTCATCGTGCTCGCCACGATGTACGGGCTGCGCACGCACCTCTTGAAGGTGAAGGACCCGATGATGGCGCTCTGCGCCGCCGTCGCGATCCCGGTCATCACCTTCGACATCCTGATCCTCAAGGTCCACAAGCGGTCGACGACAGGCATCGACTGGGACCGCGACTTCAAGCCCGCCTGGGGACGCGTCGCGACCAAGCTCCTCGGATTCGTCGCCACGCTGGCGCCCTTCGCCCTCGCGTACTGGCTGTTCCCCGAATACAACGCGCAGTTCTACGACCCGTTCTATCACCTGCTCCGCAACTTCGGCCCTGGGCTGAGCATCGCGAGCGTCCTTTATTTCACGGTCGTCGACGGCCACATGAAGCAGCCGTACGACGCGTACTGGATGATTGGGCGAGCGCTGCTCGGCCACAGGGAAGACGTCGTCGGCGCCGAGGTCAAAAACCACTACAAGGGCTGGCTCGTCAAAGCGTTCTTCTTCCCGCTCATGTTCGTGTGGCTGAACAACAGCACGAACAACGTCGTCCACTTCGACCTCTCGAACGCCAGCTGGAGCAACCTCCGGCTCTACGACTTCCTCTACCAGTGGATCTTCCAGATCGACCTGCTCTTTACGACGGTCGGCTACGCCGCGTGCTTCAAGCCGCTCGACACGCACATCCGCACCGCCGAGCCGAGCTTCCTCGGCTGGGGCGTGGCCCTCTTCTGCTACGAGCCGTTCTTCAGCGGCCTATTCGAAAAGCAGTACGTAGCCTATGGAAGCCCCTACGGTGGGTTCGGCGGCTGGCCATTCCTCGAGCACCACCTGACGGCTCGCTGGGTATGGGCCTTCGCGATCGTCGCCCTCATCACGATTTACGTGCTCGCGACCGTGGCGTTCGGCATCCGATTCTCGAACCTCACGCACCGCGGGATCCTGACGAACGGGCCATATCGCTTCACGAAGCACCCAGCGTATGTGTCGAAGAACCTCTCGTGGTGGCTCGCGTCGATCCCCTTCGTGAGCAAGGATAACTGGCAGCTCGCGGTCAAGCACTGCCTGGCTCTCTTCTGCATCAACTTCATGTACTTCATGCGCGCGAAGACGGAGGAGTGGAACCTGTCTCGCGATCCGACGTACGTGCAGTACGCCCTCTGGATGAACGAGCACGGGGCGCTCAGGTTCCTGAAGAACATCTCGTTCTTCGGGTACAAGCCCTTCATCTACAGCCCGTGGCCGGAAGGGCACAACCGCATGCTGCCGATCATCCCCAGCAACTACCACTGGGAAGAATCGCTCGGCGGCAGCGTCGAGGCTCCTGCGCCCGCAGCGGAGGAGGAGAAGGCCGCCGCCTCCGAGTCCGAAGAGAAGCCCGAGCCGGAGAAGACGTAGACGAGCTACGGCCACCGGAAGTCGACCTCCGGGCAGCGCGGGTCGACGTCCGGAGCGCGTACATGGAGCTCCGGGAAGAGCCATACGGCCTCCGGGCAGGAGCGAACGACCTCCGGCCACCGGGGGTCGACCTCCGGGCAGACGCGTTCGAGCTCCGGGAACCGTGGACCGACCTCCGGGCTGGGCAAGACGACGTCCGGGCCTTGGCGGTCGAGCTCCGGGCGCGATCGAACGAGCTCCGGGAAAATCGGGACGACCTCCGGGCGCGGCCAATCGACCTCCGGGGCCGGGAAGTCGACCTCCGGCCAGTGCGAGTCGACCTCCGGCCAGTGCGAGTCGACCTCCGGCCACTGCGAGTCGACCTCCGGCGAGTGCGAGTCGAACTCCGGGAACCAGCCATCGACCACCGGGAAGCGGCGGACGAGCTCCGGCACTCGCTTCTCGACCTCTGGGCGCGTCGGGGCGAGCTCCGGGAAGGAGCGGTCGACCTCCGGCAAAAATGAGGCGACACTCGGCACCGCCCTCTCA
>Ga0335069_10012382_pt1 | contig 12001 bp, 12 predicted proteins | sample Lox_Sample_11_FD_206714 | JGI IMG/M metagenome (GOLD analysis project Ga0335069, IMG submission 206714) | Soil microbial communities from Loxahatchee National Wildlife Refuge, Florida, United States - Lox_Sample_1.1 | ecosystem: Environmental > Terrestrial > Soil > Wetlands | place: USA...
TGGACCGACTACGGTATCACGTGAGCCCGTCTGTTCTCCCGGCACCGCCCGGGGCTTTCGATAAGACTTCTCCCCGTTGCGCCAACTGACACGAGGTTGACGCCCGGGGAGGGGCCGAGATTGAATCCAGGTCGGATGCGCGAGGGGACCGTCTAGTGGAGTCGTCCGGACCCGAGCCCGAGCACCTGCCCGACTCGGAGAACGGCGGGAACGGGCACTTCCCGTCGCCGACGCTCTGGCCGCTCGGCTTCGCGATCGGAATCGTCGTCCTCCTCGTCGGGCTCATCATCGACCCGCGCCTGATCTCGTCGGTGGGTGCGGTGATCGCGGCCGTCTGCGGCTTCATGTGGATCCGCGAAGCGACCGCCGAGATGCGCGCCGAGACCGTCGAAGTCGAGCCGGAGCGGCAGTCGCCGCCCGCCGAGGGCGCCGTCGTCCCGCTCGCCGCCGCCGAGCCCGCGCCGGCGGCCGCGCCCGAGGAGGAGGAGCGCTTTCCGCGCAGCCGGCTGCTCGAGGGCACGACGATCGGGCTCGGGGCCCTCATCGGCGGTGTCGTCACGATCCCGGTCGCCGGCTTCGCGGTGCTGCCGTCCTTCCTCGGCCAGAAGAAGGTCAAGGTCGACCTCGGCCCGATCTCCACGTACCCGCAGGGCGAGTGGTACATCGCCACCTTCCTGACCGATCCGCTCGAGGGCGAGGTGTCGAGGCGAACCGCGTTCATCCGCTACAACGGCGTCTTCCAGAACGAGCCGAGCTTCACGATCATCTCGAACCGCTGCGCCCATCTCGGGTGCCCCGTGCAGGCGAACGGCCCGACCGGCGCGATCCTCGGCAAGCCGACCGTCCACGAGCGAACGGCGAACGGCCCGCTGTCGCTCGTCCCCGTCGTGCCGGCGGGATTCGGCTGCCCGTGCCACGGCGGCCAGTACGACACCGAGGGCAACCGCACCGCCGGCCCGCCCGTGCGCGCGCTCGACCGCTGGGCGTTCTCGATCGTCAACGGACGCCTGATCCTCGTCGGCCTGTTCTCCGTCGCGAAGGTCGTCGGGACCGGCGCCCAGGCGCAGATCTACAAGGACAAGCTCGCGGGGCCCGGGCAGCACGTCGACGGGCCCGAGCAGTGGTTCTACCCGCTCCAGCCACCTCACTATTGATGGCCTCCCGCCGAGCCCCCACGAAGTCGCAGCTTCGTCGCGAACGGACGGCCGAGATCGTCATGTACCCGCTCGACTGGCTCGAGGAGCGGTCGGGGCTCGTCGGCGGCGTCAAGCACTTCCTCTTCCGGAACGTCCCGGCCGACATCAACTGGATGCAGACGCTCGGCTCGGCCGCGCTCACGGCCTTCATCGTGCAGGCGATCACCGGCGTGATCCTCGCCATGTACTACCACCCGACCCCGACCGACGCCTACCCCTCGATCGTCAACATCACCGACCACCTGACGATGGGCTGGCTCGTGCGCGGCATGCACAAGTGGGGCGCGAGCGTCTTCATCATCCTCATGTTCCTCCACATGGGCCGCGTGTTCCTCTTCGGTGCGTACAAGTACCCGCGCGAGCTCAACTGGATTGTGGGCGTCCTCATCCTCGTGACCGGGATGATGGAGGGCTTCACCGGCTACCTCCTGCCGTGGGACCAGACGGCCTACTGGGCGAGCGTCGTGGGAATCAACCTCAACGGGACGGCGCCGTTCCTCGGCCCGTGGCTCGCGCAGTTCCTGCGCTCGGGCCAGGAGATCGGGGCGGACACGCTGACGCGCTTCTACTCGCTGCACATGCTCGTGCTCCCCGGCGGGATCATCGCGCTCATCGGGCTGCACCTCTACCTCGTCGTCCGGCTCGGCGTCACCTCGCCGCCGTGGTCGCCCGAGGCGGCGGGGCAGGAGCGCGTCGACGAGGAGCCGCACCCGCTCAGGCCGGGGCTCACCCGTCCCGTGCCGCACGGCATCGCTGCGGCCCAGGCCGAGCCCGGAGGGTCGGAGTAGTGGCCGCCGTGCCGGAGCGCGGGGTCGAGAAGCCGAGCCTGACGGACGAGAACCGCGCGGACTTCGCGCGCTACAAGCAGGACGTCAAGGAACGCGGGAAGGCCTTCTACCCCTTCGCGATGTTCCACGACACGGTGATGAGCCTCGTCGTCGTCACCGTGATCGTCGGCCTCGCCGTGATCTGGAAGTGGACCTCGTACGGGCCGGCGCACGACGGCACCCACGCGGGGCTGCTCGGGCCGGAGTACACGGCGCCGGCCGACCCCGGCACGCACAGCTTCGTGCCGCGGCCCGACTGGTACTTCTACTTCCTCTTCGAGTTGCTGCGGATCTTCAAGTGGCCCGAGTCGGTGTTTCTCGCCACCGTCGGGATCCCGACCGTCCTCCTGATCCTCCTGCTCGCCCTGCCGTTCTACGACCGGCGGCGGGAGCGGCGGATCTCGCGGCGGCCGGTCGCGGCGGTCGCGGCCGTCCTCACGATCGTCTCGATGGCGGCGCTCACGTGGCGGGGAGCGACCGCGAAGGAGGCGCTCGCGTCCGAGGTGATCGCCGAGGTGCCCCACTGGATCCAGGCCCAGCACCTCCCGCCGGAGGCGGTGCCGGGGGCGAAGCTGTTCGCGACCGCCGGCTGCACCTCCTGCCACACGTACCTCGGCACGGGGTCGTCGAACCTCGGCGCGCCCGACCTCACCTCGATCGGCTCGCGCAACCTCGGGATCGACTTCCAGATCCGTCACCTCGAGTGCCCGTCGTGCGTGAACCCGGGCTCGCCCATGCCGAAGTTCGCCTCGCTCGGGCAGGAACGCCTGCGCGAGCTCGCGATCTTCCTCGAGGCCTCGAAGGGGCCCCACTAGGGGCCGGGCCCTGCCTCGAGGGGCGACGGGCAGTCACAATCCCCGGAAGCGATGCACGTCTTCCTCGGCATCACCGGCGCCTCGGGGGCCCCGTACGCCGCCCGGCTGCTCGAGGCGCTTGCAGACGCGGGCTGCGAGGTCGGCGTCTGCGCGTCGGGCGCGGGCGTCGAGGTCCTCGCGACCGAGCTCTACGGCGACGCGAGGCTGTCGCGGGACGAGACACTCGCACGGCTGCTCGAGCATTCCGGCGGCGCCGCGACGATCTACGACCCGAACGACTGGCGTTCGCCGTACGCGTCGGGCTCGGCGAAGGTCGACGCGTACGTCGTCTGCCCCTGCTCGATGGGGACGCTCGGCACCGTCGCGTCGGGCGCGATGCAGAACCTCATCCACCGTGCAGCGTCCGTCGCGCTCAAGGAGGGGCGCCGGCTCGTGCTGATGCCCCGCGAGACGCCGCTGTCGGCCATCCACCTGCGCAACATGCTGACGTTGCGAGAGGCGGGCGCCACGATCCTCTTCCTCGCGCCCGGGTTCTACCACGGAGCGGAGACGGTCGACGACCTCGTGGACTTCGTCGTCGCGCGGGCGCTCGACCAGCTCGGGCTCGAGAACACGCTCGTGCGGCGATGGGGCCAGTGAGGGGGGCCGGATGACCGTCGAGACGGGACAGCTTCCGGCGGAGGGCGTGCGGCGGATGTTCGACGCGATCGCCCCGGTCTATGACGCGATGAACCGCGTGATGACTGCCGGGCTCGACCGGCGCTGGCGCGCGGCGACCGTCGCCGCGACGGTGCGGCCGGGCGAGCGAGTGCTCGACTCGTGCTGCGGCACCGGAGACCTCGCGGTCGCCGCGCTGCGGGCCGGCGCGGGCGCCGTGGTCGGGCTCGACTTCTCGGAGGCGATGCTCGAGCGCGCGCGCCGGAAGGAGCCGCGGATCGAATGGGTGCGCGGCGACGTGCTCGCGCTCCCGTTCGAGGACGGGAGCTTCGACGCGGCCACGGTCGGCTTCGGCGTCCGGAACGTCGCCGACCTCGAGGCTGCGGTCGGGGAGCTCCGCCGCGTCCTCCGAACGGGGGGCCGGCTCGGGGTGCTCGAGATCACGACGCCGCGTGGACCCCTCGCCCCGTTCTACCGGGTCTGGTTCGACACGGTCGTGCCGCTGCTCGGGCGCGTCCTCCCGGGTGGCCAGGCGTACACGTACCTGCCGGCGAGCGTCAGGCGATTCCCGACGCCCGAGGACCTCGCCGGGCTGCTGGCCCGCGAGGGGTTCGGCCGCGTGCGCTTTCGCCGCTTTGCAGGGGGTATCGTGGCGCTGCACGTAGGGGAGGCCGCATGAGCGTAGGCTCGACGGAGCTCATCAGGGAGCGGAGGCGCCGGCTGTGCCGGTGCCTGGAGCGGGTGCGATGAGCGTAGGCTCGACGGAGCTCATCAGGGAGCGGAGGCGGCGGCTGTGCCGGTGCCGGAGCGGGGAGTGAACGGGACGGGGACGCTCGCCGGGATCAACGAGGTGCCGGGACTGGAGGGGTATCTCGACGCGCTCGAGGAGCGGCTGGCGCGATCCGTGGCGAGCCATCCGGGGCTCGTCGCGGCCGTCGGCAACGAGGCGCTCGCGGCCGGCGGCAAGCGGCTCCGGCCGGCGCTCGTGTTCCTGGCGGCGCCCGACGGGGCTGCGCCGCCGCTCGCCGCCGGCGTCGCCGTCGAGCTCGTGCACATGGCGACGCTCGTCCACGACGACCTGATCGACCGCGCCCACTTCCGTCGGGGCAAGGCGGCGGCCTGGTCGGTCTACGGGTCGGACGCGGCGCGGGCGACCGGCGACTACCTCTTCGCGCGGGCCTTCGCCGAGCTGAGCGCGGCCGGCGACCCGCGGGCGGTGAAGATCCTCGCCGAGGCGACGCTCTGCCTCGCGCGAGGAGAGGCGCTCCAGCGGACCCAGACGCACGATCCCGCGACGACAGTCGACGCCTATCTCGAGCGGTGCGCGCTCAAGACCGGAAAGCTCTTCGAGGCGGCGTGCAGGCTCGGCGGCGGCCCGGGCGGCTACGGGCTCGCGCTCGGCGTCGCCTTCCAGATCGCGGACGACGTCCTCGACTGCTCGGGAGCGACGATCGAGACGGGCAAGATCGCGGGCACCGACCTCCGCGACGGGACGCCGACGCTGCCGCTCCTGCTCGCCGCGCGGGAGGACGCGGTCGTCCGGCGGGCGCTCGCCGGCGACGAGCACGCGCTCTCGAACGGCGGGCCGCTGCTGCGCGTCGCGGCGACCGGCGCGCTCGAGCGCTCGCGCCAGGTCGCGCTGGATTACGCTAGCCGGGCAAGGGCGTGCCTCAACGGCGAGCTGCATCGCCAGGAGCTGGAGGCGCTGACGCACGCCGTCGTCAACCGCGAAAGGTAGGCACCGTGGCAGTCCTCGACGCGCTCGACACGCTCGCCCCGATCCGCGAGAAGGTGGAGGCGGGCGAGCGGCTCGACTTCGAGGACGGCGTCACGCTGATGGAGAGCGACGACCTCCTCGCCCTCGGGGAGCTGGCCGACCTCGCGCGGCGGCTTCGCGGCGGTGGCGACGAGGTGTACTTCGTCCAGAACCTCTACCTGAACCAGACGAACGTCTGCCGCGTGAAGTGCAAGTTCTGCGCGTTCGCGAAGACGCGCAAGCAGGAGGGCGCGTACACGCTCGGCGCGGACGAGCTCGTGGAGGACGCCGTCCGCCAGTACGCGGTGTCGAGGTTCACCGAGATCCACTGCGTCAACGGCGAGAACCCGCACGTCGACCTCGAGTTCTACGCCGGCGTCCTCCGGAAGCTGAAGGCCGCGCTCCCCGACGTCCACCTGAAGTTCTACACAGCCTCCGAGATCCACCACATGTCGAGGCTCGAGGGCTGCTCGCACGAGGAGGTGCTCCGGGTGCTGCGGGGCGCCGGCCTCGGCTCGCTGCCGGGCGGCGGGGCGGAGATCTTCGCCGACCGTGTGCGCGGCCTGATCGCCCCGGGCAAGGAGCACCCCGACGAGTGGTTCCACGTGCACGACACGGCGCACCGGCTGGGGATCCCGACCCACTGCACGCTCCTCTACGGGCACGTCGAGACGTACGAGGAACGGGTCGACCACCTGCTCCGGCTGCGCAACCAGCAGGACTCGACGGGCGGGTTCCTCGCCTTCATCCCGCTCGCCTTCCACCCGGAGAACACCGTGTTCGAGCGGCGCGGCTTCCGGTTCACGACGGGCGCCGACGACCTGAAGATGATCGCGGTGTCGAGGCTCCTCCTCGACAACGTCCCGCACGTGAAGGCCTACTGGATCATGATGGGCCTGCCGATGGCGCAGGTCGCCCTCCACTTCGGCGCGAACGACGTCCAGGGGACGGTCGTGCGCGAGCAGATCTTCCAGGCGGCCGGTGCGACGAGCGGCACGGAGCAGAAGATCCCGGAGCTCGTCCGGGCGATCCACGAGGCGGGGCGCATCCCGGTCCAGCGCGACACGCTCTACAACGAGCTGGGGCGATGGTGAAGCTCGGGCGCATCAGCTACGTGAACATGGCGCCGGTCTTCTACCGGGTCGACGCCGAGGTCGAGGAGGTGCAGGGCGTCCCCACCGAGCTGAACCGCCTGCTCCTCGCGGGGGAGCTCGACACGGCGCCGATCTCGTCGATCGAGTACGCGCGGCACGCCGACCGCCTTCGCCTCCTGCCGAGGCTCTGCGTCGCGTCCGAGGGCGCCGTCGACTCGATCCAGCTCGTCACCCGGAAGCCGCTGGAGCAGGTGCGGGTCGTCGCGGTGACGCCCGAGTCGGCGACGTCGGTTGCGCTGACGAGCGTGCTGCTGCCGGAGGCGGAGCATGCCCCGCTGGAGGCGTACGCCGAGGGGGAGGCGGAGGCGAAGCTCCTGATCGGCGACGCGGCGTTGAAGTCGGCGTTCGAGGACCCGACGCCCCACCACGACCTCGGCCGCCTCTGGCTGGAGCGGACGGGTCTGCCGATGGTCTTCGCGGTCTGGGCGTGCGCCGAGCCGCTCGCCGACGGGCTCGCGGAGCTCGAGGACGCGCTCGTCGCGTCGCTGCGGGCCGCGAGGGCCGAGCCCGAGCGGCTCGCCTACGAGGCGTCCGACCGCTACGGCTACCCGCCCGGCTTCCTCGCCCGCTACTTCGAGAAGCTCCGGTACCGCTTCGGGCCGCGCGAGCGCGCCGGCCTCTACACGTTCCTCGAGCTCGCCCGCGACGCGGGCCTGCTCGAGTCTGTCCCGGAGCTGCGGTTCGTGCAGACGACCGGCGCCGCGGTCGCGTGAGCGTCGCCGAGATCCTCGACAAGGCCCGCGAGGGCGAACGGGTCTCGGACGAGGAGGCGGTGACGCTCCTGCGGTCGCGCGACCTCGTCGCGGTCGGTCGGGCCGCGAACGAGGTCCGGAACCGGAAGCACGACCCCGAGCGCGTGACGTTCATCATCGACCGCAACCTCAACTACACGAACGTCTGCGTCACCGACTGCGACTTCTGCGCCTTCTACCGCCGGCCGGGCGACACGCGCGAGGGTTACCTCCTTCCGAAGCCGGTGATCTTCAAGAAGATCGAGGAGACGCTCGCGCTCGGCGGCACCGGCGTGCTCATGCAGGGCGGGCACCATCCCGACCTCGGCGTCGAGTACTACGTGGACCTCTTCTCGTCGATCAAGGCGCGCTACCCGATCCATCTGCACGCGCTCTCGCCGTCGGAGATCCAGCACGCGGCGCGGCGGTCGAGGCTGAGCGTGCCCGAGACCCTCACCCGGCTGCGCGACGCGGGCCTCGACTCGATCCCGGGCGGCGGCGCCGAGATCCTTGTCGACCGCGTCCGCAGGATCATCGCGCCGAAGAAGACGAAGACGACGGAGTGGCTCGGCATCATGCGCGCGGCGCACCGGCTCGGCATCTCGACGACGGCGACGATGATGTACGGCCACGTCGAGACGGTCGAGGAGCGCGTCGAGCACATGCGCCGGATCCGCGAGCTCCAGGACGAGACCGGGGGCTTCCGGGCGTTCTTCTCGTGGACGTTCCAGGACGACGGCAACCGCCTCGTCGGGCTGGTGCCGCCGGAGCGGCGGCCGACGTCGTTCGACTACCTGCTCACGCAGGCCGTGTCGCGCATCTACCTCGACAACATGCCGCACATCGGCTCCTCCTGGGTGACCCAGGGGAAGAAGATCGGCCAGGTCGCGCTCGGCTTCGGCGCCGACGACCTCGGCTCGGTGATGATCGAGGAGAACGTCGTCTCCGCCGCCGGGACGACGCATCGCACCAGCGCCGAGGAGCTCGTCCACCTGATCAGGAGCCTCGGCAAGACGCCCGTCCAGCGGGACACGCTGTACCGCGAGGTCCGGGTCTGGCTCTAGCCCGACGGGCGCCGCCGCTCGACGGGCTCCCGTGACGAGGTCGCGACACCCCGGCGCCGATGTACTGGCGACGGTGTCCGAGTCCGGAGGAGACCCGGTTGAGCGGCTACGCTGGGCGAGGGTCGTGCTGTGCAAGCTGCTCATCCCGGCCGGGCTCGCCGGGCTCGTCGCCTCGCTCGCGGGCGCGGCGGCCTCCGCTCCCGCGGCCTCGAGAGAGGTGGCTGCGACGTCGTCGCTCCTCATGCCCGGGGTGACGTACAGCCGCGAGGTCGACTTCACGCTGCGAGGCCCGGTCGTGCTCGACATCGTGACGGCGCCGCGCCCCGACGGGTCGATGTACACGCTCGCACCCGCCCTCTCGAACGAGTCGATCGGCGGAACCGAGAAGCTCACCGCGACCGAGAAGCGGCTCGACAGCGCCGCGACGGTCGTCGGTGTGAACGGCGACTACTTCTCCTCGGCGACGGGAGCGCCGACCGGGATGCTCATGCGCGGCGGCGTCCTCGACTCGGCGCCTGCGCCGGCCCGCACGAGCGTCGGCTTCGCGGCGGACGGGACGCTCTCGGCGGCCAAGGTCGGCTTCAAGGGAACGTGGCAGGGAAGCGGGCAGCGGCGTGCGCTCGACCTGAACGCGGCGCCCGTGAAGGGCCACGCGACGCTGTACACGCCTTCCTGGGGCGCGACGACCCCGGCCGAGTCCGGCGTCGTCGAGGCGGTCTTCTCGTCGTTTCCGCCGACCCGGCCGGGCCAGCCGCTGAGCGGCACGGTCGCCCAGGTGACGACCTCGGGCGGGACGGCGATCCCCTCCGGCGGCGCCGTCCTCGTCGGGCGCGGAGCGCAGGCGGGCTTTCTCACCTCCGAGGCGCCCGTCGGTCGCCAGGTCGAGGTGCGGCTCACCCTCACGCCCGATTGGAGCGGGCTGACGAGCGCGCTCGGGGGCGGGCCGCTGCTCGTCTCGGGCGGCAAGCCGATCTTCAACGCGCGCGAGGGCTTCGACGCAGGGGTGCTCACGAGCCGCAACGCCCGGAGCGCGGTGGGGCAGCTCGCCGACGGGCGGATCCTGCTCGTCACGGTCGAGGGGAACGCGCCCTCGTACAGCATCGGGATGACGAGCTACGAGCTCGCGGTCGCGCTCGCCCGGCTCGGGGCCGTCACCGCGGTCGGTCTGGGCTCCGGGGCCGGTGCGGAGATGGCGTTCAGGGGCACCCTGCTGACGCGCCCGTCCACGGCCTCGGAGCAGCCGATCGCGGACGCCCTCCTACTGTCGTACGCGGGCGTCTACGCGGCACCGCCGTCCGCGCCGGTGCTGTCGCCGAACGGCGACGGCGTCGACGACACGGAGACCCTGTCGTACACGCTCGTCCGGCCGTCGCACGTCACCGTGACGCTCACCGGGCCCGCCGGCGTCACGCTGCCGATCGCCGACGACGACGAGCAGCCGGGGGTTCACACGCTCGTGTGGAACGGGAAGAACTCGGACGGCTCGGCGGCGGCGGAGGGAGGCTGGCGCTTCGTCGTCGCGGCGACCGACGACCTCGGTCGCCCCTCGACCGCAGAGCGGGACTTCACGCTCGACGACACCCTGTCCTCGCTCGGCGTCTCGGCGGGCGCCGCCGGCGCGGTGTCCGCGTCGTTCCAGCTCAGCCGCGCCGCCTCCGTGACCGTGAACGTCGAGCGCCGCAACGGGATCGTCGTCGCGACCTTGCTCCATCGGACGCTCCAGCCGGGCACGCAGACGGCCGTGTGGGACGGCCGCGCGGCCGGCGGGAAGCGCGCCCCGAACGGCGGCTACCAGATCCACGTCGCGGCCACGAGCGCGGTCGGAGAGGTGTCGCTCGTCGCCCCGTTCACACTTCAGCTCCGCTCGCGGCGCTCGTAGACTGGGCACGTGCTCGCGAGCATCTCCTCGAGCTTCACCTCGCAGGTGGGCTCGCACGGCGTCTACGCGGTGTTCGCCCTCATGGCCCTCGACGCCCTCTTCCCCGCGGCGAGCGAGCTGGTGATGCTCTACGCGGGAGCGGTCGCCGCAGGAGTGCTTTCGGGAGCGAACGGCGTGTCGATCTTCGGCTCGCACGTGGCCTCCGGAGGGAGCGCCTTCCTGGCGATGGGCCTTTCAGGGACCCTCGGGTATCTCGCCGGCGCGATCATCGGCTGGGCGATCGGCCGCTACGGAGGGCATCCCCTTCTCGAGCGGCACGGTCGCTGGTTCCATCTCACACGCGAGCGGCTCGACCGCGCCGAGGCATGGTTCGACCGCTGGGGGTACGCGGGCGTGCTCTTCGGACGGGTGACGCCGATCGTCCGCTCGTTCGTGTCGATCGCGGCCGGCATCTTCGAGATGCCGTTCGCCCCGTACGTGCTGCTCACCTTCATCGGCTCGGCGATCTGGGCGTTTGCGATCGCCGGAGCCGGCTACGGCCTCGGCACCGGCTACGAGCGTTTCGATCACGGCTTCAAGTACGTCGAGTACGCGGTCGTCGCAGGCCTCCTCGCGCTCGCGACGTATCTGGTATATCGCTGGAGGCGCGCAGCTAGAGTGAGCAGCCGTGCAGAAGATCCCGCTCGTTGACGTCCACTCCGAGTACGAGCAGTTGATCCCGCAGCTCGAGGCCCGCTTCCGCGAGGTCCTCGACAGCGGCCAGTTCATCCGGGGCCCGCACTACTGGGCCTTCCAGGAGGAGGCGGCCTCGTACCTCGGCGTCGAGCGGACGGTCGGCGTCGCGAACGGCACCGACGCCCTCGTGCTCGTGCTCGACGCGCTCGAGATCGGCCCCGGCGACGAGGTGATCTGCCCGGCCTTCACGTTCTACGCGACCGCCGAGTCGATCGCCCGTCGCGGCGCGACCCCGGTCTTCGCCGACATCGACCCGGCGACGATGAACCTCGACCTCGAGGACCTCGCGGCGAAGGTCACGCCCCGGACACGGGCGATCATGCCCGTGCACCTGTTCGGGCGGCCGCTCCCGGTCGAGCCGCTCCTCGGGCTCGGCGTGCCCGTCGTCGAGGACGCGGCGCAGGCGTTCGGCGCACCCGGCGTCGCCCGGCTCGGCAGGGTCTCGACGTACAGCTTCTTCCCCACGAAGAACCTCTTCTGCCTCGGCGACGGGGGGCTCGTGGCGACGAGCGACGAGGAGCTCGCCGACCGGGTGCAGATGCTCTCCTTCCACGGCTCGCGCGACAAGACCGCCTTCGACTTCGTCGGCTACAACTCCCGGCTCGACGAGCTCCAGGCGGGGATGCTCCGCCTGTTCCTGCCGCGGCTCGACGGCTGGAACCTGGCCCGCCGCGAGGCGGCCGCCCGGTACGCCGAGCTCGGCCTCGGGGAGCTCGTCGAGCTTCCGCGCGACGAGCCGGGCCACATCTACCACCTGTTCGTGTGCCGCTCGCCGGAGCGGGATCGCATCCGCACCGTGCTCGCGGACGCGGGGATCGCCTCGGCCGTCTACTACACCACGCCGCTCCATCTCCAGCCCGCGCTGCACTTCCTGGGGTACGAGCCCGGCTCGCTGCCGGTGACCGAGGAGGTCGCCGGCGACAACTTCTCCATCCCGCTCTGGCCCGGGATCCCCGCCGAGGCCCAGGAACGGGTCGTGGACACGATCCGCTCCGCGGTCGCCGTCGCCGCACATCGATGAACCTGCTCTCGCGCCACCGGTTGTGGCAGCTGCTCGTGGACGGGGCGATCGTCGCCGTCTCCTGGTACCTCGCGTTCGAGCTCCGGTTCGACCAGGGTCTCCCTCCCTACTACTCGACGCTCCTCCGGCGGACGCTCCTCCTCGTCGTCGCGATCAAGCTCATCGT
>Ga0335069_10012384_pt1 | contig 11998 bp, 8 predicted proteins | sample Lox_Sample_11_FD_206714 | JGI IMG/M metagenome (GOLD analysis project Ga0335069, IMG submission 206714) | Soil microbial communities from Loxahatchee National Wildlife Refuge, Florida, United States - Lox_Sample_1.1 | ecosystem: Environmental > Terrestrial > Soil > Wetlands | place: USA: Florida...
TGACACTCTTCCGCTGTCTCGACGCGACGCTCACGCCGATGGGCAAGCGCCTGCTGCGGGCATGGATGCTGCGGCCGTCGATCGATCGGGCGGAAATCGATGCGCGTCTCGATGCGGTGCAGGAAATTGCGTCGAACCTGATGAATCGCGAAGAACTGCGCCGAGCGCTGGATGGCATTTTCGATATCGAGCGACTGCTGAGCCGCGTGACGTTGGAAACGGCGAACGCGCGAGACGTGCTGGGACTGGCTGCGTCTCTCGGGCGAATTCCGCCGTTGCGGGCGGTGCTGGCGCGGTTTGCGGCGGAACTACTGAAATCGCGACTCGATTCAATCGACGATTTATCTGACTTGCGCGAACGCATTGAACGGACGATTGTTCCCGAGCCGCCGCTGACCTTCGCCGATGGCGGCGTGATCGAGACGGGAGTCTTGGCGGAGCTCGACGAGTTGCGCACCCTGTCGCGCAACAGCAAGCAGTACCTGGCGCAGGTGGAAGAACGCGAGCGCCAGCGAACGGGCATCGGCTCGCTGAAGGTGAAGTTCAATTCCGTTTTCGGTTACTACATCGAGATTTCGAAGGCCAACCTGCACCACGTTCCGAACGATTACGAGCGCAAACAGACGCTGGTGAATGCGGAGCGATTCACTACGCCGGAGCTGAAGGAGTACGAGGCGAAGATCCTCGATGCGCAGGAAAAGATCGTAGAAATCGAGCGGCGAATTTTTGCGGAGTTGCGCGCGGCTGTCGCGGCGGAAGCACGACCCATTCGCCGAACGGCCATGGCATTGGCTGAGGTGGATGTGCTGGCGTCGTTCGCGCATCTAGCGGTCCAGCGGAATTATTGCCGGCCAGCTTTTGACGACGGCGGCGAGTTGGAGATCGTCGAGGGCCGCCATCCCGTGGTCGAAGTCCAGGAGCTTGCAGGCGCAGAGCGTTTTGTTCCTAACGACCTCTTCCTGAATGCGACCACGCACGCGATCTTGGTGCTTACGGGTCCGAACATGGGCGGCAAGAGCACGTACCTGCGCCAGACGGCGCTGACGGTCATCATGGCGCAGATGGGGTCGTTCGTCCCGGCGCGCAAGGCGAGACTGGGCGTGATTGACCGCATCTTCACGCGCATCGGGGCCAGTGACAATCTTGCCCGTGGACGCTCGACGTTTATGGTCGAGATGACGGAAACGGCGGCGATCCTGAATACCGCGACGCCACGATCGCTAATCCTGCTGGACGAAATCGGGCGCGGGACGGCCACTTACGACGGGCTGGCGATCGCCTGGGCGGCGATCGAGTACATCCATCAGCGCACGCGCGCCAAGACGCTGTTTGCCACGCATTATCATGAGCTGACCGAATTGGCCGACCGGTTGTCGGGAGTGAAGAACTTCCATGTGTCGGTCAAGGAGAGCGCCGGGGGAATCGTGTTCCTGCGCAGGGTGGAGCCCGGTCCGGCAGACAAGAGCTACGGTATCGAGGTGGCAAAACTCGCAGGGTTGCCGTTAGCGGTAATCGAACGGGCGCGCGAGGTGCTGGCCGAACATGAAGATGCCGAGCGGCGGGCGACCGATCACCTGGCACACGAAGCGTCGGAGCCGCAGAGTTTTCAACTGACGATGTTCACGCCCTTGTCACAGAAAATTGTAGACCGGTTGCGCGACACTGATGTGAACAACCTGACGCCGCTCGACGCCCTGAATTTGCTGAGCGAATTGAAGAAACAGATCGGATAAATGGCTAAATCGAAAGATCTCCGCACCCAAGTTGGGCAACTAATGATCATGGGTTTCGACGGGACCGAGATGTCCCAGAAGCTGCGCACCATGATTTTCGGCCTGCAGCCGGGCGGTGTGATTCTCTTCCGCCGCAATATCGAAGCCGCGCCGCAAACGTTTGAGTTAGTGCAGGCGTGCCGCGGGCTGGTGAGGACTCCCATGTTCACCTGCATCGACATGGAAGGCGGCACGGTCGATCGTCTGCGCGACCTGATTGCGCCCGCGCCTTCTGTCGCTGCCGTGTTTGCCACCGGACGCCGCAATATTTTTCGCAAGCACGGACAGATTCTGGGCGAAGAGTCGCGCGCGCTCGGATTCAATACCGACTTCGCTCCGGTGCTCGACCTGCGTTTCGAACCGTCACTGAAGGTGCTGGGATCGCGAACGGCGTCCGCCGATCCGAAGCAAGCCGTCAAGTACGCACGCGAACTGCTGAAGGGATTGAAAGACGCAGGCGTGCTGGGATGCGGCAAGCACTTCCCGGGGCTCGGAGAAGCGAACCTCGACACGCACAAGGAGCTGCCGTCGATTGATAAGCCGTGGAAGAAGCTCTGGAAGGAAGACCTGGCACCGTATCGTGAATTGCGCCGCGAGATGCCTTTCGTGATGGTCGCGCACGCGGCCTATCGCGATGTCACCAAAAATCACGTTCCGGCTTCGATTTCCAAGAAGTGGATCGCGCAAATCCTGCGCAAGGAGATCGGCTACAAGGGGCTGGCGATCTCCGACGATCTCGAAATGGGCGGCGTGCAAAAAACAGTCAGTATAGAGGACGCCGCTGTCCAGACGATTCAGGCCGGTGCTGACATTTTTCTTGTCTGCCACAACGAGGAGTTCGTCTGGCGAACCTACGAGAAGGTTCTCACTACAGCGGAGAAAGACAAGAGATTTGCGGGGCGCGTGAACGAATGTGCTGACCGGGTGTTGGCGTTCAAGAAGAAGGCCAAGGAGCTGCGTTGGAAGCCAAAGGCGCCCTCACAGAAGACCATCGATAAGCTTCGCCGTGCGGTGTGGGAGTTCAGCGAAGAGGTCCGGCTCGACGCCGACGCGGTGAAGAACGCATGATCGTCGCCGGCATCATGAGCGGGACGTCGGCGGACGGCATCAACGTCGCCATTGTCAACCTGCTCGACCACGATTTCGAAACCAAGCTCGAACTGGTCACGCACCGGGAGTTTCGGTATCCGAAAAATGTTCGCCGGTTTGTGTTGTCGGTGATGAACGCAGAAGCCAGCGTCGCCGACCTGGCGCGGCTGAACGTCATCCTCGGCGAACTCTACGCTGAAGCGGTGCTCGCGACGGCAAGCGAAGCGCAAGCTGGCGTGTCGCTGATCGGATGCCACGGCCAGACCATCTATCACCAGGGCGAGGCGAAGAAGTTCCTTGGACGGCAGATCGCCGCGACATGGCAAACGGGGGAGGGCGCGGTTGTGGCTGCGCGCACCGGCATTCCGACCGTCTCAGATTTTCGCCAGGCCGACATGGCTGCGGGTGGCAAGGGCGCGCCGCTGGTTCCCTTCCTCGATTACATGCTGTATCGGCATCCGCAGCGCGGACGCATCGTGCAGAACATCGGCGGCATCGCCAATCTCACCGCGATTCCGCCGGGCACCGCCTCAGGCGGAGGCACGCGACCGGAGCGCGTGATCGCCTTCGACACTGGCCCCGGCAACATGGTGATCGACGCCGTCGTTGAGAAACTCTGCCACAAACCCTTCGACAAAGGCGGCCAGATCGCTGCCAAGGGCAAGCCGATCGAGTCGGTTCTGCGCAAACTGCTAGATTCGCCGTTCTTCCGCGCCGAGCCTCCGAAAACCGCTGGACGCGAGGAGTTCGGACGCGAATTTGTCGCGCGCTTCCTGAAGCTGTGTGGCCGCGCTAAGAAAGAAGATGCGGTAGCGACGGCAACGGCACTTACCGCGCGCAGCATGGCGCAGGCAATTCGAAATTTGCCCGGTGCAGGCCGGTCGGGCACGTATCACGACATGATTATTTCCGGCGGCGGCAGCCGTAACTGCACGCTGGTGAAGATGATCGCCGAACAACTACCCGCGCTCGAGGTGAAGACTTCTGACGCATTTGGCATTCCCGCCGAGGCGAAAGAGGCGGTCGCCTTCGCGGTGCTCGCGTATCAGACGTGGCACCGGCTGCCATCTTCGATTCCCTCAGCAACGGGCGCAGATTATCCTGCAGTTCTCGGTAAGATTTCCTACCCGTGATTACTGATTCCCAACACTCCGCGTTGCGCATACGAAAAGCAGATCCCTCGTCCAAGAGCCGGGCTCGTGATGAGAAGGGACTGCTTCTCGTTTTCCTCGCGCTGTTGTGCGCCCTGTCTGCCGGATGTTCCCACCATACCGATCCCAACACGCTGGTGATGATCATCGAGAACAGCCCCACCAATCTGGATCCGCGGGTTGGAATTGACGCACAGTCAGAGCGCATCGACGAACTCCTGTTCGATTCGCTGGTACGTCGCGATGAGCACTTCGACCTTGTGCCGTGGCTGGCGGAGCGCTGGGAAATTCCCGATCCGCTAACTTACATCTTTCACCTTCACCGCGGAGTGAGATTTCACGATGGGCGACTGCTCACCTCGCGCGATGTGAAGTACACGCTGGAATCTCTGGCGCAGGGCAAGATTCGCAGTCCCAAGTCGGCGACCTACCAATACATCGATCACGTGGACGCGCCCGATGAGGTCACCGTCATCATCCATCTGAAGGAACCCTTCGCCGGGCTGCTGTGGAACTTGTCCGATGGCGCATTCGGCGTGATTCCTTACGGTGCCGACAACACGTTCAATCGGCACCCGATCGGCAGTGGGCCGTTTAAGTTCGTCAGCGCCGAGCAGGATAAAGATGTCGTGATCGAGCGCAATGACGACTACTGGGCCGAAAAACCAAAGTTGGAGCGGGTTCGTTTCGCGGTGATCCCCGACATCACCACGCGAGCCCTCGAACTGCGCAAAGGCAGCGCCGATGTGGCAATCAATGCCCTAACGTCTGACATGTACCGCGCCCTGAAATCCGACCCGAACGTACGCGAGTTGCAAGGGGAAGGAACCATCGTTCAATACCTGGCGATGAACCTGCGCGACCCCATACTCAAAGACGTGCGGGTTCGCCAAGCGCTGGCATACGCGATCGACCGCCGCCCGTTGATTCAGTACCTTTGGCGCGACACGGTTCGCCCGGCCGACAGCCTGCTTCCCCCCCAACAATGGGCGTATAACGGTGAGGTTACGAAATACAACTACGATCCCGCGAAGGCCAACGCGATCCTCGATGCCGCAGGCTATGCGCGCCAGAACGGCGTCCGGTTTCATCTTGCGATGAAGACTTCCACCGAGGAATCGACACGCCTGTTCGCCGCGGTTCTGCAGCAGCAATTGCGTGAAGTCGGCGTCGCACTCGACATTCGCAGCTTCGAGTTTGCGACCTTCCTGGCCGACGTGCAGAACGGCGGGTTTCAGCTTTACTCGCTGCGCTTGATCGGCGGGAACGAAGATCCGGACATATTTGAAGATTTCTTCGCCACAGCGAGCTTTACACCCAGGCGCTTTAACCGTGGGCATTACTCCAACCCGCAGCTTGATGAGCTTCTTGCCGAAGGGCGGAAGAAAACCGACCAGGCAAAACGGAAGGCGATATACGACAAGGTGCAGCAGATCCTGGCAAATGACCTTCCGTTTATCAATCTGTGGTATTTCGATAACGTGATCGTATATACGCCGCGGGTACAAGGGCTTACCCTTAACCCCTCGGGTAGTTACGATTTCCTGCGCACGGCCGAACTTCAGCGCGGCAGATGATGGGGCGGCGTGTAGTGACGCCCTTCGGTCCAGATGATGGCCGCGGCCCCAAGCAGAAACAGGGAGAGCACAATGCCACGCATGCGAACCACATCGCGTGCGAGGTAGCTGTTGATCACCAGCACGAGCATGAATAGTGCGCCCGCAAGGGCCACAACAGATGCCCCAGTCACCGCCCACTTCGAGAGTCGCTTCTTTCCCTTGCCTGCCATGCTCGTAACATTACAGAAGTCCAGTATCGGATGCATTAACAGACTGCAATTGGTTGGTTACCCCGGTTTTCATCAGTTACGCTGCTGGTAACTGTGGAAAAGGAGGACCTAAGTGCTGGAAAACCAGTAACTTTGCTCTTGCGTCTCAAATCGAACCTGTCGATAATGAGCCTGAGTACGATCACAAAAGAGAGCCGTGCAGAGATACCAACGAGCTGACGTACTGCGCATCCTGCGGATTACCCCGAGGCAACTGCTGCAGTGGCAAAAAGCGGGCTTGGTTGCCGCCTCGGATCAGTATTCCTTCTTCGATCTCATCCAGCTCAAGAAAGTTCGTGACCTGCGCGCCAAGCGAGTGCGTCCAGCGGTGATCCGCCAATCACTCGAGGCGATGCAAAAGCAGGTTGCCGGCATGGAGAATCCGCTGCTCGAAGCCAGCTCATTCTCGACCGGAACGCGCGTCGCCTTCCGCCATGAGGGAAAAGCGTTCGATCCCATCGCGGGCCAGTTCGTGATGGACTTCGCTCCCGGACCGGAACAACGCGTCGTATCCACGCAGTATGTGTCACCGATCCGCATCACCGAGACCGCAGCGGAATTCTTCGCGCGCGGCGTGGCCCTGGAAGAAGATCCTTCGTCGTACCGCGACGCCATCACGGCCTACAACAAGGTCATCGAGATGGAACCGCAACACGCGGCAGCGCATATCAATCTCGGCACGCTCTATTACAACCTGCAGGATTATCGCCAAGCCGAGGCCTACTATCGCAGGGCGATTGAAGCCGACCCGCGCTACGCGCTGGCGTACTTCGATTTGGCCAACGTGCTCGACGAAACCGGACGGTTACAGGAAGCCATCCGCACCTACAAGACGGCGCTGCAACTGGCGCCCACTTACGCGGACGCACACTACAACCTTGCGCTTGCTTACGAAAAAATGAAGGACCAGCGCAAGGCCCTCAACCACTGGAAGGCCTACGTTGGACTGGACAAATCCAGCGCCTGGGCGGCCCACGCCCGCAGTCAGATCTCGCGCATCCTGCAGAACGAAAAGCTGAAAGTCGTGTATCGCCGCGCTCGCTAGCCACTTTCGGGCCGTTCCCTCCACCGAGTCAAAATCGCCATAATTGGGTTAATACCTGCAATCTGGAACATGCGAAAAGAGTCATTCCCAGTTTGGGAAAAAGGTTCGCAGCAGACCGAAACATTGCATCATTGACGGGGAAGTTGCTTCTAAAGTTAACAGCAACTTGCCTCTGCAGCGCGCAAAATTGAGTCGATGAGGATTAGCCCCAACCTGGAGCGGCGGGAATCTGCGTCCTTGCTGCGAGTAACGGCGACGGTACTGGTGCTCGTGTGGCTGGTGTTCTGCCATGGAATTACGTGGGCGGAAGATAGTCGTTCGGTGCGCTTGACCGTCACCGACGCGAAATCCGCGCCCGTTCCGGGTGCGACCGTCGAGGTACAACGCAGCGGTCAAGCCCTCAAGTCGGCTACAACCGACGATCATGGCGTGGCCATTGTGACCCTTCCCGCAGCCGGGAAGTACGACGTCACTATCAGCCGCAGCGGCTTCGTTACGACGCAGACCACGATCAATGCCGTGGCCAGTAATACGACGCCGCAAGAGATCGACGTGGTTCTGCCGCAGTCGGAATTGAGCAAGCAGCAGATCGACGTAACGGCCACCGCCACCAATCCCACGACGGAAGCGTCCACGGCCCCGGCGAAGATCGATGTACAGCAGGCCAAAGCCGCTCCTGGAAATCCGCCAACGCTGGTTGACACGCTTCCCCTCGTCCCCGGAGTGGTGCGCGCGGCAGATGGTTCGGTTCAGATCGCCGGATACGGTGAGACGCACAGCGCGCTGCTGGTGAATTCGGTGAACGTGACCGATCCTGCTACCGGCGACTTTGGGCTTAGCGTCCCCATCGACAGCGTTGAAACGATTTCCGTTTCGGAGATGCCCTACCTGGCCGAGTACGGAAAATTCACGGCGGGCGTGGTGTCTGCCGAGACCAAGCGCGGCGGCGAGAAGTGGCAGTGGAGTCTCAACGATCCGTTTCCGGACTTCAGTATCCGCAGTTGGCAACTCGGAGGCGTGAAGGACGCCTCGCCGCGGTTGAACCTGAGCGGTCCCCTGATTCCGGGAAAGCTCTACTTCACGGAAGGCGGCGAATACCTGCTCTACAAGCGTGAGGTGTACACGCTGCCTTATCCGGAGAACCTGACCAAGTCGCAGGCATTTAATTCGTTTACGCAGTTGGATTGGATCCTTTCGTCCAGGCAAACGCTGACGGCGAGCTTCCATATTGCGCCGCAGTGGCTCGATTACGCGGGACTGAATTACTTCAACCAGCAGCCGGTTACGCCGAATGCCGGCTTCCATGAATCGACGGCGACCATCATCCATCGGCTTTCGATTGGCGACGGCTTGCTCACGAGCACGTTTGCTAACACGCAGGTTACCAGCGACATTCGCCCGCAGACCGTCGGCGAGATGATTCTCGCACCGCAAGGCAACAGCGGCAGCTACTACAGCGCCCAGAGCCGGCGGGCGAATCGTTATCAATGGATGGAAAGCTGGAAACCGAAGCTGCTGCACTTCCATGGCGACCACCAGATCCAGCTCGGTTCTGTTTTTGCGCAGAGTGAAAATGACGGGGAATTCGCTGCGCAGCCGGTTCAGATCCAGGACGGCCAGGGGCGCCTGCTCCAGTCAATTTCGTTCAGCGGCAAGGGGCGCTTCAACGTCTCCGATACCGAGCCCGCTATCTACGCGCAGGATCACTGGATGCCCACCGCCCGACTCGCCTTCGACATCGGCGCTCGGCTTGAAGGCCAAACCATCACGCACACGGTCCGCGCGGCGCCGCGCATGGGGTTCGTTTTCAATCCGAAGAAGAGCCCCAACACCGTTATCCGCGGCGGCATTGGCGTTTTCTACGATTCGGTTCCGCTCGACATCTACGCGTTCAACAACTATCCGCAGCAGACGATTACGACCTACAACCCTGCGGGCGGAATCGTCGATGGTCCGCGCACGTACCTGAACGTGATGGGACAGACGTCGCAGTACTTCGGCTTCGTGAGCCGTCAGCCGGTCAATGGCAACTTTGCGCCCTACAGCGTCGCGGGAAACGTCGAGGTCGAGAAGCGGGTCAAACCGTGGTTGACCATGCGTTTCAAGTATCTGCAAAGCACGGCGCAGGATCAGTTGACCATCACTCCCCAGCAGGTCGGGTCGCAGGGGTTTTACATACTGGGGTCAAGCGGAAGCACGCACACACGGCAGTTCGAATTCATCTCCCGTATCGGCAACCAGAAGAACAAGCAATTCTTTTTCTCGTACGTGCGGCAGTACGCGTGGGGCAATCTCAGCGACGCCAACAACTACCTCGGCAATTTCCCGTACCCGGTCATCCGCGACAATATTCTCGCCGCTACTCCAGGCGAGATTCCCAATCGCTTCCTGCTGTGGGGCGTCTATTCCCTGCCGGACAAGTTCACGCTGACGCCGCGTGTCGAAGTTCGCAACGGCTTCCCGTATCAGTACACCGACGTCTATCAGAACTACGTCGCTACGACCGGCCCGCAGCCGCGCTTCCCGCGCTACTTCAGCCTGGACGCGCGGCTCTCGAAGGACTTCGTGGTGGATGGCGGCAAGCACGCGGTCCGCTTATCAGGTAGCGTGTTCAACCTGACCAATCATTTCAATCCGCTGGAAGTGCATTCGAATATCGCCGATCCGCAGTTCGGCACTTTCTTCGGGAACTACTACCGCAAATTCACCGTCGACTTCGACTTCCTGTACTGAGCCGGCCTGCTCTGAACCCGGGTCGACCTGACTGTTCCCCGCCGCGCTTCAATTTTCGCCTTGACTTTGGTCTCCATTCCGGGCACATTGCGCAGCACCAACGGGCTGTCCCCCAGTCCCGAATACCGTTTGTGGACCTTGGCTGCTTCTCATCGGCCTCGCAATTCGATTCACGTCCTCGGTCCCGGTGTGGGAGGAAAAATGCAAACCTCTGTAGGTGTTTTCTCTACGCGGGCTGACGCGGAAAACGCCGTTCGCGAATTGTTGAACGTTAACATTCCCGCTGACTCCATTACCTTCATGACTCCCGAAATTGGCGCCGACGATTCCGCCGGCTTCGCCAAAGGCATGGGCGCGTACGTCGGCGGCGCCGTGGGCGGAGGCGCTGGTCTGTCGATTGGGGTCGCCGCCGCCAGCCTGGCTATACCTGGCATCGGTCCCATTCTGGCGATCGGAATCGGCGCGGCAGCCTTGCTCGGATTGGGTGGAGCGGCAGTCGGTGGCAAGGCCGGCAGCGCCATCGATTCTGCACTTGAGGAAGAAGCCCAGCAACAAAACCCAGAAGCTACTTTCTTCCGCAAGGTCCTGAAGGAGAAGCATTCTGTGATCGTCGTAAGGACCGAAGACGCGGACGTGTACCAAAAAGCCTGTATGGTTCTCGACCGCCTCGGCATCCGCATGGCCGGCGAACAAGAATCGATAAAGTCGTGTCAGATTTCGACACGCGACATATCCAGTATCACGGTAGTTTCGCTAGCCGGACGGGTTGCGCTTGGCCAAGGCAGCGGCGATGTCCGGGAGTTGATCCACAAATTGGTGGGCCAGGGTCGCAATCAGATCTTGCTCGACCTGGAACACGTCACCTATGTTGACAGTTCGGGTATCGGAGAGTTGGTGGGGGCAATGACTACAGTTCGAAACGCCAAGGGAGCGTTGCGCCTCACCAAGGTTCCGGGTCGCGTGCGCGATCTTCTGCAAGTGACGCACCTCGACAAGGTGTTCGAAATCAAAAACGACGAGGCCGAGGCTATCAGCTCCTTTGTAGTGCAGGAAAGGCGCGCCGCGGGTGGCACGAGCTAAGTGTCACTCGCGATAAGAAGAGTCCCTTAACCGCACGAACTGCCCGGAATTCGGCACGTTCTTCGGCAACTGCAACCGCAAGGTCGTTGTCGCCTTCGACTTTCTTCGCTGGTCGCGACTTCCGCGCCGACGACTGGCTCGTCGCTAGCAGTTCTGCTAGTTGCTTCGAGCTCCGGATAGGAACCTAATATGCGCCGCATCGCAGGCTCTCTTTCGCCTGCTTACCTGTTACCAGCGCCGAGCCACTTCTAACCTAAAACCAGTTGGTGGGAGACCGAAACGGCCCGCGCTTATCTGCTCGCGAACACGGTTTGCCGACAGCGATTCAGCAACCATCCATGCCGCTAAGGAGGAAAAGTATCTTATGTTACACAGCAGGAAATTTGTCCCAGCTCTGCTCGCCGTGCTGACGATCGTCGTAGTTTCGATGTTTTCTGCGTGGGCCGCCAGTAAATCCGATGACGAGGAGAGCATCCGCAACGCTGCCACGGTTTTGACTGCCATGCTGTCGAGCAAGGATGTTTCGTCCAGCGCATTGGCCAAGGCAGACTGCGTCATCGTGATGCCACGAGTCAAGAAGTTCGCAGTTGGCATTGGCGGAACCGGCGGCCGCGGTCCCATGAGCTGCCGAGAAGGCGCAAACTTCCATGGGAAATGGTCGCCCCCGGCGATGTATAGCATCGGCGGAGCCAGCGCTGGATTCCAGGTTGGCGGCACCTCGACAGACTTCGTTCTTCTGGTGATGTCCAGTTCCGCGGTTGAGAAGGTGCTGGATGGCAAGGTGAAGGTTGGTTCCGACGTGACCGCGGCGGCTGGACCCGGCGCTACTGCTGGAGGCAAGGTGGGCGGTGAAGACATCCTGACCTACGCACGAGCCAAGGGCTTATTCGCCGGCGTTTCGCTTGACGGATCGACGCTCAGCCCGGATAGTGACGCCAACAAACGGCTGTATGGAAAAGAAGCCCCGGCGAAAGAGATCGTGGCCGGTAAGAATGTCACGGCTACTGCCGCGGGCGGTGAATTCGCATCACTCTTAGACAGCAAAGCGCCAAAACATCACTAAATTAAACCCGTCGAGGGTGGCTGGCCTCCATAAAAGAACAGACCGGGAAAACAAGGCCCCATCCTCGTGCGGCGAAGATGAGGCCTTTTACCTTCAGTTCGAGCAGACCCGTTCGCTCTAGAAGTGGTTCCAGAGGTACTGGTTGTAAACGTCGTGATGGTACTGGACCTCGGGCGCTTTCACGAACGTGCCCAACAGGCGCGGGCAGCGGTCAGCGGACGCCTGCTTCAATTCAGC
>Ga0335069_10012385_pt1 | contig 11998 bp, 8 predicted proteins | sample Lox_Sample_11_FD_206714 | JGI IMG/M metagenome (GOLD analysis project Ga0335069, IMG submission 206714) | Soil microbial communities from Loxahatchee National Wildlife Refuge, Florida, United States - Lox_Sample_1.1 | ecosystem: Environmental > Terrestrial > Soil > Wetlands | place: USA: Florida...
GAGGATGTCCGGCTCCACCCGCAGGTACACCGCGAGGTCGGGCAGCCGGATCCGCTCGTTCTCCAGCGTCTGGTAGAAGAGCGTGTGGTACAGCCGCGCATGGGCGGGCGGCATTTCTCCGGAATCAATCATCCGCTGCACGAAGACCTCCGGCCCGTCCAGGAATGGCCGGTCTTCGAGAATCAGCACGGGCCGCTTGCTCTCGCGCGTCATCAAGTGGCGGATCTCGCGCTGCTGCAGCGTGCGCATGTGGAGGAAGGCGGTCTCGGTTGGCAGGATGTTCGCCACCCGGTCCTTGTAGAAGAGCGCCAGGCACTGGTCTGTCAGCGAGCCCTTCTCCACCCGCTCCGAGAACGCGTGGGTCTCGGCGCCGTCGAGCAAGGCCTCGAGCTCGGAGCGGTACGGCTCGCCGGCCAGCGCATTCATGAGCGTGGTCTTGCCGGAGAACAGGTTGCCCATGATGCCGATGTGGAAATTGCCCGAAGCCATCTCGACGGTCTCCCGCAGGGTTTCCGATTCTTCGCAGGCCGAGTATACCGACCGCGCCCACGCTCTGCCAGCGCCGTCGCGCCGCGTCGCGGGCGGCGCTCTCGACGGCCCCGCGCGCGCGCCGTAGCTTCTCCGGCGTCGTCCCGCGGGATGGGCGCCAACCGACCGGCCGCCCACGCTGTCCAAGGCGAAGAGCCGTCCCCACCCCTGGAATCACAGGCCGGAGACCGTCATGAAGCTCGCCATCGCGTGCGCCCTGCTGCTCAGCGTGGTTCCCATGTCCGCCCAGGCCCCGGACCAGCACGGGTACTATCGGTACCCCGCCCTGCACGGCGACACGATCGTCTTCACGGCCGAGGGCGACCTCTGGACCGTCGGCGCGCAGGGCGGCCGCGCGCAGCGCCTGACGTCGAACCCCGGCGTCGAGGCCAACGCCGCCATCTCGCCCGACGGGCGCACCGTGGCTTTCACGGGCACCTACGAGGGCCCGACGGACGTGTACACGATGCCGGTCACGGGCGGCCTTCCCACGCGCCGCACGTTCGAGGGCGGCGCCACGGTCGTCGGCTGGACGCCGGACGGCGCCGTGCTGTACGCGACGCGGAGCTTCTCGACGCTCCCCAACACCGAGCTGGTGCGGCTCGACACGGCGACCGACACGCCGCGGCTCCTGCCGCTCGCGCAGGCCGCGGACGGCGCGTTCGATTCCTCCGGCACGACGCTGTTCTTCACGCGCCAGACGTTCCAGGGCAGCCACACGCGGCACTACCACGGCGGCACGGCGCAGAACATCTGGCGCTACACGACGGGCGAGGCGGAAGCGAGGCCACTGACCGGCGACTACGCGGGCACCTCGAAGGACCCGATGGTCTGGCAGGGGCGCGTGTACTTCCTCAGCGACCGCGACGGCACCATGAACGTCTGGTCCATGACGCCCGACGGCGGCGACCTCCGCCAGCACACCCACCACGCCGGCTGGGACATCCGCAGCGCGGCGCTGGACGGCGGCCGCATCGTCTACCAGCTCGGCGCCGACCTCCGGCTCTACACCATCCCCACGGGCGAGGACCGCGAGATCCCGATCACGCTCGCCAGCGATTTCGACCAGATGCGCGAGCACTGGGTGACGGATCCGATGAACTACCTGACCGCCGCGCATCTCTCACCCAACGGCGACCGCGTGGTGCTCACGGCCCGGGGGCAGGTGTTCGTCGCGCCGGCCGGTCCCGGCCGGCTCGTGGAGGCGTCCCGCCGGCCCGGCGTGCGCTACCGCTCGGCGCGCTTCGCCCCCGACGGCCGTTCGCTCTACGTGCTCTCCGACCAGACGGGCGAGACGGAGTGGTGGCGCCTCGCCGCCAACGGCGTCGGCGAGCCTGAGCAGCTCTCTTCCGGCGCGGCGGTGATCCGCTTCGACGGCACCATGTCGCCCGACGGCGCGTGGATCGCCTACGGGGACAAGAACCAGGACCTGTGGCTGTTCGACGTGGCCAGGAAGACCAGCACGCGCATCGCGACGTCGCTCGACGGGGAGTTCTCCGATCTCACCTGGTCACCGGACAGCAAGTGGCTCGCCTACAACGAGCCCACGGCCACGTTCGGCCGCATCGTGCTCCACTCGATGGCGACCGGCCGCGACACGCGGCTCACCGACGACCGCGTGGACTCCTGGAGCCCGGCGTGGAGCCCCGACGGCAAGTGGCTCTACTTCCTGTCCGACCGGAATTTCCAGTCGCTGGTCAGCGGGCCATGGGGCCCGCGCCAGCCCGAGCCCTTCTTCGACCGGCAGACCAAGCTCTACCAGGTGGCCCTGGTGCCCGGGCTGCGGTCGCCCTTCCGGCCCGCCGACGAGTTGGTGCGCGAGGACTCGGCGCGCGGGACGAAGCCCGCCGCCGCGGCCACCGCGCCCGCCGCTGGCCGGGGCCGGCGCGCGACCGCCGACACCGCGCATGCCGCGGCCGGCGACACTGGGCACACCGTGACGATCACGCTGGACGGCCTCCCGGGCCGGCTCTACGAGGTGCCCGTGCCCGCGGGCAACTACAGCGACCTCGCCGTGAACCAGAACCGCCTGTTCTGGATCTCCCGCGAGACCTCGCTCGAGGGCAAGCTGAGCGTGATGGCGCTCGACGTGAAGAGCGATGCCGGCGATCCCGTGCGCATCGCCGACGACGTGCGCGACTTCGAGCTGTCGGCCGACGGCAAGAAGCTCCTGATCCGCAGGAGCGACGAGCTGCACGTGCTGGACGCCGGCGCGGGCGCTGATGCGAGTCTCGGCGCCAAGACGCGCGTCAACCTCGCGGGCTGGTCGTTCTCGTTCCCGCCGCGCGAGGAATGGCGCCAGATGTTCGTCGAGGCCTGGCGGCTCGAGCGCGACTACTTCTACGACAAGGGCATGCACGGCAACGACTGGCCCGCGATCCTGCGCAAGTACCTGCCGCTGGTGGATCGCGTCACCGACCGCGACGAGCTGTCGGACCTGCTGGCGCAGATGGTGAGCAACCTCTCCGCGCTCCACATCTTCGTGTACGGCGGCGACGTGCGCCGCGGCAGGGACCAGGTGCAGCCCGCCTCGCTGGGCGCCGCGCTCGAGCGCGACAGCGCCGCCGGCGGCTGGCGGGTGGCCCACGTCTACCGCGGCGACCCCGACTTCCCCACGCAGCTCGGGCCGCTCGCGGGGCCGGACGTGGCCGTGCGCGAGGGCGACGTGATCCAGTTGATCGACGGCGTGCCGGCGCTGAGCGTGCCCGACCCGGCGCTCCTGCTCCGCAACCAGGCGGGCCGCCAGGTGCGCCTGCGTGTGCGGCCGGCGGGCGGCGCCGCGCCGCGCGACGTCATCGTCAAGCCGGTCACCGAGCAGCGCGCCGCGGGGCTCAGGTACGACGACTGGGAGTACGCGCGCCGGCTCCTCGTGGACAGCGCGGGCAACGGCCAGATCGGCTACGTGCACCTGCGGGCGATGGGCTCGGGCGACATCGCGCAGTGGTTCCGCGACTACTACCCCGTCTTCAATCGCCAGGGCCTGATCATCGACGTGCGCCACAACAACGGCGGGAACATCGACAGCTGGATCCTCGGGCGGCTGCTCCGCAAGGCGTGGATGTACTGGCAGTCACGGGTCGGCAACCCGTACTGGAACATGCAGTGGGCGTTCCGGGGCCACCTGGTGGTGCTGGTGGACGAGTGGACCGCGTCCGACGGCGAGGCCTTCGCCGCGGGCTTCCACCGGCTGGGCCTGGGCCGGATCATCGGCACGCGCACGTGGGGCGGGGAGATCTGGCTGAGCTCGGGCAACGTGCTCGAAGATCACGGCATCGCGACCGCCGCGGAGGACGGCGTCTACGGGCCGGAAGGCGCGTGGCTCGTCGAGGGCCACGGCGTGGACCCGGACACCGTGGTGGACAACCTCCCGCACGCCACGTTCGGCGGCGGCGATGCGCAGCTCGACGCGGCGCTCGCGTACCTCGAGCGGCAAATCCGCGAGCACCCGGTCCCGGTGCCGCCGCCGCCCGCGTACCCCAGGCCGGCTGCGCCGCCCCGGTAATTGCGAGCGCGGCCACGGTTGAAGCCCGCGGCGGGGCGGCGTATCGTCGCCCCAGCTTCGCGCGGGGGAGATCGGTCGTGGGCGACGGGTTTCTGGACGGCACGCTCGGGCACACCGGGATCCGGACCCACCGGTTGGGCCTATCGGCTTCCTACCGGCCGGGGGAGCGCGTGGTCGAGCGCGCGCTGGACGAAGGCCTCGGCTACTTCTTCTGCTACGGGTTCGACCGGCAGATGATCCGCGTGCTGCGGCGGCTGCCGCCCGACCGGCGCGAGCGGGTGACGATCGCCACCGGCGCGTACAACTACGTGCTGTGGCGGCAGGACCTGGAGCGGGCGCTGGAGACGCGGCTCCGCCAGCTGCGCACCGACTACATTGACGTGTTCCACTTCCTCGGCGTGCTGAAGCCGCAGCATCTGACGCCGCGGGTCCTGGACCAGCTGGCGCGCCTGCGCGGCGACCCCCGGGTCAAGGCGGTCAGCGTCTCCTGCCACGACCGGAAGCTCGCCGGCCGACTCGCGGCCGACGGGACGCTCGACTGTCTCATGATCCGCTACAACGCGGCGCACCGGGGCGCGGAGCGGGACATCTTCCCCCACCTGGCGGCGCACGATCCTGGCGTGGTGAGCTACACGGCCACCCGCTGGGGCTTCCTGACTCGCCGCACTCGCCATTGGCCGCGCGGCGGGCCGATCCCCACCGCCGGCCAGTGCTACCGGTTCGCGCTCAGCTGCCCGGAGGTGGACGTGTGCCTGACGGCGCCACGGTCGGAACGCCAGTTCGCCGAGAACCTGGCCGCCGTCCGCGAAGGCCCCCTGCCCGAAGACGAGATGCAGTTCTTGCGCAGCTACGGCGACGCGGTGCACCGCTCCGCCGGCTGGTTCATGTAGCCGGCGCTACTCCAGCTTCGCGTCGAGCTCGAAGGCGACGTTGCCCTTGAGGGCGCCCGACACGGGGCAGCCGTTCTTCGCCGCCTCCGCCGCCGCGGCGAACGCCGCCTGGTCCATGCCCGGCACCTTGCCGCGCACCACGAGCTTCATCTTCGTGATCTTGAAGGCGTCGCCCACCTTCTCGACCGTGCACGCCGCCTCGGTCGTCACGCGGGTCGCCGTCTTCCCCGCCCGCTCGAGGCCGCCCGAGAGCGCCATGCTGAGGCACGCCGCGTGCGCCGATGCGAGCAACTCCTCGGGATTCGACCCCGGCGCTTCCTCGAACCGCGAGCCGAACCCGTAGGCCCCGCCGACGAGCCCGCTCTCCGACTTGTAGGTCCCCTTGCCGCCCCGAAGGCCGCCTTCCCAGACCGCCGATGCTTTGCGTGTGGGCATGGACATCCCCGACGTGAAGGTGATGGGGTGATACCGTGATGGTGTGATGAAGTGATAACAGGGGGCGCCGGGCGAGCGGAAACCCCCGGCTGGCGGGAGCGCGGTGGCGCGAATAGGCTTGAACGATCACAGGAGGACAGAGCCATGCCGCCCAAGAAGAAGAGCGCCCGCAAGCCGACCAAGCGCGTCAAGCGAACGAAGCGCGTCCGGGGAGCGACCACGCGCGCGACGCGTGCCCGCCGGCAGCCGGAGACGCTGCGCCTGCGTGCGGCGAACCCCGGCTTCACCGTCAACGACATCACGAAGAGCGTCGCCTGGTACCAGGACGTCCTCGGCTGCCTGGTCGTGGACCGCTGGGAGCGCGAGGGCAAGCTGATGGGCGCGACGCTCCGCGCCGGCGCCGTGGACTTCTATCTCGGCCAGGACGACTGGCGCCGGGGCCGGGATCGCAAGAAGGGCGAGGGCTTCCGCATCTACTGCGTCACGGCCCAGGACGTCGAGGCTCTGGCCGCCGCCATCAAGGCGCGCGGCGGCACGCTGCTGCACGATCCACAGACCGAGCCGTGGGGCGAGCGCGACTTCGCCATCGCCGACCCGGACGGCTTCAAGATCACGATCAGCCAGGCGCACTGACGCGGCGCACGGGTCAGCGCGCCCGCCGCCGCGCGAGCGCCCGGAGCAGCTGGATCTGGCCCGTGTGATAGAGATCGTGGGCGGCCACGCCGTAGACCGATTCGGCGACGGTCCAGCGCGACGCCCCCACCCGCGTATCGAGCCGCCCGCCGAGGCCCTCGACGCATCGCTTGAGTCGCGCGTGCTCGGCCTTGAGCAGAGCGACGTCGGCGCGCCAGGCGGCGGCGTCGCACCGGACCGGCAGATCCGGGAAGTTGCGCCCCCGCCGGGGAAACGCCTCGCGCTCCGCCCGCCCCTCGATCCGCTGTCGCACGATGTGCTTCCAGTACGCCGTGTGCAGCATCAGCTCCCAGATGTTGTGCCGTCCCGCGCCGGGACGCCACAGCGCCTGCCGGGGCGTGAGCCCGCGCACCGCGCCGCTCAGCGTGGCCCCCTGCCATCCCCTGGCCAGAAAGGCGCCGTCCAGTACCTGCAGGAGCAGATCGATCCGTGGCTCGCCGTGTCTCATCGCGACTGCCTCGCTGTAGAATTGTGCGTAGCGTAAGTTGGACATTCCTCGACCGGGATGGAACGGTGCCGGACGTCCTCTCCTCAAGCCAGCGCGCCGTGCTCGCCGCCGTCTGCGAAACGCTGCTTCCCGAGATCGCCGTCCAGCCCGATCCAGCCGGCTTCTTCGCCACGGGCGCGCGGCAGGCCCGGACGGCGGAGCGGGTCGAGCGGCTGATCGCGCAGCTCCAGGACCCGCTCGACCGGCTTCGCCTGCGCCTGCTGCTCTCGGCCCTCGGCTCGCCGGCCGTCAACCTCGTCCTCTCCGGCCGGCTCGCATCCCTGCCGGCGATGGGCGGTGACGCCCGCGAAGCCACGCTCCGCGGCTGGGCCATGTCGGCGCTGCCGCAGCGCCGGGCGGGATTCCAGGCCCTGAAGCGCCTGGCGCACGTCGCCTACTACTGTTGGCCGCTCGAGGGTGGCGGGCATCCGGCGTGGCGCGCCGCCGGCTATCCGGGCCCTCTCCCGGCCCCGGCGACCGCGGTGGCGCCACTCCCCACGCTGGCGCTCGACCGCGACACGACGCTGGACTGCGACGCCGTGGTCGTGGGATCCGGGGCCGGCGGCGGCGTGGTCGCGGGCCTGCTGGCGGCCGCCGGGCGCAGCGTCGTCGTGCTGGAGAAGGGGCCGAACCCGGGCTCGCGCGACATGACGCAGGTGGAAGGCGACATGCTCGGGTCGCTGTACCTCGACGGCGCCCTGCTCATGACCCAGAGCGGGTCCCTGCCCATCCTCGCGGGCAGCTGCCTCGGCGGCGGCACCGTGATCAACTACACGACCAGCTTCCCGCTGCCCGAGCGGACACGGGCGGAATGGGGCGCGCTGAGCGGGCTGCCGCTGTTCGCGGGCGCGGGCTTCGAGGAGTCGTTCGGCCGGGTCAACGCGCGGCTCGACGTCGGCACCCGGTGGACGGTGCCGGGCGCGCGCGACGCGTTGCTCGAGCGCGGGTGCCGGGCCCTCGGATGGCACGTGGACACCATCCCGCGCAACGTGACGGACTGCAAGGAAGGTCTCGAGTGCGGCTACTGCACCTACGGGTGCCGCCACGGGGCGAAGAACTCGACCGCCCGCACCTATCTCGCCGACGCGGCCCGGGCCGGGGCCCGGCTCGTCGCACAGTGCGATGCGGAGCGGGTGACGGTCGACCGCGGCCGCGCGACCGGCGTGGTGGCGACCGTGCGCGGGTCCGACGGCATGCCCCACCGCCTCACGGTGCGGGCCGCCACCGTGGTGGCCGCCTGCGGCGCCGTGAACACGCCAGCCCTGCTGGTGCGCTCGGGGGTCGCGAGCGCCGCGCTCGGACGCGGCCTCAGGCTGCACCCCGCGACCGCCGTCGCCGGCATCTTCGCCGATCGCGTCGAGCCCTGGACCGGAGGCCTGCAGACCCGCTACTCCGACCAACTGGCGGATCAGCATGACGGCTACGGCGCGAAACTCGAGACGGCGCCGGTGCACTTCGCCCTTCCCGCTTCCGGCTTCGGCTGGGAGAGCCCGCGGCAGTTCAAGCAGGACGTCGGCCGGCTCGGGAACCTGAGCATCGTCGGCGTGCTGCTGCGCGACCGCGACGCGGGCCGCGTGGCGGTGAGCCGCCAGGGCCGCGCCCGCGTGCATTACGAGCTGTCGGCGTTCGACGCGGGGCACGTGCGCGAAGGCCTCAAGGGCGCGGCCCAGGTGCTCGCCGCCGCCGGCGCCACCGAGATCTTCTCGCTCCACACGCCGCCGGCGCGCGTGCGCCCGGGTGAGTCCGGGTGGCTGGACCGCTTCGTGAGCCAGTGCGACAGCCGCGGCTACCGCCGCTGCCGCATGTCGTACATCAGCTTCCACCAGATGGGCAGCGCCGCCCTGGGCGGTGACCGCGGCCGCTCGGTCGCGGGAGAGACCGGCGAGACGCACGCGGTGCGCGGGTTGTACGTCGCCGACGGCAGCGCGTTCCCGACCTCGAGCGGCGTGAACCCGATGATCACCATCATGGCCATCGCCGACCACGTGGCGCACGCCATCCTGGCTGCGTCGTGAGTCCCGGCGCCCTGCAGCTCGAGCTGTCGCTGGTCGTCTTCCAGGCCAGCGTCACGCTGGGCATCGCCGGGCTGTTCCTCGCGCTCGCCGTCACCTACCGCAAGCGCTACTACGGCATCTGGGGTGGCGCGTGGAGCGTGTACGCGCTGCGGCTGGCCATCATCGCGCTGTTTCTCTGGACCAAGAACCAGGGCTGGCTGTTCTGGCATCAGGTGGCGACCGGCTGGACCACGCTCCTGCTGCTGTGGGCCGCGCTGGTATTCGCGCGGCAGCTCCCCTGGAAGCATCGCTACTACCTGTTCTTCGCCGTGCCGGTGATCTGGTCCTGGATCGCGATCTACCGCATCCAGAACTTCCTGTGGGCGGCGCTCCCGGCGGTGCTGTTCCTGAGCCTCGCCACGCTCGTGACCGGCGTGGTCTTTCTCCAGTACTGGCGGCGTGCGGCATCGAAGGGCGCCGCCGTGCTCGCGTTCGCGTTCCTGCTGTGGGGTGCGCACCACCTCGACTACACCTTCCTGCGCGCGCGCGGCGCCTGGGTGCCGTGGGGCTACTACCTCGACCTGCTGTTCGAGCTCGCCGTCGGCGGCGGCATGCTGCTGCTCGTGCTCGAGGACCAGCACCGCGGCATCGCCGCGCTGGCGACGCTCTCCGGGGACCTGCAGCGCAGCCTGCGGCCCGCCGACGTGGTGACCGCCGTCCTGGAGCGCCCCCTGGCCCTGCCGCCCGTCGTCGGCTGCGCCCTGTATCGCGAAGACGCGCCCGGCACGCTGACGTTCCGCGGCGGCTCCGGCGCCTGCGCGCGGTGGGGCGCCACCGCCCTCGCGGTGGCGGCGCCGGGCAATCCCGACGCGGCGCCCATCCTCGCGGCCCCGCGCGACGGCGTTCCGGGCGTGGTACACTTCTGGCCGAAGGCGCCGCCGGGCGGCGATCCCAGCCTGGTGCCGCACCCGTACGCGGCCTTCCTGCCCGTCTTCATCGGCGAGCGCGCGGCGGCGACCTTCGTCATCGTGGCGCGGGCGCGCGACCCGTTCGCCTCGATGGACCGCGGGTTCCTGCTGGCCCTGGGGCAGCAGATCGGGGCGGCGCTCCAGCATGCGGAGCTGTACGCCGCCCTGGAGGCGCGCAGCGCCGAGCTGGCGCACGCGTCGGCCTCGCTGCTCCGCGCCGCGGAGCTGGAGCGCGGCCGGATCGCCCGCGAGCTCCACGACGAGACGGGCCAGGTGCTGACGGCGATCAAGTTCGAGCTGGCCGAGCTCGAGCGCTCGCTGGCCGGCGCGGGGCTGAGCACCGACGCCGTCGATCGGGCCCGCGACCTCGCGGGGCGTGCGCTGGAGTCCATCCGCGCCACGGCCCGCGGCCTCCGGCCCGCGGTCCTGGACGATCTCGGGTTCGTGCCCGCGCTGCGCGCGCTGGCCGAGGACTTCGCCGGCCGCGCCGGCGTCAGCGTGGACCTGACGGCGGCGCCGTTGCCGGCGGCGCCGGCGCCGGAGGTCGAAGTCGCCGTGTACCGGGTGTTCCAGGAGGCGCTCACGAACGTCGCGCGCCACGCCGGAGCCACGCGGGTCGACGCGCACGTCGGTCCCGACGGCGGCGAGCTGCTGCTCGTCGTCCAGGACGACGGGCGCGGCTTCGAGTCCGGCGCCGATCCTGGCGTGGGGCACGCCGGCTTGATCGGCATGCGCGAGCGGGTCGTCGGGGCAGGTGGACGGTTCCAGGTCGAGGGCGCACCGGGCCATGGGGTGCGCCTCGAGGTGCGATTGCCGCTGGGGGCGAGCGATGGCTGACAAGATCACCGTGCTGCTGGCTGACGACCACACGCTGGTCCGGGACGGCGTGCGCCGGATCCTGAGCGCCGCGGGCGACATGACCGTCGTCGCCGAGGTCGGCGACGGCGACGCCGCCGTTCAGGAGACGCTCGCGCGGCGCCCCGACGTCGCCGTGCTCGACATCACGATGCCCAAGGGCGGGGGACTCGAGGCCGCGCGCCAGATTCGCGCGCGCGCGCCGGAGGTCCGCATCCTGATCCTCTCGATGCACCTGCAGCCGGAGTACCTGATGGAGAGCGTGCGTGCCGGCGCGCACGGCTACCTGGTCAAGGACGTAGCGGCGGGCGAGCTGGTGCAGGCGGTGCGCGAAGTGTGCGCCGGCAACTCCTATTACAGCCCGGCCGTCTCCCAGCAACTGTCCGACCTCCTGCGCCGCAAACTCGAGGGCGAGGAGGTCCAGAACGCCCTCGAGCGGCTGTCCCCGCGCGAGCGCGAGGTGCTGCGCTATATCGCCGAAGGCGCCACGAACAAGGAGACCGCCAAGGCGCTCGGCATCAGCGTGCGCACCGTGGAGACCCACCGCGACAGTCTCATGAAGAAGGTGGGGATCCGGACCATCGCCGGGCTGACGCGCCTCGCGCTCCGCTCCGGCCTCATCAGCGACGAGACCTAGCTCCCGACGGAGAGTCCGATGCACCGCTTCCACACGAGCATGCGCGCCCTGGGCGTGGGCGCGCTGCTGCTCGCTCCCATCGCGCTGCGCGCTCAGGGTGCGGCGGCGCCGGTCAGCGCCGACACCCTGCGCGCCAACCTGTTCGCCATCGCCGACGACTCGATGGGCGGCCGCAACACCGGCAGCCCCGGCAACGTCAAGGCCGCCGACTGGGTCGCCGCCAGGTTCGCCCGCTACGGGCTGACGCCGGCGGGCGAGAACGGCACGTTCTTCCAGACCCTTCCGCTGTGGCGCGTGGCGCTCGACACGACGAGCGGCCTGGACGTCGGCGGCCACCACCTCGCCGCCGTCCGCGACGTGGCTCCGTTCGGCATCCAGATGACGTGGAAGGCCCAGGCCGCGACGACCCTGTACGCCGGGACCGTGGACGACAGCGCGACGTGGCCCGCCGCCGAGCAGAGCGCCGGCAGGCTGCTGCTGTTCAGGCCGAAGGCCGGGGCGGACCTTCGCGAGACCTTCAGAAGTATGCTCATGCTGCGGCGCAGCCCGCGCTTCGCCCACGCCGGCGGGTTCTTCTTCGTCGCGCTCGACGCGCTCGCCCCCGAGGTCTTGAACCTGATGACCCAGGGCCGCGTCTCCACGGATACGATGATCTTCAGCCTGGTGCGCGGCGCCGCGCTCGTGTCCGAGAGCGCGGCGTCTGCCCTGCTCGGCGAGCCGCTCGCTTCGGCGGCTCCAGGCCGAATCGGCCCCCCCGTGAGCGGCACCATCGCCTTCGCGCGCACCCGGCTCGCCTTCCCGGCGCGCAACGTGATCGCGGTCCTCCGTGGCGGCGATCCGGCGCTGCGCGAGACGTACGTGTCGCTCTCCGCCCACAACGACCACATCGGCCTGGCGCACCCGCCCCTGGACCACGACTCCGTGCGCGCGTTCAATCGCGTGGTGCGCCCGATGGGCGAAGACTCGCCCGAGAGGGCGCCCACGGCCGAGGAGGCCAGCCGGATCACGG
>Ga0335069_10012386_pt1 | contig 11998 bp, 11 predicted proteins | sample Lox_Sample_11_FD_206714 | JGI IMG/M metagenome (GOLD analysis project Ga0335069, IMG submission 206714) | Soil microbial communities from Loxahatchee National Wildlife Refuge, Florida, United States - Lox_Sample_1.1 | ecosystem: Environmental > Terrestrial > Soil > Wetlands | place: USA...
AAGCCGTAGCCCTGCGTGCTGACGGTGTGGTGCCGGTTCTGCACCGAGATGCTCCGGGCGCCGGGATCGACGGTGATCCTGACCGGCGAGAACACCGCCTTGACCTCCAGGAGCCCGGGAGAGGGGGTGCGGTCGGGGAAGACCAGGCCGTCGATCACGAAGTTGCCGTCGTGCACCGGCTCACCGAAGTCGCCGCCGTAGGCGAAGTACCGTTCGCCCGCCGGGGTGACCTGGGTGATCCCGTGGTCGATCCATTCCCAGATGAACCCGCCGTGCAGCCGCGGATGCCGGTCGAACAGAGCCTGGTAGTCGGCCAGGCCGCCCGGCCCGTTGCCCATGGCGTGCCCGTACTCGCACAAGATCATGGGCAGGGCGCGACGGCGCTCGTCGTGCTCGCCGTTGGCGGTGAGGCCCTCCTGGCGCCGGCCGATGGCGTCGAGCTCGTCGTACCCGGTGTACATCCGGCTGTAGACGTCGGCGTAAAAGGCGTCATGCTCGCCCTCGTAGTGGAGCAGGCGACCGGGGTCGCGGTCCCGGACCCACTCGGCCATCTTCTCCAGGTTGCGGCCGGTGCCGGACTCGTTGCCCAGCGACCACATGATCACGCTGGGATGATTCTTGTCCCGCTCGACGGTGCGCTGGATCCGGTCCAGGTAGGCCGGGCGCCACCGGAGATCGTCGCTGGGGTTGCCGCGCCAGTTCGCGAGGGCGAAACCGTGGGTCTCGAGATCGCACTCGTCGATCACCAGCAGCCCGTACTCGTCGCACAGGTCGAGGAACCGCGGGTCCGGCGGATAGTGGCTGGTCCGCACCGCGTTGATGTTGTGCTGCTTCATCAGGACGATGTCCGCCCGCATCGTGGCCTCATCCAGGCTGCGGCCCGTCTCGGGATGCCACTCGTGGCGGTTCACCCCGCGGAACTGCACCCGGCGGCCGTTCAGCTCGATCTGCCCGTCCCGGACCTCGATGCGGCGGAACCCGACCCGGAAGCCGATGTCCCCGCCCGGGCCGGTCAGGACCGCGGAGTACAGCCGGGGATGCTCGTCGGACCAGGGCTCGGCGGCGACCCGGTGATCGGCGTTGGCGGCGCCGCCGGCGATCCCGAGTTCCGGTACCGACAGCACCGCCGGGCCGTCGGCGTCGACCCGCAGCAGGCCGGTCCCGCGGCCGGCGTCGTAGTCGGCGTGGACGAAGAAATCCCGGATCGCGCCGGCCGGCGAGTTGATGACCGTGACGCTGCGGAAGATGCCGGACAGCCACCACATGTCCTGGTCCTCCAGATAGGACCCGGCGGACCACTGGTGCACCCGCACCGCGATGACATTGTCACCGGGCCCGACCAGGGGCGTGATGTCGAACTCCCGGACCAGCCGGCTGCCCTTGCTGTGGCCGGCGGTGGCGCCGTTGACGAACACGGCGAAGCACGAGTCCACTCCGTCGAGACGGACCACGGCCGACCCGGTGAAATCCCATTCCGGTGGCAGCGTGAAGTGCCGCCGGTACTCGCCGGTGGGATTGCGGTCGGGAACGTGCGGCGGGTCGACCGGGAAGGGATAGGTCACGTTGGTGTACGCGGGCGGGCCGTACCGGGGCGGGCCGGGCACGCCGGCCAGCTGCCACGCCGACGGCACCGCGATGTCATCGAAATGACCGTCGTCGAAGTCGGTGGCCTCGAATCCCGCCGTCAGGTCCCCCAGGCCCTGGCAGTAACGGAACTTCCAGGTCCCGTCCAGGCTGACCTGGACGCTCCCCATGACACCGGACGCGCGCGCCGGGACATAGCCATCCCCGGGGCTGAACGACTCGACATAGCTCAGGTCGCCAGGAAACGTCCCATCGGTCATGGAAGTATTTTCGCGGGTGCGAAAGGCCGGCTCGGCGGCGATGGCCAGGCCGAGGCCGGAACCGGGGCGGGACGGCCGGGACCCCTGGTTACCGGCCCGGTAGAAGCGCTCGAAGATGTGCGGCAGCTGATCCGGCGGAACGCCGGGGCCATCGTCGCTGACCTCGATGGCGACGTGAGCGCCGGCCGCGGACGCGGTGATCGTGCCCGTGGTATCGCCGGGGGTGTGCACGAGCACGTTCCTGAGGAGGTTGTCGACGGCCCGGCGCAGCAGTTCCTCGTCGCCGACCGTCGTCAGGCCGCCGGCGATCCGCACCCGCCAGGTCCGCACGGGGTCGGCGATCCTGGCCCGTTCCGCGCACCCGGCGACCACGGCGGTCACGTCGACCGGCTCCCGGGACTGACCGGGATGCTGGCCCAGCCGGGCGAGGCGGAGCATGTCGTCGACCAGCCGGCCCATCCGCCGCGTTTCCAGCACGATCCGGTCCATCACCTCGTCGACCTCGTCGGAGCTGCGCAGGGCGCCCTGCTGGTAGAGCTCGGCGTTGGCCCGCAGCGAGGCCAGCGGCGTGCGCAGTTCGTGGCTGGCGTCGGCGAAGAACCGGCGCATCTGCTGCTGGCTGGCCTCACGCTCGTGCACGTCGGCCTCGATCCGGGCCAGCATGCCGTTCAGGGCGGTGCCGAGCCTGCCCACCTCGCTCCACGTCCTCCCCTTGGGTCTCGGCCTGCCGATCTGCTGTTGCGCTCTGCTGATCTGCACTGGCCTGACCGCGTGCACCGCCGGCCCGCCCAAGGGACCGGACACCACCGTGAGCACGCCGGCCGTCGGCCGGCCGCAGCCGCCCTCCTCGGTCCAGGCGGCGCTGTCCCGCATGGCGTTCACTCCGTACGCGGCGCTCGGCCAGTCCGCCAACGACGGGCTGGCGCCCAACGAGTCGGGCTACGCGCTCTCCAGCGCGTGCATGACCGCCGCGGGCTACCCGGACAGCGGCAACGTTCCGTTCTTCGTCCGCGCCGGGCCCGCGAACCTGGCGTTCTCGCAGCCCTGGGGAACGTGGGGGTACCTCGGCGACGCCGAGGCGCAGCAGTACGGCTTCCGGGTTCCCCCCGGCTCCGCGCTGAGCGCCCTGGGCATCGACACCCAGGCGGCGGGCGCGAACCCCGGCAGCCTCCCTCAGGCGGAGCAGACCGCGATCGGCAAGTGCGCCTCGATCGTGCAGGACTTCACCGACGCCGCGGCCAACGGGACGCTGGCCGGCATCGCGACGCTGACCAACGACATCTACAACGACGTCCTGCGCGACGCGGCGGTGAAGAACGCCACGCGGGCCTGGTCTGCCTGCATGGCGAAGAACGGCTACAGCTTCAGCCAGCCGGAGGCCGTGAAGGCCAACCCGTACCTCGTCCCACGTGCGGCCAAGCCGACCTCATCGTGACCACCAGCTCGCTTATGCGCCCACGGTGTCAGGGAGCTTGCCGTGGGTGCCGAGCTTGTAGGCGGTAATCATCGGCCACTGCGTGCCTGATCCCAGGACCACTCCGGCGAGCCGGTCTTCGCGTTCAGCGCCCACAGCACCCCCTTTGCCGCCGGCGATCAGGCCCGCCGCGACCACCAGCGCCGCGCCCGCCACCGCGGAGCGGCGGGGGCCGGCTATGCCGGCTTCATGGCTCATGGCTCACCGCTCCGGTATTCATGCCTTTGAACAGCTCGGCGTAGTCGTAGGCGGCCTCGGGGTTGGCGCGGATCCGCGCGTCGATCGTGGTGGCGTCCCGGCCGACGAGGATCCGCCAGGCCCCGGAGCGCACCCCGTCGAGGATGATCGTCGCCGCCTGCGCCGCGCTGAGCGGCGCCTTGTCCCGGAAGTCGCTGGTCATCCGGATCAGCATCTGGCGCAGATCCTCGGCGGAGGCGTCCTCGGCCAGCAGGCCCGCGGCGGCCAGCCCGGCCCGGGCGGCGGCCGGGATCATCTCCTTCAGCTGGGCCGCGGTCATCTGCTCCGGATCCTTGCCGTGGGCGCGGAGGGTGTTCCCGAGGATGTCGGTGCCCACGTGACCCGGCATCACCACGGCCACCCGGACCTGGGGCGCGTTGGTCCGCAGGTCCTCGATCAGCGCCTCGGTGAAGCCCCGCACCGCGAACTTGGCCGTGCTGTAGGCGTTGTTCGGCGTGCCCGGGCCCAGCGCCGCCCAGATGCCGTTCACGCTGCTGGTGTTGACCAGCACCCCGTCGCCGCTGGCGATCAGCAGCGGCAGGAACGCGCGGGCACAGTAGTACACGCCCCACCAGTCCACGGCGAACGTGCGCTCCCACTCCTCCCGGGAGTCCTTGACGAAGCTGGCGCCGCCGCCGATGCCCGCGTTGGCGAAGACCAGGTCGACGTGATCGGTGGCGTGCTGCACCAGCAGCTCGTCGCGGAACCGCAGCACCTGCGCCTCGTCGGAGACGTCGCAGGCGCGGCTGGTGACCCGGACGCCGGGCGGCGCGTCCGCCCGGGCCATGGCCGCGGTCTCCGCGATCGCGTCGGAGTGCCAGTCGCACGCCGCGACCGAACATCCCCGGGCGGCCAGCTGGCGGACCAGCTCACGACCCATGCCCGAGCCGCCGCCGGTCACCACGGCGAGCTTGCCTGCGAACGATTCCAGCTGACTCACCTGTCTACTCCCATCTGGAGAAGCGCATGGCCAGGAAGCCGAACAGCACCCCGTACCCGGTCAGCACCAGCAGCGGCGCGGACCCGGAGACCGGCGCGAACGGCCCTCGCATTGAATCCTGGATCGCTTCCACCGCCGCGCCAACCGGAACGTAGTCGCTGACGTCCCCGAGCGCGGCCGGCATGAGCCCACGCGGCCACCACCGGCCGGCTGGTAACCTCACTCGGACACGCGGACCTCGTACCAGAGGCCGCCGTTGAGGTCGAGCTTGTTGCCGTTCGCCTGGCCGCGGCCGCTGTCGCCGATATAGGTGTACAGCGGATGGCCGTCGTAGGTCGCCTGCAGGCCGCCGCCCGGCCTCCTGATGACGCCGAGCTTGCCCGTGACCCCCGGCCCGGCCTTCGGATTGCCGGCAACCGGCGGCCAGTACTCGACGCACGACCCCGTGCACCTGGAAGCCGACGAGGTGTCCGGCGCGAACCAGTACAGCGTCAGGCCCCTGCCGTTGGTCAGCACGGTGACCCCGCCGATCTCCGCGGTCTTCAAGGTAACCCCCGTGCCGACCGCGGCGGGGGGCGGCCCGCCCGCGTTGGCTTCCGCGACCCCGAGCAGGGCCAGGGCGGCCACCGAGACGGCGCCGACCGCACCGATCACCATCGACAGGGCGTCCTGCACCCGCCCCACCATCCGGGCCGCCCGGCTGACCAGCCCCTCGGCCTGACGCGCGGGCCCCACGGCGATCGCGGCCAGGGCCAGCACCCCGAAGGCGGCGACCTCGATCAGCCCGGCGGCGATCCCCGCCCTCGTGCGGACCTCCTTGAACCCGAACAGCCCGATCCACACCGCCAGCAGGTAGGCGCCGAGCGTAGACAGCGCGAACCCCGCGCTCGCGGCGGCAGCCAGCCAGCTGTGCGTCACCAGCACGGCGCCCATCAGGACGAATGCCACGACGAACTGCACCAGGAACAGCCAGCCGATCGTGGGGATCGACCGGTATCCGGTCAGGTACAGGTCCAGGTGGATGCCGGCGGACACGGCAAGCAGCAGTGCCCCCGCGACCTGCAGCCTCAGCTCCACCTCGCGGCCTGGCTGGTACCGGCGATGCTTGCCCACGACCCTCACGTCCCTCTCCCGCGCCGTATTTCCGGCTGTCGGTAGCGGATTCCACTAGCCTGGCGTGATCTGGCCCGATTTTTCTGCGGTTTGGCCGTTCTGCCTGCCTGACATGCGGGCACCTGGGCCGCAGTTGCTCGCGGTCAGCAGGCGAAGTTCCCCTGTGCGTTATCCCGCCCGGGGTGCCCGCAGCCGTCGGGATCGTCCGCAGGCCCGGGCGGGGACGGTGCTGTCTCCACTCACCCACTACGCACCGCAGCCGTATCCGGTTCAGCGGTCCGATTGAGACGGGGGTGAGGCGGGCGATGGCGTGGTGCCGGCTCGCCGGATCGCCGTCCTGGCAAGATAGCGGCATGGAACGTGTGCTTGGGATCGGCGGGTACTTCATGCGGGCCGCGGACCCGGCGGCCCTGAGCGCGTGGTATCGCGATTGCCTGGGCCTGGACGCCGATGAGAACGGCCTGTGGCGTCAGGGAGCCGGGCCGACGGTGTTCGCGACGTTCGAGTCCGGGACCGGCTATTTCGGGTCCCGTGCCCAGCAGACCATGCTCAACTTCCGGGTCCGCGACCTGGAGGCGATGCTCGCGCAGTTGCGCGCCAGGGGAGCGGACGTGGCTGAAGAGACGCAGGACATGGAGGGTGTCGGCCGGTTCGGCTGGGTCACCGATCCCGAGGGCAACCGGGTCGAGCTGTGGCAGCCCGCCTGACCGCGTCCGCGCGCAGGCGGTGACGTGCTGGTGGCCCGCCAGGTTGCTGAGCGGCTCATCCCTGCTGGCCGAGACCGTCATCTTTCGCTGCGGCCTCGGCGGCGCTGGCCGCTCCGGTTTCGTCGCGGCCATCAGCCGGTCCCTGGAGATCCAGCTCGGCATCGCGGCCGTGCTCTTCGTGCTGGCCCTGGCCCTGCCGCGCCGCCCGCGCGACGCAGAGGCCGAACTGGCTGCCGAGACCGAGCCGGACGCCGATGGCGTGCCGGAGCCGGCTCTCCCCGCCCGGTGAACCCGGCCGGGTCCAGGGCGCCAGGCTGGGCAGCCGCATCTAGGATGCCTGGCCGGTGCCTGCCGGTCCTTCGTCGGGGGCGGGCAGCTCGCCAGCCGTCATACCCGCACTGCGGCCTCAACGCTCGCGCCAGGGAGTATCCCGGCGACCAGGCGAGCCAGCGCGGGGCTGTCGGCGCCGGTCGTCCTGAGGCTCACGTGCAGCTCGGCCCCGGGCACCGCCTTTTCCTGTGCGCGGAGGACTTCCTGGTCCTGACCATCGGTCGATGTTATGTGCATGTACACCTTGGTGCCGGCGTTGACGAGATGCAGCGCATACCGGTCCACCATTTCGTCCACGGTGATCTGGCCGGGAGCTGTCTGGTTAGCCGTACTCGCCGAACCGTAGGTCAGTACCGAATGCCTGAAGGCTGGCGAGATGATGCGGGTGCACGTTCCCGCGCTGCCCATGGCCATGCCGATGACGGGCGTCGTGGCGTCTTGCAGGAGCTCCAGCACCGGAAGCACGTCCGTCGCCGACTGCGCGGTCCCGACGAGCTTGACCACGGCACAGCGGTCGCGGAGATCCAGGTATTTATCAATGAGATCGGCCGGCACGTGGCCGAACCAGTGCTGCGACGCGATTATCCGCGTAGCCGAGCCGCGCCATCCGGACACGCTGTCCAGGCTGTCCGCCTCTACGTCGACATACGCGCAGCCGCATTCGTAGGCAGCGCGCAGAATGGCCAGCCGTTCCCGTTCCGGGCCCGCGTAGCCGCCGCGCTCGCGCTCGGGCCGGCAGGTCAGTATCAGCGGCACCCGGGAATTGGTCACCAGTTTCTCGATGTCAAAGGCGCGCATCAGGTCGAGGCGGATTTCGGCCAGGCCGATCCTGGGCGCCAGGCGCGCGAGGTCCCGCAGGCAGCTATCGGTGTCCGGGGCGGCGAGCGAAGCCGCAACGCGGTTACCGGTGACGAGCGCGTCCATGGGTGATCCTCCCTGGTCGGCGGCCGGCCAGGCGAGCCCGGAGAGCACCTCCAGGGCGACGGCGCCCGGCCGCCGGCCGCCGGTGTCGACGGTGAGAACAGAGAGGTCCTCGTAGACGGGCACCCGCCGCTGGTACACCTCGTCGAGGTCGGGCCGGTGCAGCATCGGGCGGAACTCATCGCTCTTGACGCGCGACATGGCTTCGTCGTAGCTGACCCGCAGGTAGACGACCCGGGCGTCGCGCAGCACGGCCCGGCTCCGCGGATCCTCCACGGCACCGCCGCCCAGGGCGATCACGGCTTCCGGACCGCGGACGAGATCGGCGACCGTGACGTGTTCCAGCTGGCGGAAGTAGGCTTCGCCCTCCGTGGTGAAGATGTCGCGGATGGCACGCCCGAGACGCTGCTCGATCAGCACGTCGCTGTCCACAAAGGGCAGGCCGAGCCGCTCGGCGATGATGTGCCCCACCGTGGTCTTGCCGGCCCCCATGAAGCCGACGAGCACCACCGCCATCGCTCTCTCCCTCCGCAACCCGGCAACGAACGGATGCTACCCCCACTCGCGGGGCTGGGGCTCGGGGCCGGGCATGGTGGCGCCCCGGCGCCTGGCGGCACCGGGGCGCTTACCCTACTCGTCGTGTCTACGGGTGCTGTGATCAGTTCGACCCGGGCTCGAGGTAGAAGATCACGGCGGACCCGTCGCTGCGCGCGTATCCGCTGACTTCTCCCGCCCCCTGCCGGGGAGAGGCGTTCAGGAACGCCAGGGCGGACGTTACCCCGTCCGGCGCCGGAAATTCCTTGTAGTGCCAGGTCTGGGTCGTGCTGGTGCCCAGACTGCCAGGCACCAGGTACAGCAGCCCTACGGTGCCGTTGTTGCGCGGGGTAACGCTGGCCTGGCCAGGTCCCTGCCGGGCGGGCTCGTTCAAGAAGTCGACGGCCTGTTTGGGGCCAGCGAACTCCCCGGACTCCCAGGTCTGCGCCGTGCTCGTGCCCAGACTGCCAGGCGCCAGGTACAGCAGCCCCGCGCTGCCGTCGTTGCGCAGGGTCGCGGTGGCCTCGCCAGGTCCCTGCCGGGCAGGGTCGTTCAGGAAGATAACGGCGTTCTTCTCCCCGTCCGGGCTGGGGAATTCCGCGGATTCCCAGGTGGGCGCCGTGCTCGTGCCCAGATCGCCAGGCACCAGGTAGAACAGCCCCACGCTGCCGTCGTTGCGCAGGGTCGCGGTGGCCTCGCCGCGTCCCTGCCGCGCAGGCTCGTTCAGGAAGACAACAGCGTTGTCCTCCCCGTTCGGCCTGGGACCAGGGAACTCCCGGAACTCCCATGTCTGATTCGCCATATGCGTACTCCCCGTGTCACGTGGCGCGCATGCCCCGATGGCCGGGGCGGGATCATCCCGCGCGCCAAGTCCAGTGTGGTCACTATCACAGAGGAGCGCAGCGGCATCCAGATACCGATCGCGGCGAAATCGCGTGCGTGGGCCGGTGACCAAGCCTGCTCGCCCTGTGAGCCGCTTGTTCTCGCGGTGGCGCGAGCGCGCGGTGAACGACCGGCCCGCAGCCCCGGCCTGATCCGCCGGCGTCCGGCCCGGTCAGCAGGCGAGCACGTCCAGGCCCAGGTCGAGCGCGGGACTCGAATGGGTGAGAGCCCCGACGGCGACGAAGTCGACGCCGGTCTCCGCCACGGCCCTGGCCTGCGCCAGCCGCAGCCCGCCGCTGGCCTCCAGCCGGGCCGGAGGGTACCGGCGGGCCAGGGCCACCGCGGCGCGCAGATCGGCCAGCCCCATGTTGTCGAGCAGGATGAGCTCGGCCCCGGCTTCCAGGGCGTCCCGCACCTGCGTCAGGTTGTCGCACTCCACCTCGAGCGGCAGGCCGGGCGCGGCCGCGCGCACCGCCGCGATCGCCGCCGCGATCCCGCCGGCCGCCGCCACGTGGTTGTCCTTGATCAGCGCGGCGTCGCCGAGCCCCATCCGGTGGTTCAGGCCGCCGCCGCACCGCACGGCGTACTTCTCGAGCTGACGCAGCCCGGGGGTGGTCTTCCTGGTGTCCCGCACCTCGCATCCGGTGCCGGCCAGGGCGTCCGCCCACGCCCTGGTCGCGGTGGCGATCCCCGACAGGTGGGTGAGGAAGTTGAGCAGGGTCCGTTCGGCGCCGAGCAGTTCCCGCAGCGGGGCCCGGATCCGCAGCACCTCGGCGCCCCTCTCAATCAGGTCGCCGTCCGCGCGCAGCGCATCCGCTGCCCCGGGCGGGATCCCGGCGGCGTCGAGGACGGCTAGGGCGACCGGCAGGCCAGCCAGCACGCCGGGCTCCCGGGCCACGACCGCGGCCACGGCCCGCGCGCCCGGCGCGGCGGTCGCGGCCGACGTGACGTCGGGCCCGTAACGCAGGTCCTCGTCCAGCGCGGCACGGATGACCCGTTCGGTATCCTCGGGCTCGAGCCCGCCGGCGAGAAGTCGTCCGGCTGCCGTCGCGGTCAAGGTCACGCGCCGACCCCCTCTTTTATCCGAACGGACTGGGCTTCCCGCGGCTGCCCGCCCTCCACGCGCAGCAGGGTATGGCGCGCCCGTCCGGCCGAGTTGACCGGCGGGGTGTCCCGCCATCGATGGCACCCACGGCTCTCGGCGCGTGCCAGGGCGGACGCGGCGACCAGGACCGAGACCGCGTGCAGGTTGGTCGCCTCGACCGTGGCCAGGTCCGGCCGGGCGCCGGCGGGCCCTGGATGAGATGGCCCCGGATGAGATGGCCCCGGATGAGATGGCCCCGGATGAGATGGCCCCGGATGAGATGGCGGAGCCTGGTCCAGCGCCTGCCGGAGGCGTTCCAGGTCCTCCCGGTCCCGCAGCACCCCGGCGTCCCGTGACATGGCCACGGCCAGGATGGGCCGGACAGCGGGGTCCACCCCAGGGCCGGCCGGGGGCAGCCGCAGGCCGCCCGGCGGGCCCGGGAGGTACCGCCCGAGTCGTTCCCCGGCGCGCCGCCCGGCGATCAGCGCCTCGGTCAGCGAGTTGGACGCGAGCCGGTTGGCTCCGTGCACGCCGGTCGACGCCGCTTCCCCGACGGCGTACAGGCCGGGGACCGAGGTCTGCCCGTCCAGGCCGACCCGGATGCCGCCGCAGGCATAGTGCGCTCCCGGCGCGACCGGTATCGGCTCGGCCGCCGGGTCGATCCCCCGCGCCCGGCACAGGGCGGTCACCGTGGGGAAATCGCGCTCCAGGGCGGCCCGGCCCAGCATGGTGGCATCGAGCCAGAGGTGATCGCCGGGTCCGTCCCCGCGCCCCATCCGCTGCGCCATGGCCGACGAGACGACGTCCCTGGGGGCCAGGTCGCCGAGCGGATGGCGCCCGGCCATGACGGGCTGCCCCGCCGCGTCCACCAGCACCGCGCCGGCCCCGCGCAGGGCCTCGGTGATGAGCGGGCGCTGGCCGTTGGCCGTCTCCTGCCACAGCACGGTCGGGTGGAACTGCACGAATTCCAGGTCCCGCAGTTCCGCGCCGGCCCGGGCGGCCAGCGCCAGGCCGTCGCCGGTGACCCCGGCCGGGCTGGTGGTCATGGCGTAGGCCTGGCCGAAGCCGCCGGTGGCCAGGACGACGGCACGCGCCGCCGCCAGGCCCGCCCGCAGCACCCCGCCGTCGTCCGCCAGCCCGGCCAGGACGCCGCTGACCGAGCCCCGGTCGTCGGTCAGCGCGTCCAGGGCGACGCAGCCGGTGATGACCTGGACCGGGCTGGCCAGCAGGGCCGCCCGGAGCACCCGGTGCACCTCCGCGCCGATCGCGTCGCCGCCGGCGGTCACGATCCGCCGGCGGCTGTGCCCGCCCTCCAGGTGGAGCGCCGTCCGCTCCAGCCGGGCCCCGCGCCCGGCCAGCCGGGCGATCTCGCCGGGAGCCCCGGCCACCAGCGCCGCGACGGCGGCCGGATCACACAGGCCGGCGCCCGCATCGAGCGTGTCGCGCTGGTGCAGGCCCGGATCGTCCCCGGGGCCGATCGCGGCGGCCAGGCCCCCCTGGGCCAGCGGCGTCGCGCCCCCGCCGATGTCGTCCTTGGTCAGCAGCAGCACCCGGCGGCCGTGGCCGGCGGCGGTCAGCGCCGCGGTCATGCCCGCCGCGCCCGATCCCACGACCACGATGTCCGCTTCGGCCTCCCAGCACGGCCGCGCCCGGGGCAGGTGGCGCAGCTCCGCCCCGGTTAGCCCGGCCGGCCCGGTCACCGGCCGCCGCCGGTGAGCATCGCCTGCACGGCCCGGCTGGCGCGGGCGGCCACCTCGGGGGCGACGCTCACCTCGGTGACGCCCTCGCGCAGGCAGCGCAGCAGCGCGGCCGGCGTCGTCATCTTCATGTACCGGCACACCGCGTCCGGGTTGACCGGTTCCCAGCGGACCGCGGGGTTGGCCCGGCGCAGCTGGTGCAGCATGCCGGTCTCGGTGGCCACCAGCACGGCGG
>Ga0335069_10012387_pt1 | contig 11997 bp, 12 predicted proteins | sample Lox_Sample_11_FD_206714 | JGI IMG/M metagenome (GOLD analysis project Ga0335069, IMG submission 206714) | Soil microbial communities from Loxahatchee National Wildlife Refuge, Florida, United States - Lox_Sample_1.1 | ecosystem: Environmental > Terrestrial > Soil > Wetlands | place: USA...
ACCATTTTGGCCATCGCAGGCGGTGGGGGGAGTTGCCCCGGAAGCAAATCCCCCTGCCGCGCGTACAACGCTTTGCGTGGCCGCATCTACCGTGACATTCGCACTCCCGCCAAACGTCCCGGCTCCATCTGCGTTGATTTGGATGGCATATTGTGGCCCAGCCGCTCCGCCGGATGCCGAAATTGAAGGATAAAAAGCGTGAGTCGTTGGGTTGTACCACACGAACTGCAACTGACTGACCGCCGCCGCCTGAAGTGATGCCGACACGTCGGAGCTTCCGTCTGTCACGATTGCGCTAATCGAAAGCGGCCCGATATTTCCAACATCGTGAATTGCTACCGTCCATGTGCTGGGACTTGGAACCGTCTTCAAGTTGTCGGGTACGGTATCGGCAAACGAACTCAGGTAATCCAACGATCCGGATAGCGGAGTTGTGATCGTAACTCCACAGAGTTTCGGCGTTCCGCCAACGCTATTCGTGTCGCTGAACGTCAGCGAATACGTTCCATAGGCGTAGTAATTATTAATTTTGCCTTGAATTGGGACTTTGTTGGTGCCGCCATCACACAGCGCAAATTGCTGCGTTGCAGATACTGAGCCATCGCTGGCCTGTGCCTGGTAGCTGTACACCCGGCCAGAGGTGAGCCCGTGAATCGTAAAAGTGTGACTCGTCGTACCGGAATCCGGACCTTCCGTGTTCACCAGATTTCCGACACCCCAGTTGACTTGGGCGGCAATCGATCCGCTCGTCGTGAACGTGATCGTGACACTTTCACTTCCCATGGCCGACACGCCAAGTTGCGTGAACGTCGTTACCGCATACAAGGGGGCCGCGAACAGCAAAACCGCGGCAAATAATTTCCAAATCTTGGGCATGGACTCCAGCCTCCCGCTGCGGGGAGTTTATCGTAAGTCCCTGCAAACATCCGCTTTTTGGAATTGAAAATTACGTTTCCGCGTTGGCATGTTCGGCAATGGCTCGATAGAAACGGGAGTTCTCGCGCACCAGATCCGCGTTCGTCACTTCCAGAGTTTGATTGTTCTTCGCACACTCAACCATTTCTTGCCCGTTGCGAATTCCCAACTTTTTCAATTCGCGCGCCTGCTCCCCGGAGACCAATACGAGGTCGTCGTCCAGCAAAAGTTGGATGATGGATTCCATCGTTGGACTGGTCTGCTGTGGATACTTCAAGCAGAACTGGCGCCAAAGGTCTGGAGGCAAAAAGACGTGACCCTTGACGTGGGTAGCTGGCGGGATATAAGCCACTTGCAGTTTCACCATCTTTGCCCCAAGTGACTGCAATTGCGCGTAGGTGAACTGATGCCCGCCCGCAAAACACTTGAACAGGTGGTTCTCGGGAGCACCGCGCTGCAACTCCGACTCGATCCCCTGTTTGTCGCATGCCGGACAATAGAAGCTATGTTCTGCCATGTTCTCTCCGCCTAATCGTGTGTCGCCCAACAATCGAGGTTGGGCCACGATGCTGCCGCCGCAGTCATCGCAATGTAGTTGACCGTCATGCTGCCAACGGCTTTTGTTACCACATACGGTGTTCCAGGGTAGTTGGTTGGCGCTCCCACTGGAGTGCAACCAGCCGAGTAGTTCGTATCTGCGAACGACCCCGGCCAAGTCACCGTGATCGCCGTGCCGCACGCATTGCCTTGGGAGGCTCCGGTGGTGCAGCCTGAAACGTTGCGCTTCGAGGCGAAAATCGCCGAGCCGGTGTTGAGCGTGGCTGTGCCATTCCCTAGCGTGCCACTGGAATTGATGACAGTGTTGCCGCCGGTCTTGTACGCGCCAGTGTTGTTGACGCTGGCGAACGTCCCGTTGCCGCTGTTGTCAAGAAAGAGCGTGCCCGCCCCGCCTCCGTAGTAATAGCCTCCGGCAACTTGCAGGCCACCCCCTACCGACGTTCTCTGCGTGCTGTCGTTAACGCTGAATAATGTCGCACTGTTAGCGTGGTTGTTGATGTAAAAGCCATTTACGCCTTCCAGAATCTTGGTATAACCGGATCCGTCATTCAGGATTGAGTCACCCGTTAGTGACCCTCCAGCCATGAAGAAAACCGCTCCCGCCCTGAAGCCAGCGCCGGATGTAACGTAGCCCTGAAAAGTGCTGCCTATCGTATAAGGTTGATTCCCAGTAATGATGGAAGGGTAAGTGACACCCGTACTGTTATCCAAGAACGGACCTGTAGCGTTGTCGCTGAGGTCGTTGCTGCTCAGTATCAGGTTGCTGACATCATAGGCTCCCAGCTTGACTCCGTATTTCTGATTGCCGCCCGCCAGCATCGCATTGCCGATGTTATTGCCGGTTATCAGCAGAGGGTTAGTCGATGTCTTGACGTAGATGCCATGAGCATCGGAAGCGTTCGACTGGTTGTTCGACAGAATCTTGGTGTTCGTGATCTCTATGTCGCCAAGGTATGCCGTAGTGTCGAGGAGAACACCGTTGGTTTGGCAGTTGAGAATTCTCCCCGTATCGAAACTGATGAATCCGCCGCCGGAAATGTGTATGCCGTTGGCTCCCGCCGATGCAGCCCACGAGTTAACGAAATGGGCACTCGTGAAGTTCGACGCTAAGGTGGAATCGAACAGATACCCATCTCCCCCTCCTGCGCCATCTCCGATAAAGTGCGTGAAGAACAAAAACTGAGGAGAGTTGTTCCAGCCGAAGGTTCCCCCGCCAGCGGAGTTTTTGACCACGAGATTATGCAACCCGTATCCCGTCGTCATGTTCACCACATAGATACCAGACGTACCGGAATCAATTACCAAGTCCTGTGCGGTCGTATTGCCGTTGACAGCGATGGCCCGCGCATCGGTGATATAAACATCTACGGAGTTGTCGATCATCATGCCGATGGCGGTATAACCCTCCAAGTCAACATTTATGATATGCGTGCCGAACGACTTGGAAGGATTGGAGATGCCTGTGATGTATATCATCTTGGCGGATGTGCCAGAGGTCGATACGTTCTGAATCGTCTGGTAGAGTCCCCCAGCCTTAATCGCCGTGGCCGAAGCGTTGTTCGTCGTAACGGTAAGATCATAGAGGCCGGAGCGCGTGATAACGCTACCGGTATTCATGTCGATTGCCACGCCCGATCCTGTGTAGTTGAGAACCGTGCTACCCTGCCCTGCCCCTCTAACTGTGACACCGTTTACATTGAGTGACGCCGTGGTCGAGAAGTTGTACGAACCGCCAGGGATGAACACTTCGCCAGTTCCGCCGAGTGAGGCGATGCAGGAATTGATCTTCGCTCCGATGTCAGCTCCGGAGGCGGCGGCTGCATTGCAGACTTTCTGCAATATCGTGAATTCGCCCGTGTTCGGGGTGGTTGCTCCAACTGTTCCCGTGAGTGGCCCGGTAAATCCGTTCGCAGATGTTATACCTCCGCCTCCGGAATACGACAAGGCAGTTCCGTTATCGGTCAGCAGAGAGTCGCCGCTGAGTGTCTGTCCCGTCGTAGCATAAATCGGAATTTGGTACTGCGTTCCCGGACTCACCGAGCCGTTTACAGACAATCCAATAGAAACATACGGAAGGTCTTGCTGCTTGATGCCAGTCCCGGTGATTTGAATGTGATACGTGCCTGGCGAAACATAGAACGTGTAATTGCCATACACGTCCGCCGTCATCGGGTTGGGCAGCGGCGACCCACTCAAGGCTGGATTGCCGTAGATGGTCGAAAGCGGCGAACACGGCGAGCCGGTAGCCGGTTCCGTACAGACTCGAACGGTTGCGTACGAAACAACTCGCGTGGTGCTGTTTGGCGAAGCCGAGGTGGTGGTCAGCGCTGTGTTGGTGTACCCTGCACCCTGAGCAAGACAAACCGCTGGCAGCAAGAGCGTCAAAACGAGTAAAAGTTTCTTCATTACCAGTCGTCGTCAGCCGAAACCGACCCCTCCATTTCTGTCTGCATCGCGCTTCGATACGGGTGAACCACGTCGGGCAGAATCTCCGAACTCGACAAACCGTGCTTGAACCGCAACTTATGCTCCGCCCCACGCGCATCGTAAATCGGCGAGTAGAGGGTGTTCGCTTGACAGATTAGCACCGGCCTGACTTTCCAACCCTTTTTGTCTTTAATAACTTCGGCAGCTTCACCCTGCGTGTTGTACTGTCCGCGTTGTCGACCGCGCTCATCGACTGCGGCGTACTGGTTGATGTCATGGCGACCACAGGGGGCGGAGCCAACTGTTTTTGAAGAGGTTTTAAGACCGGCCACGGCTTCACGCGCGCAGTAGAGGCAAATCATAAACGCCAAAATTCCGTCATCGTGATTGCCCTGCCCTTCGAACCGCACGCCCGAGTCCAGCGAACCGAAGTCGTACATTTCGTCGATCAGGTCGCGGCTGTGGATGATGATGTTGTCCGCCAGCAATCCCGAGTTGGTTTCCGCGATGATCAGGTCGCGCGTCTTGGTGTTTGTGTCCCAATGCACAAAGGCGCGGAGTTGGTTCTGGAAGCGGTCCTTGTGACGCCCGCGGTACAGCGTCGGGTAATCCATTTCGAACATGGCATCACCCGTGGTGATGCCCGGGCCCTTGTATTCGACTGCCACTTCCGCCGGCCCATCGCTGTCTGCATAGAAAATTCCGAGCGCAGCACCAATGTTCGCGAACTCTTTTGGCGGGACATGCCCCCACCACTCCGCTACCTGCTCATCAGGATCCGTGCCCAATCCGATCTTGATGACCTGCGCCACGCTGTAATCGCCATCGGGGACTCCCAACGCCGAATCGAGCGCGATGTAATACTTGCCGCCCGGCTCCGGCATTGCCCAGATGTACAAGCGGTCTCGCTTGAGTTGGTTGTTCTCACTCTTGCGCGGATGCAGAATCTCGTCGTCACCGACCTCGCGAATGTTCGCCGTGTTGATCAGTCGCGCCGGCAGACTCTCGAGCATGATTTCCCCGGCAAAGATTGGCTTGCACACATTGCGCGTCATCTGCTCTGAAAGCGCCGTGCGGTCAAAGGCGCACACACCCGAGCTCTGGAACGCTTCTTCCGGAGTGATGGGATAGGACTCGTAGTGTGCCCAGGGAGCGCCGGTGCTTCGAACGGAAGCGCGCACCTTCGCCCGGCGCCAGGCCCAGAACTCGTCCGGGATGTCGTATTTTTCTTCCCTGCTTACGCGCTCGGTGAACTTTCTCTCTTCGACATTCAACTCAAAGCCGCCAGCGCGCTTGACGTACTTGTGGCCCAGGTCGATGTACTTGCGCACCTTGTACACCGGGATGAAGAGCGCGCGCCAGTCGGTATCGCCGGCCACGGAGCCAACCCAGTGGTTGTAGAAGAAACCGTTACGGCCCCAGCCGGTCGATTCGAGGACGCCGTACTCATCCTCGGCATTCATCGTCGGTTCAATGTCACCGGTGAACACCTCGGGATTGGGCCAGCGACTCGCCTCCGAGCCATGGAAACTGCGCACCGTACGTCCGATGGATACGCCGGTTAGCCGCTGCGCGTGGTTGATGGTGAGCCGAGAGCCAAGGCCCGGGCGAGTCAGTCGAATACGCTCGTCCGGTTCCTGAAATTCGATGTAGTCGCCTTCGCGCTTGTACTGGCGATCAGGGCGCATCCACCATGGAAGGTTCTGGTACGCGCCTTCGCACATTTTGTACAGGTTGTTCGACGTGTCGCCGTCCTGCGCAATCAGCAGAGTGCGCATCTGGGGAGTGAAGATCGTGCGGTGAAACATCGATGCGGCTGTCCAGGTCGAAATTCCCGTCTGCCGTGGCTTGAGCACGATGATCAGGCAACTGCCGTACTTCTCGAATTCTTCCTGTACCGCCTCGTAAACCATCTCCTGATGGTCCCAAAAGGGGTATAGGGTGTGGACGATGCCGTGCTCGTCTTCGATGCAGTGATAGTTCTCAAGGTAGTAGCGCATCCCAGTTTCTGGGTCAATGCACCTGTCGAGTTCGGTGTCTATCCAGTCTGTTTCGTCTTGGGAAAGCGAGTTCCAGGCGAGACTGATGTTGTTGTCGCAGAGAGCGAGAGGGCGATTCAGTTCTTCAATCGCATCGTTGAGCGTAGGGTCTTTGCGCTGAATGAGGTCCAGCATGGATTACTCGCCGCTATCGTCACCTTCGAAATCATCTTCCTCATCGTCGTCGCTGTCTGGCCGCGCGGCAATCACCACGCCGTTGCTCAACCCCATGGCCTCACGCCGCTGGCGCAGCCTGTCAGCAAAGCTCTTACCAGGCGCCGCTTCGTTCAGGTTGGCGTTGTTCTGCTGCACGTTGACGTTGACGCCGCCACCCTTCGGCAGAGCGCGGTCAGCCGACTTCTGGACAAGTTCTGCTGCCTTGAACCGCGTCGGATGGTCGGGTTCTCTGGAGATCACACGGCTCCGCTTTTTTCCTTTCGCGTCGGTATAGTCCTCGCGGGTGACCGTCACGGCCTTGAGGCCATCGCGCATCACCTTACCGGCAGCGTCGATGTTCTCCAACACGATCTCGTTGTACCGCATGTTGACTTCTTCGTTCGCCGTCAGCGCGCGGTACACTTCCATCTTTTCCAGCGACTTCTGGACATTGGGAAGGCTACGATTCAGCCGGGTAGCGATTTCGTCGATCGAGACATGCTGGCGAAACAGGTGCCAGCAGGTGCGATCGATCTTGGAAGGTCTGACGATTTTGACCGAATCGCGAATCGCGAGTTGGGTGTTAGGAGAAGCCATTACGCCGACCCCATCTCAATCTCTCGCTCGGCCATAGCGCAAAAAAATGAGCAGGAAAAACTTGGTTCATCTGCTAAGTTTCCATCGCCTGGAGGCAATTCTGCAAGGCTCATTCGTTCGCCAGCGCGAGCACCGCTGCGATGTCGCAGGAAATACGCCCCAGGGCCAATGTTTTCCTGAATCTCCTGTATCTGCACAAACTGTTGTGGAAAATCCCTCCGAATACGTTGCCAGTAGTTTTGCCCACCCTTCGGACACCCAATGCAGCTCGCGTTGGCATATCCCATGCGATACATCATCGGAAGTTTAATGCCAGCGCGTTCAACGATTGCCAAGCAGTCATCGTGACTTAGGTCGCGGTCGATTAGTGGGAACGCGAAATTCTCTTCGCCGAAGTACATTTCCAACTCGTAAGCTCGGTCGGATTCCTCTCTGGTAAATCCGATCACGGAAATATCTCCTGGTTTCGCAACCGAGTTTAATAGTTCTCGCTTGAGTTTCAGGGAACATGGCGCACCGTGCGGTCCCTTCATAAACCTCGACCTCCGCCAAACCTCATGCGTCGATGCGCTGTACTTCTCATCTCGAAATTGAACGATTGGATGATCAAACCATTTCTCGCAATCGGCAAGGAACCTTCGATTGTCGCGATGCTCTTCTTCGATGAAAGCGTTAACGATCATCACATTCTCGCGATCATGCTCGGCCAAGGTTAATTTGGTCGCTACCGCAGAAGCGGCTCCGCACGAAAATTGGCAAATAATCTTTGGCATCAGATCGGGTAATCGTCCTCCACCGCCGGAACCTTCACGGCGGCTGGATAAGTCTGGTTGTCGTAAATTGTAGCCGACTGCCCCGGCGCCGCATACTCCTCCGCGCGCTCCGCGGGCCACGGCTTTCCGGGTTGGACTTCCTCTTCGTCGGGCTCTCCGATCCCGCCCTGATTGAGCAGCAGGCTCTGCATCACTGCGGCGATCCGCTGGAACTCGCGACACGCAACAATCGCGTCCTTCGCGGCCTTGGCCAGCAATTCCGCGTTGACTTTCGACACCGCCGCGTCCATCGACTTCTGGTGGGCTTCCAACGTCTCCTGCGTCATCTTCGCGTACATCTCGAGCGACTGCCGCATCTCCGACCGGATGCCGGAAAAGTTCGACTTTGCCGCCTCAAGAATTTCAGCGAGCTTCTTCGCCTGATCCGCGAGTTCGGCCTCAGTCTTGGCCTGGACTCCCTGAATCACTACCACGTTGGTGTCGGCTGCTTTCTTCGCCTTCCATGCTGCCCAAAGAACGGCGGCGATCCCGGCAATCAAGAGGCAAAGAAAGATTCCAGCCAGTAGGGCGATGGCGACAACACCAAAAGTGCTCACGCAGGTAACTATAGCCGAAGTTGAAACGCTTGCAAAGAAAAACCTTGCAAGGTCGCAAAACCGGGTGTATGTTTGTTTGCGTCCGGTTGATCCCCGGATACTCAGTCCCAAAACTGAGACCCCGACGCGAGCGGCAGGCTTCCCAAAACCGGCCTGCCGCTAGAGGTTTTGAGTAATGGCAAAAACGGAAGATGAACTCTCGCTTCTTGACGCTCTCACCTACAGAGATAAGCATGAAGCCGTTGTGGACTGTTCGCAGTTGAATGTCTGGCGTACGTGGGCAACTCCGTACACTGAAGAACAGATTCTTCAGTTGGCAAACGACCTTCTTGAAATTGTGCGACGTGGCCGAGAAAAGGGTGACGATTGGCTCGACCGCCACTTAGCGACTATTTGTTTCTACAGGAACCCTGAAATGGTCGAGGAGCCGGGGACTCTATGCGAATGTGATGTTTGCTTGAGTTATGTGGAATATTTTGCCGAAGAACAGTTTCAACGCGAACAGCGACGGCAGGAAAGTCGTAACGAGCAACGCCGAAGAAGACTGCCACGTGGTGCGCGGCGAAGAATTTTTGAGCGAGACCGCCACACATGCCAAGACTGTGGGGCGCAATTTGATTTAACAATCGACCATCGCATCCCGCTCGCCAAGAATGGTTCGCACGAAGATTCTAACCTCCAGGCTCTCTGTCGTTCTTGCAATAGTAGAAAGGGAACCAAATAGGCTCCATGAGAAACCGCGCCAACGCCGTCTACTCCAATTCCATTCCATACGTTAAAGCTCTCCGGTCGATCTGTGGAAGTGTCACCGCGGCGATTCTGTTTCAGCAACTTGACTTCCGTTGGTCTCAAGCCTCCGGTGAGGAGCTTTACAAGTTCCTCGAACCCTGCGATCACCCGAAGTGCAAGCCTGGCGATGATTGGTGTTCGGAACTCGGCTTCTCGGCAGAGGAGTTCCTAAGCGCTTTCGCCAAGATTGGGGTTCGCTACTCTTCAAAAACCTCATGGCAGAAGGCAGTCCAAGATGGGGTTGAGTTTATGCGAGAAAATATGACCGAGGCTTTCTACTGCTCCTACTTTGACCGCAATCTCGGACTGACCTTTTACCGCCGAAATCATCCCTTAGCCGACGCTGCTATGAACTCCATCACCCACCCTCCAGAAACCGGGAAAGTCGGTTTACCAGAAACCGACAATGCTGGTTTCCAGAAACCGGGAAGTACGGTTTCCAGAAACCGGGAATCCCGGTTTGCTAATAAGGAAGCAGATATAACGCAAGATACTACGCATAGAGTACGGACTAAAACGAAGAAATTCACGAATTACACAGACGAACGAGAGCAGATCGCGAGGTTATACGGAGAATGACCATACACACCTCTGGATACGCAAAAGGCATGACCCTGTGAGCGTATTCATTCACCACGCAATGCGCGCATGATTTCCGCGTTGCTGGACCATGGATCCATGACCGCGCAGCAGCTTCGCGTTGCCATGCAGTGCGGCAACCAGTTTGTGTACGACACGGCCACGCGATTAAACAAGTTGGGACTCTTGGCGAAAGATGGAAGTCGCTATTCGCTCAAAGAACTGTAGTTTCGCGCTAAGATAGCGCAGTTAGCGAGGTGACCCATGCTGATTGGGTTGATCAACATTGCGATGTTAGGGCAGCACTTTGTCGAGCACAACAAGAGAGAAACGATTGCGGAGATCCACGTTCAACCGGAAACCATCCACATGATCGTGCAGACCGTCCGCATGTCACCGTCGCCGTACCCAAAAGGCATTGCTCTCTCTTGGCGTCGGGATGTCCCGGTAAAGTTCTGCGGCTTCCCTTTGGTAATCACCTCGCACAAGGCAATACAGCCTGGCGGCTTCCTGGTCCGCCCAGAGAGGCTGGCGGACAATCCTGAGTGGATTGAGGTGCTGCTTGAGGAGAACGCCGCCCTGAGAGCCAAGAAACGGCAGGAGCAGGCATCTGAGTCTTCCGACAGAGAGGTTCTTTCCAGCGAAGCCTTCGATGGAGATGAGGAAACCGCGACCGACGTTTTGATCAAATCCGCGACGAACTGCGACGACACGCGCGCCGTAGCCGTCTTCAAGTTGACCTACGATGGTGACGTCAAGATCGACAGCAACATGACCAAATTTGAAATGATGGGCATGCTGCAAGACACGTTGCGCAACATGATGATGTCGTAGATGCTGAGTATCGTCCAATATCCCGCCGAGGTCTTATTGCGGCCGACCGAACCGGTAACCCGGTTTTGCTCCCAACTCCACACTCTGGTTGCCGAGATGTTCGAAACGATGTACGCGAATGATGGCATCGGCTTGGCGGCAACACAGGTAGGGATCGGTATCCGCCTTGCCGTGCTAGATATTTCGTTTGGGAAAGATCCGAGCGCCAAGATGGTCTTGGTGAATCCGTTTGTTGCCGAAACAGACGGGCGCCAGTACAGGCTGGAAGGATGCCTAAGCGTGCCCGATTTTCGCGAGTCGGTGATGCGCCCGAATCAGGTCATCGTTCAAACCCAGGACATCAACGGCAACAGCATTCAGGTTACCGGGAAAGGTCTTCTGGCTGTGTGTCTGTCGCACGAGATTGACCATCTGAATGGTCAACTGTATCTGGACCGTCTTCCGAAGGAACGGAGAGCGGTTGTTCGCCGGCAGGTGATGAGGGCTCTTGAGAAGCAGGCTGCATCGTAGCTCCGCCCCATGCTTCCTCGAAGTGCAGCCCAAACGGAAGCACGTAGTCCCTCGGAAGAATCCATAACACTCTCACCTTGCGCTGGATCTTCCATGAGAGGTGTTCTGCCGGGAATTGCTCGATCGCGGTGACGTCATCTCCGAACAACTCCGCCTTGATCCGCTGGAGCTCATCCCAAGTTATTTCCTCGACGTCCATGTGACGGGTAACGCAGAGTTGCTGGATGCCGCCAATGCCTGGGCAGGCGAAGGGAAACACATCGACCTGGTAGCGGTTGTTGGTGAAGACGTTGCTGGCAAAGCGCAATAGAGGATTAGAAACCTTCATCTCCTCGGTAACGTCTACCGCGGTCCAGTCACCCCAGAAGCGGCCGAGTGCCTTGACCTGATTACGTTGCTTGCGGAATATCGATGAACGCGCCATGAGTCACCTCAGCATGTCGAAAACGAGAGTTACATCTTTGGGCTTGCGCCGTGTTCCACCCTGGGCCCGGATAAGTCTAGGCTTAGACTGCGGCTTCCAAGATCGAACTTGCGGAACAGACTTCAATTTTTTGCGCCAGCGGATGCGCATGGCCGCTTGAGATTCGGACAAATTCATGCGAACAGTACCTTAGCGTGCTTCATTGGTCCTCCAAACTTTTCTTGGCGAGAATGCGTTGCCTGTACACATCCCCCGTACTCCTAATTCCGTCTCGTTGCATATCCTCCTCGTGCTGTTGTCGGCACTCCTCCGCTCTAACCTCGGTAACCCTACACGTCAAGTGTTAATTGACGCTTGCCACGATGTTTTAGATATTCGCGGGCAAGTTTCTTGATGTGGTCCGGATCGATTTCAAGAGCTTCAACCAATGGCTTGTTCGGATCGCGGACGCCTTCAATTTGCTGCGTCTTCAGTCCAAGCGTGTCGGCGATGACAGGATCACTCCCGCTATTGCTGAGAAGGTAATAAGCAAAAACGGGGCTTTGCTGACCGTCGCGGTACACGCGACCGATACACTGCTCGTGGACGCCAGGACTCCAGTCCAACTCCCCGAAGATTACGGTCTTTGTAACGTACTGGAGACCATCAAGGCCGGCTCCGGCGCGGAGCGAGATCAACAATACTTTGCTCTCACCAGAAATAAACTTTGCCTTGGACTCGTCTTTTTGGCGAGGAGACTCTGAACCGGTGTAGAGCGCCGGATTGTAGGGCGCCAGCGACTGCATCCAAATTTCGTGCAC
>Ga0335069_10012388_pt1 | contig 11997 bp, 11 predicted proteins | sample Lox_Sample_11_FD_206714 | JGI IMG/M metagenome (GOLD analysis project Ga0335069, IMG submission 206714) | Soil microbial communities from Loxahatchee National Wildlife Refuge, Florida, United States - Lox_Sample_1.1 | ecosystem: Environmental > Terrestrial > Soil > Wetlands | place: USA...
TTCGATCCTGGGGTCGCCCCATACTTCGTGATTCCCCACTCCCATAAACCACCGACCGTCCAGTCCGGCCGCCCGCATCTCACCGTCCGCGGGCGGCAGCAGCTTCAGCATCGTGTCGTCGACCCGCTTCCAATACGGACTGTCTTTGGCCGCTACGCCCTGATTTCCCCACCAGACGACGTCACCGCTGTTGATCACGAATTTGGCGCGGCCGCTCTGCACGTCTCGCACGATCTCGTGCGCGACCCATTCGCCGCCTTGCAGACTGAACATCTGCCGGCGCACGCCGGGCAGCAATTTCACGTCCTCGACCGAGGCGTCGGTCACCCAGCCTTTGTCCACCTTCAGAGTCATGACTTCGCTCCTGGATGCAAAAGGCATGACGACCTGGATGAGCTCCTTGGTGACGGGATCAAAGGTCAGCTTTACGTCTCTCTTGACCACTTCTTCCGCGACCTTCTCCGGCATGCCCGCCCGAACATCTCGACAAAAAGCTTGTTGACGTCGGGTTGACCCTCCTTTAACGGCAGGTACATCATCGGCCGCGAGTCGCCATAGATCACAAATGAGAAGCCAGCCTCGGCTTTCCTTGCTACCTTGCCCTTGTCGACAGACGATCCGCTTTGCGCGCCACCTGTCAAGGGAAGCGCAACAATCGCGGCGACGAGCACGCCGCGCAGCGATCGCAGAACTTGAATTGCCAATGGCGTTTGCATCGGTGCCTCCGACTGACGTGGACGATTGCTACCAGAGTGCAGGATCGGTCGTGCGCCGAAGTGCACCAGCCAAAGGCGTCACGTACACGCAACTTGCTCCGATCACCGATGCCGGCGATTGCTGTCTCGGGGAAGCGCCTCGTCCGAGCTCGTCCAACGACGAAGATCGTCGCCCGCCGTGATAAACATTGCCGGAATTTCGGGCGGAATCGCCCGGAGAGGCGCGCGTCGTACCGTTGTGCGAAGAGCTGCGTCATCGCCAAGAACAGCGACACAGGGGGCGGCGCTTGCCACACCACGCACGCTACGCCGTCGCAAACTGTCCCGAAACTAACCTTTGGGTTAGTGCACCCCTCGGGCGCGCGGTCGGATTTCGCTCACTCGGTATTCGCGTTGACTTCCGGAGCTACTGCAGCACCTCGTCGCGGCGGCGGAGCTCCGCGATGTGGTCGTCCCTGACGCGATCGAAGCCTTCCTGCAGCGCCAACGCGACGATGCCGGCCATCTGCGACGCCGAGTGCAGGCGCGGGACGAACACGTAGTCGGCGCCGGCCTCGTACATCGCGAGGGCAGCCCCCGCCCCGTTCGCGGTAACGATGACTCGCGCGCGCGGACACAGCCGGCGCGCATGCTTGAGCAGCCGCGTGTTGTCGGTGCCTTTGAGCATCGTGTCGGGAATCGTCGACACGACGAGCGCCGCGCCGTGGATGTCCGCGTGATGCAGCGTCTCCATGTGCGAAATGTCGCCGTAGAGGCACGCGACGCCGCGACGCCTGAGCTCGCCGTGCACCTGCGGGTTGAAGTCGATGACCAGCACGCGGTCGAGCAGCGGATGGCGACCGTCGACCGCGGCGAGCTCGTACTCGTGGATCATCGCGCTCGCTTCGATGAAGAAACCGAGCACGACGACGTCCTTGCCGGCATGCGCAGGCGCGGACTGCGCCTCGCCTTCCGTCTCGTCGAGATCCCTGAGGCCCAGCTTGCGCAGCCATCCCCCGAGCGTTTGCTGCAGCGGATGGCTGTATCCGATCAGGTACGTCGAGGCGACCGACGTGATCGCGAAGACGAAGATCAGGATGCTGACCGTCTTCTGGTCGATGTGCTGGTAGCCGACACCGATCGCGGCGATCACCATCGCGAACTCGCTCATCTGCGCGAGGTTGATCGCCGGCAGCAGGCTCGTCCGGTGACCGAGGCCCAGCCAGCGCAGGATCGGGAACACGACGACGAAGCGGCTGGCGACCAGGAACGCCGAGGCGACGAGCGCGATCTCGATCACGTCCGCCGTCGGCATCGGAATCTGCATTCCCAGAGCGACGAAGAACAGCGTGACGAAGAAGTCGCGGATGCTCACGACCTTGGCGACGACGTCCATGTTGTACGGGAACGTCGAGATGCTGACGCCGGCGACCAGCGCGCCCATCTCGCGCGAGAGCCCGGCGGCATCGGCGCCGGCGCTGACCGCGAAGCACCAGGCGAGCGATCCGATCAGCATCAGCTCAGGGAGTTTCGCGACCGAGCGGAACAGCTGCGGCAGCAGCGCCTTGCTGACGAGGAGACTCACCGCGACGAGCAGCGTGCCCTTGACGAGCGAGGCGACGAGCGTCTCGAACTGGGGGTCGAGGAGGTTGGGCTGGATTCCGAGCACGATGATCGCCCAGATGTCCTGGAACACGAGCACGCCGAGCGTGATCCGGCCCGGCAGCGTGTCGAGCTCCTGCTTGTCGTAGAGGAGCTTCACGACGATCATCGTGCTGCTGATCGCGCAGCACACGGCGAGATAGAGCAGGCCGAAGTCGCCGCCGCTCATTTTGAATCCGAACGGCGCGAAGAAGACGATGCCCAGCGCGGCGCAGAGCACGAACTGCAGTACGCCGGTGACGATCACCGGCTTGCCGGCTACGAGCAGCTTCTTCAGATCCATCTCGAGGCCGATCATGAACAGGAGCAGGATCAGGCCGATCTCCGAGACGGTCTGGATGCTCTGCTGGTCCTCGATCAGCTTGAGCCCGATCTGCGGGCCGATCAGAACGCCGGCGAGCAGATAGGCGAGCAGCAGCGGCTGGTGCAGCCGATTGGCGATGAATGCCAATACGGCGGCCACAGACACGCACAATCCGACGCTGGATAGCAGGTCCGCGTGTTCTGCCACGAGCGAACTCTCTCCGTGTTGCGAGACAGGGACCGTGGCCGTCGGGACCTCCCGCACCGACTGCGGTTCCATTGATATCGATGCCGGCGAAACGGTACCATCGCGCTCCGATCGGAGCAATTGGCCCATGCGCGGAACTGAAGTTGCGACGCGCTGTCGCAACGAGCACGTTCCCCGCGGTCCAACGGAGAAGTCGATGAAGCTCGCCTCGCTCACGTCCCTGTTGGTAGCGGCAGCGGTCGCCGTCGCGCAGATCGCGCCGGCGCAGACTCTACCGTCACCGCCCCCGGCGTCGAATGCTCCGCCCGGTTCCGGCACTGCGACGTTCAAGCAGGAAGAGCTCGACGCGATGCTCGCGCCGATCGCGCTCTATCCCGATGCGTTGCTGTCGCAGGTGTTGATGGCCTGCACGTATCCGCTCGAACTAGTCGAGGCCGCCCGCTGGCAGAAGCAGAACGCGTCGCTCAAGGGGACGGCGCTCCAGGATGCCCTCCAGAAGCAGCCCTGGGACGAGAGCGTCAAGTCGCTGACTGCGTTCCCGGACGTCCTCGACAAGCTGAACAAGGATCTCGGCTGGACGCAGAAGCTCGGCGACGCGTTCCTCGGGCAGCAGCAGCAAGTGATGGACACGATCCAGAGCCTGCGCGCCAAGGCGCAGGCGGCAGGCAACCTGAAGAGCAACGAGCAGCAGTCGGTGCAGACGCAGCAGGACAGCGGGAAGACTTATATCGTCATCCAGCCGACGAACCCCGAGGTGGTCTACGTGCCCACCTACCAGCCGACGGTCGTCTACGGTGCATGGCCCTACCCCGCCTACCCGCCCTACTATCCGCCGTACTGGGCGGCGCCGGGCGCGGCGTTCGTCAACGGCTTCTTCTGGGGTGTGGGAATCGCCGCGGGCGCGGCGCTCTGGGGCGGGTGGAATTGGGGACGCGGCGACGTCAACATCAACGTCAACCGCTACAACAACTTCAACCGCACGAACATCAGCAACGGCAACTGGAACCACAACGTCAACCACCGCGGCTCGGTCCCGTACCGCGACAACGGGTCGCGCTCCCGCTATGGCCAGTACGATCGGCAGGCCGCGCAAGCGCGCGACCAGTTCCGAGGGCGTGAAGGCTCGCTCGGCGGGCAGGGCCTGAACGATCGCGCCGGATTGCAGGAGGCGCAACGGCGGGGCGCCGGACAAGGCGGCTTCGACAGCCGCGCGGGAGCCGGCCAGGGCAATTTCGATCGCGGGGCCGCCCAGAATCGCGCGGGAGCCGGGCAGGGCAATTTCGCGTCGCAGAATCGCGCGGGGCAAGCCGGCGGCCGGTCCGACTACGGCGGGGCGAATCGCGGCGGTGGCGGGGGCGGCGGCGCGTTCACCGGTGGCAGTGGCGCACAGACGCGCGCCGCGTCGAGCCGCGGCAACGCCAGCATGGGCGGCGGCGCCCGTGGCGGTGGCGGCGGTGCCCGCGGCGGCGGCGGTGGCGGGCGCGGCGGCGGCGGGCGACGCTGACGGCTCGCCGAGATGCCCGCAATGAAAGACCAGATCGACCGGAGGTCTCTCTCGATGCAGCATTCGACATCTCGTTGGCCGCGCCTCGGCGCGGGTTTTCTCGCCGGATTCGTCGCGATCGGCTCGTGCACGCTCGCTTCAGCCGCGGCGGCGCAAGGCGCGGCGCCAGCTCAAAGCTCCGCCCCCGCAAAGCCGGCCGTAGCGAAGCCTGCGGCGAAGAGCACCGCTGCGTCGTCGGTCTTCCCCTCGGCGCAGGATGCCGTCGACGCGCTGGTCGCGGCACTACGCGCGGGCGACCAGCAGAAGCTGGGCGCCGTGCTCGGGCCGGGGCATCAAGCCGCGATCGACTCGGGCGACCCGATCGCCGACAAGGCGTCCCGCGAGCGCTTCGTCGCTTGGTACGACCAGAAGCACTCGCTGCAGATGGACGGCGATGCGAAAGCCATGCTCGTCGTCGGCGACGACGACTGGCCGATGCCCATCCCCATTGTGAAGGGCGCAAAGGGGTGGTCGTTCGACTCCCGCGCCGGCGAGGAGGAACTCCTCGCGCGGAGGATCGGCCGCAACGAGCTCGACGCGATTCAGGTATGCCTCGCGTTCATCGACATGCAGAAGGACTACGCCGGCGTCGATCGCGACGGCAACGGGTATCTTGAATATGCGCGCCGCTGGATTTCGTCACCGGGCAAGCACGACGGGCTCTACTGGCCGACGAAAGAGGGCGAGCCGGAAAGCCCCGGCGGCCCGAGGCTCGCGGAAGCGAGCGTTCAATACGCGGGCAAGACAGGTCCGACCCCGTATCACGGGTACTACTATCGGATCCTGACGGCTCAGGGAAAGAGCGCGCCGGGCGGTGCGCGGAACTACGTCGTCGAGGGCAAGCTGATGGGCGGCGTCGCGCTGATCGCCTATCCGGCGAAATACCGGAACTCCGGCGTCAAGACGTTCATGTGCAACACCGACGGCATCGTTTACGAAAAGGACCTCGGTCCGGAGACCGCCGCTATCGCTGTCAAGGTCAGCGCCTACGATCCGGACAAGACCTGGGAGAAGGTCCAGCAGTAAGAAAAAACGCCCCGCAGGTTGCCCTGCGGGGCGGAGGCTGTATCTCTCAGGAGGAGGAGAAAGATACAGGTACTGCAGCGTTAGGCTGCCTTACGCAGCCTTGCGACCCTTGGTCGCGGCCTTCGCGGCAGCAGCCGCATTGGCGGAGGCGGCGCGGACGCTCGCATCGGCCAGGCTCACGACTTGCTTCGTGGCCTTCTGGAACTGGTCGAAAGCGGCGGTCGACGCGGCAAACGTCGACTTGAACGCGTTGACCGCACCTTCCGAGCCGGCCGGGGCCGACTTGCTCGCCTTCTCTACCCAAGCGGCGGCGTCCTTCGTGTACGTCGACCACGCTTCTTCGGCGAGCGCCGTGAATTGCGCCTGCGCTTCCGAAGAGAGCTCGTAGAGGCTCTTCGTGTAGGCGGTCGCGGTTTGCACGCCCGTCTCGGCATACTTCGCGCGGAGCGCCATCAGGTCCTGCACGTCCTTGACCGAGACCGCGGCGGTGGCGCCTTCGGCGCCGTTCGCCAGAACGACCTTGGCGGCGTTCAGGTTGAGCTTGATCAGCTTCTCGGCGTTCTCGAGGGCGAGCGCGGCGATTCTCTGCGCTTGCGCGACGTTGGCCTTGCTGAAGTCCGCGAATTGCTCGGTGGCTGTGTAGATCGTGGTGCTCATCGTGGTTCCTTTCGTCGTCGATTGAAGTTGGGTCGCCGTGTGCGACCGGTCCCCTGCAAAGTCGTTGCTGCGCGCTTCCCGTTGCCGAAGGGCCTTATCGCACCCCCCACGGGCGGAATTGCTGCACCGCACAAATCACATTGTAGGTATGGGAACGGGCAAAGTCAAGGTTTTTTTGTGCGATGCACCAAACGATGGGAAGCTCCGGGAATCCCCGAAACCAAACGCCAAAAAAATCAGCGGGTTACCGGCACGCTATAATGGCGACCCCGGTCTCTGGGAGGTTCGCCATGAGCGATGCGCCACGGATCATCAAGAAATACCCGAACCGCCGCCTCTACGACACGGCGAACAGCGGCTACATCACGCTCGTCGACGTCAAGCAGATGGTGCTGGACAACGTCGAATTCCAGGTGATCGATGCGAAGACCGGCGAGGACCTGACGCGCGCCATTCTGTTGCAGATCATTCTGGAGGAGGAAGCCGGCGGCATGCCGATGTTCAGCTCCGAGATGCTCTCGCAGATGATCCGGTTCTACGGCACCGCGCAGCAGACCATCATGGGGAGCTACATCGAGCAGAACGTGAAAGCGTTCCTCGCGATCCAGAAGAAGCTGCAGGACCAGGCGAAGCAGATCTACGGCGACAAGATGATGATCACGCCGGATCTGTGGAAGCAGTTCATGCAGATGCAGGCGCCCGCGATGCAGGGGATGCTCGGCAACTACCTCGAGCAGAGCGCGAAGCTCTTCATGGACATGCAGCAGCGGATGCAGGACCAGACGCGCGGCATCTTCGCGGCATTTCCCTTCCCGAATTTCAGTGCGCCGCAACAATCGCCGCCCGACGACGAAAAAAAGCGCTGAACTCCCGAAGCAGCGCAAAAACCGGGCGCTCGCCGGGCACGCTATTGCATCGCGAAAACGCGTGGCGGGACGCGCTGCGCGGTTTCGCGTTGCGCAATGCAATGCACCCTCGATCGCCGATTCGCGATGACCCAGCGCCGGTCCGGTTCGACGATGCCGTCCGGTAGCGCGCCGCAAGCCAGGGCGCGCGGCGGCGCCCGCGCGCCGCGCGTCGGGTTTGTGTCGCTCGGTTGCCCGAAAGCGCTCGTCGACTCCGAGCAGATCGTCACGCAGCTGCGCGCCGAGGGCTACGCGATCTCGCCGACGTACGACGGCGCCGATCTCGTCGTCGTCAACACCTGCGGGTTCATCGACGCCGCGGTCGCGGAATCGCTGGACGCGATCGGCGAGGCGCTCAACGAGAACGGCAAGGTGATCGTCACCGGCTGCCTCGGCGCCAAGGAGGACGGCGCATTCATCCGCGACACGCACCCCTCGGTGCTGGCGGTGACGGGCCCGCACGCGACTGCCGAGGTGATGGCCGCCGTGCACCGGCACCTGCCGAAGCTGCACGACCCGTTCGCCGACCTCGTCCCGCCGCAGGGGATCAAGCTTACCCCGGAGCACTACGCGTATCTCAAGATCAGCGAAGGCTGCAATCACCGCTGCGCGTTCTGCATCATCCCCTCGATGCGAGGGCCTCTCGTGAGTCGCCCGATCGGCGAAGTGCTTGCCGAGGCCGAGCGCCTGCTCGCGGCCGGCGTGAAGGAGCTTCTGGTCATCTCGCAGGACACGAGCGCGTACGGGGTCGACGTCAAGTATCGGACCGGCTTCTGGCAGGGACGCCCGCTCAAGACGCGGATGGTCGAGCTCGCGAGCGCGCTCGACGCGATGGCGCGCGCGCGCGGCGCGTGGGTGCGGCTGCACTACGTCTACCCATACCCGCACGTCGACGATGCGATCGGGCGGATGACCGCGGATCCTGCGACCGGGGGCCTGCTGCCGTACCTGGACGTGCCGTTCCAGCACGCGAGCCCGCGCATCCTCAAGCTGATGAAGCGCCCGGCGAACTCCGAGGGAACGCTGCGCCGCATCGAGGCCTGGCGCGCTGCCCGCCCGGACCTGGTGCTCCGCAGCACCTTCATCGTCGGCTTCCCCGGCGAAACGGAGAGCGAGTTCGCCGAGCTCCTCGCGTTTCTGGACGCCGCGCAGCTCGACCGCGTCGGTTGCTTCGCGTATTCGCCGGTCGACGGCGCACAGGCGAACGCGCTACCGGACGCGGTGCCCGACGACGTGAAGGAGGAGCGCCGCGCACGCTTCATGGCCGCGCAGGCGAGGATCAGCGCGGCGCGCCTCGCGCTTCGGGTCGGCGAAACGATGACGGTGCTCGTCGACGCCCACGAGGGGAAAACCGCGATCGCGCGCAGCGCCGCAGACGCCCCCGAGATCGACGGCACGGTGCGCATCGCGAACGCGGCGCGGCTGCCGGTTGGCTCGTTCGCACGCGTGACCGTCATCGGAGCATCCGAGCACGATCTCTCCGCGCGCGCCGCGGGCTGAGCGCGCGTCGCGCCGGAATGCGCAGCATTCTGCCTGCTCGCTGCCGCTAGGCAGGGGCGATCGTCGTCGAGCAGGAGAGCCTGCGCTCCTTCCAGTAGAGACCGTTCAGGCGCAGCGCGAGCTTGCCGAGCGAATCGAAGCTCTTGTGCGAGAACGAGACGATCGCCGCGGGCCGCGTTCCCGTTCCCTCCTCGTACTTGATCTCGATGCATTCGAGCTCGGGCGCGTACTTCTTGAACAGCTCCTTCAGCTCGTCGTCGGAGGTCCCCGGTGCGATGTTGGCCAGCCAGATCCTTTCCATGATTCGTCCCTCCCGTAACCTGCCTGCGCCGCCGTCACGCCATGATGTTGACGCCGCCGTCGACGTAGAGCGTCTCGCCCGAGAGGCGCCGCGCATACGGCGTCGCGAGGTAGGCGCACGTGAATCCCACGTCCATGATGTCGACCAGCTCACCGATAGGCGCGCGCTGCGCCGCCTCGTTGAGCAGGAGGTCGAAATCCTTGAGGCCGGACGCGGCGCGCGTCTTGAGCGGACCGGGCGAGATCGCGTGGACGCGAATGCCCTTGCTGCCGAGCTCATAGGCGAGATAGCGGCAGGACGCCTCGAGCGCGGCCTTGACCGGGCCCATTACGTTGTAGTTCGGAACGACCTTGTTCGCCCCGTAGTAGCTCATCGCGAACATCGTGCCGCCCTGCTTCATCAGCGGCGCCGCGAGCCTCGCCATGCGGATGAACGAATGGCACGAGATGTCCATCGCCAGCTTGAAGCCTTCGGCCGAGCAGTCGACCAGCTGCCCCTGCAGGTCGGCCTTCGGCGCGAAGGCGATCGAGTGCACCAGGATGTCGAGCCGCCCCCACTTGGCCGCGATCCTGTCGAACACCGCCTCGAGCATCCCGGGGGTCGAGACGTCGAGCGGCATGAAGATCGGCGCTTTCAGCTCCTTCGCGAGCGGCTCGACGTAGCTCTTCGTCTTCTCGTTGACGTACGTGATCGCGAGGTCGGCGCCGAGCTCGCGAAACGCCTTGGCGCAGCCGTAGGCGATCGAGTACTGGTTGGCTACGCCGACGACGAGCGCCTTGGCGCCTTTGAGCACCGGACGTGGAATTTCTACCGCCATGTCGAGATTCTCCTAGAGTTGCATCTGCGGGACGTGCGGCGGCACGACGAGCTCGGCCTCCGTCGCCGCGAGCACCTGCTGCACGGAAACGCCCGGCGCGGTCTCGGTCAGTGTCGCGCGCCCGCCGTGAAACGTGATGACTGCGAGCTCGGTGACGACCATGTCGACCGCGCGCGCCGACGTGAACGGCAACGTGCAGCATTTGACGACCTTCGACTTCCCCTTGGCACTGTGCTGCATCGCAACGACGACGCGCTTCGCGCCGGAGACGAGATCCATCGCCCCGCCCATTCCTGGAACCATCTTGCCGGGGATCATCCAGTTCGCGAGCCGACCCTGCACGTCGATCTGCAGACCACCGAGCACGGTGAGGTCGACGTGGCCGCCGCGAATCAGGCCGAACGACATCGCGCTGTCGAACGTGCATGCGCCGGGAATCGCGCCCACCGGCATCCCTCCGGCGTCGGTGAGCCGCGCCTGCACCATGCCCTCTTCGGGCACCGGGGCTGTGCCGATCAACCCGTTCTCCGACTGGAAGAAGATGTGGATCCCGGGCGGCACGTAGTTCGCGACCTGCGTCGGGATCCCGATGCCGAGGTTCACGAGCATCCCGTCCCGGAGTTCGTGTGCAATACGCTTCGCGATGATCGTCTGCGCGTCCATGGTCGTCAGGGCCGTGCGATCAGGTAATCGACGAGCGGCGCCGGCGTCATCACGTGGTCGGGCGAGATCATCCCGACCGGGACGACGTGCTCGGCGTCGACGATGACCGTCGTTGCCGCCATCGCGATCACCGGATTGAAATTGCGCGCGGTGAGCACATACGTGAGGTTCCCGAGATAGTCGGCGAGGAACGCCTGGATCAGCGCGAAGTCCGCTTTGAGGGGCAGCTCCAGCAGGTACTCGCGGCCGTCGACCTCGATCTTGCGCTTGCCTTCCTCGACCACGGTCCCGATCCCCGTGGACGTCAGGATGCCGCCGAGCCCGTAGCCCGCGGCGCGGATCCGCTCGATCAGCGTGCCCTGCGGAATGAGCTCGACGTCCATCTCGCCTGCAAGCATCTTTTGCTGCGTCTCGGGGTTGGTGCCGATATGGCTTACGATCGCCTTGCGCACGAGCTTTGCCGTCACGAGCTTTCCGATCCCGGCGCCGGGCCTCGCCGTATCGTTGGCGATCACGGTGAGATCGCGCTTGCGCTGACGGACCAGCTCGTCCATCAACCGCTCCGGCGTGCCCACCGCCATGAACCCGCCGATCATCAGGCTCGCACCGTCGGGAATCGTGGCGACCGCGGCTTCGAGTGTCGTCGTGCGCATCGGTCAGTGGCCCCCGGAGAGCAGCGCGCGCGTCTGGCGCGCGATCATCAGTTCCTCGTTGGTCGGGATCACCCACGCCGACGTGCGACTTGCCGCGGTGCTGATGCGCGGTCCGCCGTCTTGATTGGCGGCGGCGTCCAGCTCGACGCCGAGCCACGCCGCGTCACGGCAGACGCGGCTGCGCAGGCTCGCGCTGTTCTCGCCGATACCGGCGGTGAACACGATCGCATCGAGGCCGCCGAGCGCCGCGGCGAGCGAGCCCAGCTCGCGGCCGATCCGGTAGGCGAAGAGGTCGATCGCCGTCTTCGCCGCGGGTTCTGCGCTCGCCTCCAGCGTGCGCATGTCGCTCGAGATCCCCGACACGCCGAGGAGCCCCGACTGCTGGTAGATCAGCTTCTCGATCGCGCGCGCGTCCATCGCGAGCTCGTCCATCAGGTAGAGGATCACGCCCGGATCGAGGTTGCCGCAGCGCGTGCCCATCGGCAGGCCATCGGCGGCGGTGAACCCCATCGTGCTCCCGACACTTTTGCCGCCTGCCATCGCGCACATGCTCGAGCCGTTGCCGAGGTGCAGCACGACGGTCTTTCCGCCTGCCGCCCGCGCATCGCGCTCGGGAAGCACGCTCGCGATGTATTCGTACGAGAGGCCGTGGAAGCCGTAGCGCCGCACGCCGCGATCGGTGATCGCCTTCGGCAGCGCGAACGCCTGCGCGACCGGGGGCGCCGTCGCGTGGAACGCCGTGTCGAAGCACGCGACCTGCGGGAGCTCGGGCGAGCGCTGGAGGAGCGTTCGAATCGGCGCGAGGTTGTGCGGCTGATGGAGCGGCGCGAGCGGCACGTATTTCTCGAGCGCCGCGAGCACCTTCGCGTCGAGCCGGACCGGATGCGTGTATTCGAGCCCGCCGTGCACAACGCGGTGGCCGATGCCGACGAGGCGATGAGTCGCGAGCTCGGAGCGCAGGAACGCGACGAGATGATCGAGCGCGCCGTCGTGGCCCAGCTTCGCGCCCTCGCCCCACGATTTTTCGGCGAGAAGCCTGCCCTCGCCGTCCTTCGCGGCGAACC
>Ga0335069_10012389_pt1 | contig 11997 bp, 13 predicted proteins | sample Lox_Sample_11_FD_206714 | JGI IMG/M metagenome (GOLD analysis project Ga0335069, IMG submission 206714) | Soil microbial communities from Loxahatchee National Wildlife Refuge, Florida, United States - Lox_Sample_1.1 | ecosystem: Environmental > Terrestrial > Soil > Wetlands | place: USA...
GGCTGGGATGGTTGTTTGTGAGCTGTGTGGCTTGAACTTTCAATACGATCCTAATTCTTGCTGATCGGGCAACCCGAGAGGGAGCATCAACGCAGCATCTGGTATGCTCGTGCGCATCCATGAAAGTTGCTATTCAAGGAGAGCTGGGCTGCTTTAGCCATGAAGCCGCAAGCACGATGCTGACGCGAGCTGTGGTTGTCCCCTGCGGACGATCGGCGGAAGTCTTCGACCGGGTGGAGAGCGGAGCGGTGCGGGCTGCCGTTATTCCCATCGAAAACTCTCTGGCAGGCTCCGTCGCCGAGCATTACGATCTGCTGCTCGCGCGCGACGTTTTCATTCACGCCGAATCCCATCTGCGGATCAGGCACAATGTCATCGCCCCGCGTGGCGTACAACTCGGGCAAATTCGCCGGGTATTCTCCCATCCGGTGGCGCTGGAGCAGTGCAGGAACTTCTTTCGCGCGCATCCCGGAGTTCAGGCGATCCCGTTTTATGACACAGCCGGTAGCGTCAAGCACATCATCGCCGAGAAGTTGACGGACGCTGCGGCGATTGCTCCGAAGCGCGCGGCGCAGGAGTACGGCGGCCGCGTGTTACTGGCGGGCATAGAAGACGACGCGCAGAACTTCACGCGCTTCTTGCTGATCGACAAATCGCACAAGATCGGCCGCGGCGCCAACAAGACTTCCATCGCTTTCGCGCTGAAGAATGTGCCCGGCGCTTTGTTCAAGGCGCTGAGCGTTTTCGCGTTGCGCGACATCAGCCTGAGCAAGGTCGAGTCGCGGCCGATGCGCGGACATCCCTGGGAATACGTCTTCTTCGTTGACCTGCTGCGCGGCGATGACGAGCCCGCCCGCAAGGCGCTGGGACATCTGGCGGAAATTGCAGAGTTCGTTAAGGTCCTGGGAATTTATCCTGCCGCGTGATGCTTGTGTCGAAACGCTGCTGTCTGAATCCGGCGACTCTCGCCGGTGATCTTCTGCTATGCTTCCCACCTGCGTTTCTCGCAGACAGGAGGCAGTTATGACGGCACGAAAACTATGCAGCATTGTAATAATGATTGGCTTCTTTGCAGGGCTATCGGCCGTGGCGGAGCAACCGGGAGCCTCTCCCAACTATCTTGCGTTGGGCGACAGCGTGCCGTTCGGCTATATCAACCAGGCAGGATTCGAATACGTCAATGCTGAAAACTTCGTTAGCTACGCGGACTGGCTCAGCATCGGACTAAGCTTGAGCGACGTGAACGCCGCTTGTCCCGGAGAGACGACAGGCAGTTTTCTTTCCACGCAAGCGCCTGACAACGGATGCCGCTTGTATCGCGCGCATGCACCCTTGCATGTCAGCTACGGCTCTTCCCCGACGCAGTTTGCGTATGCCACCAATTTTCTACAGCAGAACGGTAATACTGCAGTGGTGACAATCCAACTGGGCTCGGATGACGTGTTCCTTCTGGAACAGCAGTGTAACAACGATCCCCAGTGCATCGCCGCAGGTCTTCCTCAGGTCCTTACGACCGCTGGCACCAACATGGCGACTATCCTCGCCGGCCTACGCGCAACCGGTTACGACGGGACCATCGTCATCGTGAATTACTACTCCATTGATTACTCGAACCAGAGCATCACGCTGATCACTTCTGAACTTAACCAGGCCATCACTGCGTCAGCACACCTATTTGACGCGGTGGTCGCCGATGTATTCTCGGCGTTCCAGGCCGCGACGCAGCAGACGGGCGGGAGGACGTGCCTGGCTGGACTGCTGAACCCGAAGACTGGCGTCAACTCTTTAGCCTGCGATGTCCATCCCAGTCAATCGGGCCACAAGCTAATCGCGCAGGTGATTTCGGGCGTGATACAACCGTCCAAAGCAAAGTCAGGTAAATAGCGCGCCGATTGTCGCTGTTAGTTCGCTGCGGCGGTTTGCCGTCGTGCCTGCACGCGGCTGCTGTGTTCGGCGGCAGAGAGATAGGCTCCGCCCAGCAGCAGCATGCCGCTCCAGAAGGACCAGAAGATCAGCGTGACGGAAACCGAAAACGGCCCGTAGACCTCCTGAAAGTTGAGCCAGGGCAAAACCAGTATGTAGATGTACTTTGCGGCTTCCGACACCAATCCCGTGACGATTGCGGCGGGTAAGACCGCACGCGCGGGGACTTTGCCGTGGGGCAGCAACCAGTAGATCAGAAAGTATATGCAGATGGTGGCCACGATGGCCGATGCCTTCATGACGATCGATCCGACCACCGGCAGGATGAAGTTATGGTCACCGAGCATGCGCCCTAGCACGCGCAGGTTTTGCGCCGTAAGAGCGATGGACAGCATGGCCAGACATCCGCAGGCCAGCGCGAGACCGAGCGAAACCACAAGGTTCATCAGGTAAGAGCGGTTCTTCTTGAATCCCCAGATGCTGTTGAGCGCAACTTCCAGCGGCAGAAAAATGCCCGTCGACGTAACCAGCAGCATGAGGAACGACAGCACCTGGCCACGTCCCCTGACGTTGGCCAGAAACTGCAGGTTGCGAATCACAAAATCCTTGTTGCTGGGCAGATAATCACGCAACAGCTGCAGCACCACGTTGTACATGGCCGGAGAATGGAAGACTCGCCGAACGACGGTCAGCAGCAGCACGATAAATGGGAAGAATGACAGCAGGGAATTAGCGGCCACCGAGAACGCATACGTGTGCACCTCGGTCTGCATGAGATATCGCAGTGCCGAGACTCCGTGCCGCTGTAACCGATGCGAGAGACTGTAGGTCTCGGGCAGATTCGTGAACAAATCCTGCCGGTCGTCTTCCGCCAGGATGCGTTGTGCTGCGGTGCCCTGCCGCAGCGGAGTGGAATTCATTTCCGCGGTGCCCGATGGCGTGAGCAGCGTCCCCGAAGCAATGGTGGACGATTCGGTTCGCATCGCGTTCGTAGGGCTGGGCTGCTGGTCCATCGCTAAAATTCAATCCTAGCAGACGCAAAGTAGCTGCGGATCTTACAGGCAACATGCAACTCCGTCGTGCGCGAAAGACTCGTATCCACAGGATTTGCGTCCTGATTGAGTTGCGCCGCCAAGGGCAACGCGAGGAGAAGAAAGTGCGCGAGCAAAGATGCATGACGAGAGGTTTTCTTACCGGCATGATCGCTGGCCTGGTGGCCTCCTGGACGATGAACCAGTTCTGGGCGGTGCAAGCGAAATTGCAGAAGCAGAGGCAATCAGCAGGCGATGAGGCCGGCGAGAACCAGCAACGGGATCGAGAATCCGACAATCCTACGGTGAAGGTGGCGGAGGCGATCACCAGGCCGTTGCTGGGCCGTGAACTCTCCAAGGGCGAGAAGAAAACGGCAGGTGCGGTCGTGCACTACGCGTTCGGAGCGCTGGTCGGCGGCATTTACGGGATGCTGAACGAGGCAACGCCTGCTGCCCGTGCCGGTTTTGGTTTAGCCTACGGAGCAGCTGTCTGGCTAGGGGCCGATGAAGGGATGGTACCCGCGCTCAAGCTGAGTCCACCGCCGCAAGACTCTACCTTGTCGCAGCACCTCGGCGGGCTCGGTGCGCACGTCGTCTATGGCGTGACCACGGAGGCTGTGCGTCGCGCACTGAGAGCGGCCGCATAGCATGGCAGGCGAGGTCAGGATTGGCACATCGGGGTGGCATTACCGGCATTGGCTGGGAACGTTCTATCCCGACGACCTGTCGACCTCGCGCATGTTCGAGTATTACCAGCGCTTCTTCGACACGGTGGAGCTGAACAACAGCTTCTACCGCTTGCCCACTCCCGAGGCGTTCGTCGCGTGGCGCGATGCCGCGCCCCCGAAGTTCCGATTCGCCGTCAAGGGCAGCCGGTTTCTAACGCACAACAAGAAGCTGAAAGAACCAGAGCAGGCGCTTCTAAACCTGTTGCCGCGGGCCGAATTGCTTGGAAAGAAGCTCGGCCCCATCCTGTTTCAGCTGCCGCCCAAATGGAAGGTCAACCTCGATCGGCTGGAGGAGTTTCTGCAGGCGCTGCCAGCCAAGCATAGGTATGCGTTTGAGTTTCGCGAGCCGACGTGGCATACCGAAGCCGTCTACGACACATTGCGGCGCCACAACGCCGCGTACTGCATTCATGAATTGGCGGGATTTCACACGCCGATCCTGGTGACTGCGAACTTTGCCTATGTGCGCCTGCACGGGCCGGGCGGCAAGTATCAGGGATGCTATAGCAGCGAGAAGCTGTGCGAGTGGGGCGAGCGCATCGCGCAATGGAGCACGGAACTGAAGGCTGTCTATGTTTACTTCGACAATGATGACTCGGGGTATGCGCCTCGTAACGCGCTGGAGTTGAAGGAGCGGGTAGACGCTGAAATCGGTGCACAAGGAACGCGGTCAGAAAATATTGCCTGACGCCATACTTGCGGTATGGCGTTCGATGACCAAGTCTCCCTCCTCGCCCTTGAGCGGTTTGCCTTGTCAGTTCACGCGGGCTTTCGCGGGCTCACCCTGGGTGAGCTTGGATTCGATGTAAGCAACGTGACTGTCTTCCATCTCCGCCAATTCGTGGAACAGATCACGCAGCGGCCCGGCTGGAGTTTGCTGGGCCAGCGTGGCATAGAATTGCTGTGCTCCAGCCTCTGCCTGGAATGCGATTTTCAGGGCGCGAAGCCGCCCCGGTATACCGTCATCTCCGGCTGCTAACATGTCGCCGGTGTCGAGCTTCGGCGCCTCGACGATCTCCACCAGTTCCTGCTCGGTGATTCGACACATCGAGTCACCGTAGTGCTCGGCGTACTTCTGTTGCAGCATTGACGAGTGCCCGCGCTCCTCTACGGCCATCTCCCAAAATACCGCGGCAATTTCCAGCGACTCTTCATCGCCGAACTCGGTGAATACCTCGGCGAAACGGTGGTAGAGTTCCGCGTTACGGTTCTCGATGGAAATGGCAACCTGCAATGCTTCCTGCGGGTTTAGCGAGGCGAAGCTGCGTTGCATGGCAAACTCCCGGGCAATGCGTACCGGGATTCTACCCGCAGAGAGAGGCGCGGAGTAGAAAACTCAACAGCAAAGTGGCGTTCTAGTCCCAGATTGGGCCTAGCATCCGGCAACAGGAGCTTCTGCTTTTTCAGCCTTCTGCTTGGCGCGATCGGCCTCGATGCGGGCAATGGTGCGCTTCAGCCAATGCTTCACGTTTTCCCGCAACTCTTCTTCCGTCTGGTTGGGGCTGGCGACGGTGACGCCATGGCGGTTCAGAGGTATGTGATGGCAGGGCACGTCTTCGGTGCGGTACTCGTCGGGCACAAAGTCGTAGAGCAGGCACTCGCGGCAGGCATGGGGCCGCGTGGGATCGCCATGATTGGGGCAGGTGAGCGAGTCTTGAAAGATCGACGCCGGACCCCATGGTGTGCTGTACCAGTTGCCGTAGCCCCCCTGTTCCAGGAAATTCAACTCATATCGCAGTACTTCCAAAACGTCGCGTTTGTCTTCGGACATGTCCAGCTCCTTGCAGCCACCCCGCGGCTGCCCATCCTGACGACCATTGTGTTCTGGGAGCGCACAGGCAAGCTGTGACGTGCCTCACTTCGGAATGTGACCGCTGAGGTGCCGGCGCCCTGCTTCGGGTCCCTAGGTCGCGTCGCTGTGCTTCTTTTTCAGGTACTTAGCGAACATGCGATGGGGGTCGATCTCGATGAACTTGCCGGTGCTTGTAGCCAGCACTTCGCCCTCGGGATTGCGGATTTCGGCCGCACGATAATGCTCGCGTCCGCGAACGCGCTGCTCCCAGCCTTCGACGATAAGCGGCTTGAATAGCGGCACGGGCTTGAGGTAGGTCACCTCCATCGTGCTGGTGAGGCAAACAATGTTATGAAGCTTGTTCACTTTTCCCATGGCCTCGTCGAGGATGGTGGCGATGATGCCGCCATGAGCGTGTGCGGGCGGCCCGACGAAGCGCCCTTGCAGACGAAACCGGCAGACGAAGCGCTGGCGTTCTTCGTCGAGAACGAACTTCAGCTTCAGTCCGGTGTCGTTTTGCGGGCCGCAACCGAAGCACTTGTTGCCAAACTGACGTTGCTTAACGTGATGTCCATGAACAGCCTTGTGCCGGGGCATGCAACCAAGATGGAGCAGAGTAGGTGAAAAATGCAAGTGCCGAAGCGCTTCAGCCTCTACCGAACAGCGTCACGCTGGATTGTGAGCTGTGCACTACGCCCGGATCAGACCTAGACTGATGATGTAAGCTTTGCAAGCAACTATGCCGACGGCGTACTGACAACCGGCAACTGACAACTGGTTTTGGAGGTTTTCGTGGCACCCTTTCGTTATCACGCATTCGTCTGTACTCAGGAGAAGCCGGAAGGCGTTCCGTGCTGCTCGGCCGCAGGATCATTCAAGGTATTGGAATCGCTCCATCGCGAGCTCGGCGTCGCCGGTCTTGCCGATGACGTCCAGGTTTCCAGTTGCGGCTGCCTTGGGCTCTGCGACAGCGGCCCGGTCATGATTGTCTATCCCGAGGGAACCTGGTACACGAAGCTCGCTCCGGCGGATATGCAGCAGATCGTGTCTGAGCATTTCAAGCATGGCAGGAAGGTCACTCGACTGGAGCGGAATGACTACGACGCAATGCGGGCGGAGATCCTCGACCATCGCGAAAAGTATTTGGCGATGTTGAAGGCCAAAGACGCCGCGGGCGTCTTGCCCGACGACGTTGTTGATATGATCCGCGGATTCTGGCCGAGCCGGGTCGTGCTCACGGCGCTGGAGCTGGATGTGTTCAGCGCGGTTGGGGAGGGCGGCACGGCCGAGCAGATCGCGCGCAAGATCGAGTGTGCTCCCCGCTCCACCGAGATGCTGCTGAATGCTCTCGTTAGCCTGAAGCTGCTGCAGAAGGACGAAGGCGTCTACAAGAATTCGCCGGTAGCGGCGCGCTTCTTCGTTGAGGGCACGCCGGACAGCGCGCGTATGGCGCAGTTGCACATCGCGAACCTCTGGAACAGGTGGTCGACCTTGACGGAAGCGGTGAAGGCCGGGACCAGCGTTGCGCCGCGCAGCAGCGACCACTGGGTACAGCCCTTCATTGCTGCCATGGATCACAATTCGCGCGGCCGTGCGCGAGGCCTGGTGCAGGCCGTGGGAGTGAACGGCGCCAAACGCATGCTTGACCTGGGCGGCGGTTCGGGCGCGTACTCCATCGCGTTCGCCAAAACGGCGCCGGGCCTGCAATGCGAGATCGTGGATATGGCTGACGTGTTGCCCATCACTCAGGATCACATCCGCAAGGAAGGGCTTGCCCATCGCATCGTCACCCGTCCGGGCGATATGTTGACGGTGCCGCTCGAAGCCGGCAAGTACGACCTGGTGCTGCTGTCGGCAATTTGCCATATGTTTTCGCCGGAAGAGAACCGCAAGTTGCTGCAGCGCGCTTATCAGGCCTTAGCGCCGAAGGGACGAGTGGTGATCTCCGACTTTGTTCTGGACGCGGACAAGACCGCACCGCGGTTCGGCGCGCTGTTCGCGTTGAACATGCTGGTGGGCACTCGTGCAGGCGCCAGCTACAGCGAGCCGGAATATGACGCCTGGCTGAAGGAGGCAGGTTTTGCGGAGGCCAAACGCGTTCGTATGCCGGGGCCGGCGAATCTGATGATCGGGACCAAATAGAAAAGGCCGCTCAGAGGCGCCGCCCGCCGTAGTTGCGAGTTCCCTGCAGTGTTTTGCGACATTTGGGGGACGGCGTCTTGTGGCGTGATTTGCGCCAACTATGATGGGCATGGAGGTGAGTATGTCCGCCAACGCCCAGCAACTCACGCGCCGTGAATTGATCGCCAAAGCCGCAGCCGTTACGACGGCAACCATTGTAGTTCCAGACTATCTACTTGCAGAAGACAAGGAGCCGGAGGTAACGGCGACCGAAGACCTGATGCGCGAGCATGGCGTACTGCGCCGCGCACTTCTGGTGTACACCGAGAGCATTCCCAAGATTCGCACCGACGCCGCATCGCTCGACGCGCATGCGCTGTATAACACGGGGGTGCTTTTCCGCGACTTCGGCGAAAACTACCACGAGAAGATGTTAGAGGAGGCGCATATCTTTCCTGTGGTGCAGAAGAGCGGCGGATCGCTAGCTACATTGACTAACATTCTGATCGCGCAACACGAGCGTGGCCGCGAAATCACCAGCTACCTTCTATCGGTTACCAAGACGGGCCGCATCGGGACTGGCAATGCCGAGGCGCTGGCGCGATCGCTGGAGGCCTTCGTGCTGATGTACCGGAACCACGCTGCCCGTGAGGACACGATCGTCTTCCCGGCGTGGAAGAAGCACTTCACTGACAAGCAGCTCGATGAACTCTCGGACAAGTTCGAGGACATCGAGCACAAGATGTTCGGGAAGGATGGGTTTGACGATGCCGTAGAGAAGATCTCGGCGATCGAGACAACGCTTGGGTATAGCGATTTAGCCCAGTTCACGGCTCCGCCGCCGCCGAACCTTTCAACGGCCAAGTAGCTCCAGAAACTGATCCGGAGTAAGACCGGCGTCAGAGATGATTCTTCGTAGAGTGCCGATGCGAAGGTGTTTGTGGTCGGGAACGACCGCGCGAGCGTACGGATCATCACGCCGCAGGATCATATGGCTGCCTGTTTGATGCCTGAACACAAAACCGGTACGTTCCAGAATCTTGCGAACTTCCCGGCCGGATAAGTCGGTGGGGAGCTTGCTCACATGTTGTGCTTGGTTTAGGCGGCCTCGACTTCAACTATTTCCTTGCCATCCTCGGTCGGGATGGGATCGCCGGCCGCACGGCAGTCGTCCACGTAGAGCTGGATGGCCTCGCGAGCATTGGCTAAAGCTTCTTCCCGTGTCTCACCCTCAGTCACGCAGCCAGGCAATGCCGGAACACTGACGACATAGCCACCATCCGATTCTTTTTCAAGCACAACCGTATAGCGCATCAGATTTTTCCGCCGGACTAATGTTAACAGCAGAGTCGAACTGCGCCCACCCAAGCTGTTTGGCCTGGATGGGCTTTGTTTCAGCTAAACGATGAAGCCGGCTGGACGTTTACGCGCCGATCACCGCGACTAGTTCCTTCACCGAGTCGGCGCTCTTGACCAAAGCGGCGTGTTCCTCGGGGGTCAGCTTGATTTCGATGATCTTCTCGATGCCGTTCGAGCCCAGCTTGCAAGGCACGCCAACGAAGAGGCCGTTGATGCCATACTCGCCGTCCAGGTAGGCGGCGCAGGGGACGATCTTCTTCTTGTCTTTCAGAATCGCCTCCACCATTTCGGCGACTGCGGCTGACGGAGCGTAGTAGGCGCTGCCGGTCTTCAAGTGCTTGACGATCTCGGCGCCGCCGTCCCGCGTGCGCTGCACCAGGCGATCGATGGTAGCTTTGTCCATCAATTCGGTGATCGGAATGCCCGCCACTGTGGAATAACGCGGCAGAGGAACCATGGTGTCGCCGTGCCCGCCGAGCACGAACGCGGTGACGTTCTCCACCGAAACGTCCAACTCGCGCGCAATGAAAGCGCGGAAACGGGCGGAGTCAAGAATGCCCGCCATGCCGATGACGCGGTTGCGCGAGAAGCCGCTCAGCTTGTAGGCTGCCTGCGCCATGGCATCGAGCGGGTTGGAGACGATAATGAGAATGCAGTCGGGCGAGTATTGCACGACTTTGCCCACCACATCGCTCATGATCTTGTAGTTGGTATTGAGCAGGTCGTCGCGGCTCATACCGGGCTTACGCGGGATGCCGGCCGTGATTACCACAATGTCAGAGTTAGCTGTGTCCGCGTAGTCGTTTGTTCCTACAACGTAGGAGTCGCGCTTTTCGATCGGCATGGCCTGGAGCAGGTCGAGACCCTTACCTTGTGGGACACCTTCGATGATATCGATAAGTACAACGTCGGCATGCTCCTTCGACGCCAGCCAGTGGGCTGCCGTTGCACCCACATTGCCCGAACCGACAACCGTTACTTTCTTACGCATAAGTCCAAAATCCTCCCGTATGACAAATCATGAAGCCCATCAAAAAAATGAGTTTTACACCAGGGAGCGGCTGAAGTCGCCCCCCGATACAAACCTCCTAAAACACCTCAAGCTCACAGCTAAATCTCAGCAACGACACCGGAACGCTACCGTGCTGCCATCGCCACTGGAGCCATGTTCTGGATCATGTGCGATGCGAACTCGCTGGTCTTGACCTTGTTCGCGCCTTCCAGCATGCGTTCAAAGTCATACGTGACCTTCTTTTGCTGGATGGTTGCCTCCAGAGAGTTCTCGATCAGCCGCGCCGCTTCGCTCCATCCCATGAAGTCGAACATCATCACGCCGGAAAGCATGACCGAGCCGGGGTTAATAACGTCCTTATCGGCATACTTGGGGGCGGTGCCGTGGGTGGCCTCGAAAATAGCATGCTGATCTCCGATGTTGCCTCCCGGAGCAATTCCAAGCCCGCCGACCTGAGCGGCCGCCGCATCGGAGATGTAGTCGCCGTTGAGGTTCGGAGTCGCCAGTACGGAGTACTCGTCAGGACGGGTCACAATCTGCTGGAAGATGCTGTCGGCGATGCGATCGTTGATCATCAGCTTCGATTTCCAGGCGCCGTTGCCGTGCGTCTGGTAGATGCCCTCGATTACGTCGCGCACTTCCTTATAAAGAGCGTCGCGGAAGGCTTGCGGGGCGAACTCCATGCCCGGTTCCACCATCTTGGCGTTGTCTTCGATGGAGAGGCCGGGGTTGCGGTCGAGGTTGTCGATGATCCAGCTCTCACGCTCGGTGATGACGTCGTCGCGGAACTCCTGGGTGGCGAGCTCATATCCCCAGCCGCGGAAGGCGCCCTCGGTGAACTTCTGGATGTTGCCCTTGTGGACCAGGGTCACGGTCTTGCGATTGTTCGCCAGCGCGTACTTGATGGCCATGCGCACCAGGCGCTTCGTCCCGGTGATGGAGATCGGCTTGATGCCCACGCCCGAGTCCTCGCGCACGCGTTTGTTGGTGCCCGCCAGCATCTTGTTGTTGATGAAGTCGATCAGTTCTTTTGCCTGCTGCGTGCCCTGCTGCCACTCGATGCCGGCGTACACGTCTTCCGTGTTCTCGCGGTAGATGACGATGTTCATGCGATGGGGATGCTTTACCGGCGAAGGGATGCCTTGGTAGTACTTCACCGGGCGCACGCAGGCATAGAGATCTAGGATCTGTCGCAACGCTACGTTCAACGAGCGGATGCCGCCGCCGACAGGCGTGGTGAGCGGGCCCTTGATGCCGACGCGCAGGTCGCGAAATGCGGCTACGGTGTCGTCCGGCAGCCACGTCTTGAAGCGGTCCATCGCCTTCTCGCCGGCGAAGACCTCGTACCAGGCCACGCGTCGCTTGCCGCCGTAGGCGATCTCGACGGCGGCGTCGAAGACCCGCACGGAAGCCTTCCAGATGTCACGGCCGGTGCCGTCGCCTTCGATGAAGGGAATGATGGGGTTGTCGGGAATGACGAACTTGCCGTCAAAAGTTATTTTGCTGCCGCCGGCGGGCAGCGGAATTCCGTTGTAAGAAGCCGTCACGAGCCACCTCGAAGATGTCGTTTAGAAAATGAACCCAAGATGCACACAGCTATCCGTCGGAAGAGAGCAGGCGTTGCAGCGGCTGAGGCCGGAAACGCTGCGTCGATGGTGTGAGCGGGCGGGCCCGCCGGGGCGGGACCGCGTCCGGATCAACAACACATACCAAGTTCCGAACTTAAATACCGTATCACCAGCCCGTGTGAGGTTCAATGAAAAGCCATGTTCACACGTCACACATCTGTGTGAGTCACTCACTAGCGTGATGGGAGACACATCGCAGAAGCCAGGGTACAAATACAGTCGTGTTCGGGCAGGCCAAGCGTCTGGAGGGTATTGCCAGTGCGTACTGGACGCGGCCTTTCACACCGTCGAGTGGCCTCATCAGCCACTGCAGTTCGAGTCTGCTGCCCTCCGTGGGCTCACTCGGCGAAGACTTGGATTTCCAATTGTTCCGAAGTGGCCATCTGTAACAGCCGACATGCGG